>Ga0207884_1000850_pt1 | contig 14532 bp, 10 predicted proteins | sample MalvirmetaMSP144_FD_184236 | JGI IMG/M metagenome (GOLD analysis project Ga0207884, IMG submission 184236) | Marine viral communities from the Deep Pacific Ocean - MSP-144 (SPAdes) | ecosystem: Environmental > Aquatic > Marine > Oceanic | place: Pacific Ocean | collected 2011-07-08 | reverse complement strand
CGGGTATCTTCAGTGGCACTTCCGACTTAATGATCGCCTCGACCTACCAGAACCCATTCTCCGTGACTTCAAGAACATCGAGAACCGCGATGCGCTAATCGAATACGACGACAGAGTTCCCGAAACTGATGCCGCCGGCAAGCCTATCACCATCTGGGACGGCATCAGCATGAAGATCAGCCCTGTCACAGAAAGGCTGGTTCCGGACGAATCGGGGCGCGAGGTCGTTTATCGCTACCACAGCCCCAGGCAGGCTCAATGGCCGTCTACAGACTACATCATTGGCAACCCACCCTTTATTGGTGCCTCAACCATGCGTCGATCTTTGGGCGACGGTTATGTCGACGCAGTCCGCGCTGTATTCAAGGGCACCGTTCCGGATTCTGCCGATTTCGTGATGTACTGGTGGCACATTGCGGCTGAAAAGGTACGCCACGGCCATATTCAGCGATTTGGCTTTATAACCACTAACAGCCTTAGGCAAACCTTCAACCGCCGGGTATTAGAACCCCACCTGAACGATGCAAAAAAACCGCTTTCCCTGGTATTTGCGGTGCCGGATCACCCATGGGTGGACGTGAATGATGGTGCAGCGGTAAGAATTGCGATGACAGTAGGCGCAGCAGGCGAAAAGTCCGGACAGTTGCGGCAAGTTATCAAAGAAACCGCGAACGAAGACCGAGAAGCAAGGGAGGTTCAGCTAAGCGCCAGAACTGGACGACTTCATCCTGATCTGAATGTTGGTGCCAATCTGTCAAGCGTTGAGACATTAAGGGCAAATGAGGGAATCAGCTCACCAGGCGTGAAGCTGCATGGTTCTGGCTTCATTGTGTCGCCGGAAGAAGCCAGGGAGCTAGGGTTAGGTTCTATCGAAGGTGTTGATAAAGTCATCCGGGAATACAGGAATGGTCGAGACCTCACGCAAATGCCTCGTGGCGTTATGGTCATTGATTTATTTGGCCTGGAGCCAGGCGAGGCACGGAAACGATTCCCAGCAGCATATCAATGGGTTTTAGAGCGCGTAAAACCAGAAAGAGACCAAAATAAGCGTGCAACTTACCGCGATAACTGGTGGATATTCGGAGAACCTCGCAAAGACTGGCGCGCCATATCACTTGGTCTCTCACGATACATTGCCACTGTAGAGACGACTAAGCACAGGCTGTTCACATTTCTGAACGATGACATACTCCCAGACAATAAGCTAATCAATATAGGATTGGAAAGTGCTTCCCACTTGGGGGTATTAGCAAGTCGTTTACACGTTTTATGGTCGTTCGGAACTGGAAGCCGTCTCGGAGTTGGGAATGACCCCGTGTACGTCAAAACTCGCTGCTTCGAAGCATTCCCTTTTCCCGAGCTGTCGGCGGATTTCGTCCAGAAAATAGGAAGCATTGCAGAGCGTATCGATTTACACCGAAAAACTCAGCAAGCCGCCCACCCCGGGCTAACCTTAACCGGAATCTATAACGTGATGGAAAAGCTTCGGTCCGGCAAAGAACTGACCGACAAGGAAAAGGCCATCAACCAGCAAGGACTCGTCAGCACGCTGCTTCAGGATCACGACGCGCTGGACATGGCTGTTTTTGAAGCCTATGGCTGGCAGGATCTCGCACAGGAGATTGTCGGCAAACCCGGGGCAACCACACCCTTACCCGACAAAACTGCCAGCCAAAGCGAAGCTGAAGAAGAGCTTTTACTGCGTCTGGTGGAGCTCAATCAACAAAGAGCCCAAGAGGAGGCTCAGGGCCGTATCCGGTGGTTGCGCCCCGAATGCCAGGCACCGGACGCTGTACAAGCAAGTGCTGAACTTACACCAAAAGATCAGCCCGCAACCAAGCCAGAAGTTGCCAGCACCAAGGTAAAAATGGCACTTCCGAAGGCCATGCCGGAGCAGCTTCGGGTGCTGCGTGAAGCACTTTCAGAACGGCCGCATACTACAGAAAGCCTGTCAGAGCTTTTCAAGCGGAAACCGAGAAAGGCCGTCGAGGAGGGGCTTCACTCGTTGGTGGCTGTCGGCCGGGCAGAATATGAGGAAACAACCGCTACCTGGCATGTTATCGGGTAACTGCAGGATGCTGCCATGAAAGAAAATACCCACATCCGAACCCAGGCCTATCTTGTCTCCCGGCATCACCATCCAGCCTGGAAGCTACTCTCTGCTATCAGAGGGCCGCTTGTACTGAGCTGCCTCCAGGCTCTGATGGAACAGAATCGAGACGAGATTCTGTTCGAGGATGCGCAGCAGATGCTGACGCAGATCCTCACTGAACACGCCAACAATGATGAGTTCAAACTACAGACTGACGATCCCTCGGGCGACGCCCGGCGGGAGCTAAGGGCCTGGATTCGACGCGGATTAATCGTTGAACGTGAAGGAAGACTTATAGCTACCGATGCGCTGCAAAAGGCCCTCGCCTTCGTAAAGAGCCTGGATGATCGAATCATGACATCCACCGCCTCCCGCCTTGCCACCGTGCAGCGCGAGATTGAAAACCTGGAAACCCGCCTGAATCCCGACGCACAGAGCCGCGCCGATCAAATTCGAAGAAAGATAAAGGATCTTGAAACAGAACTCGCGGACGTTGAAGCGGGTCGATTCAAGGTCTTGGAAGGCGCTGAAGCCGCCGAAGGGATACGGGAGGTATTTAACCTTGCAACCAGCTTGCGGGCAGACTTCCGGAGAGTCGAAGATTCATACCGGGATGCAGATCGGCGCTTGAGACAGTCCATAGTCAGCGAACAGCACCATCGCGGGGAAATAGTGGATCGGCTGCTGGATGGGCACGACAGCTTGTTGGAAACATCCGAGGGAAAGGTCTTCCATGGGTTTCACGAGCAGTTGGGTCGATCAACCGAACTGGACAACATGAAACACCGGCTGAGAACGATAGTACGTCATCCCTCGACCCGACAGGCACTGACCAGGCAGCAACAGGACGACCTTCGCTGGCTGGTGATCCGTCTGGTGCAGGAGTCGGCGTCGGTTATCAAAGCCCGTGCGAGAAGTGAGCGTGACGTAAAAGGCTTTTTGAAGACAGGCCTGGCTGCAGAGAACCACAGGGTTGGAGAGTTGTTGAACGGCATACTCAATACAGCACTGCAAATCGACTGGTCGAGTCACAAAGTGCGTAAAAGTGAAGCTCCCCTACCCCCGATGGCCGTGGCGGTGCCCAGCTTACCCCTGATGGAACGGTTAAGATTCAAATCCACAACCGAAGAAGCATCCAATGATCTGGAGCTCGCTGAACAGAGCGTAGATCTCGAGGATGTCGATGCGGAGTTCTGGCGAGCATTCGACGGCCTAGACCGGGAAGCCCTGTTCCGGGACACCGTTGAATTGCTTTCGGTAACCAATGAGCCCATGACGATTGCCAACCTTGCCAGTCACCTTCCGCCCACTCATGACCTGGAAACCCTCGCGCTCTGGCTGAGCATGGCTCGTGAAGCCGAAGTGGCCATTTCCGAAGACCGGGAAGCCGTTGACGTCACCGACGCTGCCGGCAATAAGTTACGTTTTCACGTTCCGAAACTGGCACTGACACGAGATGCCGTGCAGTCCATCGACTGGGAGCTTTAATGCCATGTCCGACTTTTTCGACCGCTTGACGGCCAAAACAGAAGATACGCCCCCAGACGATGAACATTCCGACGTTCATGCTGATCCGTCCAAACCGGATCAAACGCCGACTTCCAACGAGGAGGAGCCTTCCCGATACACGCCCAAGAACCTGAAAACAGCCACACAAGAACTGTTGAAATACGGTTTGCTAGAAGCGGACCGCAAGCCCAATCTGTACCAGGTTGCAATCAACCAAACCTCGGCGATCGACCAGATTCTGGAACCCTTGGACCTACGCCTGATGATTGACGACATACGGGGTCTGGCGTTTCTGGTTGTTTCAACTCAGCTGTTCGCAGAGGAAGATGATGAGTGGTCCCACCCGCTAGTGCGCCGTCAGCGCCTGAATCTGGAGCAATCGCTGCTCATCGCCATTCTCCGCCAACACTTCATTGCCCACGAGCAGGAGGCAGGGCTGGGAGCTGGCGAAGCTACGATTGAACTCGATGAGCTGTTACCCCAGCTGCACCTATACCTGGGAGACACGGGTAGCGACGCAAGAGACCAGAAGCGATTGCGCAACCTGCTGGAAAGCTTGAAAAACCATGGCATAGTTTCGGAAATCGATGCCAACGACCAAATCATTATCCGACCTATTATCACTCATCTCGCCAATCCCGAAAACCTGCAGAACCTTCTGCAACACTTCCGAAAGCTGGCAGGCCAGCCCCCAGGTACTGAGGAGGACCAACCATGACACGCTCACAAGAGGACCTCTTTACCTCGGAGATCCTTCCCTCTTCAGCATTCATCCTTACGCATCTGGACCTTTATAACTGGGGACCGTTCGGAGGGCGCCATTGCGCGGAGATTGATTCCAGAGGCACTGCAATTATTGGCCCAACGGGAAGCGGAAAAACGACACTGGTCGATGCACTGATGACACTGCTTACCCACCAGCCGCGATATAATCTCGCATCTACTGGCGGCCATGAGAGTGACCGGGACCTGATGTCTTACATCCGTGGTGTTTCAGGCGCTGGAAATAATTCCGGAGACAACAGTCACGTTGCCCGGCCTGGCAAGACAATCACCGCTGTCAGCGCCCGATTTCATAATGGCAATAAAGCCGTTCGAATTGGCGCAATATTCTGGGTCGACGGCAGCAGTTCTTCAGTTGGCGACCTGAAACGTCTATGGCTGTTCTCGGAGCAGGACGACCAGGGTCTGGATGACTGGTTAGCTATCCATCATGAGGGTGGCGCACGAGAACTGAAGCAATATGCCCGAGACGCTTCCGGCATACAGATCAACGACAGCAAAAAGGCATACCTTGCGCAGGTAAGACGTTTTTTCGAAGTGGGTGAAAACGCCTTTACCCTGCTCAACCGAGCAGCCGGGCTCAAACAGCTCAACAGCATTGATGAGATATTCCGGGAACTGGTTCTCGATGATCACTCCGCCTTTGAACGCGCAGCGGAAGTGGCCAGCGAGTTCGATGACCTGGCAACCATCCACGAGGAGTTGGAGACTGCTCGCCGACAGTACCAATCACTGCTCCCTATCTCCGAGACTTACGAAAAACATCAGGCTGCAAAGGAAGCATTGAGTCAAAATCAAACACTCAAAGACATACTGCCAATCTGGTATGCACTGGTCGGCTATCAACTGTGGACCGACCAAATCCGTGAGCTTGAGGGACAGATCAAGGTGTCCAACGAGACCATTGCAACCCTGGACGATGTGGCCTCAACGCTGAAAAATAAGGCGAACACGCTCAATGACATCTACCTCCAGGCCGGCGGCGCCAGTATTGAGCAGCTAAAGGAGCAGATCTCCCAGCAAAAACGGTGGGTCAGGGAACGCGAAAAGCATTCTGGCGATTATCGTACGCTAACAAGGAGGCTTGGCTTAGACGAGACGCTGTCCGCTTCCGCACTGCGCTCCAATCAACAGGTGTGCAAAGAAAAACAGCAGAAGCTTTCAGCACTGCAAGACAGCCAGGATCAGAATGTCCTGAGCCTGGGTGTAAACTACAGTAAATTCGAAGAGGCGATAGCTGAGCTCAAGGATGAGGTCGGGCGCATCAAGGCTCGCCCCAAGTCGAATATAGACGGGCATTTTCAGGAGTTCCGCAGCGAACTGGCGTCAGCCCTGAACCTCGACGAGGAAAACCTACCGTTTGTTGCAGAACTGGTGGAGGTAACAAAAGAAGAAAATGCCTGGCGCGGAGCTATAGAGCGAGCCATCGGAGGTCACCGTTTGAGACTTTTGGTTCCACCTGCAGCCATGAAGACTGCTTTGGACTGGGTAAACCTTCGTGATAACCGCCTCCACGTTCGATTGCTTGAGGCGGAAGTGCCGCAGAGCAAATCCCAGTTCATGGAAGATGGCTTCACCCGTAAACTGAATTTCAAAGAACATCCCCACCGTGAGGCTCTGAAGAAACTGCTGGCTGGTATCGACCGCCACTGCGTCGAGTCACCGGAGGCACTTCGTGAAACATCTCATGGCATGACCAGGCAAGGGCTGATGTCTGGCAGGCGGGGCTTCTTCGAGAAGCGGGATAACCAGCGACTGGATAAAGGCTGGATGACCGGTTTCGACAACCGGGACCGGTTAGCGGCTTTAGATGAAGAACTCTCGGCGACCCAGTGGAAGGCTGATCAGGCTCTGGCGGATCTGGAGTCGGCGCGTAAGGCGCTGACCGAAACCCGAACAGAGCATCAGCTTTATACCAGCCTACTGGATATCAACTTCGAGCAGATTGATCTTCCAGGTGCTCAATCTGAGCTGAAGGAACTTCACGAACGACTTCAATACCTTACCGCTCCTGATTCTGATGTGGAGAAGGCCCGTAAGCAGTTCGAAGAAGTCGACAACGAGTTAACGGATACGCAGAAAAAGCTGTCTGGCGAACGCACTCAACAAGGAATCCTGGGCACTCAGCGTGCCCATGCCACTGAGCGTCTTGCCGAGATGCTGGAGCGAATTGGCGAGGGACTTACCGATGACCAGCAAACCCTCGCTGACAGGCACTTCATTCCCCCTGCGGCTGGCCAACACGACAAACTGGACCGGCTAGAACGAACTCAAACCGTTGAGCTCGATGATCAGATCAAGACCTTGTCAAAACAGGTGAGCGGGTACGAACTGAATCTGACCCAGCAGATGGAGAAAGCCAAGATCATCGACACCGGCGCGCTTGCGGAAACCGGTAGCAATATTCGCGATATACCGGAATACCTCGAGCGCCTGCGGATTCTTGAGGAGGAGGCATTACCCGAAAAACTGGAGCGTTTCCTGAACTACCTGAATCACTCGTCCGATCAGGGTGTGAATCAGCTTCTGGCTCACATACAGAACGAGGTGTCCGTTATTGAGGAGCGCATCGCGGACCTGAACTTGACCTTACGGCGAGTCGACTTCCAGCCGGGCCGCTACCTCAAGCTCGAACCCAGACGGGTCACTCATGAATCCCTGCGAACTCTTGAACAGGCGCAGCGTCAACGACGGGCGGATGCCCTGAAGGACGATCAGGGCGAAAGCCATTTCCGGGCCCTAGAAAACATGGTGAAGCTGCTGCGAGATGCCAGTGACAACAAACGGACAGTCGGTGCCCGCGCCCTACTCGACCCTCGCTACCGGCTGCAATTTGCGGTTTCGGTAATTGATAGGGAAACGGCAGGAGTCATCGAAACCAGAACCGGTTCCCAAGGCGGAAGCGGTGGCGAGAAAGAAATAATCGCCAGCTATATCCTGACAGCTTCGCTGAGCTATGCACTCTGCCCTGATGGAGCCACACAGCCGCTGTTTGGCACCATTGTTCTTGATGAGGCTTTCTCGAAAAGCTCTCACGCAGTCGCTGGCCGCATCATCTCCGCACTTAACGAGTTTGGTTTGCACCCTCTGTTTGTAACTCCAAACAAAGAGATGAGATTACTGAGAGACCACACCCGTTCGGCAATTCTAGTCCACCGCAAAGACGTGCGAGCTACCCTGACATCGCTGAGCTGGGAAGAACTGGAAGCTCACGCAGAGAAAATGACACGGAAGACTCATGAAATCCCCGGCTGATCTGGCACTCAAGCTAGCCAGGCAATGGCAAAACGCAGATATACGAGAGCAACGTCTGCTGCATCCAGATAGCTGGCCACTCAGAATTCCAATTGGCAAACCTTCTGGGCGTGTTATATCCGAGGATCTGGAAAGGGTTCGCAAACACTTAAATCAGTGGCGCAATGTGACGATAGGACGGGTCGACTGGAGTCCCAAAAAATTTCGTAGTGCCAGCGAGGACGTCCAGATTCCAGAATTTTGGATTCTGAGCTCGCCAACGGAATGGATTGACGCAGCAAATAACAACGAGGTTCGCGGCGAATACCAGACTCTGTGTCGCTTAGTACCGGCAGTTGATGAGCGTTTTCATCGCTTGCTAATCCGAAAACGCCGTCTAGTGCTAGACAAGCCTGAAAACGAAGTTATTCAGTCAGCCAAGGTCGCGCTCCTCTTATTTCCGGGGTTGGCAGAAGGAAAACCGCTTCGAGCTCTGTCGGTGGGAGGCATCGACAGCAAGTTTTTTGAACGGAACCGCCAGTTGCTTATCCAGATGTTGGATATCCTGTTTGAAGGCCAAGTCAGTGAGCTTGGACTGGAAGCCTTTCTCGGCGCAGATGATGAAGGCCATCATTGGTTGTTGATCATGGACCTTGACGGTGAGTTACTCCCATTTTCACAACTCCGAGTGCGTGCCCGCGAACTGCTACAAGCGCCTCTACCGGGAACATCCGTCCTTATTGTTGAAAACGAACGCTGCATCCACCAGTTGCCGCAGGTTACTGAAGCCGTCGCGATATTGGGGGCCGGTCTAAATCTTTCCTGGATGCGGGCTTCCTGGCTAAACGAGAAGAAAGTAGCTTATTGGGGAGACTTAGACACATGGGGGCTCACCATGCTGGCGAGGGCCAGAGAACATCAACCAGCGCTGACGCCATTGCTCATGAACAAGATTATTTTCGATACCTTTGCTAATGAGATGGCGGTTCAAGAACGGCAACCAGCTGACTCTTTACCCGTCGTCGGCCTCATGCCAGAGGAACGGGAACTATTTATCGATCTGCTGGGGCAGACAGAGGGAAGATTAGAACAGGAATTCCTGCCGGAGAGCGTTGTTCACAGCTCAATAGCTCATTGGTTGGAGAAAGCCTGAGATACAGAGAGGAATGGCATTTATCACGCTATATGAGCCTGTAGATAAATCCGTGTAACTGCCCACCTTAGCCAACAACTCTCTGTCATCAATGAAATGGGGAAACTGTTCATGGATGGAGATCACATCGTATATATGCCGAGATTGATGCTCCCCCAGTTTCTCAACACCCCGGTGGTTTATCTCGTGGAGCGCAGTCAGTTTTTCGAAAAACGTACGGTCACATCCCAATACGTCTACAAAGCAATTGTCGCTATGGTCTGCCACGTTGGCCAAAGCCATCGGCTGAATATCATGACTGCCTGAGGGTTCCAGTCCTGCCTTACCACCGCATTCGAGAAAAACTCTGGGCTTGATATACCCCCCACTCGGAACGTCGAATATCTGGGGGTATTGGATCTCAATATCCATACCGTTCCTCAGCACACCCACTCCAAATGTGCTGTTAATCTCTAACAGTTCATCACGAAGAAATGGGGCTATCACATCGCTCACCGCTGCCTGCGTTGCTTCATTCAGCAAAGCCACGCGCTTACTGGTGGCAGTGGCGCTCTCATGATCGGCTGGTTCCGGATAACCCAGTAAGTTCATATCAAGTGAGAGATCAATATCCTCGGACATCCGGTCAATACAACCATAGACTTTGCTCAGAGTGGTGCCGCCCTTAAACATAAAAGGATTCGGTGTTTTTTCCGTATGGTAGGGCTTCAGCCGCTCAAAAAGCAGCTTCAGCACCAAAGTGACGTAGTAGTCTTTCTCGAGGACGAAATGCGGAAGGCCCGTGGCAGTTGCTGCCGCCTCGAAAAGGTCCAATTGGTCTTGGGTGCTGAGCGTGAACAGAAATGGCTTCGCCACTGGGTTACTCCAGAACTTGTTTTGCCCAATTGAGCTTTCCGCTGAATGTCGCCAGCAATTTAGCCTGCCCCTTGGGCGTCAACTCACTGAAAGCTCTCACGAACGCTTGCTTTTCACGAGCTGCATGGCTCTCTCCGGCGTACTCAAGCGCAACCCATAATTTTGCCGCGAGCTTCTTTTCGCCTATGGGCAACCCCGCAAGCCCCTCTACTGCGGACGCAAATGATCGACTGTAATTAAACTGAATGACGGTTTTCCCGAGCGTGATCGGCTGAATCCGTTTGTTGGAGATAAATATCGGCTTCATGGGAAGTTGCGTCGAGGCACCTAGCTCATTCAACACTTTGGCTCCTGAGGGTACAGCAAACACCTTACGCTCTCGCTCAAGAACAGAAACGACTTTTTCAGGTGAAGCCAGAACAATGCCAAAACGGGTCTGCTTCAGCCGCTGCCATAAGCCACGTTCGATCGGCACAACAACCTTCTCTTTCTCAAGCTGATGCAGGCTTTGAGAAATCCGGCTACCATGCCCACCAAGGTGATTCACCAGCTGTTTATGCGTGAAAATGCTTCCGTACGGTCGATGTTTGACGTACTCAGCAACTTGTTCCGCGATGCTCATGCCTTTAACCCATTACTTTTCAGCAAAATACATATAATCTGACTAAATAGATTGTACACTTTACCGACAAGTTTATCACGCAAATCCCTTCTGCGCCTCTGGCTTGGCTCAAGACCCTTTGAGATCCCTCGGGCTGACTTCGTTAGCAGATAGGTTGTCTATAACTGAGTAACTGCGTAACGTGGGATATTCAGGGCATGGGGCAGCGGTCAAATTGGTCTACATCGGACAACAGCAACCAGACAACCCCGTGCCCACAATCGGCTTAAATCGTACAACTGTTGGTTTAAAAAGAGTTTTCCAAAAGAGCCTTCGCAACAAGTTACCAGCCGACAAATTTTTCAGCTATTGCCTCTGCTTTCCAGAACTCGAAAGCCCTCAGTTTTGATCTTTGTACTGTCAGGCTAAACGCCCATAGTCTTCTCTGTTTTTTCTACTATGCCCCATCGCCGAAGCACCTCAAACAACTTGCTGAACCGGCCCGTGCCAAGTCGCCACCGTCACGCCCAGTTGATGTAACAGTGCCCGCTGCCGCCCTTCGACGCGATACCTCTAGCGGGCTATAAAATCCAATATCAGCGTACGTAATTCCACGCAGCCAACTGGCTTGCAAAGCTCTGGTCATCAATCTATATTTAATATGTATTTTTAATGTATGTTTATGAGGTGATGCATGGAAAAGGTACTGGGGTTTGCCAATACGGCATTGCTGGTAGCCGTCCTGGCGCTGATTGTGACGGTGCTATTTTCTTATCCGTTCGCGGATCATCTGAGCATGTCGGCTCAAATCGCGGCTCATATCGGCACGCTGATTTTCGCCACGCTGGTGAAGCTGTCTTATATCCTGCGGCTGATTTCCCTGAAAGCACTGGGAAGACCGGTACACTAACAACCGCCAGCCTACGGGCTGGGGTATCCTGTACGCCTCTGACGCTCCGATGTGGCTTTTGGCGGGATGGGGTATATTCTTCTGCGGTCCGCTCTTTTTCCTCCTTACCCGACCGTCTTGCTAGTCGTTAGCCATCAGGAGTAGTTACATGCACATCACCCGGTACACCGATTATTCCCTGCGGGTATTGATCTACCTCGCCCTTCAGCAGGAGCGGCTGGCCACCATCCAGCAAATCGCCGACAGTTACGACATCTCCAAGAACCATCTGATGAAAGTGGTGCACCAACTGACGCTGAAGGGCTATATCGAGAGCGTTCGTGGCAAGAATGGTGGTCTGCGTCTGCACCGCAGACCGGAGGACATTAATATCGGCGTGCTGGTGCGTGAAACCGAGCAGGATATGAACCTGGTGGAGTGCTTTTCCAGCGACAACCAGTGCTGTATCACTCCGGTGTGTGGGCTGAAGAACATCCTGGCAGAGGCTCTGCGGGCGTTCCTGAACACCCTGGATCAGTATACCCTGGCGGATATCCTAACCGAACGGCAAAAGCCACAGTTGTTACGTTTATTGCAGATTGCTTGAGTTAATCTCAACCTTCGCGCCCGTCGAATCTGGGCTTCATCAAAATACCGGTATAGCGAACCAGAAACAGCGTAAACGCCAGCACCCACAATGCTCCGCTCATGCGTACACCAAGGACCCAGTCGATACCGCCAAACGCCGTCGTCACGCGAACCAAGGCTGCCAGCTGTATCGCAATAAAGGCCGTCACCATTCCCGGCGGTAAAGCCAACGGCCGACCTGTATGCCCGAGCGCTACGCGGGCAACAACACCCAATACCAAGCTGCCGACAACACCCAGTCCCGCCGCATGCCCCCATGCGCTGGCCGGCCAACCCAGCAAGTGATAGCCAGCCAGCAACACTAGTGATACCGGTATCCAAAGTAGTGACACATGGAGAATCCATAACAGTGGGTTACGGGCTACAAGCCAACCTCGCCAGCCCACCAGTCGAGCCAGCATGAACACAGCTGCAGCAAAGGAGGCAGCGCCAGTGGCAACATTAAGCTCCGCCAGCTTGAACGCCAGCACCGCTATCATGCTCAGAACCGCGAGCAGGTCGAGCCTCGGGATAACCCGGATCACTGACGGGTCGCGACCCTGCTGACGCAACCACCCTGTGGAAAATGCCGGCGTGATGCGGCCACCAATGATGCCGGATAATGCCATGGCCATAATCAACCCTCCGGCGATAAATTTAGTGCTCAGAGTCACTACAAAGGCGATCTGCATACTCCAGAGCAGACCCAACATCACCAAAATCACAAGTTGGCGCCGCTGACGGGCCTGCCAGACCCGCCAGCCGGCATCGAGCATAACCAAAGGCAGGAAGGCCAGATTAACGACCTGCACCAGAAGATCAGGTAGACCGCCCCCTAGCAACAGCAATAGTCGCCCGGCAAGCCAGACCAACCAGAGTCCCAGCAGCCGGGCTCCATGTGTACGCTCGGTATTCGTCCAGACACAGACCGCCGTGAGCAGAAAACCCGCGATCGCGGCGGAAAGGAAGCCAAACAACATCTCGTGCTGGTGCCAGAGTATACCCGGCATCGCCAAGGGGGGCTGAATCACACCCGTGGCCACCAAAACCCACAGCGGCACGAACACGATGGCGATCAGCGTCAGCGAAAGGAAAAATATCCTGAACGGGTAGCTGAAGAGTTGCCTTACGGAAGGCTTGGCAGGATTGGCCGCAATGATCTGCATAGCACTCAAACTCCCAGAGACAGTTTGATTGAACGACCAGGGAAGTTTATCTTTTATAAAATGTATTTTATATAAATCTTTATAGGTAAATCCATTAGCAGTTAGCTTAAAATTGACCGGAATTTTTAGCGGAGCGCCACGAACAGGCATCATCATGACGTTCGCGCCCGCAGATTGAGCGCAAACAGGAGACGCTTAATGCACTGGTATACCTTGCTGAAAACTCTTCACGTGACGACAGCTTGCCTGACCGCAGCGTTATTCACTCTTCGACTGGCTCTCGATGCCTCTGGACGGCCAGGCTGGCGTACCACGCCACTGAAGTGGCTTCCCCACCTCAACGATACCGTGTTACTGGCTGCAGCCTTGGGCCTGCTAGTCGTTACCGGCTGGATGCCGTTCGTTCACCACTGGCTTACGAGCAAAGTCTTGCTGCTACTGGGCTATATCATCGCCGGTCGGTTTGCCATGAGACCCCAGTACCGCTTTTCAACACGACTGATCACGGTTGGCTATCCGGCGGAGCACCCTCCTCACATTTTCTGCAGTCAAGCTCAAGCCCCAGCCTCGACTTTCTACCTTCCACTGAAGTGACCCAAGGGCGGTTCACCCACGGCGGCGAATGACGCACATGCTGATTGTGGCCGCACGCCAACTGTGCAACCCAGTGGTTTTCCTTGTCTTTATGATAGCCAGTGATGGGTTGTTTCATAAGCTCCAATCACGCAAGAGACCGGGCTGGCCGAACCGCTTCCGCAACCACCCCCGCCAGAAGCCCGAAAAAGGGATCGGCCCAGACGGTCACCAATGCGGTTATCGCAATGACCGGCCAACAAGACGGCTTGGCCGCCCAGAGACGTCTGGACATGGCAAGCTCAACGGCGGCTACCAGCAACAAGGCACCTAGACCGGCTACCGGAATGGCGGCAATAAATGAAAAGCCGCCCGGCAGAAAAGCAACCATGAGCAAAGCGGTTCCCAACAGAACGGGGGCCATGCCGGTCCGGGCACCGAAACGATGGTGCGCGGCCACGCCTCCGGCGCCATGACACATGGGCAAGGCACCGAGCGGAACGAGAAAAAGGTTTGCCAAACCCGTTGTCACGGACAGGCGGCCTGGCGACACACGGTGCGATTGCTCGCCGAAGTAATCCCCAACCACCAGCGCCGTCAGTACGACGGCGTTAGTGATCGTAAGCGCCAACTGAGGCAATACCAGCACGGACATCGCCTGCTGCCAGTCGTTTATACCTGGCAGTTGAGGTAGTGCGAAGGGTACCGAATCTGAAGCAGACAGTGTGAGCCCCGGCGCTCCCAATACCGCGCCGATCGCTAACGCGACACCAAGCCCTATCAGGGCTGCTGGCCAGTTCGGCAACACCTTGAGGGTGATGGCCAACACCGCCAAGGTGATCACACCCAACGGCAAGGACGTGGCCATCAACCCCAGGCTCATGTTGGCCAACAGCAGACCCAGCCCCAGTTGAAGGCCGCTTAATACCGAGCCGGGCACAAGACGTGCCACACGGTTAATCCATCCGGTTGCGCCCAGGAGTAGTAGTACTGCTCCGATCAGCACGCCACTTGCCACCAGGCTTTGGGAAGTCACCTCGGTGGTCAGCA
>Ga0207884_1000841_pt1 | contig 14667 bp, 13 predicted proteins | sample MalvirmetaMSP144_FD_184236 | JGI IMG/M metagenome (GOLD analysis project Ga0207884, IMG submission 184236) | Marine viral communities from the Deep Pacific Ocean - MSP-144 (SPAdes) | ecosystem: Environmental > Aquatic > Marine > Oceanic | place: Pacific Ocean | collected 2011-07-08 | reverse complement strand
TCTGTGTTCGCTCACCGGTCAGGCCTATGGTAGCAGCGCGGGCGCTTCCAGCCCGAGGGTTTCCTTGAGGTCAAACATGATGTTCATGTTCTGGACCGCCTGCCCTGCTGCGCCTTTTACCAGGTTATCAATGACCGATGAAACGATCACAATGTTGCTCTGTTCCTGACGGTGAAGGGCCATACGACAGTTGTTGGCACCGCGGACACTGCGGGTTTCCGGATGGCTGCCAAAAGGCATCACGTCCACGAAAGGCTCATTCTGGAAGCGGTCTTCAAACAGCGACTGGAGGCGGTCAAAGTCAGCGGGGTTCCGAAGCTCCGCGTAGAGAGTCGCCTCGATTCCCCGGACCATCGGAATCAGGTGCGGCACGAAGGTAACACCAACATCAACACCCGCCGCCTGCGACAAACCCTGGCGAATTTCCGGAAGATGACGGTGGCCGGATGCGCCATAGGCCTTGAAGCTCTCGCCCACCTCACCGTGCAGCATGCCGATCTTGCCCTGACGCCCAGCACCACTTGCGCCTGACTTGGCGTCCGCGATCAGTCGTGACGGATCGACCAGCCCGCTCTCCAGCAATGGCAGAAACCCCAACTGGACAGCTGTGGGATAACAGCCTGGGTTAGCCACAAGTTGTGCTGTACGGATCTTGTCACGCACCACTTCCGGCAGGCCATAAACCGCTTTCTCCGCCCATTCGGGACTTTCATGAGGCATGCCGTACCACTCGGCCCAGACATCCAGATCCCGGAGGCGGAAGTCCGCTGATAAATCCACAACACGGGTTCCGGCTGCCATCAGTTCCGGCATCATCCGCATGGCCACACCGTGAGGCGTGGCGAAAAAGACCAGATCACAGGCTGCCAGCGTTTTTACGTCCGGCTCGGAAAAGGCAAGGTCGTAGTGGCCGCGAAGGTTCGGATACATATCTGCGACCGGCATGCCGGCCTCGGAACGCGAGGTGATGCAACTCACCGTCACGTCCGGATGAACCGCAAGAATCCTCAGAAGCTCAACACCGGTATAACCGGTACCACCTACAATGCCTACTTTTATCACCTGTTTCTCCAGCTGAAATCGAGTTCATAAAACACACATAGTCTAACATGATAAACCAATGACTTATTGCAGCCCGACCGGCGCTGGTTACAATATCGTCAAGAAACCACTCGTCCCTGGAAAACCGGCGATCATGCGTAAACTGAGAAACAAGATCACTGAAAATCTGATCCCGGTTTTCCGACGCCGGCTGTCCGGTGTCGACGCCTTGCCGCAACTGGCTGTGCTCGGATTGCTATCCGGCCTGTTTACCGGTGGTGTGATTCTGGTGTTTCGCCTGGCTATTGAATGGCCGCTTGAGTACTTCCTGCCTGGCGACGGTTCTGAGTCGTTTGAAGAGTTGGACATTCTTACCCGCGCCATCCTGCCATTGGCGGGTGCCGTTGCGCTAGGCCTGCTGATGCACAACCTGGCAACCCACGACCGCAAGGTGGGCATCGTGCACGTTATGGAACGCCTGAACTACCATCAGGGCTATATTTCCGTTCGCAGCGCGCTTGTCCAGTTCGTCACCGGTGTCGGCACCGTCGTTACCGGCCAATCCGCCGGTCGGGAAGGCCCCGCCGTGCATCTTGGCGCTGCTATCTCCAGCCTGATGGGGCAATGGATGCGGCTACCCAACAACAGCATCCGGACCCTGGTCGCCTGCGGCTGCGCCGCCGCCATTTCCGCGTCTTTCAACACCCCCATCTCAGGCGTTATTTTCGCGATGGAAGTGGTGATGATGGAATACACCATCGCCGGTTTTACCCCCATCATCCTGGCATCCGTTACCGCAGCGGTGGTCACCCAGGCCGCGTATGGCTCAGAGCCAGCGTTCAGTGTACCGCCGCTGACCATGAACTCCCTGCTGGAAATCCCCTGGATCATTGCCATTGCGATCATTATCGGAGTGGCGGCGGCGGCCTTTATACAACTGATCGACACCACCGGGCGACACCACCACCGTCCGGTATTACTGCGGCTCACTATCGCTGGACTTCTTATGGTGCCGTTTGCCATTGTTGTGCCGGAAGTGATGGGTATCGGATACGACACTGTGCAGTTCACTATCGACAACCAACTGCCCTTCTGGTTACTGCTGGGCGCCGGAATAGCCAAGCTGTTGATCACCTCGGTCACCCTCGGCCTTGGCATGCCTAGCGGCGTGATTGGCCCCACCCTGTTCATGGGAGCCACACTGGGGGGCGCCATGGGATTAATCGGCGCCCAGATATTGCCGGATATGGCATCGTCCGTGGGCTTTTACGCCATGCTGGGCATGGGCGCCATGATGGGGGCCGTGCTGCAGGCGCCACTGGCCGCACTCATGGCACTGATGGAACTCACAAGGAATCCCCACATCATTCTGCCGGGCATGCTGATCATTACCACCTCGAGCCTGGTCACCAGCGAGGCTTTTGGCAAGAAGTCTTTGTTTCTGACCATACTCAAGAGCCAGGGCCTGAGCTACCAGAACTCACCGGTTATCCAGGCTTTACGACGCGTGTCCGTAGGCGCCATCATGGACAGGAGCATCCTTCGCACCGAACGTTTCCTGTCGCGCGAAGAAGCCAGGAAAATCCTCAAATCCGAACCAAAATGGCTAGTGGTGGAGGGAAGCAACGGCCCCACTGGCCTGCTGCCGGCAGTGGATCTGGCCCGCTACATGGAAGATACCAAAGCGCCAGCAACGGACAGCGAAGAAGACACAACACCAGAGCAGATTGACCTGATGGACATTCCCGCCAATCGCCGGGACATCGCACCAGTGCAGTATCAGGCAACCCTGGAAGAAGCACTGAACGAGTTTGACCAGACCAACGTAGAGGCCCTCTACGTACAGCGGCATGTTGCCCCGATGATCCAACGCGTCTACGGCGTTGTGCTGAAATCGGATATCGAGAGCTACTACCAATACCGACGGAGTTGATAAATGCTGTGGGTCAAAGCCCTGCATATTGTGTCCATGGTGTGCTGGTTCGCCGGCCTTTTCTACCTGCCAAGACTGTTCGTCTATCACGCCGCCTGTGAGGACGAACCTGGCCGCCAGCGCTTCAAGATCATGGAGCGCAAGCTCTATCGCGGAATCACCACGCCGTCGATGGCGGCAACGGTTGTTTTTGGTCTCTGGCTCATCGGTTACAATGTCGAGGGTTACATGAGCCAAGGCTGGATTCACGCCAAACTGTTGTTGGTTGTCCTGCTGATCGGCTACCACTTCTACTGCGGACATCTGGTGAAGGTGTTCCGCGATGACCAGAACACCCGGAGCCACGTGTTCTACCGCTGGCTTAACGAGATGCCCGTTCTGGCACTGGTCGCCGTTGTCATTCTCGCTGTCGTCAAACCCTTCTGAGGAGCCAGACTATCAACCTTCACAGCCGTCCACACGTTCTGATTATTTCTGGCTTGGACCCCTCTGGCGGTGCCGGCATCCAGGCCGATATCCAGGCGGTGACCGCCCTGGGCTGTCACCCACTGCCAGTGTTGTCCTGCCTGACCGTGCAAGACACCCGTAACGTATACAACGCCACCGCAACGGATCCGGACATCGTCCGCCAACAACTGGAATGCCTGGCCGGAGACACCCCCATTCATGCCATTAAAACCGGTGCCCTCGGCAACGCCGATGTGGTGGATGTGCTGGTGGACTTTCTCGCCAACCACCCTGACATCCCGCTGATTACCGATCCGGTGATCAAGGCCGCCGGCGGCGGCGACCTCGCCGACGAAACACTGATTGCACGTATGAAGGCGCGTCTGTTCCGACACGCCGAGATGATTACGCCAAACAGCATCGAATTGGCTCTGCTGGGCGAGGACGAAGACCCGACGCAAGCCGCCCGCAACCTGCTAGACGCTGGTTGCCAGTCAGTACTGGCCACGGGGGGGCATGGCGAAGGCGAGGACATCATCAACACCCTCTACCACCAGACCGAAGAACCTTCCCGTTTTTACATTGAGCGGGTTGGTGGTGAATATCACGGCACCGGGTGCACCCTGGCGGCTTCGATCGCCGCTGGCAGGGCATCAGGCCTCTCTGCCGGGGCAGCGATTGACCAGGCGCAGAACTACGTCCTCCGTGCGATCCGGCATGCACTGCGAGTCGGCAAAGGGCAACCAGTACCCGACCGGGGCATTCCATGGCAGAGCTAACGCCTTCCGGCACCTTCAGTGCCCAGGCCATCGCCAAGGGCCTGAAGCCAGGCCTCTACGCCATTACCGACAGCCAGCTATTACCGGAAGACCGGCTGTTGGTCGCGGTTGAAGCGGCCCTTCGAGGCGGGGCTGTGTTGGTACAATACCGTGAAAAAAAAGCGCCAGAGCCGGAACGACTGAAACAGGCGCAGGACCTGGCAGCCCTCTGTCACAACGCCCGGGTGCCCCTGATCATCAACGATGACCCAGAGCTGGCCCGACGCTGCGGAGCCGCCGGCGTGCACTTGGGCCAGTCCGATGGCTCCCTGGCCCAGGCCAGACGGCAGCTTGGTGACCATGCCATTATCGGTGCGACCTGCCATGCCGACCTGGCACTGGCGTCCCGTGCGGATGCGGACGGCGCCGACTACCTGGCCTTCGGCCGCTTCTTTAACTCAACCACGAAGCCTGACGCGCCCGTTGCCGATCCCTCAGTTCTGGCCAAGTCACGGCAGTTTGGCAAACCCCTAACCGCCATTGGGGGCATTACCACAGACAACGGCGAAGGCCTGATCCGCGCCGGGGCCGACCTGCTGGCCGTAGTCGGTGGCCTGTTTGATGGTGACGCTGCCGCCATTGAAGAGCGCGCACGCCGATTTAGCCGGCTGTTTGCGCAACATCACCCACTTTTTTCATCGTCCGTACCTGAGGAGTCCTGAACCATGACCCAGTCCGAAACCCTGTTCGAACAGGCTCAGAAATACATCCCGGGAGGCGTCAACTCTCCGGTCCGGGCCTTTCGGGGAGTCGGCGGTACCCCGCTGTTTTTCAAGCACGCCGAAGGCGCCTACCTGTACGACGAAGACGATCGCCGCTACATCGATTACATCGGCTCCTGGGGGCCTATGATCCTTGGCCACGGCAACCAGATCATCAAGGATGCGCTCCATGCTCAGGTCGATCAGGGCATCGGTTACGGGGCACCGACGGCAATCGAAACCGAAATGGCCAAGAAGGTCTGCGAACTGGTCCCTTCCATTGATCTGGTGCGCATGGTTAATTCCGGCACCGAGGCCACTATGAGCACGGTTCGGCTCGCCCGCGGCTATACCGGCCGAGACAAGATCGTGAAATTCGAAGGCTGCTATCACGGCCACGTGGATTCCCTACTGGTGAAAGCCGGCTCCGGCGCACTGACCCTGGGCGTCCCCAACTCACCGGGCATTCCCGCCAGCCTCGCGGAACATACGTTGACCCTGGCGTTCAACGATATTGAAAGCGTTCGGGAAACCTTCGCGAAAATGGGCGATGAGATCGCGGCCATCATCGTTGAGCCAGTGGCGGGCAACATGAACTGCATACCGCCTGTACCCGGTTTCCTTGAAGCCTTGCGGGAGGTATGCGACGAGCACGGCACGGTATTGATTTTCGATGAGGTCATGACCGGCTTCCGCGTCTCTCTCGGTGGCGCTCAGGGCCTCTACGGTGTCACACCGGACCTGACTGCTCTGGGCAAAGTGATTGGCGGCGGCCTGCCCGTTGGCGCGTTCGGCGGCAAACGGGAAATCATGGAACACATTTCGCCACTGGGGCCGGTTTACCAGGCCGGTACTCTGAGTGGCAACCCGCTGGCCATGTGTGCCGGGCTGGCTACATTGAACGCCATTTCAGAGCCGGGATTCCATGACCGGTTGACGGAAAAAACCAACGCCGTTCGCGATGGGTTGAAGGAGGCTGCGGACAGCACCGGCGTCCCATTGGCAGTGCAAAGTGCTGGCGCCATGTTCGGATTCTTCTTTACCGACTCCCCCAGAATCACCCGCTTCGACCAGGTCATGGCCTGCGACGTCGAGCGGTTCAAGAAGTTCTTCCAGGGGATGCTCAAGGAAGGTGTGTACCTGGCACCTTCAGCCTTTGAGGCCGGCTTTACCAGTGCCGCCCTGAGCGATGACGACATCCGACAGACAACGGAAGCGGCACGCCGTGTCATGAAAACGCTCTGAACACTGCCGATTGACCCCTGCCCCCGAAACCCTGCCAGTCACAAGGGCATGTCTTTCGGGGCCACAGGGGTGACCCGTATCACACTTCTGACCGCCCAAACCGCCCCGGCCCCTCCTGCCGTTGACATCGCTCACCCCATAATCAAATTATGGTCAGATCTCAGACAAGAGATGCACTGACTGCGACCATCTAACAATCACAAGACAGAAGTCAGCGCACGGACGCCACGCATTACTGCCTTGGACTGCCCGAACATGCAGTAGTCGGCACAACCTGTTAGGTCGAGCCGCAGTTTGACAACAAATACAACAGCAAACTGTAGGTGCAACAATGAAACAATGGATCAAGGTATTCGCCATGCTGGTGGCACTGGCATGGTCGGCGCCATCAATGGCCTGGTGGTGGAATTCCACGCCCTCCAACTACACCGACACCCGCTATCCGGTGGTGTTGGTTCACGGTATGTTCGGATTCGATTCAATTGTAGGCGTGGACTACTGGTATGGCATTGCCGAAGACCTGCGCAAGTACGGCGCCGATGTCTACACCACCCAGGTACCCGCTCTGGACAGCACCATCGCCAGGGGTGAGGCACTGCTGCCACAGATCGCCTCAATCGCAGCGGTGCATGGCAAGGTAAACCTGATTGGCCACAGCCATGGCGGGCCCACCGCTCGATACGTAGCACGGGTAAGACCGGACCTGGTAGCCTCGGTAACCTCTGTGGGCTCCCCCCATAAAGGCTCACCGGTTGCAGACCTGATCCACGGATCTCCGGCGGACGGTCTTGCGGCATCACTCGGCAACGCACTGGGCAGCCTGATCGACCTGCTCTCCGGCGGCGGCTACAACCAGGACCTTCAGTCCAGCCTCTACTCACTGACCACCGAAGGCAGTGCTGAGTTCAACAACTTCGCCCCCGCCGGCGTTCCTGCCAGTGCCTGTGGTGAAGGTGCCTATTCCAGCAACGGTGTGCGCTTTTATTCATGGGGTGGCACTGGCGTACTGACCAACGTGCTGGACCCATCCGACGCGCTTTTGGGCACCACCAGCCTGGCGTTTACCTTCAGCCCCAACGATGGTTTGGTGGGTCGCTGCAGCAGCCACTTCGGCAAAGTGATTCGTGACAATTATTTCATGAACCACCTGGATGAGGTAAATCAGGCCCTTGGTCTGCATAGCCTGTTCGAGACGGATCCAAAGACCGTCTTCCGGCAGCAGGCCAACCGCCTGAGAAACGCCGGGCTTTAAATAGCTCCATACGTCATGGCAGGAAACGGATGTCCCGCCATGGTTTCAGAATACCGTCTCAAACCCGAGCATCACTTCCCGACGGCTGTAGTCATAACGTTCAATGCTACTGCGGTTGTCCAGCATGCTCCATTCCGCCAGCATCATCCATTCACCGGCCAGTCGGTATTCCGCCAGCAGAGAACCGCGCAACCGGTTATCCGTGCGCCGCTCTGAGACCAGCGCCCCGTTCGATACGAACCTCTGGTCATCCTTGTAGCGGGAGTAGCGAACATCCGCCTTGCCGCCTAACGAAAATCGGCGCGACACATAGTGACGGACTTCCGCCGACACGAGGTTGCGTATGGGAGATACACTGAAGAACTCCTGCTGTGTGGAGAGATCCTTTCGATGGTTATCTTCCAGTTGATAATGACCGCTCAGAACCCAGCTTCCCAACGCTTTATCAGCGCTGGCACGGAACTGCAGCATCTCACCATCGTAGGCGCTGTAATCGCTACCACCTTCAATCTTGGAAACCGAACCACTTACGCTGCATTCAACACCAGACACCACCGGAGCCAAAACGCACCGATCGGGACGATAGAGCATCTCGACTCGAGCCTCGCGTTCAAGGGGATCACCTCCAAACCAGGAAGCCGACAGGCTCAGGGTTGACGTGAGCTCTCCGCCTGCCAGTTCTTTCGGCAACGACGCACCGGTGCTGAGATAAGTGTTGTCGAAGGCTGAGTTCCCGGGGTACCGGCGAGTAAAGGCAACCCCGTGCACACTAAGTTCCTTCATTCCAAGCTGAACACTTCCTGCCGCAAGAGCATCCGCAAAGCCACCTTCCTTATCACTGGAAACGTCATCCGGGGTTCCGGCAATATTATCGTCGTATCCGCCAGCGACGGCGAGATAGCCACTACCATGTTGCTGATCCGATGGAGATTCCGCGGTGACATCAGCCAGCTGGTGACGAGCCAACGTTTGGACTTCTTCAGGTGAATCCTTGCTGGCAGCGCGCTCAAACCACTGGCGGGCGTCGCCCACCTTACCCATCTTCTGCTTTACCAGCCCGAGATTGTAGTAAGCCAGAGGCGCATGAGGCGTTTCCAACAACGTCAGGAATACCATTTCGGCCGACTCGAGATCGCCGAGACGGAAATAAACAACGCCGAGATTGTAGAGTAGGGATGGAGAGTTGGAGCCAGACGCCCTTGCTCGCTCGAAAAAAATCCGGGCCTCTTCCAGGTTTCCTTGCCGAAAGGCCTCCACCCCGGCATCGAAATCCGGCTTATTGATGACCTCCATGGCTATCGCCGCAGGCGTCGAGGTCATCAGGGCAATAAACAGAATGGCTGATCGTGGGAACCCCAAGCTTTACTCCGGAAATACGCTGTGGTGGCGCCCCTCAAAACAGACGCGTTAAATGAGGGCACGACAAAAACCGGAGTATAGCAACTGACGAAGTGCTTCGTCGCAGAAGGAAAATTACGATGCGGTATAGTTAACAAGTAGTTAGTGAGGGAAGCTAGGGCCGGTCGGGGCGATTGGAGACATCTGGCAGACCAGGCAGCTCAGGGCGCCCCTTTCGCCCATTGTCATTACGGACCTCCCGAGCCCGCTCTGACGCTGCGTTGGCGGCTTCCCGCCCTCTTTCGCGTGCATCCCGGGCATCACGAGCCTTATCCGCGGAATTAACGGACTTATCAACGCCACGATCTTTCGACGGTCGACCAAGTGATACCGGTTCACGCAGGTTAATCTCACGCACGACAGACTCTGTAAGGTCTTCGTCGTCCGTAACCATTCTCATGGTCACATCAAGATCATCACTCGCAAAAACCGTTGACGGTCCCACCAAAAACAGACTGAGACCGACGAGAAAAACAGTTCTCTGCCAGATTCCCGACATCATGACGAGGGCTCCGGATGTCCATTTATTGATGGGCCATTGAGACTAGCCCGGAACGTTTTGGTTCTTTGGCCATCGTCAAGATGAGCGACCAGTTCACCCTCACCAGAGAACAGTATGTTTAATGGCAGGTTTACCACGTTTTCGCCTTTATCCAGATCAACTCTCCAGCTCAACTTTTGGTGCCCGGGATAATCCGAAACCTCTACATGAGGCGGTAACTCCACTGTCAAAGTAACACCCTGCAGCGCTTCCCTGGAGCGAAACGCAAGCCGAACATTCCGGGCAACAGGCTCCACGCCCGAGTGTTCATCCGTGTTTTCATCAACAACGGTTGCTCGATGATCGGTTACTGAATCGGTTTCAATCTGTACCAACTCATCCGCCGGCTCCTGGCCTGAACGCCAGCCAAAACCAAGTGCAATTCCCAGGACCAGGGCCGCCGCAATGGCACCACCCGCCCATGGGGCACTCCAACCGTAGTCCGCGAGGCGTTTGCGGGACCGGTGCTCTCTTCCGATGGCGACATCCAGAACCTGTTTCTCAAAACCCGGCGACGGGGGAGGTATCTCCTGGCTTTCACACATCGCGGTGACGATTGCCAATTCGTTGTGTGCGGCAACAGAGCAGCCCTCACACTCGGCAAGGTGCTGCTCAAGGCGGTTAGCCTGAGCAGCCGACAACTCGGCCTTGGCCCAGGACCCCAGATTGTTTTTGCACTCGTCACATATCATTGCCATCACCTCATTCTTTCACACGCTCGGCCTGCGGAAAAAGTTCCGGACGCTCAAGTAACTTTTCCCGCAGGGCGGCCCGACAACGATGGACTCTCGACTTCACCGTACCAACTGGTATCTCAAGCACCTGAGCGATATCTTCCTGGCTCCAGCCATCTACATCGTGCAGCAGCATCAAAGTGCGCTGATCCGGCGACAGAGCCTGAATAATCTCATCCATAACGGGCTTCAAGCGTTCGGAACTGATCTGTTCACTGAGATCGGGAATATCCGCGGCGTATGAGTCTAAAAAGGAGGACTGCTGTTCCGGCTCTGCTACATCGCTAACAGGCCTGTCGGCGCGACGTCCTTTGCGCCGAACCTGATCGATAAAGTGCCGGTACAACACGCGATTCAACCATGGCCTCAACTGCTCCACTGACTCCAGCTCCGAGAGACGGGGATACAGCTTCACGACCACATCCTGCACCAAATCCTCTGCGTCATGTTGCTGCCCGGCCAAACGATACGCAAACCGGTACATAGCCTCCAAATGCGGCTGCACCAGTTTCTCAAATCGCTTGGCCCGTGAAGGGTTAAAGGAAAGTAAAGCCAAAACCGGTACTCGTCTGATTAATCGCGCAAAAAAAGAGGGCGCAGTTTACAACACAATCTGCACCTAAGTATTGGCCCAAAACCAAACCATCGATCAAAGTCGAATCAGCCGTCTCACAGGCAAAGGTTAACAGCCCCCATGGAACGGCTGACGACAATTCAGCGTTATGCACCTGCGGCCACCCAACATTTCTTCAGCCGGCCAGCGTCTTTCCTTAAGGAGGTTTGCAATGAATCAGTCTCTCAAATACCTGACAATACTTGGCGTTACCGGGGCACTGACTGCCTGCGGCGGTGACAGCGGCAGCAGCAGTCTTAGCAGAGGGGAGACCGGCAGCGTAAGCGTCGGGCTGACCGATGCACCTGTAGACAGTGCCCAGGAGGTACACATTGAGGTTGCCGCGCTGGTACTTCAACCTCCAGACGGCGAACGTCGCAGGTTTGAGCTGGAATTCCCCGAACCCATCAATCTTCTTGATTTACAGGGAGGCTCATTTGAAAGCCTCATTACTGATGAAGAAGTTCCGGCTGGCAACTACAACTGGATGCGAATCGAACTCGGCGACGACAACACCGTCCTTCTTGATGACGGAAGCGCTCACATCCTTACCACTCCATCGGCAAGAGGCGTGCAGACATCAGGGTTTACCGTTCCTGCCGGAGGTGACGTTAGCTTTACCATCGACTTCGATGTTCGCAAGTCACTGGTTAACCCTGTCGGGCAGGACAGCTATCGCCTCAAGCCGGTACTCAGGCTTGTCGACAACTCTGAGGTCGGCACTATCGAGGGAACGATAGCTGGCGAACTGATCACTCAGGAATGTGGTGACGCAATGACTCCTGAATTTGCAGGCAACGTCTACGTTCATGAAGGTGCAGATGCCGTGCCTGACGACATTGGCAGCGAAAACGAACCACTGGTTGTTGCGCCGGTCGACGAAAACGGAACCTATACCTACACCGCCGCTTTCATTCCAGCTGGCGAGTACACCGTGAGCTATACCTGCGGGGATGACCTGATCGAGAATGATCAGGGAGAACCATCAGACGACGACATCAACTTCAACGGCGCTCAAAATGTCATCGTTGTTGCTAGCGAGACGTCTACCGCTGATTTTGAACTCCAGACACAGCCGTAGTTCTCGATAGATCGCCGGGCAGTTCAAAGACCGCCCGGCTCCAGCTACCTCAAATCACAAGGCCGACGCACGTGCCTCTGCCTGATCCGCCCCAGCCACATTACCCCTGGCACGCCGGATATCCGCCAGCAACAGCCACCCCGCACGCTGCAGCGATGCGTCACTGCCCGCCAAAGACAACCCTTTCAGAGTGAACTGCTCCGCCGAACCCAGCTGATCCAGTGCCACGTAGGCTTGCGAGAGTTTGAAGTACACCTGCGCCGAGCGTGGAGCAATCCGTTGCGCCCGCTCCAGTTGCGCCACGGCGGCCTGGGTCTCGCCGGACGCCATCAGGCTGTCCGCCCGCTGAATAAGGCTTCGTGCTGCCGGTGACAGAGCGTCCCCCTCATCCTGGTAGCTGGGGGCCGTGCGCTCTGGCTGCCGCACCGGTTGATCAGGCTGCTCGCTTTTACGTTCAACCCGCGGTTCGTCACGCGGCTCACTCGTTTGTGGCGGCTGGGGCGCCTCGTCAGGGGATGACTGACCACCGGCTGGCACATAAATGGATCCACCACCCGGGCCAGAGGCACAACCGGCCACCGCCAGCGACAGGGCCAATAAACCAGCGCATTTAAACGTGTTCGATGTCATTGGAAGAGTCCTTCAAACCAGCCCCGTATCCGCCGCTCGATATTACCTCCGCAGGAAACCTCCACATCAGGCTCACTGCCGGTGATGAACGGTACGAGGCGTGCATTATCACAATGTTCTTCTGTCAGGGCGACTTCGTCGGGATTGACCCAGAGGTACTCTACGCCATCCGGTACCACCGGCGAGAAGCCATGCTGCGGTACCTGGCTCATAAACCGGGACCATACCGGTAGCGCGCCGGTGGCGCCCGTCAGAGACGTTGGGCCGTTGTCGTCCCGGCCAACCCAGGTCACCGCCAGCAGGTCGCCGCTGAACCCGGCAAACCAGGAATCGCGGCCATCATCGGTGGTTCCGGTCTTCCCTGCAAGCGAGAGTTCCCTCGGCACGGTGCGATACGCGGAACGCCCGGTGCCTTCCTGCATGGTTTCCTGCATAACGTACTGGACAAGATGTACCGCAGCGGGATCAGCGACCTGGTCCACTTTCAGGCTATAGCGCGACAGGGCCTCGCCTTGCGCATCGGTAACCTGCCGGATGGTTCTCAGGGGCGTATTGAAACCGGAGGTAGCCAGGCCCTGATAGATCTGGGCGACCGTCACCGGCGTCATGGAGACTGAGCCCAGTAACATTGAGGGATACTCCGAAATACCGCCGGGAACGCCAAACCCCTGCAAGGTAGACTTCACAGCACCGATACCCACATCCAGCCCTACACGCACAGTAGGCAGGTTATACGAATGGGAGAGTGCCTTGTGCAAGGGCACCTCGCCGCGCTGTTCCTTATCGTAGTTTTCCGGCTCCCAGCGGCGGCCGTCGTCGAACACCAGGGAGAAGCCCTTGTCCTCGACCGGCGTGATCAGGGTATACCGATCCGGGTTCTGTAACGCCGTCAGGTAAACGAATGGCTTGACCAGAGAGCCGATAGGACGGCTAGCATCCACGGCACGATTGAAACCGGCATATTTCGGGTCACGTCCACCAACCAGGGCCAATACCTCTCCACTGTCCCGCGAAGTCACCACCATGGCAGATTCCAGCGTGGTATCGGAGCTCCCTTCCATTCGCCCGAGCATATCCTTGACGGCAAATTCGGCCGCATACTGGATCGCGGGGTTCAGGGTGGTGAAGATGCGAAGCCCCTCACTCTGCAGATCTTCCTGCTTGTAGTCCCGGGCCAGGTGACGACGAACCAGATCGATGTAGGCCGGGTACCGGTTTTCAGAGTACGAAGCCTGGTTCGTAACACCCAGCGGCTGGGCACGAGCCCTGGCGGCGTCCTGTTCGCTGATGAGATCAGTTTCGGCCATCACATCGATGACCAGATTGCGACGGGACAGGGCACGCTCCGGATGGCGCCGGGGATTATAGTAGCTCGGCCCTTTCACCAGTCCGACCAACAAGGCAATCTGATGGGTTTGAAGATCACGAATCGACTCGCCGAAATAGAACTGGCTGGCCAGCCCGAACCCGTGGATGGCTCGTGTGCCTGCCTGCCCCACGTAAACCTCGTTGACGTAGGTTTCCAGTATGTCGTTCTTTTCGTAATGGAGTTCCAGCAACAGCGACATCAAGGCTTCGTTGCCCTTGCGCAACAAGGTCTGATCCCGGGTCAGAAAGAAGTTCTTCACCAACTGCTGGGTCAGCGTGCTGCCCCCCTGCACGATCTGCCCGGCCCGGATATTGGCCAGCATTGCCCTGCCAATCGATAGCGGGGCGACCCCGACATGGTCATGGAAATTGCGGTCCTCAACGGCCAACAACGTGTCGGTGAAAAGGTCAGGCACATCCGCCAGCTGCACCAACACCCGATCTTCCTTGTGGGCGGGATAGATACCGCCAATCTGGGCCGGTTCCAGGCGCACAATCGGCGAAGGGTCGCCCGACAGTACCCGGAAATCCTGCACCTGGTCGCTGTATATGTTGAGCGACAGGCGTCTACGAGGTTCCAGCCCATCAGTAAACAGAAAGCCCCGCGTGCTGATAATGAAGTGACCGCCATTGCGGCGATAGGTACCTGCCTGGCTGCCATCCCCGGCACGGTAGCCGGACAGCTCAAGCTCCCGCTGTAGCGCGCCTGAGCTGACGCTCGCGCCGTCATACAGCTCCAGTGGTCTCGCATAGACTCGTGAAGGCACTTCAAATCGACGGCCTTCAAAGCGGGAGGTGACCACCGCATCCAGGTAGACCATCCAACCGGCGAGCAGCACCACGCCGATAAAAAAGACGCGCAAAA
>Ga0207884_1000840_pt1 | contig 14678 bp, 15 predicted proteins | sample MalvirmetaMSP144_FD_184236 | JGI IMG/M metagenome (GOLD analysis project Ga0207884, IMG submission 184236) | Marine viral communities from the Deep Pacific Ocean - MSP-144 (SPAdes) | ecosystem: Environmental > Aquatic > Marine > Oceanic | place: Pacific Ocean | collected 2011-07-08 | reverse complement strand
ACTGATTATCCAACTCTACCTACTGAAAAAGATGCTTGGGTAACGCTGATGCTTCGCATGATTTTCAACTCTGAATTAGCATCCCATTTTATCTTCAAAGGTGGAACTTCATTAAGCAAAGCGTTCAATCTCATTCAGCGATTTTCCGAAGACATTGATTTAAGCATAGATCGCTCTTACTTAGGCTTCGAGAGTGAATTAACTAAAGGTGAAATCAGAAAGCTCAGAAGAGCTTGCCACACCTTTGTTTCAGAAAAATTAACAGTTATTCTCACGAATAAACTCAATAACTATGGGATTGACGACCGCTTGTATGACTTGGTCGTAGAAAACGAAAAGATTTCGGATCAAGACCCTGAAACGATACAGGTGAATTACCAATCTGTATTTGAAGAAGTCTCCTACTTACCCAAAAGAGTACTGATCGAAGTGAGTGCAAGGTCACTACGTGAACCTTTTCAGAAGATTAAAATCAATTCACTCATTGATCAGCAATATCCGGAAATGGACTTTACAGAGACCAACTTTGAAGTCCAAGCGACTAACCCACAAAAGACGTTCTTAGAAAAACTGATTCTATTGCACGAAGAATTTCAGAAACCAGCAGATAAGATTCGGCACCTGAGAATGTCTCGCCATTTTTATGATATAGGACAAATACTGGATTCTGAATACGGAAAAGATGCTTTGCAAGACAAGGAGCTTTTCAAAAGCATTATAGAACACCGAAAGATATTTACTCCTGTAAAAACAACCGATTATGAAACATTGAGTTTAAAAACACTCAACATCTCTCCTCCTGAAGGGCAGGTGAAAAATTTCAAATCAGATTATAGAGAAATGCAGAACAATATGATCCACGGCTCTTCAAAAGACTTTGAGGCGCTTTTGAATGAAATAAGCAAGAATTTAAAGTAGACTAATGGCGTCATTCCGAAAACTTATGCCTTAGTCCTTGCGTTGGCGCAGGGATGTCTTTTCAGGCAACCGCAGGTTTCGATGTTTCGGAGTGTCTGATTAGGCCAGCAGTGGCCATGGACGGAGAGATTGCTTCGTCACCTTTCTTTGCTAGCGCAAGAAAGGTTTCTCGCAAAGACGAAAGCAAAAGGTTTTCCATTTTTTTGCACCTGAAGCTTTCATGGGTGGTTGTAGCTTATGGAGAATTTCATCTATGAATTATAGAATAGGTTAAGCAATCTCAATCTTCTTTTAGGGTACGGTATGAGCTTCGGTACCGACCGATTACAGAAGTGCCACTCTAAGGTCGGTATCGAAGGTAAGACCTGTATAAATTAACGAAAGCACCTGTTTAGCTCTAAAATGGCTTAATACCCAAACCGATCTAAATAAGATTGATAGAAGGGAATCATCAAGTCACCGTATTGCTTAATGAGGTTTTGATAGGCAGTGGCCGCATCGGCAAATAAACCTCGATTTTCAAACATAATGGCCTTGGTCAAATTGGTGAGCATAGTACCTTCTTCAGGAAAAGTATTCAAGGCTTGATCGAGCAGTTCCTTTTCGGGAGGTGAGAGCTTATCGAGAAAATAAATTCCTGTAGATCTTTTACTATTCTTGGCAAAAACTTCCACCCCAAATATGTCTTTAAATGCCAAGCTATTGCTCAAAAGGTCAATGCTAAAATGGGTGGAATCAACATCATGCGTTTCAAAAATTTGGTCGTATTCGTTCCAAAACCTTACTTGATATTGATCCTGAATATCAGCCCAGTCCAGTTGGATATACCTTCCATAAACTTCCGTAGAAGAAGGGAAATTTAGGTGCAAGTCTACAAAATTGGAGAGTTCTTTGGCGTAATCGTTGGGTGGCCAAGCTTCTAAATTCCGTTTTGGGTTATAGAATTTTTCCCATTCGGTATAAATCAATTCTGAAGGAGGATAGAGTTCTTTAAGATCGAGCGTGGCCATATTATACTGGCCTTCCAGTTCAATTTCTAATAACCGCCCCTCGCTATCCATCAAAATGACCAAGTCGTTGGGGAGCACTTCTATTTGATCTTTTTTGCTCAGAGGTGTTCCGTTTTTCAGCTCAAAAAAACCCTTTTCTGTCTTTTTGTAGTTTTTTCCAGAAGACAGAATCACCCTAAAACCTTCTTGACCATTGGCCAAGAAACCAAGCATAAGAAAAACGAAAATGAGGGAAAGGTGCCTGAACATTGTTGCCAATTTAGTAATCCTTGGCATCAAAAAAACCACCTTTGCAATGAGCGGCCTGTGGATTCGTAAATCGCAAAAATTGCCACCACGCTGTATTCGATTATCACGACTTCAATCCATTCAAAATATTCACCACCAAGGTAGTTGGCGTAGGTAAAGAAAATGAGCAAGGTCCATATAAACGCAAATCGTTTTTCGGTAAATACACTAATGGCCAGCAAAGGAATGGCATACCAAGGATGAACTGTGGTAGCGAAGAGCAAATAGATCGTCCAAACCCAGAGCATTCGTACAGGCAGTTCTTTTTTTGACGGCAAAAGCGAATACAGCACAATACCAATAAAAGTAGCCGCCATCATCCATTTTCCCGATTGCGCTATTATGTTGTGTCCCTCGGTTTCAAAACCATACCAGCGTGCTAAATAATAGATGCTGGCATTGAATTCGAATTTCTGGAAATACAGTTCAAGGCTGTCTTTGATCGCCCAAATATGAGCGGTATTAATTAAAGGCAGGAAAGAAATGATGAGCACTCCAGCCACAATAAGGCCGTAGATCATTGTTTTCTTAAAGCCAATTTTTCGGATCAGCAGCGGAAGGAAAATCAGCGGTAAAAACTTAGTAGCCACCGAAAGCCCAAACCAAATGGCCGACTGATGAAGCTTCTTATGTTCGTAACTCCACAAGGCCAAAAGCAGGAAGAAAATCATGATGGCTTCAAAATGCAGATTGCCTGTCAGCTCCAATATTACCATGGGGTTGAGCGCATAGAAAAGGCCATACCTTTCAGGCAAACCATAATGACGCAATAGCTTTCTGATCAAACGAATATTGCCAAACTCGAAGGCCAGAATAATCACGCGTAAAATCACAATGGACCAAAATTCGGATCCCGGACTAAGCAAAGCCGACAAGAAGAAAAACACCTGATTGAAAGGCGGATACACCGTGAAATACTCAGGAGAATTCAGTTGAGAAAATAACTGGATGTTGATGCCCTCTATGCCTTGGCCTAAATAGGTTGTAGGCAATTCTTTGTAAGGATCGACCATTTGGGTCAGCAACCTGCCATCCCAAATAAAGCGATATACATCATCGGACAAACCGGGGATGGAAAAGAGAAAAAGAAGCCTGAGCAGCATGGCCCAGTAAAAGGGCAAATCTGCTTCTCGTTCTTGAGTGCAGCGCATAATGTAAATCATGGCTACGGCCATCAACACAAAAGACGAGAGCAAGGGAATAGTCAGCGCACGATCTAAGTAGTAGCCCGCCACCAGAATGAGCAGGGCATAGAGAATGTAGGCAAATGAAAGTCGGTTATTATTTTCAAGCATTTCGCGTATGCTGTACGGTATAATAGAATACCAACAGAAAGCCTAAGCTAAGCAAAATATGAAAAGGGAGTAAAGCAAAATCTTGAAAGTAAAAGGCCAAGCCCAAACCTGCCATAAAATAGAGCGAAAGTAATCCCTCTACTACGGTAAGCGGATTGATTTTCTTCACAAAGTATTTGTTGCCTTTCCAGCCTTCTTTTTTGCTTTTAATGTTGAATTTTGGTGTGCGAATGAAAGGAGTTTTCTTCCCAATCCAACCTTCAAAAACAGCCACAGCATTGTGAATGCTCAAGCCTAAAAATACAGAAAGCAGCATGAACATTTGCGGCACAAATTCCTTCAACGTTTTCCAGAAACCTTCACGCTTTTCTTTAAAACCATTCCAATAGAAAATGATCAGAAAAATATAGCCCAGTAAGAAAATGCTAGAAATATTCAACAGCGTTACCCAACCTGTAGATAGATTACGAATGAATAAAACAGGTATACTTAGCATGGCCGTAACCACAATGCAGATAAAAATGGCGGAGTTCAGTAAATGAAAAGCCGCATGAAATTTCGTTCCGAAAGAAAGGTTTGATCTTAAAACTTGAGGAAGGAGCTTTTTACTGGTTTCAGCCGCCCCTTTTGTCCAGCGGTATTGTTGCGATTTAATAGCACCCATGGCCGCAGGAAGTTCCGCAGGAGCCACCGTATTCGACACATAAAAAATTTGCCAGCCTTTAAGTTGAGCGCGGTAACTCAAATCTAAGTCTTCAGTAAGCGTATCGGCTTTCCAACCCCCAGCATCATTGATGCAGGATTTTCGCCAAACGCCAGCGGTTCCGTTAAAGTTAAGGAAGTGACCTCCACTGGAACGACCGTTTTGTTCTACAAAGAAATGCGTGTTCAATCCAAAAGCCTGAAGTTTGGTCAGCATGGAGTAATTCTCATTGATGTGCCCCCAACGACTTTGGACTACTCCAATTTTTTCGTCTTGTGCAAAATGAGGAACAGTGTTTTTCAAGAAGTCTTTTTCGGGAACAAAATCCGCATCAAAAATGGCGATGAATTCCCCTTTGGCGATCTTCATTCCGTACTGCAAAGCACCCGCTTTAAAGCCTTTGCGTTCTGGCCTTATTACTTGGGTAATGTCAATTCCTTTGGCTTGCCATTCGGCTACTTTTGCTGCGATCAAATCAACGGTCTCATCATTCGAATCGTCCAGTACTTGAATTTCCAGTTTGTCTTTTGGCCAATCGAGTGAAGCCACCGCATCGATCAGCCTTTCCACCACATACAATTCATTGTACACTGGTAATTGCACGGTTACTACGGGGTGCTTATAATCAGCAGGAATTTCGGGAATTTGAGGAAGTAAGTTCTTTCTTTTCGCCTTGCGGTACTTGTAAACAAGGTTCAGTTGTGAAATGCTATAGACGAAAATAAACGACAGCGCTCCAGTGTATAATGTTAATATGATCAGCTCCAGCCAATACATTTATAGGTATTTAAATATGGTAAAGATAATCTTGTAGCCAGCCAATACGGTGCCTTTCACCGTGCCTGACACTTTGCTAACCCCAATTCGCTTTTTATAGTTTACCGGCACTTCTGTTATTCGTAATTTCTGTTTTGCGGCCTTCAATTGCATCTCCACCGTCCAACCGTAGGTTTTGTCCTTCATATCGAGCGCTACCAGCTGAGGAAATGCAATGGCACGGAAAGGGCCAAGGTCGGTATAATTAACTTTATAAAACCATTTCATCATCGAAGTGGCCAGCCAATTCCCAAATACTTGTGGAAAGGTCATTGAACCTCCTTCACGATTTCCCAAAGCCCTAGAGCCAATAACGAAATCTGCTTCCCCTTTTACAATGGGCCCTGCGACTTCTGGCAATTGTTGTGGATAGTCGGAATAATCGCCATCCATAAACACTAGAATATCAGGGCTTTTACTTGGGTTCTTAAGGTATTCAATGCCCATTAAACAAGCATTTCCATATCCGGATGTAGGCTGATGAAGTACTGTAGCACCTGCATTGGCAGCAACTTCAGCCGTCTTATCTGTAGAACCGTTGTTCACCACAATAATTTCCTTTACCCAGTCTTTTGGAATATCAGAAATCACATGTGCGATAGATTGCTCTTCGTTGTATGCGGGTATTACTACTTTGATGTTCGGCCTCACCTGTTCGTTCACGGACAAAATTAAAAATATTAATAAGAGGAAAGCTTCGATCGACACATTAGTTCCTTTATTATCAAATTCGTTTGGCCAAAGGTGCTCTACCCGACCAATACAATTCTTGACTTTCTACTTTTAAAAACGAAATTGGGAACTGATTTAGATTAGATTAAGTTTAATACATGTACATACATATAATTTAAACAAGAAGGGAAATACAATATGAAAACCGTTGTACATACATCAGAATCAAGAGGTTCAGCAAACCATAGCTGGTTAAAAAGCCGTCATACTTTTAGTTTTGCGGGTTATCACAATCCTGAGCGCGTTCACTTTGGGGCACTTAGGGTGTTGAATGATGACGAAGTAGATGGAGGCCAGGGTTTTGGTACTCATCCTCACGATAACATGGAAATTGTTTCGATTCCCCTTCAAGGTGATTTGGAACACAAAGACAGCACTGGCCGCAATGAAGTAATTCGCCAAGGCGATGTTCAAATCATGTCGGCTGGAACAGGAATTCAACATTCAGAATTCAATCACAATAAAGATGAGGCAGTTCATTTTCTTCAGGTTTGGGTTTTCCCGAAGGAAAGAAACATTGAGCCGAGGTATGAGCAGAAAACTTATTTGGCGGAAGACCGCATGAATAAATTTCAAACGGTCGTTTCTCCGAACGGAGGCGATGCACTTTGGATTAACCAAGATGCGGAATTCAATTTGGCCAATTTAGATGCGGGCACAAAATTGACTTATGAAGTAAAACATCCAGGAAATGGGGTTTATGTCTTCGTCTTGAACGGTGAGCTTATTGCCGCCAATGAAAAGCTAGACACACGAGATGCCGTGGCGGTTACCGAAACCAACAGCTTCGATATTAAAGCAAAATCTTATGCCGAAGTGCTGGTGATTGAAGTGCCAATGGAGTTTTAGAAATTAGAGAGGATGTCCGAAAGGGCACCCTTTCCTGTTATTTGAACTCCCTGATCTTTTCAATAACATACCCTATTTCAGCCTCTGTTAATTCTGGATAAATGGGTAATGAAAGGACTTCATTTTGAAGTTGAAAACTGTTGGGGAAATCTTCAGGTGAATAATTTGAATTAAAAGCTGGTGTCAACGGACTCGCCAACGGATAATGGATTTCAGTTGAAATTCCGGCATTCTGCAAATGTGCTTTTAGAGCATCTCTTTTTTTAACTCGAATGCAGTAAATATGAAAGTTGTGTATCTCACTTTCGTTTACTTCTGGAGTGATGATTCCTTCAATAGCTTCGAATGCTTCTGAATACCTTTTGGCAATTCGGTTTCTAGCTTCAATCCATTTCTCAATATGATTGAGTTTTACATTGAGCACAGCGGCCTGAAGTGTATCAAGTCTGCTATTGATGCCCTTCACTTGATGGTCGTTTTTTGACAAGCCGCCATGATTGGCAAACATTCGGCACTGCTTTGCGAAAATGTCATCATTAGTGAGAATTGCACCGCCATCGCCAAAAGCTCCGAGGATTTTACTGGGGTAAAAACTGAAGGTCGAAGCAATGCCCCAACTGCCTGCTGTTTTTCCGTCCTTCTCTGCAAAGTGCGCTTGAGCCGCATCTTCTATCAAGTACAGGTTATGCTTTTTTGCGAGTTCGGCCAAAGCTTCAATCTCGCAGATTTGTCCATACAAATGAATAGGAATAATGGCCTTGGTTCGCGCGGTAATCTTCTCTTCTACACTTATGGGGTCTAAGCCAAAACGCTTCATTTCAACATCGACAAAGACGGGAGTGGCACCGCTGAGTGAAACCATTTCGGCAGCAGAGAGCCAACCATGGGCGGGAACAATTACTTCATCTCCATTTCCTATTCCCAAAGATTTCAGAATCACGAAAAGGGCGTCCGTGGCATTTCCTAGCCCAATACAATGCTTCACTTTATGGGCTTTGGCAAAAGCTTTCTCAAAGTTTGAAACCACTTCTCCACCTACAAAACGATGTTCGTCAATCACAGATTGAATCGCAGTATCAACTTCCGGTTTTATGGAAAGGTATTGTCGTTTAAGGTCTAAGAAGGAAATCTCCATGCGTTGCTAAAATAATGACGAGGATCATATTTGTTACTGATGACTGTCAGGCCAAAGTTAAAGATACCAACATACCTTGGATATGAAATCTAGAAGACTTGTAATTTATCTATCGCCTTTAAATGATGAGAGTCATTTAGATTTTTAAAACGATTTGATAATTAGCGTGTTAACTAAAGAAAGACATTGTTATGAAAAAGATTATTGTGCCTATAGATTTCTCCGATTGCTCTAAAAATGCGCTGAATAATGCCATTCTAGTGGCTGAGCGTATGGGTATGGAGCTTGTTTTACTTCACACTTTTATGTTGCCAGTGGCCACTACAGATGGAACGCCCTTAGTTGTGGGTTCTATGATAGATGATTTGCAAGAGGCTTCTGAGGCAAATATGGCCGACTTCATTAAGAAGAATAAAGAGCTTAAACGCGTGCCATATCATACTGAGATTTTGGCTGGTTTACTTTTACATGGTTTAAATGATGCACTTGAAAAGCACGATGCAGCCTTTGTGATTATGGGTACGCATGGTGCATCTGGCCTCAAGAAAACTTTTATAGGAAGTAATGCTTATACGGTGATTAAAAATGTGGAATGTCCTGTAATTGCTCTGCCAGAAGATGCTGACATTACTAAAATGAAAAGAATTGCAATGTCGGGCGACTACAAGCACAGGCCTGCTGCGCACTCAATTGAACCCGTGATTACATTAACAAAGGCATTCTTTGCTCATTTATATATCATCCATATCGATCAGGATAAAGATCTGGAGCATGATGAAATTGAAATTGCTAAAAGCTTAGAGCAGTATTTGAAAAAGGTAAGCCACTCTTTCCATTTTAAAAGAGACTATGATGTGGAAGATGGTCTGTTGGCCTTTGCCAAAGAAGAGAATATTGACTTACTCGTTATGATTTCACGCCATCATAGTTTTATAGATAGAATTGCACGTGGAAGTGAAACCAAACGATTGGTGATGGACATTCCGATGCCTTTGATGATTATGCCAGAATAGATTACTTAAGATCTATTTCCACCACGGAAGTGGCAACTTAATATCTGCTATAGAATTAACAACCATATCGGGCTTAAACGGGAAATCGTTTAGGTCCTCTTTTTTTGACATTCCTGACAAGGTAAGAATAGTGTTATAACCCACTTGAACTCCACCCTGAATATCGGTGGCTAGGGTATCTCCAATTACAGTAACCTCATCTGTGGCAAGCCCAATGTGCTTTCTGGCTTGCCGCATCATTACTGGGCTAGGTTTGCCAACGGTAAAAGCTACTTTGCCTGTAGCCGCTTCAATCATCGACACTATACCTGCAATTCCCAAGTTGTTCCAGCCCGCTTTTCTAGGAGATGGATCAAGATTGGTGGCTATAAATTTTGAGCCTCCAAGAATAAAGTCTATTGCTTTTCTAACCATTTCTAAAGTGAAGTTGATTCCTTCACCTACTACCACAAAGTCAGGATCATTTTGAACTAAGGTAAATCCATGTTCATGTAAGCTGGAAATTAAACCGCCTTCACCCAATACATAGGCAGTTCCGTTCGGGAATTGCTGCCCCATGAAATGAGCAGTAGCCATGGCGCTGGTATACACATTTTTCTCTTCAACATGAATTCCCAGTTTTTCTAATTTCCTGACTGCATCCAAAGGACTTCGTTGGCTGTTATTGGTCATAAAGGTGAACGGAATGTTCTCTTTCTGTAGTAACTCTACGAATTTATCGGCACCCGGAATCAATCTGTTTTCTACATATATAACTCCGTCTTGGTCTATTAGAAATCCTTTGGGCATGGTAATTTACTTTATGATTGGTTAAAGATTGATGATAGAATGCTTTCTACCAAATTTGCACTCATTAAGCTATCGTTAAGTGTGAATAAGGGGGATTCCGTTTTGCCTTCCTTTATACATTTTACAACCTCTTCTATTTCATGGGCGTAGCCTGTACTTTTAAAAGGAAGTTCTACTTTCTCAATATTATCGCCTTTATGTATTTCAAATTCTTGAGCTTTCCAAAAAAGAGGCAGCTTGATAAAGCCTTCTGAACCATAAATACAAGCTTCTTTATTGGTGTTCATAGCAATGCTTCCAAATACCTGTGCCATTTCTCCTCCTTTGTAAGAAAGCTGAACTTGAATGCTTTGGTCAATTCCAGTTTCTGAAAGTACAGCCTGCGCTTGAAAACTGTCAGGCTGCCAGCCAAAAATATCTGAAACTATGGTGAGTGGATAAACGCCCACATCATATAATGCACCTCCGGCTAAATCGGGGTTCAGTAGTCTCCCCTCTGGTTTTAAATTGGGTGAATTGAACCCGAAGCTTGCGGTGATGTATTGAATCTCACCAATTTCTCCAGATTTCGCTCTTCTAATAGCTTCGCGATAGGCAGGCAGAAAACGCATCCACATGGCTTCCATCAGAAACTTGCCAGTACCTTTGGTTACCTCCATCATTTTACGGATTTCATCTGAAGAAACACCCATGGGCTTCTCACAGAGTACATGTTTGCCAGCACTGAGCGCGTCAATTACATTCTGGCAATGGAAGTTGTGTGTAGTACTGATGTAAACAATGTCGATGTCAGGGTCGGCAAAAAGTGACTCGTAATTATCGTAAACCTTAACATCAGAAAATTCCTTTTCTAACTCAACTGCATTAGATCTTGATGCAAAAGCATAGGGTGTTTCTCCCTGAACAGATTCTAAACTAGTTAAAAACTTTCTGGCAATTCTGCCAAAACCTATAAACCCCCAATTCATACTTCAAGAAAGGAAATTTTAAAGAGAGCGCAGTCAGTTTTCTGTTGTTATACTAATTGGACAGCCATAAAATTAAAAGGGATCGCCTTTCGGACAATCCCTTTCTTCAACCAAAACATACAGTATCTGCCATACCATATAATAGAAAAACCGTTTCGTATGATTTTTATTGTGACACTCAATGAACTTAGTTTTAAGCGCGGTTGGCCTAAGATAGAAGAAGCCTCTTTTAAGGCTTCTAAGGGATTACTCTACTTTTTATTTAAATCGTTATTTAATGTAGCTTGATGCCAACATTTGCGCCAAAGCTCAATAGCTTTACATTTCCTTCTCCAATTCCAGTGAGTGGCATTTTCAAATAGGGTGCTAAACTGAGACTAAACTTTTCGGTTAAAGGCCTTTCAAACCCAGTGGTTATATTTAGAATTCCGAAGTAATGTTGGTTTTGGTTTTTTAACTGCCAATGTTCTGGCCAACCTGCTTGACCATATGAGTATTCATAATCATAGTCTTCGCTAAGCATAAGGTAGCTTGATACTCCAGTACCAATAAAGAACCGATTTCCGTTTTTTGAATCGAAGTATTTTTGGATGTTCAAGGGAATATCAATCACTTTGCAATTGGCATAGACACTTGTGACAGAGTAAGCTGAGCCTTGTGCCCAATAAGGAGCCTCATATTCTGAACCCAATGCACTATACTTTTTCGCTCCGTATGATAATCCTGATTGAATACTGAAGTCTTTTTTAACAAAGTACTCTACCATAATTCCCACTAATGGGCCAGGCTTTTTAAACCCACTCAAAGTAGTGGCACTCATGTCGCCAGAGATTACTGCACTGAACATCCAGCGTTTATAGGAAACTGCAGTGTCTAATGGCTCTTCGGATATAAAGCTAGCGAACACCATTGGGGACAAATTCAAGCTTGGTAAGTAAGCCAAAGGGTGCCATCTTAAGAGTGCTTTTTCTAAAGGAAGTCCTAATTCCTCAACTTCTTGCTCTGTAGTTTGCTGTCGATCGGTCCTCACACCTAATTGATCAGAAACGCTTTCATTTTGGATGGCTAAAATTGTCTTTGAGTTTTCTTGCGCTGATTGGTTTGGCTGTAATTCTACAACTACCGTTTGACTGTTTTGATTTGGAGTCGTGTTTTCGGGACTATTTTCTTTTAATAGGGAGTTCGACTGCTCATTATCGGAAGAAGTATTTTCGTTGGACTCTGTATTTGGTTGTTCAGGAGTTTGATTTTGTAAACCATCAATTTGACCATTGCTTGGCCATAAGAATGTAAGCAATAGTATGGCCAAGAGTCCTATTGGCCCCCATATTTTCCACCAAGCAAATGGGGCTTTTCCCCCATCTAGCTTTTTTTCCATTGCTGCCCAAGCGCTATCGTTAAACTCAAAATGAGCTCTTTCGGCAGCTTCTTTTGCAATCTGGTCTAATCCATCATTAGGCTTCATCCCCTCATCCATATTGATAAACCTCCTTTCTTAACATAGCTCTTAGCATGGCCTTTGCTCTTGTTAAATTGGCTTTTGAAGTGCTTTCCGTAATCCCGAGCTGCTCTGCAATTTCCTGATGTTTGTACCCATCAATTACATACAGGTTAAATACAGCGCGATAGGCGGGGGATAGTTGTCCAATCTTAAGTAAAATTTCTTCATGGTTAAGATTGTGATCTGGTGCTTCCTCGTTTGATTGCTGCACATTGGCTTCAGTAATATCTGCCATGTAATTGTGCTTAAGATTCTTCTTAATATGGTCTAAACTTGCGTTGACCATGATTCTTCTCAACCAAGGTTTAAAAGACTTGCTGATATCAAACTTTTCGATATGGGTAAAAACCTTCAGAAAACCATCGTTAAGCACTTCTAGCGCATCGGCTTCGTTTCCAGTATAGCGCACACAAATACTCATGCCATAGCTGTAAAAGCTACGGTACAACTCTTGTTGACTCTGCCTGTCGTTGTTCTTACAGCCGTTGATAGTTAGTTCCAAAAGCTTCTCGATCTTTGTCAATTTCAGCCTTTTTTCAATCACCGTACCTTTGTAAAAAGTAAAAGGCTGCGTGTTAAAAAAAAATCTTTCTATAAGTTACGAAAAGAGGGTGGGTATTTGACTGACGAAACGAATTGGTCTAAAATAAAATGACCCCAACTTTAAGGTTGAGGTCAAATCTTTTCTTTAATGCAAGAGGCTACTTTTAATTGCTTGCCATAGCTTGTAGTAAATCGTGTCTTGTAATAATATGTACTTCGTTGGCTTTATCTCTAATCATTACTGCTGGGTTATCTTTAGTAATTACTGAAGACAACACATCTAATGTATTATCAGGAGATACAAAGTGGAAAGGCTTGTCCATGATTTCAGAAACCGATTTGCTCTTCACATCAGCATCATCAATCATATGGGCTAAAAGTTTAGAATCTACTAAGCTACCTACAAACTCATCACCATTAACCACCGGCAACTGAGAGATACCCTTAGAGGTCATTAGCTTAATGGCCTCAGCAACGGTAGCAGTTTGGGCAATTGTAGTTAATTTACCATTGCCATTTTGGTGGCTAAGCACATCGGCAGCGGTTTCGAAAGCACGGTTTTCAATAAAACCACGCGCTTTCATCCAATCATCATTATACACTTTGCCCAAGTAGCGAGTTCCATGGTCTGGCAAAATAATCACCATTACATCTTCCTCTTTCATGTTTTCTTTGGCCCACTCTAAGGCTCCAGCAACAGCCGAACCACATGACCAACCGCAGAACAATCCTTCTTCGCGTGATAGTCTACGGGTCATGATTGCACCGTCCTTATCTGTTACCTTCACAAAGTGGTCAATCATATCGAAGTCTACATTCTTCGGTAGAATGTCTTCACCAATACCTTCTGTTAAATAAGGGTATACTTCTTTTTCATCGAAAATACCTGTCTCTTTATATTTTTTGAACACCGAACCATAAGTGTCGATACCTACAGTTACCACTTTTGAGTTTTGTTCTTTCAGGTATTTTGAAGTACCACACATTGAACCACCAGTACCAACACCAGCTGCATAGTGAGTGATTTTACCTTCAGTATCTCTCCAAATTTCTGGGCCAGTAGTTTCGTAATGAGCCGCAGTATTCGACATGTTGTCGTACTGATTTGGGTAATAAGAGTTTGGTATATCCGCATTCAATTTCTTTGCTACTGAATAGTAAGAGCGAGGGTCATCTGGCGAAACATTGGTAGGGCAAACAATTACTTCGGCACCTACTGCCTTCAAAATGTCCATCTTCTCTTGCGACTGCTTATCGGCCAGAGTGAAAATGCATTTGTAACCTTTGGCAATGGCAGCTAAGGCCAAACCCATTCCCGTGTTACCAGAAGTACCTTCTATAATTGTTCCTCCTGGCTTAATTAAACCAGCTTTTTCAGCATCTTCAATCATTTTTACAGCCATTCTATCTTTCATAGAATTGCCCGGGTTGAAATATTCCACTTTGGCTAAAATAGTGCCCGGAATACCCTTGGTTACGGAGTTTAACTTTACAAGAGGCGTATCGCCAATGGTTTCAATGATTGAGTTGTAATACTTCATTTTTTAAAAGTTTGAACAAAATTACGATTTCTATCGCTCAATCCTAAACCCCGTTTTTAAACCTTTGTTAAGAATGAGAGTGGCTCTTACTGCGGCAGGCTCTTCAAAACTAGGGGTGACATATTAAATAAGATCTCTGTCCAACTTTCAGTGAGGTTATTTGTTTTCGTTAGCTCTTTTTAACTGCTCCTCAATTGCTTTTAGGCCCATAATGATTTCATTAAGTCCTTTTTTGAGAATTGTTATAATTGCAGTTGCAGTTACTAGTATTGTAATAGCTATGAGTGTTAGGGTCATTGTTTAGTATTTTTATTCTTGGTAATTTAACTAAATTAATAAAAAAAAACACCTGTAATCACAATCGAAATATGTCCGGATTCAACGTTTACATCCAGGGTTTAAAGGATGTATTACCTATTCAGGGAATAAATAGGATATCAAAAACAGTAGAACAATACCAAAGATTAGAGTCACCAAATAGAGCCTTAAAACTCTATTAGACCTTTCTAAAAAGGACCTATAATAATTTGAATCGGCAGAGTCATTTATTTCAATTGTAGGCAAAAACAAGATGCTC
>Ga0207884_1000837_pt1 | contig 14710 bp, 21 predicted proteins | sample MalvirmetaMSP144_FD_184236 | JGI IMG/M metagenome (GOLD analysis project Ga0207884, IMG submission 184236) | Marine viral communities from the Deep Pacific Ocean - MSP-144 (SPAdes) | ecosystem: Environmental > Aquatic > Marine > Oceanic | place: Pacific Ocean | collected 2011-07-08 | reverse complement strand
CGGGCAAGTTCACTGGACAGGTCACCGCCTGGGTCGCTGAGACAAAGCAGAGGATGACGTCGGTCAGGAACATGGCCGTCGAGCGCGTCGTCGAGGTGGCGCAGACGCCCGTCGCGGCCGGCGGCAATATGCCGGTGGATACCGGGTTTCTCAGGGCTTCGCTCCGCGTCATCAGAAACGGCGCCCTGCCGATGCAGACCGACAATCCGGGCCTCGGCAGCTTCAACTTCGACGCCGCCGAGCTGACGGCGGTCCTGGCCGGAGCGGGCCTGACCGACGTCATCACCGTGGTTTGGACCGCGAATTACGCCCGACCCGCCAACTATGGCGCGAGGGGCCGGCAAGGCCGGAAGTTCCGAGATCTCGCCGCCCAACAGTGGCCCCGCCTCGTCGCTGAATCCGCCGCCCAACTCCAGGGCCAGGTCCAGGGCCGCCAAGGCGCGTCGATCTATCAGGGAGGCGCGATCTGATGGCCAGCTACGACGACATCGCCTTGGCCCTACTGACCCGCGCGAGCACTCTCTCGGTCGGATCGCCAGCCCTTCCCATCGCCATGCCGGAGCGGGCTTTCACGCCCCCGGCCGGCGGCAAGTATCTCGACGTCAAGGACTTCACCAACGTCCCGGCCTGGTCGGGCCTGAACGGCGGCAAGATCGAGCAGGGCATCCTGCAGATCGACGTGGTCTGGACCCGGGGCGAGGGCCTGATTGGCGCCAAGGCCGCAGCAACCGCCATCTGTGACCACTTCCCCGCCGGCCACGTCATGCGCCAGGGCTCGGCCGCGGTGAAGGTCTCCCAAGATCCCTGGGCCTCCTCGCCGATCCCCGACACCAGCGAGTTGCGCATCCCGGTCTCCATTCCCTGGACGGCGTGACCGTCTGAGGACCGCCCGCACCGCGCCCTGGGCAAGCGCATCCCCACCACCAAAGGAGCTCAATCATGAGCATCAACACCTCCGCGGGTACGCAGGTCTTCATCGGCCCCGTGACCAGCGCCACCGATCAATCTGCCCTCGCCGGCCTGTCATACGTCGAAGTCGGCAGCATGGGCCAGCTTGGCGAAATCGGCCCCCAGGCCCAGGACGTGACGTTCACCCCGCTCGACGGTTCGGCGGTCCAGCACTTCAAGGGCTCGACCGACAACGGCGCTGTGGTCCTGACCATGGCCCGCGACCCGCTCGACCTCGGCCAGATCGCCCTCAAGGCGGCCTCGCTCACGAAGTTCGAGTACGCGGTCAAGATCGTGGTCCCCGACGCGGCCGACGGCAACGACACCGACACCATCTACTTCTGCCGCGGCCCGATCATGGCCGGCCGGACCAACATCGGCGACGCGAACACCGTCCGCACCATCGCCTATTCGGTCGGCCTGAACGTCTTCCACGAAGACGCCTCGGAAGCCGTCTCCGGCTCCTAAGACCGGAGCGGCAGAGGCGCTATTGTTCTGTATTTGTTCGGGGGAAACGTTTAATGTTTCGGAGCCGCACGCTGCGTCAACGGCGCGCGGCTCCTGACCCCAAACTGCCAGAACAGGTTGAAGGCTATGCCAAAGTTACCACGCGACGCTGGGTGCATCATAGACGGCTGCGCAGGCCGGACGTTCGCCAGAGGGTTTTGCCGAAAGCACTACACCAGCAAGTCGAGCTACAAGCCCCGCCTTCGCGATGGCCGGGTTAGCTGCAAGAGGTCCGTGGCCGAGAACCTGGCCGCCTGCTCACAACTAGATCCGGCTACCGGCTGCATTCTCTGGACCGGGTCAGTGAACGACAATGGATATGGTCGATACGGGTCTCACCACGGCGCGCACCGAGTGGCTTTCGAGCAAGCCAACGGCCCCATCCCGGATGGCTTGTGCGTCTGCCACCGTTGCGACCAGCCCCGATGCGTCAACCCGGAGCATCTTTTCCTAGGCACGCACCATGAGAATACAATCGACCGGATCATTAAGGGCCGTTCTAACTTCGTGAAGCTGACTGCGGCCCAGGCCTCAGCAATCCGAGACGATCAGCGTCCCGCCAAGACCGTCGGCGATGAATATGGCGTCTCAACCACCACTGTGCGGCGCATTCGCAACAAGCGAGCGTGGCGTTACCTGCCACCCGCTCACCCCAACGCAGGATAAAATCATGTCCCTCACTGGCCTGATTACCGTGAACGAAGGCCGCCCCATGGCGGTCAAGCATCCCACCACCCGCGCCCCCCTGGTCGCCGCCGACGGCACGCCTGTCGTGCTGACCCTGCTCGGCTCCGACTCCGAGGTCTTCACCCGGGCCGAGCTCGAAAGCCAGCGCGCGACGGTGGACAGCCTCACCGGTGGCGGCCCCGCCTTCGACCCGGCCGCCAGGTATGCCGAGGCGACCGAGGTCATGGCGGCCTGCACCACGGGCTGGACCGGCGTCCCCCAGGGCTGGATCGACGGGACCGACGACGAAAGCCCGGCGCCCTTCTCCAAGGAAAACGCCGCGAAGCTCTACGCCAACCCTGGCGTGAAGTGGCTGCGGATCCAGGCTGACAAGTTCATGGGCGACCGCTCCCGTTTTTTGCGCGGCGGCGCCGAGAGCTGATCGCCTACGCGGCGGCGTCCATCAAAGGGGAGGGTGGCGAGCAGAGGCCCCCTCCCGAGCTGTACTACATCTGGAAGTGGTTCCGCCGGCTGTCGCGTCGTCGGCAGTCCGGCATGGCGGCCAACCCCCTCCCGTTTGAGGCGATTGAAGCCTTCTCAAGGCTCCACGGCATCCGCATGACGCCGTGGGAGATCGAGACCCTAGAACTGATCGACGACGCGATCCTAGCGGCTCAGGCCGACACCGCGCCGCGCGATCCGGTGGCGCAAGCCGCTCACGTCCCGATCAACGACACCAAGGCCGTCGGCTCAATGCTGAGCGGCATCGCGGCCAGTCGCCGGGCCGCCAAGGCATCCCGCCCCGCCAAGACCTGACCATTGGCGGGCGGCCAAGGCGGCGCTAAGCTTGCGACTTTCAAGGGAGACGCGAATGACGACTTGGGGCTGGTGGCTCATCATTATCGGGATCGTCGTCGGCCTGTTCGGCCTGTTCTTCGATATGGTCGCCTACGCCGATGTGAACAACATCGGCCTGATTGCTGACCGAATTGTCGTTGTGATGTTCGGCGGCATCGTCTTTCTGGCTGGCGTGATCCTACTAGCCGGAGGAGCGCTGCAATTCACGATCCGTAATCCAGCCAGTGGTTCGCCGCCGGCGGAAGAAGGGGCAATCAAACCCGGGTTCACAGTGAACGCGCGGGACTAGGGTTTCCTTATCCCCATCCTGACCAACTCGTCGTGGAGAAGCCGACGAATAGCGTCGGGCCGCGACGGCTTCGGCCCGCCCTTCACCTTTCAGCAGATGGAGGGCCGCATGAAGATCACGAGGGCTTCAATGGCCCAGGCAAAGGCCCACCTTGAAGAAACCGCGCCAGCGATCGAGCAAATCGATCCCGCGGGACTTCAAATATCATGGTCAACCGACCCACTGGAAATGCGATGCGCAGGTGGTCTTCGTCTCGACCAACTGCGAGACCGAATTGGTCTGCCCGGATCGACGTGCCCGACAGCAATCCCGTGTGAGTGGTCTGCGGCCGATCCGGAGTAGTGTGGCCCGCGAAAAGCAGGGCGTCGGTTACGAAAGCCTGGAGCTGTTCGGCGGTCACGTAAGCCGCAGCGGCCTGGACGGTCGACTCCAGGATGATCAACGACCGATCAGCCTCAAGATCGCCGTCTATCCGCAACTCCACTAGGCCCGCCGGGATCGCCACCCGCTCCGCGTCGTCTTTCATCATCCCCTCCGCCTTCTGCGAGCGCCAAGCGTGCGCCGCGGCCTGGCGTCGAGTCCACCTGAACAGATTTAGAACTGGAGGACCGCCTATGGCCGATCTCGCAACCCTCGGGCTGGTGTTCGAAACGAAGGGCGGGGAACAAGCCGCGCGCGTTCTTGAGCAGGTCGAGCAGAAGGCCGGCGCCGCCGAGCGCGCGACCGACAGCCTGGCCGGTTCTCAGATGCGGGCCGGTCGGGCGACGGACGAACTTGCCGGCGGCGCGGCGCGGACATCCCGGGCGACCGACGCCCTGGCTGGGGATCTGAACAAGGCCACGGCGGCGACGGTGCGGATGGAGGCGGCCTCCCATGCCGCGGCCGTCGCCCAGACCCGGCTCAACGCCGCTCAAGCCGCGACCATCGGCGGGGCGCGCCTGGCCACCCATGAGATGATCAACCTGTCTCGCCAGCTGGGCGACGTGGCGACGATGGCGGCGATGGGCGCGAGCCCACTCATGATCCTGACCACCCAGGGCGCGCAGATCGGCGAAGTCTTCGGCGTGGCCCGCCAGCGCGGCGTTGGGTTCACCGCGGCCCTTGGCCAGATGGGCGGGGCTATCGGCGGCGTGCTGGTCCGGCTTCTTCCCATCACCCTCGCGGTCGGCGCTGTCGTCGGCGCCTTCGCCTTGTTCGAGCGCGCGGTGGACAAGAACACCGAAGGCGCCACGACCTGGGGTCAAACCTGGCAGGCGACCGTGAACGTGGTCGGCGACGCCATCATGAACGGCCCCATCGGCGAGGGCCTGAACTGGCTTGGCCGCATGTTCGGCGCGACCCTGGACGCCATCACCGGCGCCGTCCTGTCGTTCGCGGACAAGACGGTCGGCGTGTTCGGCGCGGCCTATCAACTCATCGTTCAGAACTGGCGCCGGCTCCCCCAGGTCTTCGGGGTCCTGATGCAGGCCACGGCCAACGCCGTCATCGGCCGCCTGGAGAACATGATCAACACCGGCATCGCCGGGATCAACATCCTCCTCAAGGCGGCTGACGTCGATCCGGTCGGCGCGGTCCTGCTGCCTCGCGTGAAGGTGGCCGACTTCGAACGGCTGGCCGGATCCATCGAAAGCAGCTTCCGGGGCTCGCGCGAAAGCCTGCTGGCGAAGATCGTCGCAGAGACCGAACGCCTGGCCAAGGCCAAGGATGGCGCGACTGAAGCCGCGGGCCGCCACGAGCGCGCCCTGAAGGCCGAGACCGCAGCGATGGAGGCGGCGAACCCTGCGATTGAGCGGTCGATCCGCAACCTCGAAATGCTGGCGCAGCGCAACGCCGAACTCACCATGAGCCCCGAACAAAAGGCCATGGCTGAGCAGCGCCGCCTTATGGCTGAGGCCGAGGCCGGCGGTCTGGCCCATGTGATCTCCGCGACGCAAATCCTGACCGACATCGAGGTCGAGCGCGCCCGCGTCCTGCAGGCGATCAGCGGCGTCCTGATCACCATGCCCGACAGCATCCGACAGGGCGTGGGGCCGGCGGACTCGCTTCTCCAGCACTTCGAAGAGATCGAGGCGGCGACCCGGTCCATCCGCTGGGGTATCGACGACGTGGCGCGGTCCATCGAAGAGAAGGACTGGGGCTCGGTCTTCGCCGGCCTGATGCGCACGCTGGAGCGGGTCCGGGACCTGTGGAACAGCGGCGCGCCCGGCGCGAAGTATTCCGCGACCGGCGCGGTCCTCGGCCAGGTCGGCGGGGCGGTGGGCGGCACGGCTGGAGGCGTGATCGGCGGCGTGGGGTCGGGCTTCTCTGCGGCCGGCGCGGCGGCGGCCATGAAGGGCATGGGCGGCTTGGCGGGGGCTATCAGCGGCCTGGCCGCTCCCATCGGCTTCGCGGTTGCAGGCTTCAGCCTGCTGAACAGCGTCCTGTCCAGCGACAAGGCGGCCAAGAGGGCGAAGCGCGAGCAGGAAGCCAACGACATCGCCAATGCCCGGGCCATCGCCCTGGAGCGGGCGAACCAGCGGGCCGCGTTGGAGCTCGAGCTTCTGCGCCTGAGTGGTGACGAGGTCGCCTATCTGGCCAAGGTCCGAGAGAACGAGCTTTCCTCCCTGGACAGCGTGAGCGCGGCGATCCAGCGGCAGATCCATGCCCTGGAGGATTGGAATGAGGCGGTCGGCAAGGCCGAAGCGGCGCTGGCCCAGGCTCAAGCGGATCTCCGCACGGTTTACGACCGCGAGATGGCGAGCCTGCAGGAGGTGATCGCCCGCGCCGACGTTGAGGGGAAGAAGGCCCAGCTCCGGTCGGCCTACGACGCGGAGGCGTCCAAGCTGCAAGCGATCATCGACGCCGTTGCTCCGGCTCGGGCCGCCCTGGAGCAGGCCTATAATCGCGAGAAGGCGGCCATCGAGGCGACCGCGTCGAGTGTTGGGGGGCTGATCGAGAGCCTTCGCGACTTCCGGCGCGAGCTGGACCTCAACCCCCTGGCGCAGGGATCGCTGGCGCAGGGCAGGGGGGCTGCTCTGGCGCAGTTTCAGGGGGCCGCGCCCGAGGACGCCCCTGGCGCCGGCCGGGCCTTCCTGGACGCCTCCATGGCGTCGGCCCGGACCATGCTGGACTATCAGCGGGACCGCGCCCTGGTCGCCCGGGCCGTGGATGAGATGGCGGCCAGCGCGGAGCTGCAACTCAGCGACGCCGAACGCCAGCTGATCGCCCTGGACAAGCAGGTCGAGGGCCTGCTCGCGGCCAACGACAACCTGATTTCTGTCACCGACGCGATCAAGGCGCTTCTCACGGCCGAGGGGGCCGCGGAGATCGCAGAGCAGCAGTACGAAGCGCTGAAGGATCAGGTCCGTCATCTCCTTGGCCTCAATGAGTCGGTGCTCTCAGTTGATCAGGCGATTGATGAGCTGCTGAAGGCCGAGCAGATGGCGGAGTTCGCCGAGGCTCAGCAGCTGGCGCTGACCGCTCAGTTCAACGCCCTGATGAAGATCGACAACTCCATCCTCACCTGGGCGCAGGCGGTGGCGAACCTCGCATCGGCCACCGAGGCGCTCGCGGCCGCGAGCGCGGCCAAGCCTGCCGAGGGGGCGGGCGGGGCGGCTTATGAGGCGGTCGGCTACGAGGGTTATGTCCAGAAGAACGCCGACCTGGCGGCCCTCTTCGCCAGCGGGACCGGGATGGCGCGAGGCCGGTCCATGGCCGAGTTCGGCGCCTATCACTGGGAACGCTACGGCCAGGGCGAGGATCGGTTCTACCGGCCGTTCGCCGCGGGCGGCGCCTTCTCCGGCGGCATGGTCTCTGGCCCGACGGCGTTCCCGATGGGGATGATGGGCGAGGCCGGCCCCGAGGCGATCATGCCGCTGGCCAACGTCAATGGCCGCATGGGCGTGGTCGCGGCGAACGACGGCCTCAAGGAAGAGGTGCGGGCGCTGCGCCAGGAGATGACGCGGGTCCGCGACGCCGTCGAGAAGACCGCCCGGCACACCGACAGCACGAACAAGGTGCTTGGCGCCGTCGTTCGAGGTGACGCGAGCCTGACCACGACATCGGAGGCCGCATAGATGGCGAGTTGCACCCCGCCTTTCGCCATCACCGACGCCATCCTGACCTCTTCGACGGCGCCAGAACCTGGGGTTGGGGAGGTCGCCTGGACCTCGGGCGCCACCTTCGCGGAACGGGATCGGGCCATTCTTGGCGCGCCGTCGGCGACCGTGACCATCTCCATCGCCTCGCCGGGCGTCGTGGCCTGGACCGACAACGGCCTGCCGGATGGAACCCCAGTGGTCCTCACCACGACGGGCGAGCTTCCGACCGGCCTGACTGCGGGCCAAATCTATTACGTCGTGAGCCGGGCCGCTGACAGCTTCCGGCTTTCGGCGGTCCCGGGCGGCGCGCCCATCGTCACGACCGGGTCGCAGAGCGGGACACACACCGCGACGGCGTCGATCCACACCGTCTATGAGAGCGTGGCCGACAGCAACGCGGGAAACCCGCCGGCTATCGACGACGGGACGAAATGGATCAAGGTCGGCCCGACGAACCGGCACGCCATGCTGGACCTCTATCGGTCGTCAAAGACTTGGGCGCCGAGCCCCCTGACCATTGTCATCACGCCTGGCCAGCGGATCGACAGCCTCTTCCTGGGCGGCTTGGTCGCGGACTCGGTGTCGGTTGTCATGACGGTGGATGGGGGCGAAGTTTACAACTCGACCCGTAGCCTTTTCGCTCGGCAAACCCTGTCGTGGCGGGATTACTATTTCCGCCCGATCGAGCGGCGGGCGTCGGCCCTCCTTCAGGATCTCCCGCCCTACACCGGCGCCACGGTCACCGTGACCATCACCCGGGCCGCTGGCCTGGTCGGTTGCGCCAGCCTGGTGATCGGCCAAAGCATCTATCTGGGCACGGCCATCATGGGCGCCGAGGCCGATGCGGAGAACTTCTCCAAGATCAGCCAGAATGAGTTCGGCGAGACCGAGCTTGTGCCTCGCCGCTCGGTTCCGCTCGCCGAAATGACCATCCGGTTTGAGAGTCAGCGGTCCAGGGCGCTGATGGATCTTCGCGAGCGGGTCAGCGCGCTGCCCTGCGTCTGGTCGGGCCTCGACGACGACACCCACCCCTATTTTGAGCCGGTTCTCATCCTCGGGACCTATGCGCGGTTCCGCCTCAACCTCGATCAGCCCGACGACGCGCTGCTCTACCTCACAGCCCGGGAGATTTAAGACGTGCCCACCGCGCCCACCCCGATTGACGCCCTGCCGACACCGCCGTCGACGAGCGATCCCGTCAACTTCGACTCGCGGGCCGACGCTTATGTCGAGGCCCAGGCGGCGTCCGTCACGCAGTTCAACGCCCTTGGGACGAACGTCTTCAACAACGCCACCGATGCGGCGGCCAGCGCCACGGCTGCAGCGACGTCCGCCGCGAGCGCGATCAATTCGCCCAGCACCTCGGCCACGTCAATCACGAGCCTGACCGTCAGCGCTGGGCCGAAGACGCTGACGCTGGAGCAAACCGGCAAGGCGTTTGCGCTGGGCCAGCCGGTCACGATCTCGCGGACGTCCGACGCCGCGGCGACCTACATGGCCGGCCGCATCGACGCATTCAATGCGGGGACGGGCGTCATGACCGTCGCGGTCGAGGTCCCTGGTGGCTCCGGCACCTACGCCGACTGGACCGTCGCCCTGTCCGGCCCGCCGGCTCAAGAGGCCATCCTGAACAGCTTCCTCACCCTGGCGGCCGACGAAGCCGCCGCCCTCGTCTACTTCGGCTAGGAGTCCGACATGACCGCCATCGTGACCAACAAGTACATCGCCGTTCAGAGCCCGGTGGCCTATACGGCCGTCGCCACGGCGGCCAACACCGATTTCGATACGCCGACCCAGGTGGTCGAGCTGGTCCCGCCTGAGGACAACACCCAAGGCATGAGGATCACCAAGGCCTACGCCATCGCGCTGGACGATCCGACCGCCGTGGTCAACTGTCAGCTCTACCGCGTGGTCGGCTCGGCCTACATCCTGATCGACTCCAACACTCTGGCCGATGTCGTGCCGAGCGCCACGGTGGCCAACGGCAAGGCGTCGTTCGACGTGAGCGCTGAGGACCCCCTGTTCCTGCATCCCGGCGAGGGCCTGGCCTTCGCCATCGGCGCGAGCGTCACGGGCGGCGTGGCGTGCCGGGTGTCCGGCGGCTCCTACACGCCGCTGGCCTAACGCCATGACCTATGGATATGGCCCACGCGGGGACGGCGACCAGCCCTCTACTGCGCAATGTCAGGCGGCAAGCTCCCGCTATCAGGCGTCGTTCAACGCGCCCTCAAGCGCTGGCGATCAGACCTGGATCTGCCCGAGCACGCGTGAGTACACGGTCTATGCCTGGGGTCCGGGCGGGTTCGGCGGCAGCGTGGGCGGCGATTACACTGGCAGCTCTGGCGCCCTGGCTATCTGGCAGCGCGTGCTCTTTCAGGCTGGCGATCCCGTCATCGTGTCCATCCCCGCCCGCGACGCCTCGACCGGGGACACAACCGTCTCGACGCCGCGCAAATCCACTGTGCTTACCGCCGGCCGCGGCGGCGCCGGCACCGTGAGCGTGGGCGCCGTTGGCGTGGCCAGCAATGGCGACGTCAACATCAACGGCAGCGCGGGCAAGAATAGTGGGACCGGCAACAATGGCGGCGGCACGGACGGCGGCCTAGGTGGTAGCGGCAGCACGGCAGGCGCGCCAGGCTACGATGGATTGCGTGGCGGCGATGGCGCGGCCGGCGCCTACCCTGGCGGCACCCCCGGCGGCGGCGGCGCAACGGCCACCACAGGCGATCCCCAGCAAAAGGGCGGCGCCGGCTTCGTCATCATCTGCCGTGACACCTAACCCCAAGCCAGAACGCGGCGCGGAAGGGCTCGTACCCCCTCCCGCGCCTGACCAGCCGCAGAACCAGCCGCATGACTGGCCGACGACCGGCCGCCTGATCAGGCCCGGACACTCAACACCATCCCGACACCTTGGCAATAGAAAGGGGCTCCGCATGGCCCGACGTGACCACGCCTGCGCCGGGGGTTCCCGTGCCTGAGAACCTTCGCGAATGGATCATCGGCCTGGTCGCAGTGCTGGGCTCGGGCGGGATCGGCGCGCTGATCAATGGGCGGTTCAAGCCTTCGTCGAAGGCCGAGGACGCGGCGGCGGAGACGGCCGCCGACGTGGCCCGCACCGACGGCTTCGTCAAGCTGCTGGAGCGCGTTGAGCGCCGGCTGGAGAAGGTCGAGGCCGAGGCCGATCGCTGCCAGGCCGAGAACGCCGAACTGCGCCAGGCCAATGCGGATCTGCGGAAAGAGGTCGCGGAGCTGAAGGACCGGCTGAAGCACCTGGAGGACGGCCGCTTGGCCCGGGACATCGCCGACGCGACCCGCGAGCTGCCGGATACGCTGACCACCATCGAAGACGGCAGGGTCACAGTCATGCGCCCGGCCAAGCGGAAGGAGGGCCAATGACCCGCGTTGACGTGTTCGAACGCCTGGTCGGCAATCTCGCCCGGCCGTTCTCAATCGTCGCCACCTCGTTCAGCGCCGCTGTTGTGCCGGTTGTGATCGTCTGGCGGATCGCGCCGGAGCGGCTGGAGCTCGTCGCGGCGGCGGCCTTCGTCGGCGCGCTGTATGCCGGCGTCGGCACGCTCTATTGGGGCAAGGCCTGGGAAAACCAGAAGACGGAGAAGGCGAAGGCCGAGGTTGAGGTCGCCAAGGTCGCGGCCCGGCCGGCGGCCGATGACGGAGAGCTTCCGGCCGACCAGAGGCTCAAGCCATGAACGCCGACGTCATCGACCAGCTTCTCGTCGCCCGGGGGGCCATAGACGCCGCCATGGCCGCTCTCCAGACGCCAGCGGCACAACCCGCGCCGGCGCCGCTCGCCCCGCCTCCCGCGCCCGTCCAGGGCCTGCGGAGCCCCGCTCTGTTCTTCGACCAGCTTCGCGCCGGGGAGATGCTTGGCCCGGTCCTGTCCAAGGAAGAGGTGTCGGGCTGCGAGGCGATCCTGGCCGCCTGCCTGGGTTGGCCCGCCTCCTGGGCCGCCTACGCCCTCGCAACGGCCTATCACGAGACGGCCGGCACGATGCGGCCGATCAAGGAATATGGCGGCACGGCCTATTTCCGGCGGATGTACGACATCGAGGGAGAGCGCCCGGCCAAGGCCCGCGAGCTCGGGAACCTGACCCCAGGCGACGGCGCCCGCTACGCCGGCCGCGGTTTCATCCAGATCACGGGAAGGGCCAACTATTCCAGGGCCGGCCAGAAGCTAGGCGTCAATCTGGTGTCGGATCCAGACCTCGCCATGCGCCCGGACATCGCCGCCCAGGTCATGCGCCGGGGCATGGAAGAGGGGTGGTTCACCTCGAAAACGACAGCGACCTATCTGCCCGACCCGGCCAACCTCAACCAGTTCGCCAACGCTCGCCGCATCATCAATGGCCTGGACAAGGCCGCTGACATCGCGGGCCACGCCATGGCGTTTCAATCGGCGTTGATCGCCGGGGAGTGGACACGATGACCGCCATCCTCTTAGCCGCCCTGAGATCGGGGATGAGCTTCGTCTTCGGCCTGCTGCTCGAGCTCGGTCACCTCCTCGCCCTGGCCTGGAAACACGCCGGCCGGGCCATCGCCACGGTCCTAGCCATCGGACTCGGGTGCTTGGCCCTGGTCCAGTGCGGCGAGATCAAGACGCTGCAGACCGCGCACGGCGAACTCGTAGACGAACGGGACCGGCTCTCCGGCGACCTCGCAACGTGCCAGGGGAGCGTCGAGGGCCTGATGACCTCGCTGAACGACCAGAACGCCCGGGTGGCCGCGATCAGCGCGGAGAGCGCCCGACGTCTGGCCGCATCGGAGAAAGCCCTAGGGGAGGCCGAGAGGGGTCGCGCCAGCGCCGTTGAGCGAGCCCGTCGCCTGCTGGAGCCCACGGCCGGCCCCGACGCCTGCGCCCGGGCCTATTCCGCAATGGAAGCTGTGAAGAGGGACGCCCGATGATCCGCCTTATCGTTCTGGTCGCCGCCCTGGCCCTGGCCGGCTGCGGATCGAGCCTGAAGCCTGAACCCCGCGTGGTGATCCAGCGCGTCGAGGTCCCGGTGACGGTGAGCTGCGTGAAGCGAAAGCCCGACGAGCCCGCCTATCCCGACACCGATGAGGCCATCCTTCAGGCCGCCGACCCCGCCGCTCTGATCGGCCTCCTGGGCGCCGGCCGCGTCCTGCGGGAGCAATTCATCCGTGAGCTTAAGGCCGCCTACAGCGGCTGCGACTGATCCCCAGCAGAGGAGGCCCCCATGCCCCAAACGACCGACCGCCTGACCTGCGTTCGTGATCCTCGGTCAAGCCTCTGGCGCTGTCGTCCCTTCGATCCTGGCTAGACCTATCCAGCTCCCCGCGTAGAGCCCAACGGCTCCGCATAACACCGGCACAGAGCCGAACAGACTTGGCCCGTCACTTCTCAGGAGGTGGCGGGCTTTTTGCGTTTCCCCCGTCGATCCACGCCAGACCAGCAAACAGCAGCCCGCCGAGAAAGAGGCAGAACACCGCAACGCGCCCAGGCGGCGCGACGGCAGAGGCATCAACCGACAACATTATCGTCAGCCCGCCGAGCGCGACAAGAAGCGGCAAGATCATCCTACCCTCCCTTTCCAGAGATAGCGTCGAGACCGGCGGGGGTGATCGACGTGCAGCCATAATCGTTGGTCTGCGCGAGGCCCCGCTTTCGAAGCGCGCGCACGGTCGGGCGGCTCGCGATGTGGAAACGAGGGAACCCCACAAGACTTCTCAGCATCTGCGCCTGCGCCGCGGTCAGCTTCTCCATTCACCATTCTCCCTTGGATAGCAGAGCACGGCCGGCGGGGGTGATGGAGTAGGCCGAATAGTCGCCGGTAGATGCGTGCGGCCTTAGCAGTCCCTTCCCCCACAATGTAGTCGCCGGATGGGCGGGGTCGATAAGATCCGCCACGACAACGTACGCGCCTGCCGCCGCCGTGCGCAGCAGGTTCGCCTCCGCTTCCGTCAACCTCGTCTCAGTCATGAGAGGTCTCCAGAAGGGCGCGGAGGATGCGCTCAGCCAGCGCCTGAACCATGGCTGGCGTGATGGTCAGCTTGATCGCCACGCTCGCGTCGTCGCGTATCCATCTATGGATGGCCAGCTCAACAACGCGCCGCTCAACAGATTCCGCCGTCTCAGTCATGGTGATTGGTCCTCTCTAGGCGGGCATCGCTCTTGGCCCACCTCGCTTGGCTTTCGGCAATGCGCCGCTCCATTCGGATTTTCGCCTTCAGGCGCCGCTCCTGCGCCTTCAATCGGCGATCAAGTAGGGAAAGCCTCGTTTTCGACTTGGCCGGCTGCGCCTTCTCCGCGATGAAGGCCAGAAGGTCCTCGCCGGGCTGAAACCACTCGCCGTGCAAGCGCAAATGCTTGAACCGCTGGTGCATCTGCTGCTCGACGATACCAATTTTGGAGCATTGCAGGACGCCAAGGATTTCCAGGGCGTCAGGGCTCATCGTCTGGAGGCTTTGCAGCCTGTCGGCCGCCCGGTTCGCAATGCCGATCTTGATCAACCCCAGGGTCTTAGCTCGGATGAAGTAGACCTCCCGCATATCGGCGCGGCGGTCTGGCCCAAGCGTAACCTGCGGCGTGGACAATTCCGTGGACATTTGCGGGTTATGACCGGGGTCTGTAGGGGCATCGCCCCTTTTGGCGTCTGGCATTTGGTTCCCCTGGGTTCCCCTCACGTTCCCGGTGTAGAGGGTTCGAATCCCTCCGTCACCGCCACTTTTCACATGAAGCCGCCGCCCGCGGCCGATCCCATGGCGCATGGCGCTTGGCGCTTGGCGCTTGGCGCTTGGCGCTCGGCTGGGCCCCGGACCCTCAGCGGCTTCGTGCGTGCGGACGAGCTGTCCGTCGCGGGCCAATATCGCCTTGCGGGCGATCGGAGCCTCGCCCACAGTCTTGGGAACGCTGCGGTCGTTTGCTGCGCTCCCTCCGACGCGTTCCTGGGGGCGGCGCTGTCTACGGGCGACGGAATTTAGCTTGAAATCTGTCCGTCCGCTGCGTCGGCATCCATGGGAAATCGATGAGTTCAATGCCGCGCCCCCCGTCTTTTCGCCCCCCGTCCTTTCGCTGCCCGGCCATCGGCGCATGAGCGTTCGCAGCGTCACGGCCGGCCCCTTTGACGACCAGCGGCCTGGCACGTCGGGTCTTCGCAAATCCACACGTCAGTTCCAGACGCCGCACTATCTGGCGACCTTCATCCAGGCGGTGTTCGACACCTGCCCGATCGACGGCGAGATCGTGCTGGGCGGGGACGGGCGATTCTTCACCGAGCCGGCGGCCCAGGAAATCCTGCGCATCGCCGCCGCCAATGGCGCCAAGCGCGCGGTGGTCGGCCAGGGCGGCCTGCTGTCGACGCCGGCGGTGTCGCATCTGATCCGCAGC
>Ga0207884_1000835_pt1 | contig 14749 bp, 12 predicted proteins | sample MalvirmetaMSP144_FD_184236 | JGI IMG/M metagenome (GOLD analysis project Ga0207884, IMG submission 184236) | Marine viral communities from the Deep Pacific Ocean - MSP-144 (SPAdes) | ecosystem: Environmental > Aquatic > Marine > Oceanic | place: Pacific Ocean | collected 2011-07-08 | reverse complement strand
TGTTGCGATCAAGTGTCTTGATGGTGTGGTGATTGGTGCCGACAGCGCCGTGACCTTTGGCACAGCCGGTGGAAACAACGGCACGATCGAGCACCACACCTCGAAGAAATTGAAGATCGTGGGATCTTCCATCATAATTGCAGGTGCCGGCGAGCTTGGACTTATGCAGCGGTTTGTTGCCGCCGTAGAAAAAGCAGAGAAAGCCGGAAATTTTTCTCGCGCAGATGACGCTATCAGCTTCGGGAAAATACTCTCGAGCGTTGGTTTGCGCGACTTCAACGAAACGCACTTAGAAAAGTTCAACTTTACGGCGTTGGTAGCGTTTATATCCGGTGGCGAGGCTAACCTCTGTGAGCTAGATGGCCTGACCGGATTTCAACCTGAGATTAAAGAACTCGTCGATCTTTGGCATGTGTCGACGGGGGTTGGTCAATCAATCACAGATCCATTTCTCGCGTTGCTAAGAGAGGCGTTTTGGTCAGACGCAGCTCCAAACCTTCAGGGCGGCATATTTACCACGCTCTGGACGTTGACTCATGTCTGCAAGCTAAATACGGGCGGCATTGGATTCCCGATAAATCTTGCGGTGCTGGAGCGCCCAAAATCGAGCCAGCGTCCTTCCGCGAGAATTCTCACAGCACAGGAGCTCGCAGAGCACGGAAACGCTGTGGAGGCAGCGATGCGCCACCTGGGCGACTTCAAAGAAATTCTTATGGGGCGATCAGGCGCCGAGGCAGTGCCAAGACCGGAGCAGGCAAACTAAGTACAACCGAGGCTCGCTTAGCGCACCTCGGCGCGATTCTTAATTTTCTCGGCCGCCTTTTCCTCATCCGAATCAACCCAGTTGTTCCGGACTTTTACTACCCAGCTGCGGGTGTTAGCATCGACGCGCTTTGAGTCTTCGACTGAGCGAGCCAGCCACCCGGCATCAACTCTCTTTAACAGTCCGGCCATTGCATCCCTCCGTGTGCCTTCGGCATCGAGAATACACGAGATGCTGGGGGCTGTGAACGCGAAAATTGGAAGAACAGCGGATGCCTGAGCAGCCTCGCGACGCAGAACTCTTTATCGGGTTGGTTGCCCGCATGGGCGTTGATACCCAGGCCTTTTCTGAAAAGGTCGCTGAGATACTTCAAGAATTCGAGTACGAAGTCGTTGAGATTAAGTTAACTGACGTTCTAAAGGAGTGGGACCGCTTTTCTGAACTGCCTCAAGCGCCCCCCGAGAGCCGCTACGATGCTTACATTGAGGCCGGGAACGAGGTTCGCAGACTCACCCAGAATCAAGCGGCTATGGCTCGGTTCGCCATCGCACAAATTGTCCAAGCGCGGGCGAAGGACGAGGGCGGTCCAACCCCCTTGAAGCGAAGGGCATTCATCCTCAACCAACTTAAAACCCGTCAGGAGTCTGAGTTTCTGCGTGGGGTCTATGGTGAGCACTACGTGCAAATCTCAGTCCACGCAGATTATTCGCACCGCGAAAACGTCCTCGCCAAACGCATTGCAGCCGCGCACTTTGAAAATCCTCGGTACGAAAACTGGAAGACTAAGGCTGGTGAGCTTCTAGATAAGGATAACGCTCAGGAATACGAACCATACGGCCAGCGGGTTCGCGACGTATTTCCAATGTCTGACGTTGTTGTCAGCGCTCAAGATGCTGAAGTTTTAGGGAATCAACTATCCCGCTTCTTTGACGCTCTCTTTGGCGATTTCCGCGTGACCCCTACTCGTGAAGAATACGGGATGCAACTCGCAAACACTGCTTCGCTAAGGTCGGCCGATCTCTCGCGCCAAGTCGGCGCAGCAATTATGAACGATCAAGCGGAAGTCCAGGCCCTGGGTTGCAACGAGGTGCCGAAGGCCCATGGAGGAACCTATTGGGAAGGGGACAAAGATGATGCGCGAGAGTTTAAGCTAGGTGCTGATAGCAATGACCGACGAAAGCAGGAAATGCTTTTGGATATGGGGCAGAAGTTTCGCGAGGCCGGCCTGCTTCGCCCCGAGTTGTCTGATGATGAGTTGCTTAGATCAAGTCTGGTTGGGCGCTCTGATGAGATTATCGACGGCGCTCAGTTTATGGACTCGCTTGAATACGGTAGGACCGTGCATGCCGAAATGAACGCAATTACAGATGCAGCAAGAAATGGCCATCCTATTCGAGGCTGCATTTTATTTTGCAATACGTTTCCATGTCACAACTGTGCCAAACACATTGTCGCCAGCGGGATATCCCGCCTTGTATACCTTCGGCCATACCCGAAGAGCTACGCCAGCGATCTGTTTGATGATAGTATATCAATTGATCATTCCCCCGGTCGCGATGGTAGAGTCGAGTTTAACCAGTTTATCGGGATTGTGGGGCCGATTTACGAAAGAATATTCTCGAAAGTTCGCTGGAAGAAGGGGGATGGAACCGTTCCTAGATTTGACAAATCAAGAGCTTCCTTCATCCGCCGGAATCCGGTTCCGGCCTACACTCACGTGGAGGAGGTGTTTCGAGAGGAGTGGATAGCTACCCTAAGGGAAAAGAACCTAATCGACGATTCCGCCAAGGGTGGCGGTGTTCGCGAAGGCGCTTTGCGAGAAGGTGCTGGCAAATAAGCTCTAAATTAAGTCGCCCAAGGCCGTCGCTCCATGCCTGGGCCTGTTACTTTTGACCGGACATCATGTCCCTCGCAAACACTGCATCCAAGTCCGGCAGCCTCCCCCGGCCCGCGAACGACCTGAACGTCCCCGTCTCCAGATAGCCCGGCAGGGCCTCCACCAACGCGCCATAGGCGGCGCGGAAGGGGGCGGTGGCTGAGGAGAGGCGCCGCACGCCCAGGGCGGCGAGGCGTGGGGCCGCTGGCGTGGTCGGGCGCAGCATGATGTTGAGGGGGGCCTTGATCCCATCGGCCAGGGCGCCGATCACCGCCTCATCGGCCGGGCCGGGCGTGAAGATCCCGCTGGCGCCGGCGTCGAGATAGAGGGCCGCGCGGCGCAGGGTTTCAGGTAACGCCGCCTCGCCCTGGGCCAGGTCCCGCAGATAGATGTCGGTGCGCGCATTGATGTAGAGGGCCACGCCCTCGACCTCGGCGGCTTTGCGGGCCGCGGCGATCTTGCGGGCGTGCAGGTCGGGCGCGCGCAGGCCGTCCTCCAGATTGATCCCCACGGCGCCGGCGCCCACCACCTGGCGGATGGTCTCGGCGAGGACTGCGAGATCGTCGGTGTAGCCGCCCTCGATATCGGCGGTGACGGGGAGGTTGGTGACGCGGACCACGTCGGCGATCACCGCGATCAGGCGGCTGACCGGCAGGGCGTCGCCGTCGGGAAACCCTTGAGCCCAGGCCACGGCGGCCGAGGAGGTGGCCACGGCCTTGGCCCCGGCGCCCGCCATCAGGGCCGCGCTGGCCGCGTCCCAGGCATTGGGCAGGATCAGGACCTCGGGGCCAGAGTGCAGGGCGTGGAAGGTGGCGGCGTGGTCGGTCATGGGGCGGGCTCCGTGCGGCGGTGCGGGCATCTGAGCATGGGATGGGCGCTGCGTCCGGCGGACTTCGGACGTGGACAGCTCCCCCTTCCCCGCCTGACGGGGGGGGGGTGGGGAAGGGATCAACCACGAAGGACACCAAGGGCACGAAGGGGCCGTGTTCGTCTTTGTGGGCTTCGTGCGCTTTGTGGTTCGAATAGTTGCGCCTGTGGCGCGCGAGGCGGTTGGGTAAGGCTCAGTGGCGATCTTCTCACCGTCATGGTCGGACTTGATCCGACCATCCATGAACACGGGTCCGGCCGCGGTGTGCATGGACCCCCGGGTCAAGCCCGAGGGTGGGGGAGGGGCGCTGCGCGCCCTCAGCCTCGCAACCAGGCGAAGGTGCGGGTGAGGAAGGCCTGGCCGTCTTCCATCACCGGCGGGGCGTGGGCCATCAGGACGCGCCGGGCCGGCCAGGCGGTGATGCGGGCGAGCGCGGCCCGCGCCGCCTTGCGGTCGGTGAAGGCCAGGCGGAATTTGCGCGGGGTCTGGGGCGCAGGCCCGCTCATCAGGTCCAGCCGGGCGATGAGCGCCCGCCAGCCGGACAGGCTGGCCGGATCGAGCTGCTGGATCAGGTCGGCGAAGAGGACGGTGCGGCTGGCCTTATGAAAGACCACCACTTCGACGGCGATCTGGTTGCCGGCGAAATGGACCTGATCGATCTCGCCCGCCCAGGGGTGGCCCGCCGCCCCGTCCTCCAGGTCTGCGTCAAAGGCGAGGTCGGGCCGCCGCTGGCGCAGGCCCGGCGGGGCGTAGAGCCGGGCGCCGGGATAGGCGGCCTGCCACTGGGCCAGAAACAGATTGTGCAGGGCCGTGGGCGAGACCAGGTGGCGCACTGGCCCGAGCGCGTCCACGGCGGCCTTCAGCTCGGGCTCCAGCGCCGTGGGCGACCAGATGAAGAGGCCGCCGTCGGCCAGCCGGATCACCGCCAGGCGGGTGGGATAGGCAAACCCCAGGACGCCGACCTGCGGCCCCGCCGCCGTCCAGATGTTGTCGTCCACAAGCTGCAGCATGACCGGGACAGGATCACGGCGCCGCCGGACGGGCAAGCCGCCGCTAGAGCGCGGCGGCGTCCAGGCGGGCGCGCCACAGGGCCTGGCGGCGCTTCAGCTCGTCGGTGCGGCCGATCTCGGGATAGTCCTCGCGCAGGCGCTCCAGCTCTTCGAAGCGGAAGGCGTCGGGGCCGTGGGTCTTCCAGGCCGCCTGCAGGGCGGGCTGGCGGCCCGAGCCGTGGCGCAGGGAGAACCACAGGCCGTTCTGCTCGGTGTCCACATGCCGGCTGGCGCCGACCCAGACCTGGCCGGTGGCGTTACAGATGACGGCGAAGACGCCCCAGGCGGGCTTGCGGTCCTTATAGGCGGCCACGGCGGCCCGGCGTGCGGCGCGATCCATCGCCCCCTCCCTGATTTCTACCCGGGTGATATAGGCGAGGATATTATCCGGGTAAATAGGGAAGGCGGCGGCGCCGTGCGTTAAGCCCGTCAAGTCCGAGGGTGACGAATGGGGGCCGGCGCTTCTCCTCCCACGTCATCCTGGGCCCTGTGCCCAGGATCCCTCGCGACGCTTGCGCCCGCCCTCGACAGGGATGCTCGGCACAGGGCCGAGCATGACGGCGGTGAGGGGCTGGGGCCTGTGCGATCTCCGCCCGCCTGTCACCGAACCTTCACCGCGACAGATCGCCCGGCCATTAGCCCCTTTGGCCATCCCGTGATATGGCCCCCTCCCCGCGGGTCGGGCGTTGCTTAGGTGTGTTCAAGGTAAGGACGGACGCAAATGGGTAGAGTTCTGGTGATCGGCGCCGGCGGCGTCGGATCGGTGGCGGTCCACAAGATGGCCATGTCGCCCGACATCTTCAGCCACATCACGCTGGCCAGCCGCACGCGGTCGAAATGCGACGCCATCGCCGAGTCGGTGAAGGCCCGCACCGGGGTGGTGGTGGAGACCGCGACCCTGGACGCCGACGACATCGCCGCCACCACGGCGCTGATTCAGCAGGTGAAGCCGGCGCTCGTGGTGAACCTGGCCCTCCCCTATCAGGACCTGGCGATCATGGAGGCCTGCCTGGCGGCCGGCGTGAACTATCTCGACACCGCCAATTACGAGCCGCGGGACGAGGCCAAGTTCGAATACAGCTGGCAGTGGGCCTATCAGGACCGCTTCAAGCAAGCCGGGCTCATGGCGCTGCTAGGCTGCGGCTTCGACCCCGGCGTGACCTCGGTGTTCACCACCTACACCGCCAAGCACCTGCTGGACTCCATCGAGACCCTGGACATCCTCGACTGCAATGGCGGCGACCATGGCCACCCCTTCGCCACCAACTTCAATCCCGAGATCAATCTGCGCGAAGTGACCGCGCCGTCGCGGCACTGGGAGAACGGCCAGTGGGTCGAGGGGCCGGCCCTGGCGCACAAGCAGGTGTTCGACTTCGACCAGGTGGGCGAGAAGAACATGTACCTCATGTACCATGAGGAGTTGGAGTCCCTGGCCAAATTCTACCCTGAAATCAAGCGCATCCGGTTCTGGATGACCTTTGGCGACGCCTACCTGAAGCACCTCGACGTGCTGGGCAATGTGGGCATGCTGCGCATCGATCCGGTGATGTTCGAGGGCCGGGAGATCATCCCGCTGCAGTTCCTGAAAGCGCTCTTGCCCGAACCGGCCTCGCTTGGGCCCCGCACCAAGGGCAAGACCAATATCGGCACGATCGCCACGGGTCTGAAGGACGGCGCGCAGAAGACCATCTACATCAACAATGTCTGCGACCACGAAGAGGCCTATGCCGAGACCGGCAGCCAGGCGGTCAGCTACACCACCGGCGTCCCGGCGATGATCGGCGCGGCCCTGATGGTTCAGGGCGTCTATTCCGGCGCCGGCGTCTTCAACATGGAGCAGATGGACCCCGATCCGTTCATGGACATGCTGAACGCCCACGGCCTGCCGTGGACGATGCGGGAGCTGTCCGCGCCGCTGGGCTTCTAGGGACATGGAGACCAAGGCCGGCGGGGCCGGCGCCTTTTCCCGTTTCGATCTGTCCCGCGTGCCGTCCCCCTGTTTCGTGGTGGATGAGGTCGCGATCGCCCGCAATCTGCAGGTCCTGGCCGACGTCGGCGCCCGCGGCGGCGCCCAGGTGCTGCTGGCGCTGAAGGCCTTTTCCATGTGGTCGCTGGCGGAGCTGGTGGGCCAGCACCTGGACGGGGTCTGCGCCTCGGGCCTCTGGGAGGCGAAGCTGGCCCGGGAGCATTTCAAGGGCGAGCTGACCACCTATTCCCCGGCCTACAAGGCCGATGACCTGCCTGAGATCCTGGCGCTGTCGGACACGGTGATCTTCAATTCGCCGGACCAGATCGCGCGGTTTTCCGGCTTGATCGATGCGGCGCGGGCGGCCGGCGAGACTTTCCAGATCGGCCTGCGCCTGAACCCCGAGCACAGCGAGGCCGAGGTCGCCAAGTACGACCCCTGCCAGATCGGCTCGCGCCTGGGCTTCCCGGTCTCGCAGCTGAGCGCGGAAAGCCTGCGCGGCGTCGACGGCCTGCACATCCATGCCCTGTGCGAACAGGGCTTTGAGCCGCTTAAGCGCATCTGGGCGTCGCTGGAGCCGAAGATCGCCGGCGTCCTGGGCGCCCAGATCAAGTGGGTGAACCTCGGCGGCGGCCACCACATCACCCGCGCCGACTATGACCGCGAGGCGCTGGTCGCCTTCCTGCGGGAGGTGAAGGCCCGCTACGACATCGGCCTGTTTCTCGAGCCCGGCGAGGCCATCGCGCTGGACGCCGGCATCCTGGTGGGGGAGGTGCTGGATGTCTTCGACAACGGCATGGCCATCGGGATCACCGACATCTCGGCCACCTGCCACATGCCCGATGTGATCGAGGCGCCCTATCGCCCGGCCCTGCTGGGCGAGGCCGAAGGCGGGGTCAGCCTTCGTCTGGGCGGGCCGTCGTGTCTCGCCGGCGACATCATCGGCGACTACCGGTTCGCGGCCAGGCCGGCGCCGGGGACCCGCCTCGCCTTCCTCGACCAGGCGCACTATTCCATGGTCAAGACCAACACCTTCAACGGCGTGCCCCTGCCGGCCATCGCGCTGTGGAACAGCGAGACCGACGCCCTGCGGATGGTGCGGGAATTCGACTACACGGAATTCCGCGACCGCCTGTCCTAAAGCGCCCCGTAGGCCGCCTCGATCAGCCGCTTGGCGCGCGGATCGCCCAGCAGGTGGGCCGACTGCTTGTTCATGACATAGGCGCCGGCCAGCCCCGCCTGCGGGTCGGCGAAGGCGCACGACCCGCCCCAGCCGGAATGGCCGAAGGTCTCATCCCCCGGCCCCCAGGGATGCAGAGCCGCGTTGCGCATGACGCCCGCCCCCCAGCTCATGACGAAGGGCAGGACCAGATCCTGGCCTGAGATGCGCGCGCGGCTCATCTCGGCGATCAGGGCCGGCGACAGGATCATCTCCCCATCCAGCCAGCCCCCTTGCGCCAAGGCGCCCATCAGCCGGGCGAGCGCCGGCGCCGTGGCATGGCCGTTGGCCGACGGGATCTCGGCCCGGCGCCACTCGGCCTGACCGCGGCCGCCGGGGGATGACCAGGGCTCCAGGAAGGCGGCCTTGGTGGGGACATTGATCTCGCCGAAGTCGGGAAAGGCCGGGGGCCGCTGCAGGTCGGCGCAGCGCCCGTGCTCGGCGTCCGGCAGGCCGATCCACAGGTCGAGATCGAAGGGCTGGGCGACATCTTCCCGCAGGGCCGTCCCCATGGTCCGGCCATCGACCCGGCGGAAGATCTCGCCGGCCAGATAGCCATAGGTCACCGGGTGATAACCGCTGGCGGTTCCGGGCGGCCAGAGCGGCGTCATGGCCGCCAGCTTGGCGCAGACCGCGTCCCAGTCGAACCAGAGGGCGGGCTCGACGGCCTCGACGAACCCCGACAGGCCGGCCTGGTGCGACAGGGCCTGCTCGATGGTGATCGCGCCCTTGCCGCCCTGCGCGAATTCCGGCCAGACCTCGGCCACCGGCTGGTCGTAGGCCAGCCGGCCCTGGTCGGCCAGGCGGGCGACCATCAGGGCGGCGATCGCCTTGGTGGTGGAGAAGATCGGCGTCAGGGTTCTGGCGTCGAAGGCGGTGGTCCGCGCCCGGTCGGCATGGCCGGCCCAGAGGTCGACGATCAGCGCGCCGTCCTTGACCAGGGAAAACCGCGCCCCCAGCTCCTGCCCCTTGGCGAAATTGTCTTCGAAGGCCGCGCGCACCGGCTCCAGGCCGGCGGCGCACTGGCCGTGGATCTCGGGGATGTCGGACGGCATGCGTTAGGCCAGGCGCTCCATGCGGACGTGGGGCGAGGTCGCCTTCAGCCGCTGGGCCATGGCCACGAGGGGCAGCTCGCTCGCCTTCCACATATGCGCCGCCGAGATAGTTTCGGCCACCCCGCCAACGGCCCGCGCCAGGGCGTAGGAGGGCGCCAGGCCATCCAGCACGGCGGCGCCATAGAGGGCGCTCAGCAGGTCGCCGGTTCCGTTGGGCGCCTTCTCGGCCCGCTGGTGGGCGGCCAGCCAGGCCTCGCGCCGGTCAGCATAGACCACGCCGATCTCATGCTCCCGCTGCACCGAGGAGACCACCACGGGCTTGCCCAGCATGCGCGCCGCGGCCAGGGCCTCGGTCGGCGTCCGGGAAGGCGCGCCGGTCAGCCGCTCCAGCTCCCAGGCGTTGCAGCACACCAGGTCGGCGCGGGGCACCAGGTCGGCGGTGATGGCCTCGGCCACGTCGCCCGGCACATAGAGCCCCTTGCCCAGGTCGCCCATGGTCGGATCGACGATGACGAAGGGCTTGCGCGCGCCGATATCCCGGGGGGCGGCGCGCACCGCGTCGATGGCCCGCGCCGCGGCGCGGATCTGGGGGGCGCTGGCGAAATAGCCCGTCAGCACCAGGTCGGTCTGGGCGAACAGGCCGTTGGCCTCGATCCCGTCCAGCATGCCGTCGATCGCCTCGACCGGGACGGCGGCGCCGCCCGGCGGCCCCCAGCCGGGGTGACGGCCATAGAGCACGGTCGGCACGACCATGGCGTCCGCCTTGAAGGCGGCCAGCGCCTGGGCCTGGGCCGAGCCGCCGACGCGGCTGGCGGCCACATGACTTGAAATGATCAGGGTGAGGGGCATTGGCCCCATAGAGAAGCGCCGCGCCCCACCCCGCAAGGGGCCAGGACGCGGCGTCGCAAATAATTCGCCGCCCTGCTGCGAGAGCGGAAAATGAAGTTCTAGTAGCGGTAGTGATCCGGCTTGAACGGGCCGGCTTCCGGCACGCCGATATAGTCCGCCTGTTCCTTGCTGAGCTGGGTCAGCTTGGCGCCCAGCTTCTCCAGATGAAGCATAGCCACCTTCTCATCCAGATGCTTGGGCAGGGTGTAGACCTGCGTCTGGTAACGGCCGCCATTGGTCCAGAGTTCGATCTGGGCCAGGGTCTGGTTGGTGAAGGAGGCGCTCATCACAAAGCTCGGGTGACCTGTGGCGTTGCCCAGGTTCACCAGCCGGCCTTCAGACAGGACGATGATCTTCTTGCCGTCGGCGAATTCCACGTGATGAACCTGATCCTTGATCTTGTCCCACTTCAGGTTGCGAAGGCCGGCGATCTGGATCTCGGAATCGAAGTGGCCGATGTTGCAGACGATGGCGTTGTTCTTCATCCGCCGCATGTGCTCGACGGTCAGGACGTCCTTGTTGCCGGTGGCGGTGACGAAGATGTCGGCCTTGTCGGCCACGTCCTCGACGGTGACGACCTCATAGCCTTCCATGGCCGCCTGCAGGGCGCAGATCGGATCGACCTCGGTGACCATGACCCGGGCGCCGCCATTGCGCAGGGAGGCGGCCGAGCCCTTGCCCACATCGCCATAGCCCATGACCACGGCGGTCTTGCCGGCCAGCATCACGTCGGTGCCGCGGCGGATGGCGTCCACCAGGCTCTCGCGGCAGCCATAGAGGTTGTCGAACTTCGACTTGGTGACGCTGTCGTTCACATTGATGGCGGGGTAGGGCAGCTCGCCGCGCTCGGCCATCTGATAGAGGCGATGGACCCCCGTGGTGGTCTCTTCCGAGACGCCCTTGATGGATTCGCGAATGGCCGAATAGAAGCCCGGCTTTTCCACCAGATAGCGCTTCATGACCGTGTAGAGGGCTTCTTCTTCCTCGTTCTGCGGATTGTTCAGGACGGTGGGGTCCTTCTCGGCCTTGGGGCCGAGCACGGTCAGCAGGGTGGCGTCGCCGCCGTCGTCGAGGATCAGGTTGGGGTAGCCGCCGTCGGCCCATTCGAAGATCTTGTGGGCGTATTCCCAGTACTCGATCAGGGTCTCGCCCTTGATGGCGAACACCGGGGTGCCGGCGGCTGCGATGGCGGCTGCAGCGTGGTCCTGGGTGGAGAAGATGTTGCACGAGGCCCAGCGGACCTCGGCGCCGAGGGCTTCGAGGGTCTGGATCAGGACCGCGGTCTGGATCGTCATATGCAGCGAGCCCGCGATGCGCGCGCCCTTCAGGGGCTGGCTGGCGCCATATTCCTCGCGGGTCGCCATCAGACCGGGCATTTCGGTCTCGGCGATCTCGATTTCCTTGCGGCCGAAGTCGGCCAGGCTGATGTCCTTGACGATGTAGTCGGTCATGTCGTGGGGTCCTGCGGTCCTGTCGCGGGGGCGGGCCAGAGAAGCCTGCACATGCGGTTTTGGCGCTCTATAGCCGGGACGCCGGCCCGGAGCAAGGATCGTATAAAGATATCCTTATGTCTTCCTTACCAGGCGTCGTCGGTTTTGCTCAGCGCAGCCCAGGCCCGTTCGGCGGCCTTGAGGTGGTCGGCCCGCCGCGCCTGGAGTTCACCGGCCAGGTGGCCGGCGGCGTAGAGGGCCGCGCCCTCCAGGGCCAGGCCCGTGAGCAGGGCTTCGGCTGAGACCGCATCATTCAGGGCGCCCAGGGCTTCCTGCAGCTTCTTGGTCTTCTTGATCAGCCGCCGTGCGGTCTTGTCCTTGAGCAGGGGCCGGAAGGCCTCGGCGCCATAGCGCAGCTTCTTGGCCTGGATGCGGACCTGATGGCGGGCCTCGTCGCTGAGCTCCATAAGGTCGGCGCCCTTCTTCTCCAGCTTGCGCCGCCGCCGCGACAGGGCCTTGGCGGCGAAGTCTTCGGCCGTTCCGCCGCCCTCCTCCAGGGCGTCCAGCCAGGCCCCGGTCTCGATCCAGGCATAGAGCTCCAGCAGCAGGGCGCGGAAACGGGTGGAGGCCACCGCCCCCCGGGCATGGGCGTGGGCGCTGCCCCGGGCGGTTTCCAGCGCCTGGCCCAGATCGGCCAGTCCGTGGATGGCGGCGGCCCCCTGGGCGGCCGGCCGATAGGTTTCGTCGATGAAGACGTCGAGGTTGCGGGCCTCGTCGCAGGCGCCGGCCAGCCATTTCAGCTCGTCCTTCAGGGGCTCGCGCCGGTCATCGGCGATCAGCCGCTTGAAGGTGGTCATGGCGCTGCGCAGCCGCCGGGCGGCGACCCGCAGCTGGTGCAGGGCTTCGGGGGAGTCGGCGCCGCGCAGGATCAGGCCATTGGCGGCGATCTGCGCCAGGGCCGAGCGGGCTATGGCCTGGAAGGCGGCTGCGGCGCTCATGCCCCGCTTGAGATCGGGCTGGTCGTGGCGCTTGGCCGAACGGCCGCCGTCGGCCAGGGCGAACCCCTGGTCGGCCTTGGTCTCGAAGCTGAGATAGAGGGGCGCCACCTCGAACAGCTCGCGGGCCAGGGCGAAGAGGGCGGCGGGCGCGCCGGCCTTCAGCTCCAGCTCCACCTCGCAGATCGTCGTCTTGCGGCGGCCGGCGCGAACCTCGCCCTGGTCCACGGCCAGCTCCACCTGGGCGTCGTCGCGGGTCAGGAGGCGCTTGCGGCGGTGGACCTTGACGGTGAACAGGGGCTCCAGACGCGCAACTTCCTCAGGTCCGATCAGCTCGCGCAAGGCGGCGTGCTCGGGGTCAGGCAGGTCCCCCTCGACGGGCGTCTCGTCCTCCTGCCGCCGCAGGCCCGAACCGGCCTTCAGGGTCTGGAGCCGGCCCTTCGGCTCCTGGCGGATGCGCAGGCCCGCGCCCAGCTCGCGCAGCCGGCGTTCCGGCGTATCGAAATAGGTGGCGCTCAGATCGGCCGCACTGTCATCGACGCCGTCGGCGGCGGCCAGCAGGGCCTCGAGATCGGCCGGCTCGCAGAGAAATTTCAACTCGATCTCTTCGTTGGCCGTGCCCATGATCCGTCCTCTCGAAGAGTTTTCCTCCCGGGCCGGGCGGCCTATAGGGAGGGGAAATGCGATGACCCGGCCGCGCCGCCGACCAGGAGTGCTCCATGAACGCGCCAATCCGCCATGTCGACCCCGCCCAGCCGCGCCACGACTGGACGCTGGCCGAGATCGAGGCGCTTTTCGAGCGCCCCTTCATGGAGCTGGTGTTCGACGCCGCGGCGATTCATCGCCGGTGGTTCGATCCGTCCGAGGTCCAGCTCTCCCAGCTCCTGTCGGTCAAGACCGGCGGCTGCGCGGAAAACTGCGGCTATTGCAGCCAGTCCCAGCACTTCAACACCGGCGTGGCCGCCAGCAAGCTGATGGAGGCGCAGACCGTGATCGCCGCCGCCGCCGAGGCCAAGGCCGGCGGCGCCCAGCGCTTCTGCATGGGCGCGGCCTGGCGAGACCTGAAGGACCGCGACCTGCCCAAGGTGGCGGCGATGATTTCGGGCGTGAAGGCGCTGGGTCTTGAGACCTGCGCGACGCTGGGCATGCTCAAGCCCGAACAGGCCCAGGCGCTGAAGGACGCCGGCCTCGACTACTACAACCACAACCTCGACACCGGCCCGGACTATTACGATCAGGTGGTCACCACGCGGACCTATCAGGACCGGCTGGACACCCTGGCGGCGGTGCGCGACGCGGGCCTGTCCACCTGCTGCGGCGGCATTGTCGGCATGGGTGAGACCCGCCGCGACCGCGCCGGCCTGCTGCATGCGCTCGCCACCCTGCCGGCCCATCCCGACAGCCTGCCGATCAACGACCTGATGCCGATCCCGGGCACGCCGCTGGGCGACAGCGAGGCGGTGGATGGGCTGGAGTTCGTGCGGATGATCGCCGTGGCCCGCATCGTCTGCCCCAAGGCGGTGGTGCGCCTCTCGGCCGGGCGCGAGCACATGTCGCGGGAGCTGCAGGCGCTGTGCTTCCTGGCCGGGGCCAATTCCATGTTCGTCGGCGGCAAGCTTTTGACCACCAGCAATCCGGACAAGGACACCGATGCGGCCTTGATGGCCGAGCTCGGCCTTCGCCCGATGGGGACCGGGGCGACCGTCGCCGCCTGAGCCCTTTCATTTCCGGCGCATGTCGGATTAGCGCCCCCCACGGCGTCCTCGGGTCTAGCTTCGCCCTGTCGGGGCGCCTATCTGGCTGTGACGCCGAGGGGGAGTGCTGCGGTTGTCGTCTATCGTGTCCGTTAAGGGTCTGACCAAGACCTATGCCGGGGGATTCCAGGCGCTGAAGGGCGTCGATCTGGAAATCCGCCAAGGGGAGATCTTCGCCCTGCTCGGCCCCAACGGGGCGGGGAAGACCACCCTGATCTCGATCATCTGCGGCATCGTCAACGCCAGTTCCGGCCAGGTGCTGGCCGACGGCCACGACATCGTGCGCGAGTTCCGCCCCGCCCGGACCAAGATCGGCCTGGTGCCGCAGGAGCTGTCCACCGACGCCTTCGAGACGGTCTGGGACACGGTGAAGTTCAGCCGCGGCCTGTTCGGCAAGCCGCCCAATCCCGCCCATCTGGAAAAGGTGCTGAAGGACCTGTCCCTCTGGGACAAGAAGGACAGCAAGATCATGGCGCTGTCGGGCGGCATGAAGCGCCGGGTGATGATCGCCAAGGCCCTGTCCCACGAGCCGAAGATCCTGTTCCTCGACGAGCCCACCGCCGGGGTCGATGTCGAGCTGCGGCGGGATATGTGGGAGATGGTCCGCTCCCTGCGCGAGAGCGGCGTGACCATCATCCTGACCACCCACTATATCGAGGAGGCCGAGGAGATGGCCGACCGGATCGGGGTGATCCGCAAGGGCGAAATCATCCTGGTCCAGGAGAAGGACGTGCTGATGCGCCAGCTGGGCGAGCGGCGCCTGACCCTCCAGCTGCAGAGCCCGCTCGCCGCCATTCCGCCGGAGCTGGCCGGCGAGCCCCTGGAGCTGGCCGCCGACGGCCACGAGCTGATCTACACCTTCGACGCCCAGGCCGAGGACACCGGC
>Ga0207884_1000825_pt1 | contig 14851 bp, 8 predicted proteins | sample MalvirmetaMSP144_FD_184236 | JGI IMG/M metagenome (GOLD analysis project Ga0207884, IMG submission 184236) | Marine viral communities from the Deep Pacific Ocean - MSP-144 (SPAdes) | ecosystem: Environmental > Aquatic > Marine > Oceanic | place: Pacific Ocean | collected 2011-07-08 | reverse complement strand
GCTGCAGACTTAAGAACTAAGGCTAACGCAGATATTGCCGATCAGGTAAAGCAGCTAGAAGAAGAAATCGCTGGGGGGCCAACCACATGGGAACTTAGGAAACCCCAAGCATTCAGTATTGAAACAAAATCAATAGCAAGTTTTACCGAAAGGCTTGATGCATTTCACCATATCGGCTTCGTAGGAGAAGCCGAGAAAAAGGCAAGAGTGCCTTTTATTCCAATTTCCCAAGTCGCTGATGCTATGCGTCCCCCAATTTTCAAGAGAGTTCATGTCCAAGAGGGAGGGCATGAGTTTCTTGGCGGGGCAGATGTAATGACTATGGAGCAAAGAAGTGGTGAAAGCATTTCTGCAAAAACCAAACATATTGAAAAGTTTATCGTCAAGCCTGGCGAAGTCTTATTTCAATGCGTTGGCCAAAGATATGGCATTTTTGGAAAGCCGACTCTCGCAAACCGAAATCTGATAGGAAAAGCTGTTTCCGAGCATCAAATTAGAATTATCCCCCATGACATTCTTGATGCGGGCTATATAAGCATTTTCATTGCTACTGGATTTGGGCTCCGTTTCTTATTGAAACACTCGTCAGGTACATCAATTCCAGTACTACAAGAGGACGGGGCAAGAAAAATCCAAATCTACTGGCCTGAAGAGAAAAGGCGACGGGAAATTAGTGTGATTGCCGAGCAGGCTTGGGAGTACCGAGCTCGTGCAGTTGAATTAGAAGATGAAGCTCGCTCCCTCGTCGAGCGCACCATCGAGGAGGGAGGTCGCTAATGGCGAAGGTCATACCCATCGGGCAACCCGCAAACGAATCTGAACGCCAGGCCATTGGCTTCCTTCGAGATCATCTTCCCGAGGGATGGCTGATTTTCCATAACTTCGAGATGCGCCAGGGTGAGGAGGTGTTCGAAATCGACATCGCCATCCTTGCGCCGCACGCAGTGTACCTGGTGGATGTCAAAGGGACGCGTGGCAACATTGATGTGTATGGCTCCAAGTGGTATCCCGAGGGGCGGCAACCTTTCCATTCTCCACTGGCCAAGTTACGCCACCATGCCAAGGTGCTGGCCAGCATCATCAAGGAGAGCCACAAAGGGCAGATTGAGCTACGCAAAGCCCATGTGCATGCCACCGTACTGCTCACCGCCGAGGGGGCTGCCGTATTTGACCAAGCGGGTATCGACAGCCCGGACGTGACCGATTTCAAGCACTGCCTGAAATACTTCCGCGATACCAGCCGGATACCTGACAACCGACTGGATAGCATCACCCGCTTCCATTCCCAGATCGCCAAGGCCATCACCGGCAATGCTAAAGCTAAGAGCGCGGCATTGGTGTTCCGCGACTGGCAGGTGGAAGAAAAGCTGGGAGGCACTGACCGCTACACCGAATATCGCGCCAAGCACAACCTACTGGGCAAAAGTGGTGGCTTGGCACGACTGCGCGTTTATCAAGCCGACCCTTATCAGGATGAGATAGCTCGCAAGGACGAGTTCAAGAAGATCAGCAACGCCTATCGCGCCGTCGCGCACATGCCGACTCACGCCAATCTGCTGGCGGTGAAGGATCTGTTTGTCTCCGACGATGAAGACAAGGTGGTGCTGGTCACCGAGGACCTGCCCGGCCAGGCCCTGCGCCTGCACATTAACAAGGCCTCCCTAGCGCTAACTTTTGACCAGAAGCTCCAGGTGATGCGCGACGTGCTGTCGGCCCTGGACCATGCGCACCGGCATGAGGTAATCCATCGCAATCTCACCCCGGACGCCATTCTGGTAACCAAGGGTGGCCAGGCACGGGTGACGGGTTTCGACTTCGCCCGAGTGGGCAAGAACCGCACCTCCACTATCGCCGATCAGGTGGTGGATGATTTGGATGCAGCCTATCAAGCCCCGGAGTGCTACAAGGACCCGACCGAGGCCAGCATTGCTTCTGACCTTTATGCCACCGGCCTAATCGTTTATGAACTGCTGACGGGTGAACTGCCCTTTGAAAGCGTCGACCAGATGATGGAGGCCGACGGCAAATTCCCGATCAAGCCCTCAGAGCACAAGCCTGACCTTCCCAAGGGTATCGATGAGTGGCTGCAGAAATTCTGCGAGTTTGACCCTGAAGAACGTCACGCCAGCGCCGCCATCGCCCGCAAAGCCCTGGATGACGTCATCCTGCCAGAGGCCAAAAACGATTCTGCTCCAGAATCGAGTAGCCCAGCCGTAGCTGTATCTCAACTCCCGGAAGATCTGATGAACCTGCCACAGGATTTCATCCTGGCAGACCGTTTCCGTATTCAGTCAAGGTTGGGCAGCGGCGGCTTCGGTGTCGCCTACAAGGTGTTCGATTCCCTGGGTGACGTGGTACGAGTCATCAAACTGGTGACCAAGGACCGCCGCAGCGTTTACGAGCGGTTGCGCCGCGAATACAAAACCCTGACCAATCTGCCCGACCACCCACACGTGGTGAAGGTGATCTGGGCGGACCGTATGGCCGATGCCAAGCAGACGCCGTACATCGTCTTTGAGTATGTAGAAGGGCTGGATGTTTCCGACCTGATCGACGCCGAGGCGGTATCACTGGATGATGCCGTTCGCATTGTGCGCGAGGCCGCCGATGGGTTGGCGCATCTTCACAAACATGGCGTTTACCACCAAGACGTCAAACCCTCCAACCTGCTGTGGACCGATAAAGGCGTCCGCATCATTGACTTCAATGTCGCAATCTCCGAGAACGACGAGGTCCAAGGCGGTGGCGGCACGCGTCGTTATCTGCCACCGGATTACGACCATTCTTCTGATCTAGACGCATCGGATCGGATCGACCGGGACATCTACGCCCTGGGCATTTCCTTCTATGAATGCCTGACCGGCAAATATCCTTTCGACGATCCCACGCCGCCGATCAAGACTCAGCCCAGGGACCCCAAGCAGTTCAAAGGCTGTGCCAACCTCAGCTCGTCGCTGGTTAATGTGTTGGTGAAGATGATAGCGCCGGAACGCAAGGATCGCTTTGCCTCTGCAGAAGAGTTCTTGACTGCCATGGCCGAGGTCAAGCATCTGCGCTCGGTACTGTCCACCGGCGAGCTTGGTGCGGGCCCCAAGGTGGTATCCAAGCTGGGCTTCGAACCGATCAAGCCCAACACTAATCCTTTTGTCACCCACCTGTTGACCCTCTACAGCCAGAGCCAGGTGTCCAACGCGGGTACCCGTGGCCTCGACGACATTGGCAAGGCCACCTATGTGCCTACCTATCTGGACGACAAGCTCAAGCCCGCGCTGCTCAAGGGCGAGTTCCGCCTGGTGATCATCAGCGGTAACGCAGGTGATGGCAAGACGGCCTTCATCCAGCAGTTCGAGGCCTTTGCCGAGAGCAAGGGTGCACAGCTGCAGCGCGGTGCGAATGGGGCTGTGTTCCAGCTCAAGGGGCACACCTACCAGAGCAACTACGATGGTAGCCAAGATGAAGGCGACGAACGCAACGATGTTGTGCTGCAGAAGTTTTTTGCCCCCTTCACAGGTAACGATATCGCTAGCTGGCCTGAGAACCAGACTCGCCTGATCGCGATCAACGAAGGGCGGCTGATCGACTTCTTCCTAGAGCACGAAGAGGAGTTTCCGCTGCTGGCCAAGCAGATCCAGCAGGGATTGGCTGGAACTGCCCCTGAAGACGGTATTGCCGTCATCAACCTCAATCTGCGCTCAGTGGTCGCCGAACCCGAGGAAGATCAACCTTCGATAATGGAGCGATTGATCGTCCGCATGACACAGCAGGAATATTGGCAAGCCTGCGAAAAGTGCGACCTCAAGGGTAAGTGCTTTGCCTACCATAACGCCCGGACTTTCCAGGACCCCGTTGCCGGTCCTAAGGTGATTGAGCGCCTGAAGATGCTCTACACCATTACCCATCTGCGCGGGCGACTGCACATCACCATGCGCGACCTGCGTTCGGCGCTGGCCTTCATGCTGGTGGGTACCCAGGACTGCGACGGCATTCACCAGCTCTATCAGAACGGTGGTGAAGAGACCCAGAATCGCATCCTTGACGGTTTCTATTTCAACTCGTGGCTTGGCGGCGCGGAAAACTCCAATGACCGGCTGATTGCTTTGCTGCGCGAGATCGACGTTGCCGAAGTCAGCAACCCCGATTTGGACCGCGAGCTTGGTTTCCTCAACCCTAATACCAAGGCCATGAGTCGCTTCTCGTTCGCGGAGCGAGCCGGGTATGACAATGAACTGATGGAGACTCTGTTCCGCAGTCTGCCTCGCGATTACTCGTCGAAGAACCGTGCTCGATTGATCGCCAAGCACCGCAATTATCTATCACATATGCGTCGTCGCCATTTCTTTGAAAGGCGCGACATTGGTTGGAAGGAGATGTTGCCTTACGCAAGTATTGATCCCTTCCTGAATGCCATTGAGCAGCCGGGTGAAAAAAACGCTGATGAGGTCACTGCCATTCTTCACGCCATCAATCGGGGCGAAGGCCTGAGCGATCCGGCGCGGCTGGGCAACCAGTTGGCATTGCGTGTACGCCAGGTAGATAAGGGCACCATCCGTAGTTACCGCCTCTTTGACGGTGACCACTTTGCGCTCCGTACCGAGCAGGAAACGGCGGCCCACCCTTTCCTTGAATGCCTGTCTCAGGCGTTGGTGCTGCTTTACGACACCGGCGACGGGCACAAAGCCAGCTTGCGCATCAACCTCGACATCTATGAAATGCTGATGCGGCTCAACAACGGCTACCGTCCGAGCATCGAGGAGCAGGAAGGCTTCTACCTAAGTCTTTCAGTCTTCAAGAATCTCTTGGCTTCAGTGCCCTACAAGGAGGTTCTGCTCACGAAAGCCGGACATAAATTCTATGAAATACGCAGAGAAGACGATGGGCTGTTGAGGATGACCGTTTCGGAAAAGGGGGCTGAATACCATGTCAATTAAGGGACGAGACAAAGAGTTCCGTATTGAGAAGGTCAGCTACCTTCACTGGCAGCACGTCGAGATGGATCGTGTCCTCACTATGCTATTTCCTCGTCTCAAGTACGACGGGTATGCCAGTCGTCGACCGCCTCGTGGCGGAGACCTTTCCGTAGATGAATTCCAGGAAGACTTTCTTGAGCACCCAGAGTGGTTTGCTGGTTTCGACAAGCACCCTGACATCGCTCGTGCCTGGATTGAAACTGATCTTATGGATCTGGTTAACCGTGGCAAAAGCAATCAGGCGCTTGCAGCACCACGCCCGCTCCATGGAAATACCTACAAATTTCGCAACGCCAAACATACCCGTGATTACGGCGCCGCTGAACAGATCTACTGGATGCTTTTCTATGCCCGTAAGGGTAAGGGTCAAGCGGCAAGAGATGCATTGAAGCGCTTCTTCTTCCCGGGAGTAGACCTGGTGACGGATCGCTACGACCCCAATTCATCCGTTGATGTGGAAACTCAGGCCATCCTGCGTCTGGATCATCAGGTTACCCAGGACATGAAGGACTCTAAGGAGCCTTCTCGCTTCCAGCCGTTGTGCATCGATCAGGCCGACACCATGGCCGACGATATTTTGCGGCTACTGGCCTATGAGCCCTATATCCCTCGCTCTGTGTTGGTGGACTATCTCAAAACTCTGATGGCATTCCATCTAGCGCTTTACCACCTCAAGCTGTTGCAGATATTGCCCAAATTGGTGAAGCAGCGCTCAGACAATGCACTGGAGAACTCTCCTGGTCCTGTACCGTTGGTCGTGGACATGGGGGATCTCAACAATCCGCACATGGCCGAGTTGGCTCGTAAGTCCACGGACCGCCTCTATCGTCACATACCGGCCTTCGTTCAGGCCAATTTCGTTGTCAAGAAACTCGATGAAATGGCGGAATACCTGAGCAAAAAGACAGGCAAACTCGCTACCCCAGGGGGCGGCGTATTTAGCGTCGGCGATCTGGTTTCCCTACTGAAACCCGAGCACGACATTGATCGACAAGCCTATTTTAAATTCCGCTTGGCTAGCCTGGTTGAGGAATCAACCTCTGGGAACGAAGACGTCGATCCGGAAATACGGGAAGTCACCAACATGGGCCTTGGCGAGTTCGAGTCCTTCATCGAAATCCTGATGGCCTATCGCGGCAAATATCACCGCCAGTACATCACTGAATGTCTGGACTCTCTGCTGCTGAAAAACAAAGAGAACGGTCTGTTGGCCCAATCTCGGACTAAGGGAAGTCCACGGCGATTTGTATTGGGGAGCAAACTGCTTGAGGTACTCCTTCAGGTGTCTGTACTCACCCAGGATGGGGGACGTTTTGTAACCCGCGAGGTCCGCATTGAGGAATTGTTGGCCATTTTAAGGGAACGCTACGGGCTACATATCGACAGGATGCCAGAGGGCATTCAGGTCCAGAGCAGCATCCTCGACAAACGTGCCTTGCGACTCAACCTCGAAGCCTTCAAGCGCCGCCTACGTGAAATTGGTTTCTACGAAGACCTGTCGGATGCCTACGTGACCCAGAAGGTATCTCCCCGCTATGCGATTGAGAAAAATAATGGAACAGACAAGAACGGGAGACACGCATGAGTAACGCGTTCATCAAGCTTTCCCAGGATAAATTGAACGCGGCGGTCGCTGATCTGTTGTGCCCTCGTATCGAAGCGATCCTAGGTGACCGTGGCCCAGGCCACTGCATGCGAATCACAGATCTTGATGACGAGATCATGGAGTCAGTCTGCAAGGAACTGCGCCGAGCTCGACCCGACGGAAACATTTTTATCCTCGGCAGTCATGACGAAGAAGACATGCCTTTCCGGGTGACTTCCACCAAACTGGTGGAGTTGCGTAACCCTGACGTGAATGGCGAGTTGCGTGACCCTTTGCTGGTTTTCATACCGACCTCTCTCCGCACCAGCGCCGAGGACTCCTTTGGCGTGGCGACCTTCGAAGAGTTGGCTTTCACGAGTATCTACGAAGACCTTATTGAATCGCTACTTAACCGGCTTCCAACAACGCTGACCGGCCATATTCGAGATCTTTTAGGCATCCTCAACGAGGAGGAATGGCTGTTTGCCGACGCTGTTTCCCGCGTGCGGTACCTGCTCACTGCACTCGAAAACGGGGTTGATGGAGAAACTCTTGGGGCCAGCCTGTATGAATTGACGTTAGTTCCGGACTTCAAGCTCTTTGCCGATCCCGGCATGGTTAATGGCAGGATTCACCGTAACCTCGGTAGCGTCCGCAGTCTGATGACTTCGCACAAGTCGGTTCGTGGTCGCATCGCCGATCTTGCTCTCAGTGACAAACCCTTAGAGTCGCTGCTATTCACCTACTTTGAAAAATACGATGTCCAGGAGCCCGAGTCCTGGACATCGACCATCACAACAGACAAGAGTTGGTGGAGCATTTCTTTCGACAAATGGACGTTTCAGGAAGAGCTCTCCCTGGATAAGGTTCTTCTTACGGTGTTGGAAACCGACTTACCCGTCGTTCAAGAGGGTGAGACCGACGATCAACTCTCTGCTCTTATCGGGCAACAGGTGCTGGTACCGAGTGACCGTCGTAAAATGAACGTGGTGTTCGATGTTAGCCCCCACCCTAGCAAGGTTAGCGGACTGGACCATTTTACGGTTCAGATCGTTTCGCAGAGTGATGGCCCGGTTGGCAAATCAAAAAAAGTTAAGGCCTGGACTCCTAAACGTACCACGGCAACAGTAAGCCTCCTGAAATTAAACAAGATCGAATTCGAGGAGGGTTGGCATTTCATCCGTGTGATGCCTTGGACAGCCGATGGAGACCCGATTCCACTGGATTCGGATTCAAGTTCTGAGAGTGCGAAACGCTCTTATGAGAGCGAACCTTTCTACGTCCTGCCCGGTGGCAACATCGAGGAAGAACCCCCACAACGCGCGATCCCCATTGAGCCGAGCCTGGAGCATGCACTTTTCCGGCTGCAACTGACAGCCCTGAGCGATGAACGCGATCCCGATGATATCGCCATAAGTGGTGTCGTCTGGGCTGAGGGTAGTCGTACCAAGAAGACCTCCCGTCAGGAAACCCTGCACGCAAAATTCGGTCGGGAGGGGATTGTTCAGATCCCGCTGTCGCGAATGCTCAAAACTATCGAGCAGCGCATCTTGGCGGAACCTTCGCACCCATCAGGTTGGCGAATGCAGATCAATCTGGATACCGCCGAGCCGCCATCAGAAGTCGGTCTTAGCCTACCCTCATCTGCTGCGATGGCCTCTTTCCTATCCGCCCGCGAAGAACTTTTTGCAGTAGTGCGTAAAGACACTGCCGAGCTGATCATGCAGGGGCTGTCATTCCGAGACTCCGAAAAGGAATGCCTCGCATATGCAGAAAGCTACCTTGACTTGATCAGAAATCTTGTCCGTCAGGCCGAGACGACTTCTGGCGCCGAGCGCCAGCAACACCTTCAAGCACTCAGAAACGTGCTGGCCGTTGATTCTGTTCATGTGATCTTGACCGATTTCCGTGGAAGACATCGGGAGGCTGTTTTGGTCTCACCAACCCACCCTCTTCGTGCTTTGTGGTTGAGCAGTTGGGTCACGCTGGGCAGTGAGTGGATCAAGAAAATCAAGTCGGGCGGGAAAGATTATATCCCTCACGTCCGCTCAGCCCTGTTAGAAGGCCTTGTTCCCTCTGCCTATCCGGTCGGTATTCCTGTAGAGGATGGCCGCATCTTCACTCCGGTGGATAATCTAAATGCGTTTTGGTCGCTTTACGCCCCGACAACTGAGGAGAACGCCCGTGGCCTAATGGCGGAAATCTGTTCGTCCCTCGGCTTGGCCGAACCCTCTGCGGCAGGGGTCGACATTTCAGGGAAAGTCATCGCAGACAAAATCGAACGCTATCTCTCCCAGCATCCGTATGTACGAGAGATTTCCCTGAACATCTTCAACCCTGGGGCAGGGTCGGTGATCGCGGATGCCCTGATATCGCTTCAACAGAAGCGAGAGCATGCCGATTTGCGCTATGACATCCGGCTATTTTCATCTGACCCTGACTCGCCAGTTTTAGGTGAGTCGCTTGAATCGATGGTCCGTCCCGGAGCCACGATAAACGAGGCCGCCGACGCGTTTGCAACTTCAACTGGCAGCCATCTGTTCTCCAAGCTGAACTTGGCCAAACACGCGCTGAGTGAATTCCATGCAAATTCCAAGGAGTTTCCGGCTCATATCAGTGTTCTTCTGGATGTGTTTCCCGCCGAGGAACTTTCCATTGCCGAGAAGCCGATGGGGGTGACCCCGTTGCATGGGTTAATACAGGACTTCGACACTGAGTTCGTTGATGATGATTCGGGCACCTTCTGGAATAAATTGCCGATTGTCGGGCGTTCCCTCGGTACTCTTTCTAGACAAGAAGACGGCCACGCTGCTTGCTTCGATTTACTGTCGTCCCTGAGCCGCCACCTCTGTTTTGCCACATCAGCGGTTGCCGCTTCTGGCGCCAGCTTCAAAGCCGTACCCGTTGTGACTCTTGGTCTCGATGTGGCCCAACGGGAGCTGATCTACGAAGTTCACCAGATCAGCGATTGGGTGTTCACCATCGACCGAAATATGGGGATAGAGTTTTTCGACCATGGCGGGCGGAAAAATAGACCGGACTATCTGATTGACTATGTGCCAGGTGCCAGCTCACATGCTACACACAATCTAATCATTTCCTCGCGCTCGAACGATGAGCTGGAGGCCATGTTGAAGCCGGTGCTGCTTGAGTATGGTTTATCCGCCGATGGAGAGCAGTCGATTCAGATTTTAGCGCATCTGCGGTCGCTTTCCGGTCAGCTCGCTTTGAAACTGATTTCAGCACGCACACAACAGGCGGAAGCTCTTGGTCTCGCCCTGGCGCGGCTTTATCTCGAATATCAGGGCGCGTTGAGCAATCAGGTCATTGTGCCTTTGGACGCGCACACAGACCTTTACCGCTCAAGCGGTGAGTCAGACGATGTTAACGATGCTATCAGCTTGCAACGCACTGACTTGGCATTGTTCGACTTAGATTTGAACACTCGCACGATCACCTGTAACTTGGTCGAAGTGAAGTGTTATTCGCAGGTTGGTGACTTCGCGGCCTTCAACCAACTGAAAGAGCGGATTTCCGCTCAGATCAATCAGAGTGAGCGCATTCTCCAGCGTCACTTTGACCCTGCCCTGAAAAATCCTGACCGGCCGGACCGGTTGCTCAAGAGCCGAGAGTTGGTACAGATCCTTAGATTCTATCTGGAACGATCCCTACGTTACGGGATCTTCGATGTAACTGCCGCTCAGGAAGCACGAGGGCTACTTGAATCCATCGAACAGGGGTACTCACTGCAGTTCAGACGCTGCGCCCTGATCTTTGACTTCGATAAGACAGGAACTGAAGCTCCAGACAACGAGGTGGGCATTGAATTCCACCGCATCGGCAAGGATCTCATTCATGCCTTGCTAGACAACTGCTGCAAGCCTGCTTCCGTTGAAACGGAAGAAGAACCGGTTGCGCTCCTCCTGAGCGAGCAGTTCATTCCGGACGTACCGAAGCTCGAAACCGCTGCTTTCATCGCACCCAAAAGAGCCCGGTCAACCTCATGGACGGCGGATGAACTCTGGGGCGAAGAGCCGGAGGCAACCATTACTCACCCCATACCTCCTGCTGCAGAGGAAGCACCCGCACCTGCCCAAGAGGAGCAAGAAGAACCAGCGGAATCCGTCGAGTTAACGTCTCGACCTTCTACCATCGCGCCCGAAGAAGAAAAAGAAAACGAACAGCTCACCGCCGTTGATGTTGAGCCAGAAGTACCTGCTCAACCCGAGATTGAATCGGCAGAACACCATACACCCAAGCCTGCTCCTCAAGCCGAAATTGGTTATGACATCATACTGGGCGTTAATGGTGATTCCCCCCAATACGGATTGCTCGGGGAAGTTTCCGGCAGGAAAATCGCGCTGGACCTCAACCACACGCACACAATCAGTCTCTTTGGGGTTCAAGGCGGCGGCAAGAGCTACACTCTTGGAACAGTCATTGAGATGGCCTCCATGCCGCTCCAACACATCAATGTGCTGCCAAGCCCGCTCGCCACAGTCATTTTTCATTACAGCCCGACGCAAGATTATGCGCCAGAGTTTACGTCGATGATCAATGCTAACTCGGTGGATGAGGAAATCAGCATCTTGCGTGAGCGTTACAAGGCTAACCCTGAAGCTCTGAAGGATGTCCTGATTCTTACTCCGGCAAACAAGGTGGATGATCGCCGGGCCGAGTATCCGGATATTGAGGTTCAGCCGATTGCTTTTTCTGCCTCCGAGCTCAAGGCAGCACACTGGAAATTTCTGATGGGAGCGATTGGCAGCCAGAGCATGTATATGCGGCAAATCAACCTCATCATGAGGGGGTTGCGGGATAATCTAACCTTAGATGCTCTGCGATCAGGCATTGATAACTCTGGCCTGTCTGATCACCTGAAAGAGTTGGCCCAAACGCGTCTGTTGTTCGCCAGCGAATACATTGATGATAGCCAGCGGCTCCAGGATCTAATTCGTCCAGGCCGTTTGATCATCGTGGACCTGCGAGATGAATACATAGAGAAGGACGAAGCCCTCGGCTTGTTCGTGGTAATGCTGCAGATTTTCTCGGAAGCAACCTATCAGGGAAGCGCCTTCAACAAGCTGGTGGTTTTCGATGAAGCCCACAAGTACATTGAGAACGATGATCTGGTTTCCGGCCTAGTAGAGGTCGTCCGTGAAATGCGGCACAAAGGGACCAGCATCATGGTGGCCTCTCAAGACCCGCCATCGGTCCCTGTCTCTCTAATCGAGCTGTCGTCGCAGATCATCATGCACAAATTCAACTCCCCCGCCTGGCTGAAGCATATCCAGAAGGCAAATGCCGCCCTTGGTGAGTTGACCTCCGACAAGATGAGTCATCTCGGGACCGGTGAAGCTTATGTGTGGTCGAGCAAGGCCTCGGACGACACCTTTACCAGGGGCGCGGTGAAGATCAAATGTAGACCACGATTAACGCAGCATGGTGGCAGCACAAAGACGGCAGTGTAGTCCCTTATTGTCAGACGAGAACGATGTAATGGCCATTTACGAACTTCATGAATCAGGAATCAAACGTCTTCAGAAAACCACCTTTGCCGGCCAGGGTATTCGCGAACGGCAGGATATTCAGCGCATGCTCAGAGAGCAGATCGAGATCATTTCTGAAGGAACAATGGTGATTGCTGAAGAGTTTGGCCATTGGGATGCAAGCCGCAGAAGAATCGACTTATTGTGCATCGACAAGGATGCCAACCTGGTCGTTGTTGAACTGAAGCGCACAGAAGATGGTGGCCACATGGAGCTACAAGCTATTCGATACAGCGCCATGATCTCAACAATGACCTTTGAACAGGTCGTTGACGCACATAAATCATTTCTCAAGAGCATCGGTTCGGATGATGATGCCCAACAGCGCATTCTCGACTTTCTTGAATGGGATGAACCCGATGAGGATTCATTTGCTCAGGATGTACGTATTGTGTTGGCCTCGGCAGAGTTTTCAAAGGAACTTACCAGTGCCGTGCTTTGGCTGAATGACAAGGGCGTAGATATCCGATGCGTCAAGATGGAACCGTTTTATAACGGCGAAAAAATCCTTCTGGATATACAGCAAGTGATTCCGCTGCCAGAGACAGAACAATTTCAAGTTCAGGTCCGACAGAAGAAGCAAAAGGAACAGCAGGCTAGAACCTCATCCCGAGACCTGTCGAAATTCACATTGACGTTAGCTGGCAAGCGCTATTCGGGGTTGAACAAGCGCAACCTTATGTATCAACTGGTCAGCTCTGTCTTGCAAACTGATGTTGCTCCTGAAGATATGGCGAATCTTATCAGTTGGAGAAAAGGTAATCTGTTCATCAGCTTCGATGGCGAATTGGATGAAGAGCAGTTCGCAGAAAAGTTGATGGAGCTGGACACTGGCGGCAAGCATCCAAAAACCAAGCGGTATTTCTGCAAGCAGGATGAATTGTTCGTAGCAAATGACAGAACCTATGCCATGACCAACCAGTGGGGACATCGAACCATCGAAGCCGTAGACCTGATTACCACGAACTATCCACAACTTGATATTGCGATTGAAAAGGAACCGTAAAGGCAATGTGTCGTGTAGTGAAGTAAAAAAAAAGTGACTAGTACGGCCTCGTAGCCAAGCCTCCGTTCAGATCGTCAATCAATACGGTAACCCGCCGCTTCCTATTCTTTGCGGCGCAAGCCAAGCTCATCCCCCAGCATCATGCCATTCGTCCTACGCGGAATGGCACGATGGCATACCCCAGCGACCTCAACACTCCATGGCACCGCGCCTTCGTCGCGCTGCTGGTCTTCTCTGTTCTGGCCATCGAACCAGTACTCGCCGGGGACGGTGCCAAAGAGCAGGCCCAACTGGCCGCACTGATCCGCCAGCTTGACATGATTGATCGGCTGGCCGAGCACAGCGCCAGCCTGCCCCATCCCGATAGCAGCCGTTATCACTTCGACTACGCCCGCCTGCGCGAGGACATCGAGCGTGTTCGCCAGGGCATCCGCGATTACCTGGTACCCCAGCGTGCCCAGCCCCGCGACCCTGTTGAGCTGCTTGGTGACTACCGCCAGACGTCCGAGGAGGCGGCCCCGTGAACGCCGCCCAATCCAGCGCCTTTCAGGCCAACGCCGGTTTCACCGCAGGGGAAGTCTCCTTGGTGCTCGTGAGCCTGGTGTTCGCCGTACTCCTGCTCTGGGGTGTCTGGGCGCTGCGCACCGCCTATGTCGGTTGGGCCGAAGAACGTCTTTCTCAACGTCAGTTCTTCGGGGTCGCGGTGCGCTTCGTCGCGATGTACCTGGTGCTGACTTTCTTTCTGCTGTCTTGACCCGATGAGGACTTCACCATGGTTTCCCGTTTCGCTCCCAACCGTCTGATTCAACGCGCCCGTCTGTCCGCCGCCGTGCTTTCGGTCAGCGCGGTGCCGCAGGTGTACGCCCAGGGGCTGCCGACACTGGAGGACCCATCGCGCGGCACCGGCAGCGGCATCATGGAGACGCTGCGCAACTATGGCTACGACATCGTGTTGCTGGTGGCTCTGCTGGTGGTGGCGTCGATGTTCATTGGCGTCTGCTACCACGCCTACAGCACCTATTCCGAGATTCATACCGGGCGCAAGACCTGGGGGCAGTTCGGCCTGACCGTGGCGGTTGGCGCGATCCTGCTAGTCGTGGGTATCTGGTTGCTGACCGAAGCCACCGGCATCCTGTAAAGGCGTCCCACGATGTCCAGCACCCCTGAACTCAACGAAGACGATACGGTGAGCTTCCTGCCACACCGGCTCAACCGCCAGCCCGTAGTGGTGCGGGGACTGACAGCGGATGAGTTGTGGATTTGCGTGGGCCTGTCGGCTCTAGCGGGATTGCTGCTCGGTCTGCCCCTGGCTTGGCTGACATCTACCATCGCGCTGATACCGTCGATGATCGTCGCCGCCATTGCGTTTGGCATCTTCGTTGGCGGGAGCGCACTGCGACGTCGGAAGCGGGGGCGACCCGACACCTGGCTCTATCGACAGTTGCAGTGGCGCATCGCGCTCAACCATCCTTGGCTCTCTCCCTGGATTCGCGGGGATTCGCTGGTGACGCGCTCTGGGTACTGGACGACCCGAAGGGGTAGCCAATGAGCCGCTTCAAGAATGAGGTCACCCACCTTCAGGCTCATATCCGAACCCTGCGCTTTGGCGTAGCCGCTCTGTTCATCCTTACGCTGGTACTGGGTTTTGGCTGGTGGCAGGCCCCGCGTGATCTAACCATCCATGTGCCCCCGGACTTGCGCTCCGGCAGTGTGCGCAAGTGGTGGGACGTGCCACCGGAGTCGG
>Ga0207884_1000822_pt1 | contig 14919 bp, 14 predicted proteins | sample MalvirmetaMSP144_FD_184236 | JGI IMG/M metagenome (GOLD analysis project Ga0207884, IMG submission 184236) | Marine viral communities from the Deep Pacific Ocean - MSP-144 (SPAdes) | ecosystem: Environmental > Aquatic > Marine > Oceanic | place: Pacific Ocean | collected 2011-07-08 | reverse complement strand
CACCTTTAGGGGTAATTTTACCAATTAGAATATCACCTTCTTTAATTTCAGCTCCTACTCTGATGATACCATTCTCATCAAGGTTTTTCACTGCTTCCTCACTTACGTTTGGAATCTCAGAAGTCAATTCTTCCTCACCTCTTTTTGTATCTCTTACTTCAAGCTCGTATTCATCGATGTGAATTGAGGTGAACACGTCATCTCTAACTACTCTCTCTGAAATTACGATGGCATCCTCAAAGTTATATCCTTGCCAAGGCATGTAAGCTACTCTTAGGTTTTTACCTAAAGCCAACTCACCATCTTGGGTAGAATATCCTTCGCATAGTACCTGACCTTTCACTACTTTATCACCTTTCAATACGATTGGTGTAAGGTTAATGGAAGTGTCTTGGTTAGTTCTTCTGAATTTGATCAACTTGTACGTTTTGTACTCATTGTAGAAGTTCACCAACTCGTCTTCAGTACTTTGTTCGTATTTAATGGTAATCTTATCTGCATCAACATAGTGTACAACACCTGTTCCTTCTGCGATTACCAACATTCTAGAATCTCTTGCTGCTCTACCTTCTAAACCAGTTCCTACAATAGGAGCTTCTGGTTTCAACAAAGGCACTGCTTGACGCTGCATGTTTGATCCCATCAAAGCCCTGTTCGCATCATCGTGCTCAAGGAAAGGAATCAATGAAGCTGCAACAGATACAATTTGGTTAGGAGCTACATCCATATAAGTAAGCTCTTTAGGCTCTACTACAGGGAAGTCTCCTTCAAATCTTGCTTTTACTCTATCGTTTACGAAAGTACCCTTATCATCTAAAGGCGCGTTGGCCTGTGCAATGTTGTGGGTATCTTCTTCTTCGGCAGTAAGGTAAACCACGTCTTCAGACATGTTTACTTTACTTTCTTTTACTTTTCTATATGGAGTCTCGATGAATCCCATGCTGTTAATTTTAGCATGAACACATAGAGATGAAATCAAACCAATGTTTGGTCCTTCTGGAGTTTCAATTGTACAAAGACGCCCGTAGTGAGTGTAGTGAACATCTCGTACCTCAAAACCTGCTCTTTCTCTTGAAAGACCACCTGGTCCTAAGGCTGACAATCTTCTTTTGTGAGTAATCTCTGCCAATGGATTGGTTTGATCCATAAACTGAGAAAGCTGGTTTGTTCCGAAGAACGAGTTAATCACAGAAGAAAGCGTTCTTGCATTAATAAGGTCAACTGGTTTGAAGTCCTCATTATCACGAACGTTCATTCTTTCTTTGATTGTTCTGGCCATTCTGGCCAAACCAACACCAAACTGAGCATACAATTGCTCTCCTACAGTTCTAACTCTTCTGTTCGATAAGTGGTCAATATCATCCACTACCGCCTTAGAATTAATCAACCCGATCAAATATTTCACAATCGAAATAATATCCTGAGTTGTTAATACTCTTTTATCAAAAGAGATATCTAAACCAAGTTTCTTGTTAATTCTATATCTACCTACTTCTCCAAGATCATATCTCTTATCTGAGAAGAAAAGGCTTTGGATAATATCTCTTGCAGTCTGCTCATCTGGCGCTTCAGTATTTCTCAACTGACGATAGATTTGCTCTACAGCCTCTTTTTCAGAGTTAGAGTTATCTTTTGATAGCGTATTATATATAATAGTGTAATCTGCAATGTTGATATCCTCACGGTGAAGGATAATTGAATCAACACCTGATTCAAGGATCATTTCTACATCATCCTCGCTCAAAACAGAGTCACGCTCCAACAACACTTCGTTTCTATCGATAGATACAACTTCACCAGTATCTTCATCCACGAAATCTTCAATCCAAGTCTTAAGAACCCTAGCGGCAAGCTTTCTGCCTACACCTTTCTTAAGTTGGGCTTTATTGGCCTTAACCTCTTCAGACAAGCCAAACAAGTCAAGGATATCTTTATCTGTACCGTAACCAATAGCTCTTAGAAGCGTGGTTACAGGGAATTTCTTTTTACGGTCAATGTAAGCGTACATAACGCTGTTGACGTCTGTCGCAAATTCAATCCAAGATCCTTTGAAAGGAATAATTCGGGCAGAATATAAAGCGGTACCATTGGTATGTTTGCTTTGAGCAAAGAACACACCTGGCGATCTGTGTAACTGAGAAACAATTACTCTTTCTGCTCCATTTACCACGAAAGAACCTTTAACGGTCATATAAGGAATATTCCCTAAGAATACTTCTTGTTCGATGGTTTCAAAGTCCTCATGATCTGCATCATTACATGTCAGACGAAGCTTTGCTTTTAATGGAACTGAATAGGTAAGTCCTCTATCAATACACTCTTCTACAGAGTATTTTGGAGGGTCAACCAAGTAATCAATGAACTCTAATACAAAGTTATCTCGTGAATCAGAAATTGGGAAATTTTCTGAAAATACTTTGAAAAGGCCATCTTGAGTCCTCTTTTCAGCAGGGGTTTCCAACTGAAAAAAATCTTCGAAAGACTTCACTTGAATGTCAAGAAAATCAGGATAATCAAGAACTGATTTAATTGAAGAAAAACTTATTCTTTCTGTTTGAATTGCGTTAGCCAAGGCCGTAATATTTTAGTTTAAACCAAGAATAATTTTTGCACTTAAAGCGTACAAAGGCTTGTAGAGAATAAACCTCTTTACTGTATACAAACAGGAAAAGACCCATGATACCGATCCCGAAATTCGGGAAGGGATCAGGGCCTGTTCCTTTGCCATAGTTAGCTATGGCCAGTCAAATTACTTAAGCTCTACTTCAGCACCAGCTTCTTCAAGCTGCTTTTTAAGTGCTTCAGCTTCGTCTTTAGCTACACCTTCTTTAATTGCTTTAGGAGCGCTGTCTACGATTTCTTTAGCTTCTTTCAATCCTAAACCAGTCAATTCTTTCACTAGTTTAACAACGGCTAGTTTTGAAGCACCAGCAGCAGTCAACACTACGTCAAAAGCTGATTTTTCTTCAGCAGCACCTTCACCGTCTCCGCTAGCAGGACCAGCAGCAACAGCAACTGCAGCAGCTGCAGGCTCAATACCGTATTCGTTTTTAAGGATATCAGCTAATTCGTTAACTTCCTTTACAGTTAAGTTTACCAACTGCTCTGCGAAATCTTTTAAATCTGCCATTTTCGATTTTTGTTTATTTAATTCTAAATCTTGATTAATTACTAATTTTCACGCTCAGATAATGTCTGAAGAATTCCTGCCAATTTGCCACCAGCACCTTTAAGGCCTGAAATAACATTTTTAGCTGGTGATTGTAACAATCCTATCACCTCTCCGATAAGTTCAGCCTTAGACTTAAGACTGCTCAACATATCTAAATTCTCCTCCCCAATGAAAAGATCGGTATCGATGGAAGCACCTTTCAACATTGGAGATTTTAAACCTGATTTTTTTCTAAATTCTTTGATCAACTTCGCAGGTGAATTAGCGTCCTCTCCTGAGAACATAATTCCTGAAAAGCCCTTCAAAACTTTCTCATCAAATGGAGTATAATTAGTATCCATTCTTTCCAAAGCCTTTTGGATCAAAGTATTTTTGAACACTCTATATTCTATACCTTTTTCAAAGCATAGTCTTCTAAGTGCCGTGGTTTGTGCAACCGACATTCCGGAAGCATCAGTTATGTAGAAATTGTTGTTATCAGAAAATTTCTGAAACAATTCTTCAATTAATACGCCTTTTTCTTCTCTAGTCATGATTATAATCCGGAAATGGAGTTTTTATCAATTTTAATACCTGGACTTTGAGTCGAAGACAAGTTGATACTCTTAAAATAAGTACCTTTTGCCGATGCAGGTTTCAATCTTGAGATGGTTTGAATTACTTCAGTAGCATTTTCCATGATCTTCTCTGGTGAGAAAGACGCTTTTCCAATACTTGTATGAATGATTCCAAACTTATCGACTTTAAAATCGATTTTACCTCCCTTAACTTCTTCAACTGCTTTTCCAACTTCCAAAGTAACTGTACCAGATTTTGGGTTTGGCATCAAGCCTCTTGGTCCAAGAACTCGACCTAAACGACCTACTTTAGCCATAACCGTAGGCATAGTGATGATGACATCAATGTCAGTCCACCCACCTTCAATTTTTGCTATATAGTCATCTAGACCAACGTGATCTGCACCAGCATCTCTTGCTTCCTGCTCTTTATCAGGAGAACACAACACTAATACTTTCACTTCTTTTCCTGTACCATGAGGAAGTGCTACCACTCCTCTAACCATCTGGTCTGCCTTGCGCGGATCCACTCCTAAACGAATATCTATATCAACAGAAGCATCGAAATTTGCATTGGAAATCTCCTTTACAATCGATGATGCATCCGTCAAAGAATAATCTTTTTGTGGATCGTATTTACTTAAAGCTTCTTTTTGCTTTTTTGTCAACTTTGCCATTTCAACAAATCTTTAGTTTTCCCAAGGTGCTTTACCGGTCACTCTAATGCCCATGCTTCTTGCAGTACCTGCTACCATCTTCATGGCAGAGTCTACTGTAAAAGCATTCAAATCCGTCATCTTAACTTCAGCAATCTCTTTCACTTGAGCCCATGTTACCGAACCGACTTTAATACGGTTTGATTCATTAGAACCCTTTTTGATTTTCGATGCTTCCATTAACATTACCGGTGCTGGTGGTGTTTTGATTACAAAGTCAAAAGACTTATCAGAATAAATGGTAATTAATACAGGTAAAACCTGTCCCATTTTATCCTGAGAACGTCCGTTGAATTGCTTGCAAAACTCCATGATGTTAAGTCCTTTCGAACCTAAAGCAGGACCAACCGGAGGGGAAGGGTTTGCTTGACCTCCCTTAACTTGCAACTTCAGATAACCAGATATTTCCTTAGCCATCTTTAATCTTGTTTTTCGACTTGCATGTAACTTAATTCAACAGGGGTATTTCGGCCGAAAATCTTAACCATAACATTAAGTTTTCTTCTCTCCTCAAAAACCTCCTCAATTGTACCTGTAAACCCACTGAAAGGTCCATCCATTACTTTAATGGACTCTCCAACTATATATGGTGTATCAATGTGTTCGTCAAATTCATCGATTTCTTCAACCTTACCTAAAATACGGTCGACTTCAATCTGTCGTAACGGAACAGGTGGGGTGTTGGAAGCATCCCCCCCCTTTTGACCTAAGAACCCTATGATACCAGGAATATTTTTAATCATGTGAATGACCTCACCATTAGTAAGATCTGCTTGAACCATGATATAGCCCGGAAACATGTTTTTGTCACGCGAACGTTTCTTACCGTTTCGCATTTCATACACCTTTTCCGAAGGAATCAACACTTGAGGAATGTGGTCTTGGAATTGCTCCCTATCCACTTCATTCTCTAGATATTCTTTTGACTTCCTTTCTTGACCAGACACGGCCCGAACCATATACCACTTCAGCTCTGCCATTCTATCAATTATCTTCCTATTGTGTAAAACCAATCCATGATGTTATTAAAGCCCAAATCAATGATCCCAATAAAGAGAGCAAAGATTAAAGAAGCCACTAACACCAACACAGAACTACTTTGTAGTTCAGAATATTTCGGCCAGCTCACCTTATGTCTCATTTCGAGATAAGATTCAGCGATAAATGTTTTCAGTTTACTCATCGGCTTTACTTTACTTATTTGCACGGGTGGTAAGAATCGAACTCACGACCTTTGGTTTTGGAGACCACTGCTCTACCAGCTGAGCTACACCCGTGTATACTCATTAAGTCTAAATCAATCCCTTTATTCAATTGCTTAAACCAATTTCCTAAAGAGAATCAGCACCCCACCTTCACAATCCAGCCCCAAAACGGGCTGCAAATGTAGATAAAAATACTATATGAAACAAACGCGCTTCCGACAAATCGAAAACGCGTTTGAAATATTTAATAAGCTTAGAAAGTTTAGTCTAGAATTTCAGTTACCTGACCGGCACCTACAGTTCTACCACCTTCTCTGATCGCAAATCTTAAACCTTTCTCAAGCGCTACTGCGTTGATCAAGTTTACTTCGATAGTTACGTTATCACCTGGCATTACCATTTCGATATCAGCAGGAAGCATAATTTCTCCAGTTACGTCAGTAGTTCTTAAATAGAACTGAGGACGGTATTTGTTGAAGAATGGAGTGTGACGCCCACCTTCTTCTTTTGAAAGCACGTACACCTCAGCTTTAAAGTGAGAGTGAGGCTTAACAGAACCTGGCTTACAGATAATCATACCTCTTTTGATTTGAGATTTTTCAATACCTCTCAAAAGAAGACCAACGTTATCACCAGCTTCACCTCTATCCAAAATCTTACGGAACATTTCTACTCCAGTGATTGTAGACTTAAGGCCTTCAGCACCCATACCGATAATATCAACAGCATCACCAGTATTTGTAACACCTCTTTCAATTCTACCAGTAGCAACAGTACCACGACCTGTGATCGAGAATACGTCTTCAACTGGCATTAAGAAATCTTTATCAACTGCACGCTCAGGAAGTGGGATATAATCATCCACAGCAGCCATAAGCTCATTGATTTTCTCAACCCAAGCAGCTTCGCCATTCAATCCACCCAAAGCAGAACCTTGGATTACAGGAATGTCATCACCTGGATAATCATAGAAAGAAAGAAGTTCTCTAATTTCCATTTCTACTAGCTCAAGAAGTTCTTCATCATCAACAAGGTCAACCTTGTTCATGAAAACTACTAGAGAAGGCACACCTACCTGACGAGCTAAAAGAATATGCTCTCTTGTCTGTGGCATTGGACCATCAGTCGCAGCTACAACAAGAATTGCACCGTCCATTTGAGCAGCACCAGTTACCATGTTCTTCACATAATCCGCGTGACCTGGACAGTCAACGTGTGCATAGTGTCTGTTCTCAGTTTGATACTCAACATGAGAAGTGTTAATAGTAATACCTCTTTCTTTCTCTTCTGGAGCATTGTCAATTGAAGAGAAGTCTCTGTTTTCAGCAAGACCCGAGTCTGCCAAAACTTTAGTGATAGCGGCAGTTAATGTGGTCTTACCGTGGTCAACGTGACCGATAGTACCAATATTAACGTGCGGCTTAGAACGGTCAAAGTTTGCTTTAGCCATAACTTGAAAATTAGTTAATATTTAAATTCAATAAATTTAATTCCTTACCTAAGCAGCTGAAATTTTCAACTACCATTGAGCCAATGACGAGATTTGAACTCGTGACCCCTTCCTTACCAAGGAAGTACTCTACCCCTGAGCTACATCGGCTTTCCTAAGTTTAAGGTTCGAAGTTCTTAGTTCGACAAACATTAAACTTCGCACTTTATAACTCAAAGTTTTGAGCGGGTGACTGGGTTCGAACCTGCGACCTACAGCTTGGAAGGCTGTCGCTCTACCAACTGAGCTACACCCGCTTTTCCAGAAAATCAAAATCTCCACTCCAAAGGTAAATTTTTAGAGTTTCGAAATTAACATTTCAATTATTGTGGGGGGAGAAGGATTCGAACCTTCGAAGACATAAGTCAACGGATTTACAGTCCGTCCCAGTTGGCCGCTTTGGTATCCCCCCAACTAGTTTTCCTATCCCTAAAAGAACGTCTTAAATAATCCTTTTAGCGAAAGGGAATGCAAAATTAGACCCTTTTTTATATTATTCAAACATATCCCAAAAAAAGATGAAGAGTTTTTATTGAAGTTTGAAAACAGGCCTCCAAAGCCATAAAAATAGCACTCGTATAATTACCTATTCATATCGCTAATCATTTTTAAAGTACGGCTATATTGCGCATTCCTAATCAAAATACTTCTCTATATTTGCAAGGTTTAAAACAATATGTTTAAGGGCTTTTATGTTTGACAACAATCTAAAAGTAAGCCCTACTCTTAAATTAGCCTGATGTACAAAGTAAGTCTTAAGGAAAACCGCGAGTCAGAAGTAGAATTCAAAGACAATAATATACTTCTTAACGGTTCTGATTTTCATTGGAACATTTCAAAAACTTCTAAAGGCAAGTTTCAAATTATTAAGGACGGACAAACTTTTAATGCCGAGGTCATAGACTTTGATAAAGAAACTAAAGCTGTTGAAATTAAAATCAACAATCAGATTTATAGCGTGTCTGTTAAAGATAAAATGGACCAGCTTCTAAAAAAGATGGGGATTAATAGCTTAAGCAGTTCTGTATTAAAAGAAATTAAAGCTCCAATGCCCGGCCTTATTCATGATATTCTTGTGGAAGTTGGTAAAGAAGTTAAAAAGGGAGATCAACTGATGATTTTAGAAGCCATGAAAATGGAGAACGTTCTTAAATCTCCTGGAACTGGCGTAATCCAAAGTATAGAAGTTGAAAAAGGTAACAGCGTAGAGAAAAATCAAATTCTGATAAAATTTTAATATAACCACACGGATGAAGTATAAAAGAATTCTTCTAAAACTTAGCGGAGAAGCCTTAATGGGGAATCAACAATATGGTATTGACCCCGTACGAATAAATCAATACGCTGAAGAAATAAAGAAAGTTCACGAAAGCGGAATTGAGGTAGCTATTGTAATTGGAGGTGGCAATATATATAGAGGAGTTCAAGCCGAAGCGTCAGGTATCGACCGAGTTCAAGGCGATTATATGGGAATGCTAGCTACAGTAATTAACGCCATGGCTATTCAAAGTACTTTAGAAAACCATGGAATGTACACTCGATTAATGTCGGGTATTAAAATGGAAGCTGTTTGCGAACCCTTTATTAGACGTAGAGCTGTTAGGCATTTAGAAAAAGGAAGAATTGTTATTTTTGGAGCTGGAATAGGTAATCCTTATTTTACAACTGATTCCACAGCAAGTTTAAGAGCTATTGAAATTGAGGCGGACGTTGTATTAAAAGGAACTCGTGTTGATGGCGTTTATACTGCCGACCCAGAAAAAGACCATACTGCTACTAGAATACCCAACCTGTCTTTCGATGAGGCCATTCGCGGTGGATATAGTGTTATGGATATGACAGCCTTTACTCTCTGCCAAGAGAACAATGTGCCGATCATAGTCTTTGACATGAATACCATTGGTAACTTATTAGACATTGTTGAAGGAAAAGAAAATATCGGAACATTGATAAGCTAATTTTATAATAATGGAAGAACTGGAATTATACTTGGATACGGCCAAGGAGATGATGGAGAAAGCCATCGTCCATACAAAACAAGAGCTAGCAAAAATTAGAGCAGGTAAGGCAATGCCCAGCATGCTTGATGTAGTTAAGGTTGATTATTACGGATCACTAACACCACTAAATCAAATAGCTGCAGTAAACAGCCCCGATGCAAGAACGCTTTTTGTAAAGCCTTGGGAAAAATCCATGACTTCCGCTATTGAAAAAGCAATCATGAATAGTGACTTAGGCCTCAACCCTCAAAATGACGGTGAGCAAATCATTATCAATATTCCCCAGCTTACTGAAGAAAGAAGACGTGACCTAGTAAAACAATCTAAAGCCGTTACAGAAGATGGGAAAATCAGCATAAGGAGTGCAAGAAAAGACACCAATGATGAGTTAAAGAAGCTTCAAAAAGATGGACTCTCAGAGGATTTAGTGAAGTCTGGAGAAGACAGAGTGCAAGATCTTACTAATGCTTACAACAAGAAACTTGATGACCTTTTGATTCAAAAAGAACAAGAGATAATGACCGTATAAGTTACTCGCAACAACAAAGAACTAGAAAAGGCATCGTTAACGATGCCTTTCTTATTTATGCTCAATGAAAACGTAATTTTTTAAAAATTCCTCAGAGGACAGAACCTCCAATTCGCCAAAATAATAATCAGCCTGATTTTCTGTAACGATACAAGTACAACCCGATTCTACCGCAGCATAATATTGAAAGCCATCTTCTAAGTCGTTCACCTTCGGATTTCGCAATGCATTATCAACAGCTACCTGATCAATATGCGCAATTAAAAAGTGATTGGATAACATATCAATCTTACGCTTTGCCTCTTGTTCACCACATTTTTTAATAGCAAAGTAGAAACCTATGGCTAAACACAAGGGGGAAGTAAACAACTGAAATCCCTTTTCCCCTGAAAGAGAAAGTACCCGAGAAGAATAGGTGAAAAGTGGATATTCCTTATTGAGTACCGAAACCAATACATTCGCGTCAACAAATGCCTTAACCATTATTTACGCTCGTAATAGTCAGACTTTGCTATTTTCTTTGGCTTGGTATGATATTCGGCTTGGCCTTCAGCAACAGCATTTACCCAATCAGCAATCGGTAGACTTTCTATAGACTTGTAATCATTAGAAGTGAGCTGGCGATATAAAAACTCTGTTAGTCGAGAAAGACTAATATTATTTTTCTCCGCAAACTGTTTAGCCGACTTAATCACCTCTTGATCAAAACTTAAAGTTACCTTGGCATCCATGACATTATAGTTATACGACAAAAATAATTTTTCTATACGTATAAAGCAAACGCTATGAAACTTGAAGAAAGTTAAAACTAAACCTTAGTCATTCATATTCAGCGGTTCGCTACAATAAACTTACAAGTGATTACAATTCATTTCTCCACTCAAAACTAACCTCCTATCTATGCAGACTATTAAAGTCACGATCTATATATTCTCTATTTGTATAAAAAAAGAATTTAAGTTGTATTCATTTTTTATACATTTAAGGAATAAATAAAAAATCTATGAAAGGAACTAACCTAGGGGAGTTTGAAGAAGTGGTTTTACTAACCATAGCAACTCTAATGTCAGAAGCCTATAGTGTTGCCATTTGCGATGAGATTGAAAGAATAACCGAAAGACAGGTCCAATTGGGTGTTGTACATTCTGTTCTCAATCGTCTGGAAGAAAAAGGATTTGTGACTTCCCAACTAGGAGAAGCCACCAAAACGAGAGGCGGAAGAAGAAAACGATTTTTCGAAGTAACCCATGCCGGAAAAGCCACGCTGCAAAAGGTCAAAGCGCAGCGTGATGAGCTTTGGAGCCTAATCCCAGAATTCAACTTAAAAATGATATGAGCAATAAAAGTGTACATCAACCTCCACGCTGGGCCGATAGGTTCTTGGAATGGTATTGCCGTTCCGAAATCCTTGAAGACTTACAGGGAGACTTGTATGAACACTTTGAGCGCAACACAATTAGCAAAGGAAAAAGAAAAGCGAGACAGATTTACTGTTTAGACGTACTCAAATTTTTCCGCCCATACACCATCAAGAAATTCAAAATAGTCAACAACATAACATCATTTATCATGTTCAAAAATTATTTCAAAACCTCCGTTCGGAGTATCACTAGAAACAAGCTCTTCTCTGCCATCAACGTCATTGGTCTGGCGGTCAGCATGTCCATTGGCTTACTAATGATTGCCTTTATTTCAGAAGTTTTCAGCTTCGACAAGTTTCATAATGATGGAGATAGAATCTATAGAGTCAATAACATTTACAAAGAGCAACAAGAAGACCCTACGCCATTTGCTACTACTTCAATTATCATGTCAGACAGAATCAAAGAGACTATTCCAGGCGTTGAGTCGCAAGTTTTGATGACGAGAGGTTTTGGGGGAGATGCTAAACTCAACGATAAAATTATTCCCATTAGTGGATTATGGGCATCCGAAAGTTTTAATGATGTTTTCTCTTTCGAAATACTTCAAGGCAATCCGAAAACAATGCTTTCAGAACCAAACTCAATTGTTTTGACAGATGAGACGGCAAAAAAGATTTTTGGTGAGCAAGATCCCATGAACCAGACCTTTATTCTGGGCAAAGACGATCTCTATACAGTAACAGGTATTATTAAAAAACCTCCCTTCAATTCGCATTTCACCTTCCAGGCGCTAGGTTCATACATTACCTACACCAACCAAAATAGACAAGGCGAACGTGGTGAACGCTGGTATAACGCTTGGAATAATATGTGGATGAACTATGTATACATAAAGCTAGAGCCAAACACGAATGTTAATGATGTAAACCAGAAACTCCTTGCCTTAGGTGAAAAGGAAAGCGAGAAGTATGAGCATTTCACCATTACATCTGAGCTTCAACCTTTATACGGAATGATGGCTGGCCCTGATTTATCCAACAATATTGGCGTTTCAATAGGTGGCGAAATAATCTGGGTTTTAGGAGCGCTCACCTTTGTTGTTCTCCTTTCTGCTGGTTTTAATTACACCAACCTCTCTATTGCTCGATCATTAAAAAGAGCCAAAGAAGTGGGCGTACGTAAGGTAGTGGGTGCTACAAAACGCCAAGTATTTAATCAATTCATTACCGAAGCAAGCATCATTTCCATAATCGCACTGATTTTCGCCTACTTAATATTCATTTTCATTAGGCCTCATTTTCTTGGGTTGGACCCGAGTATTGAGCGCAGCCTCCAACTCGAAATTACCCCAATTCTCTTTTTGTATTTTTTCCTATTTGCGCTTGTGGTTGGCCTCTTGGCAGGTTTTGTTCCAGCCATGTTTTTATCAAAACTAAAAGCCGTTCAAGCATTAAAGAATGCGGGATCAACTAAGCTTTTTTCAAAAGTGAATATGAGAAAAGTTCTGATAGTAGTTCAGTTCACTTTGTCAATGGCCTTTATCATTTCCGCCAGTATTGCCTATACTCAATTTAAATATGCTTTAAGCTTCGATTTAGGCTTTAAAACAGAAAATGTACTCAATGTTGAACTTCAAAATAACGATTGGGAAAAAATTGAAACTGCCTTTGCTTCAATCCCAGAGGTTCAGATGATTTCGAAATCTGCCATGATTCCGAGCGTAGGAAGCACCTATTTGGTGGACATGAAATACAATAATGACTCTACTGAGCTTTTTTACAACACCATTGACGAAAACTACATCGACTTGATGGATCATGAAGTTATCGCTGGAACCAACTTTACCAAAAAATTATCGGAAACTGAAGAGTCAGAAATCATACTGAACGAAGAAACCTTAAAGCGCTTTAATCTAGGCACACCTAATGAAGCTATTGGCAAACAAGTGCTTATAGAAAATGAAACCCTGACAATTATTGGTGTGGTGCGCGATTTCCACTATGATAAGCTTGACCAAGGCATTAAAAGCTTCGGGTTTCGAAACAGAAATAACTCATTCTATTATTTAAACCTAAAGCTTAACTCAACCGATTTACCCGCCACGATGTCCAAAATTGAAAATGCGTGGAACGAGGTTGATCCTGTTCACGAATTCAAAGCTCAGTTTTACGATGAGAATATTGAGTCAGCTTATTCTCAGTACGTTGTAATGGGAACAATTGTAGGCTTTCTAGCCGTGCTCACCGTTTCTATTGCCGCACTAGGCTTGTTAGGAATGGCCGTGTACACTGCCGAAACCCGTATGAAAGAAATTAGCATTCGTAAAGTATTGGGAGCCACAGAAGGAAGTCTAGTTGGCTTATTGACACGAGGTTTTATGTGGTTATTGGTAATTTCAGCGGCATTAGCCATCCCCCTCACATACTTATTATTTGAACAACAAATTCTAAACGGCATTGAGAACCGCGCTACGATTGGAGTGCTGGAACTCTTCACAGGTGTAATCATAATATTTGCCATAGGAATACTGACCATCGGTTCACAAGTAAGAAGAGCCGCAAAAGCCAACCCTGCCCAAACCTTACGCAGCGAGTAATTTCTAATTTGAATATGAGTTGATTTGGTGATTTGAAGATTGATTTTCAAATCACCAAATCATTTTTTATTCATTTCCTCTCCATTTAAGGATATAATACTTAGATTTAGTCTTCATTTAAGAATTAAATAGAAAATAATGAAAGGAACTTACCTCGGAGAATTTCAGGAAATTGTACTCTTGACCATCCTTGTATTAGAAGAAAATGCCTATGGCGTAAGTGTACAGGAGGAAATTGAAAAAAGAACTGGCAGAGGAGTAAGTCGTGGAGCTTTACATACCGCCTTCACTAGGCTCGAAGAAAAAGGATTTATTAAATCAGAATATGGAGGAGCAACTGCTGAGCGTGGCGGCAGAAGAAAGCGCTTCTACCAAGTCACTAATTTGGGCAAAAGCTCCTTAAACGAGGCCAAGGAAGTTCGAGATGAACTTTGGAGCAGTGTACCAAAAATCGCTTTACAGAAAATTCAAGGATAAGCCATGAACCAAAAAACACCTCGATTTTGGACACGACTTCTAAAATTCTTCTGTAAGGAGAGTTTTCATGAAGAACTGCAAGGCGACTTGGAAGAAAAATTCTATGCCAATATAGAATCCAAAGGTTTAAGAAAAGCAAAGTTTATTTACCGCAAGGAGGTTCTAAAACTGATGAGGCCTTCGGTGATTAAAAAGCCAAAAGGCCTCGACTCAAAAATTAACACTTCTTTACTCAAGCTTCACTTTGTTCTTACGCTTAGGAATATTCAACGCAACAAGGTTTTCAGTTTAGTAAACATTCTAGGCTTAGGAGCCGCGCTCACCATTTGCCTCTTTTGCGTAAATATGATTTACACTGGGTTTCAGTATGACAAGTACCCAGATGGAGAGAGGCTTTATCGCATAACCACTAAAGTAGAAGGCCCAAAAAACTCCATGCATTGGGCGACTTCCTCGTTTGCTTTAAAATGGAAGTTGGATGGGATTCCCCAAATAGAAAAGTCTTCCACATTTATGGAGAATATGTTTGGTTACTATGAAGTAAAAGGAGAAACGATTAGAGCCAACGGTTACCCAATTGACAAAGAATTTTTAGACCTTTTTCAGTTTGAAGTTGTTGAGGGTAATCCATATGATCTGTTCAATGACTTAAACTCCGTGATTATTACAGATGAACTCGCAGAAAAACTTTATGGAGATGAAAGTGCAATAGGCAAACAAAGTAAAAGCAGAGGAATTATTAGAGCAGTCATCAAATCTCCAGAAGGTAATTCTCATTTCGCCTTTCAGTTTTTGATCAATATTGGTTTCATGA
>Ga0207884_1000817_pt1 | contig 14957 bp, 11 predicted proteins | sample MalvirmetaMSP144_FD_184236 | JGI IMG/M metagenome (GOLD analysis project Ga0207884, IMG submission 184236) | Marine viral communities from the Deep Pacific Ocean - MSP-144 (SPAdes) | ecosystem: Environmental > Aquatic > Marine > Oceanic | place: Pacific Ocean | collected 2011-07-08 | reverse complement strand
CACTTGGGGGGCGTCCCGTAAAACAATGGCGAGTTGATAGTTCAGCCGTGGCTGCTCAGCCGCCCATGCCTTGAATAGGTCAATGAGCTCGCGAGCATGCTCGGGATTGGCTTGCTCGGTACCATAGAATTCCTGAGAGCGAGGATCGTTGTGGTATGCCTCAAAAGCGGCCGTATCCCCATCCTCGAAATCGCGGAGAATAAACCTTCTCGTCACCAATTCCATTGTGCGCGCTCGCTTCCTTAAGGCCCGTAAAAGGCTATGTGGCTCAGACACTTGCCGCACGGCGTTTGCGGTAGATAAGAACGTCCCAGCCACGGTATTTGGTACGGGTATCAATTCTGAACCCCACCTTCTCCGCCACACCAGCAGAAACGACATGGCGGGTAGCGATGATCGCTATGATCGAGCCAATGTGACAGTGTGAGAAGCCGTACTCCAACGCCGCCCCCGCAGCCTCTGACGCCAAGCCTTGTCCCCATACGCTTGGTGCAAGGCGATAGCCGACCTCTATTTCCTGAGCGCCATCCAGCTCTACGTGGCTCAATCCGCAAAACCCAATAATCGCCCCGGAAAGACGATCAACAACAGCCCACTGACCAAAACCATGATCCCGGTAAGAGTCCAGGCACCAGTCGATAAACTGCCGGGTTTCTTCCTCGGTGCAGGGCCCATTGGTCGAAAACTCCATGACCTTCGGGTCACGGAGAATCTCTGCAAGTGCGCCAACATCATTTGATGAAAACTCGCGCAGTAACAATCTGGGTGTTTCAGCTATGACCATGCGTCTGTCCTTGATGCATTTTGTGTATGACGCCCGCAGCCAGAGAAGGCTCTCGTGCTGGGTTGGCCCGCGAGCACTTACATGTACTACCCGCAATGTTATGAAGTATCCAGCATGCTATATTCACGGACTGCTAGATATAGTTAAACACCGGGTAGCCAGGAGGCAACCTGTAAGAGAAAGGAATTCTCACCATGAGCAAGCTCATCACCGCCTGCGTAGGCGATACGCACGTTTGCCCGATCCCAGGGCACGGTTCTTCCCCCATCCTGCCAAATGGCTGCAGTATTTTCGCTGACGGCAAACCCGTTGCCCGAGTGGGCGATGCCACGGGCTGTGGCGCCATGATCACCCAGGGATACCCAATGGCCTTTGCCGATGGCATGCCCGTGGCGTATCTCAGAAGCCCCACCAACCACGGCGGTTCGATCGTGAGTGGTAATCCGAGGGTTATTCTTGGCGTTGCCACCACCGCCGCGCCAGTTGTGGATTTTGCGGTAGCGGGAGCCCTGGATGACAAGGGCCAACTTACGCCAACGGCAAAAGACCTGCTGGACAAAGACCCACAGGAATTTGTGCGCCGGGCAGCGCAGAAGGGCGCGTTGATTGACGAAGGGTTGCCTGACAAATCACCGGATGATTCGCCCGAAGAAGAGGGTCGTCCCAAAATTCGGGTGGAAGCAGGCATCTTTTTTGATGGCACCGGCAACAACCGCAACAACACCCAAACCTACCAACGACAAATGGATGAATGCCTGACGGCCAATGCTGCTGGAGCAATGTCGGAGGAAGAATGCAGTAGTGAGCTGTCGCAGATCATGGAGGGCAGTTATCTCAATGCCGAGACCAACGTCTCCAAGCTTGAGCGACTTTACCAGCAGGGCCAGTTCCAAAATGATGAATGGGAAAAAGTACACCAAACTGCCACTTATATATCCGGTGTAGGCACAAAAGCCGGAGACCCCGATGACGGCCCGAGTATGGGGCTGGGGCTTGGTGAGCAGGGCGTACTCAAGAAAATCGACAAGGGATGCGGAGAACTGGCGTTTGAAATCGGCAACTCCGTCGCGGACCTAATCGATGAATTGGTCCTTGATGTGTTTGGCTTCAGCCGTGGAGCCGCAACGGCGCGCCACTTCGTTAGCAGGGAGGTCGATGAGAATGGAGCACTGGCCAAAGCTTTCACGCGTGAGGGTATTCCCTGGCCGAAGAAAATCACTGTTCGATTCCTAGGCTTGTTCGATACCGTTGCAGGCGTTGCCGACCTGGGCAACCTCGACTTCTCGGCCCATGACGAGAGAACCGGCCGTATCAACGTCAATTTAAGGCCGGAACAAGTTCAGCGCGCGGTTCAGTTTGTGGCTCGCGATGAGCGACGGCACAATTTCTCCCTGAACAGCCTGCGGAGTAAATCCGGCAACCTGCCCGAACACTTCAGCGAGTGGGTATTGCCGGGGGTACATTCCGACATCGGTGGAGGCTATCCGGATCGTTTCCAGGAACGTATCGAAGTTCGCCCACCCCTAGTTGTCAGGGGTAAAGACCGTCGCAATCCAGAAGCGAGCTTCGAATTCTCGCGCATGTTGCAGGAACGCGCGCTCGTAAAAAATGAGGGATGGATTGGGCCTCTGAACCCACTTGCCACGCTGGAAATCGAAAAGGAGCGTCCACCTGGTCTGCCCGGAGGTGACATTACTCTGCGTCTATGGCTGAATCGTGAGGTCCGGGGAGAGTACTCGCGTATCCCCTTGTATCTGATGCATAAGCTGGCTGTGAATGAGGGGGTTCCCCTGCAGTCTATTAACCCTGATGTGGAAGGTCTTTCCTTGCCAGACGAATTAATGCCTATAGCCAGGAATCTTGCTGCTCACGTCTGGCATGGTAATGAGTTGCTGATGACGCAGGAGTCTAAAGCTTTACTAAAGCAACGGTACATCCATCATTCCGATCATTACCTGAGGATGGGCCCGCTGTACCCCTTCAGACCCGCCAAGAACGGTCGTCGCGCGATTCATCCGAACAAGGGACAGTGGATTGAAGGGGAATATCATGAGTATTAAGAATCTCGCAGTCAGCTTATGCCTCCTGATACTTCTGGGGTGTTCGGAGCAAACAGAATCGGAAGGGCCAATGCATGGCCCGAATTCCATTTATCGGAGTATCTCCATTGTCGTGCCGAAACACTATGATGCGTGGGTAGAGACCCTAATCCTCGAGTCTGTCTCAGGGGACATTGGTTGGCGTGCGCCCATTGGTATCGTTACATGCTGCTGGGAGGATCCGTCTGGCAAGAATGCAGAATGGCAGGCTATGCCAGGACTGCTACTAATAAAGTGGTTTTCGTTTGCGGAGCAACAATCCTATAGAGCGTTGATACGACTTGAAAATGCGCGCGAAATTGAAGAAAAAATGAAGGAAGTAGCATCTTTCGAGCGTTATGGCGAGATTGTTGACCGCCCCCGGTACAACCTTGTTTTTGGCTTGGCACCGGGCGGGGCTGTGGTTGTGTGGATCATGAACCGTGCGGAAAATGCTATTGAGGTTGGGCGGTACGAAGCCGAGCCTTACAACAACGAAGAGTCGGACTATTCTCAGTGGGTAGACGAATACATGGAGAGAGAGGGCGAGTATCTCAGAGAACATGGGATCAAACTGGACGGTTGGTAGGCATTACGTCTGACTTACCCCGGCGCCCGAGAATCACATCCGAAGATACCCCAGTAGCAATTACCATGCAGCTTAAAAACCAATTCGGTGATTACACGGAATCCGAGTTTCTTGGTCTGTTGAGCGACATAGTTGAGGTGAATGGACCGGAGGAGTATCAGGATCAGTTGCTGGAGCACTTTATCCAGGTTACGGAACACCCGCTAGGTTCTGATTTGATCTATTACCCAGAGAATCCGGCTGATGCAACGCCAGAGCGAATTCTCGAAATCGTCAAGGAATGGCGCACCCGGAACGGACTGTCCGGTTTCGAAGATCAAGACTGCCCGGCCATTTCCGTTATCTGAGTGATGGGTTAGGTCCCGTATTCACGCTCATCAGGTGACGAGAAGCACGGAGGGGGCGGGCCGCTAGCCAACTGCCTCGGTCCTTTTCGTTGGATGCCGGTTATCCATTACACCCCAAATACAGACGCACAGCCCCTATTTTCGGTCAGATAGTCTTGTTCTACAGGAGGCATCCCGATACCTTATTTGTTAGACTGAAAAAACCGTAAATTGGCGTGTTAATATATGACCACGTTTGCAGCACCATCTGAGGATTCCAATTGCCGCCTTACCCTCAAAACGCTTTAGCCGCCAAGCTCGCGCAACATTCAGCCCGTTCGAATCCGGCAGCATTAGACATTTGATGAAACCAAAAATAATGAGCATTGACGTTTTCGATTTTTTCTCGGGATGTGGGGGCACCAGCAAGGGGTTCGAGCTTGCTGGCATGCGGCCTGTTTTTGCACTGGACTTCGACGAAGGCTCTTCAAAGACCTTCATAGAAAACTTTCCAGAAGTCGAATTTAGCCTGTCTGACATCAAGAATTTTGACTCGGATATTGTCGGCGATCTGATTAATCGAGACAACGCAACACTGTTCTGTGGTTGTGCTCCTTGCCAGCCGTTCACAAAGCAAAATACACGAAAGCCAGAAGGCGCAACTGACCCAAGGCGCTCACTTCTTGCCAAGTTTGGTGATCTTGTTGAGGCTTATCTTCCAGACTATGTATTTGTAGAGAATGTGCCCGGCATGCAGAGAGTGTCGGGCAGCAGCACATTAAATCGGTTCTCGAACAAATTAAAGCGGCTTGGCTATGATGCCGAAATTGGAATTGTGGAATCCCAGAACTACGGAGTACCGCAGAGGCGTAGACGCTTGGTTCTTCTTGCCTCGAGGCATGGAAAAATTACATTCCCTAGTGCAAGCAACGGAGTTGAGCGTGGAAAACCGTATAGCACGGTTCGTGACTGGATTTCTGGCTTCCCGCCGATCGCTGCGGGAGAGACGCATCCAGATATACCAAACCATCAAGCCGCAAATCTGTCCGAATTGAACCTGAAACGGATTATGGCAACGCCGCCGGAAGGCTCCAGATCGGATTGGCCCGAGGAACTTCGTTTAGATTGCCACAAAGATGGCTACTCTGGACATACTGACGTATACGGTCGCATGAGGTGGGACGGACCAGCGACAGGGCTAACGACCCGTTGCATCAGCCTGTCGAACGGTCGATTTGGGCATCCGGTTCAACATCGAGCGATAAGTATCAGGGAAGCAGCCTCAATTCAGACTTTTCCAGAAGATTTCAAGTTTTTCGGCTCATTGGTCTCGCAAGCCAAACAAATCGGAAACGCGGTTCCCGTCCAGCTTGCAAAGGCATTCGGTAGTCAAATTGTTGCCCATGCCGGCCAACGTGTGGGGTAGAGTATGGCCAAATTCCAGACCAGAGCCCGAACCGTTGACATGCTCGGGCGCCAGCAGATTGCAAACGTCTCGACTGCTATCAGTGAACTCTTTAAGAATGCTCACGACGCTTATGCTGAAAATGCCGAAGTAGATTATTTCAGGTCGGACAATTTACTTGTAATTCGCGACAACGGCGTTGGGATGACCCCTGATGAGTTTGAAAGCAGGTGGCTCGTCCTGGGAACCGAGAGTAAATATGCTCCCCAAGGCTCGAAAGCCGACTCATACCGCCCCTCTGGCAAGCCTGAGCGCGCCATCATGGGTGAAAAGGGGATTGGGCGCTTGGCAATCGCGTTGCTTGGCCGCCAAGTGCTCATTCTTTCGCGTGCAGAACGTCACGGGAAACAGCACGACCTTGTAATGTGTTTCATACACTGGGAACTGTTCGAAATATCAGGTGTGAATCTTGAGGAAATTGAGATACCAACAAAGACTATCCCCGGCGGCCAGCTCCCCACATCGGATGATGTCGATGAGTTAATCGAACAGGTCAGAAACAACGTAACCACACTATCTCACAAGGCCGAGAAGGCCCAAATAGACAGAATAAATAGGGATATCTCGGACTTTCAAGTTGATCCCAGCGATTTAGAAGAGTTTCTCGGAGGACTTAGTCTCAACGACAATCAGCCAGGGACACATTTCTTTGTCGCGCCAGCCGACGAAGGTATTGCACTTGAGGTTGAACGCGAACGTAACCAAGGAAAGAAGGATTTCACCAAATTTCTTCTTGGGTTCTCGAACGATGTGTTTCGAGAGGTTCCCCCGCCTCCAATTGAAACCGCATTCCGCTATTGGCCAAGCGATAGCACGTATGACGATTTGATTGGCCATGGTGAATTTTTTACGCACGATGATCTTAACACTGCGGATCACAGGATCAGCGGACGGTTCGACGAATTCGGCCAGTTTAGAGGTGATATCCGAATATACGATGAAGAATTTACCGATCATGTCATTCCGTGGGCGTCAGGACAGGGGCAGTACACCAGATGTGGCCCTTTTGAAGTTGAGTTTGGTTATGTTATGGGCGTTCAGCGCGAGACAAGTCTGCCACCGGAAGAGTGGAGAAGAATAACATCTAAGCTCGACAAAATTGGTGGTGTATATGTATATCGAGACCGAATTCGCATCCTGCCGTATGGTAACTCAGACGTTGACTGGCTGAATATTGAAGAGCGTCGCACGAAAGGCGCTTCCTACTATTTCTTTTCCCATCGGAGAATATTTGGAGCAGTCAAACTCACAAGAGAAGAGAATGGTTTACTGCATGAGAAAGCAGGCCGTGAAGGCTTTCAACAGGACAAGGCATACAGGCAGTTAAAGGATATTCTCGAGAACCTATTTTTGCAGCTCGCAGCTGACTTTTTCAGGGAAAGCGGAGATTTCTCTGAATATTACAGTGACCAACGCGCTGAGTTGGAGCGGTTAGAACTTGCTCGTCGGAAAAGAGAGAAGCAAGTATCAACGAAGCGGAAGAACATTGCAGCTGATCTGGAAAGCTTTTTTGATCGGGTAAATGCCGGCCTGCCTGAAACTGAGTTGTCGAATCTGAAAGAGACTATCAACCAGCGTATGGAATCGGCGTCCAGGATGAAGGACCCCGACCTAGCGTCGTCTGCTCTGCTGGATGCAGAGAGAGAGGCAAACCGCCTGCTCGCGGAAATTCGTGAGAGCTATCGTTTGTCCAAGCCTCGGGGAGTTGGTCTCTCAAAGGCGCTTCAACGGGAGTGGAACGCCTACTCATCCGAAGTCCAAAGGCTCGACCAAGAGGTCTTCAGCCCATTTTCGCATGAGGTATCGCAGACTCTCGGCGCCGTGGCCAAAGAGGCAAAGCTTTATGTGGATCAGCGGAAAAGGCTGGGCGCTCTGATTAAGCAGCAGGCAGAAAGCGGCAAGAAATTGGTTACGCAGGAAGCAGGCGAAGTCAGAAGCTCAGCTGAAGAAACGCGCTCTTCGGCCTTAAAATTTGCCCGAAACGCGATCAGGGATATGCAAGATACTATTTCTGGCGTCGAAGTTGATTTTGCGCAGCGGGATCTTGTAGGGCTTTCCGAAAACGAACTCGAAAGGCTCCGTGATAGCTTCGAGGGACGAATCGAAGCTGTAGGCAGGAAAAATCGAGAGACGCTCTCCAAAATTCGTGACATGCTCACCGCGATTTCCAGTAATATTGCACACGGCGCAGATATCGCGGATTCCGATATGGTTGAAGCTATGGATCAAGAGCTTCAGGAACTGAGAGAGCAGTCAGACTCAGATGCGGATATGGTTCAACTTGGTCTTGCAGTAGCAATTATCAACCATGAATTTGAATCTGCAATCAAGGGCGTAAGAAGATCGCTGCGGGAACTTCGCCCATGGGCAAGCTCCAACGACGAGTTGGCTGGTCTTTACCAAGACATTCGTAATAACTTTGACCACTTGGATGGGCATCTCAATTTATTCACGCCACTACAGCGGCGACTTTATCGAAAAGCAATACCGATAAAGGGCTCTGACATAAGCCACTATCTACGAACACTCTTTGAAGTCCGCTTTAAACGACATGATATAGAGATGTCGGCGACTGAAGCATTTCTTTCCGCTGAAGTAACAAGCTTTCCGTCAACCCTATACCCCGTTTTTGTAAATATTATCGACAATGCAATATTCTGGCTAACAGATTTGAAAGGTGAAAAGCGTATTGAGCTTGACGCCAATGATCAAGGGTTTTTGATCAGGAACAACGGTCCCGCAATAGGTGAACGTGATCGGCTGGCTATCTTTGAGCAAGGCTTCACCAGAAAGCCAGGTGGTCGAGGTTTAGGGCTGTTTATCTCTAGAAAGGCCTTGCGGAAGGAAGGGATGGACATCGAGGTTTTACCTAACCCCGATAAAATCGGGGCGGTTATGATGATAAAGTGGCCGGAGGACGACGATGCTTCCTGAAAGCGTTGAAAGATATTCGAGGCACGCGGCAGAGATGTTTATTCAGACCGCAGTCTTCGTCGATGACAGAATCTACGAGCAACAATCGAAAACCTCTGGTGATACCAAGAAAGTCGTCACTCCTAAGACTCGTAAAAAAGCTATCAGAAGCGCGAACGAAGCAAAGCCAGTTCAGGAAGTGGAAGTTGGCGAAGCAGATAGCTTGCCAGACGCTCGTGATATCGTAACGAGCTTTGCGAAGAAGCAAATCGTTTGCTCTCTTTATCAGCCGAAGGAGGCGGCAAAATACTCGCCGGAGTCCGACATATTCCCGCTCTGTCGCGCAGCAGATGTCGTCATTCTAGACTGGGATCTTTTTGGTGATGGCGGGAAGCGGGCAATAGAGCTGGCTAACGGTTTGGTAACACAGGCAGCCAAAGATGTTCCCGAACAGCTTAGACTGATACTTGTATACACGCAGGAGACCAATCTTTTCGAGGTCGCGAACCAGCTCTACGAAAAAATTAACGCCAGTATCGGTGAGGCCATTGAACCTCGGCCCGAGGACGGTGGTCTGGCATTTCACACTGAGAATAGTCGAGTGGTCGTTTTAGGAAAGCCAGGTCGCACTCGCGCACAAGATCAAGAGGCCTTTGTCGTTAATGAACGTGATCTTGCGGATGCCGCAGTGAAGGAGTTTGCTAGACTGGCTTCCGGCCTTCTTCACGCGGCGACCTTGCTAGGTCTTTCAGAGATAAGAAACAATAGTCGAAAGATTCTCTCTAAGTTCAATAGTGAATTGGATCCGGGGTTCCTCACCCACCTTTCAATGTCTCTTCCCGAGGAGGATGCATCATCACATGTCATCCCGTTGCTTGTATCGGAAATCGAGTCTGTTCTTGAAGATGCGCTGCCCAAACCACTAGTACCCAAGAAACTGTTGCTGGACTGGTGTGAAAATGTTTGGGAACCCGGTGAGCACTTGGAGGGCATTTTCAACAAGAGAGGTGTGGATTATAGGAAGATAGCAAAACTGCTATGCACCAAGGGATTCAAGGAAGCCAGGGCTACGGAGGACTCAACGCCCAATCCCGACGCAGAGAAGAGAAAGAATAAGAACACTAGAAAGGCGGCACAGGTCTTTCTGCCTTCGGCGACTTCGGACGCTAACCAACGCTTCTCCCACCTGATGTCGAGTCGGACATTTTATGGCGATAAGGACAAAACCCTAAAACTGGGTAGTATCATTCACCAAAAAGAGGAAGATATCTATTTTCTCTGTATCCAGCCCATTTGCGATAGTGTGCGTTTGCGGAAGGAGCGAGTTTTCGTATTCGTTCGGATGGAACAAGGTGGCAGAGGTGATGGTGATGATGCATCCCACGTAATCATCCGGTCAGATGGTACTGTTCAGGAGCTCGTCTTCCAGCCTAAGTCCTACCTCTGCTTTACTTCCGTATTTTCACCGGACGGTACAGCCCAAGAAATCGTTGCGAAACCTGACGACCAAGGAGCCCCATTCTTTGAAAGCATAGACGGGAAAAGGTTCTACTGGGTTGACCAGCTTAGGACTTCTCACGCGCAGAGAGCCGTTGAACGCTTTGCAAGTGATTTGTCGCGGGTCGGTCTAACTGAAGCAGAATGGCTAAGGCGGTTGGACAGAAGTTAACGAGGTCCATGTCTGTCAAAAGCTGTGTCAAGGCCTAACCCAAAATTTCCAAATAGGAGAGTTGTTGCATTTTTCTATACTAAACTCGGGCCTACGGCACGGTTTGTAGGTATCCACTCTATGTTCTTCGTGCCTACAAGTTTTCCTATTAAACTTACTAATATCGATAATTCCTAGATTAGTTCAGCCGCATCCGCTCCCAAGCCCACATTATTTGTAAGCGCCGTTAAATCGACCCGCTTGCCCTAATCGTATTGAGCCACTTTTTTCGAAGCCGGCAACTCGGCATTCCAGGGCAGCAACGCTTCGAGCTTCTCCAGCGTGTCGGACTCAGCAATGCGTTCCAACACATGGTGGATATAAGCTGAAGGCTCCAGGCCATTGGCCTTGGCGGTTTCGATGAGCGAATAGCAGGTGGCGCTGGCTTTCGCCCCTTGTGAGGTATCGGCGAAGAGCCAGGCTTTTCTGCCGAGGGCAAACGGGCGGATGGCGTTCTCGGCTCCGGCATTGCTGATCTTCAGGTCACCGCGCTCACAGTAGCCGACCAGGTAGTCCCATTGGTTCAGGGTGTAATCCATGGCCTGACGGGTAAGCAGGCCTTTCATCACCTTGGGGGCATTTTTCTCCAGCCAGGCTTTAAAGGCGTTCAACAACGGCAGACTCTTTTCCTGGCGAACCCGATATCGCTCCGCGTCGCTCAGATCCCGGGCGGCCTTTTCAATGGCGTACAGTTTGCGGATGTGGCTCAGGGCTACATCCGCCTTTGAGGGTTGGCCTTTTTTGCCTTTGGCCGGTGCCGCCCGGGACGCCTCCACGTACTTACGTCTCGCGTGATCCCAACATCCGATCCGCGTCAGCTTGTTCGTGGCACAGACCTGCCCATAGCCGGAATAGCCATCGGCTTGCAGAATGCCCTGGAAGTCATCCAGCAGACGCACCGGTACCTTGCCACCTCGTGATGGATCATACTCGAACAGAACCGAAGGTTTTCCCGGTGGACCACCCCGGGTGACCCACATCCATTTGTCGGATTGGGCGGTCTTACCGTCTTCCTTGAGCACCTGGATCCGGGTTTCATCGGCTTGCAGGTAATCACCGCTATTCTGGGTTTCCCGCATCAGGTTGATCAGCGGCTGGAAGACGTCATTCAGCCGGATGATCCAGTGAGCCATGCTGGTGCGACTCACTTCATGCCCCAGGCGCTGGAACATTTGTTCCTGACGGTACAACGGCAGACCGTCGGCATACTTGGAGGTAATGAGGTAAGCCAGCAGTGACGGGGTGGCGATGCACTTGCCCAGCGGGCGCGCCGGACGGGCAGCCGCAACAATGCGCTCTTCGCCGTCCTGCTCGAACACCGCCTTTTCCTGCCAGTACTCCAGCACTTTCAGTTGAGCGGGAATGTACTCCAGCTCTTCCTTCACCTTGGTGAAGAAGGTCTTGCTGGCACCGGCTTTCTCTTCGTCGCTGAGGGTTAATTCAATACGCTCACGCAGCAGCGTATCGGAGAAGCCACGTTGGCGGCGCTTGCGGGAACGGCGGGGCGTCTCTTCCTCTTCGACATCGTCCGGCAGCTCATCGCGCAGTTCATCAATCTCGACTTCCAGCTCGACCTCATCGAACAGCAGGATCTGATTGGGCAGCTTTTCACTGCTGGCGGCGAACTGCTGGATCTTCTTATGGCGCAGCAGTTCTTCGAGGATCTCGATGCGAGCGTCTCGTCGCTGGATGGCGTCTTCTTTGGAGGCGAGTTGCTGCTGAAGGCCGCTGATAACCGCCACCATCTCAGCGGTCGATAAACCGTTGAGATCCGGGGTTTTGAGGGCGTTATCAGGCGTTGATTTCATGGCGGAATTATAGCAAAAACAATGCCCTGGCACACCTAAAACGTAATGCAAAAAGGGCTATCCGACACTCTCATAGTGCAGGGTTTTATGGCCCCGCAACAGACTGATGTCGTAGCCGTCCAACAACCAGTTGATCTGTTCACCGGTCAGCGGCATCAGTTCATCCGCAGGCCCTGGCCACTTGAATTTCTCCTCGGCCAGGGCTTTGTAATAGAGCACAAAGCCGTTGTCTTCCCACATCAGGCATTTGATCTTGTTCCGCTGCCGGTTGGTGAAGGCGTAAAGTGCACCGGAGAATGGGCTGTGCCCCAGTTCCTGTTCCACCAGCAGGGCCAGGCCGTTGGCCTGCTTGCGGAAGTCGATGGGCTTTCGGTACAGATAGATCTCCGGCAGATCCCAGGAAGGGCGCAGATAGCGGTGACGCATCACAGCTGTCTCAAGACGGCACCCAGCAAATCGATATTACCGGCATGCAGACCGGTGATCGATACGCCGCCGGGCAGTGACACGGTCAAACCGACTCCTGTATCCGGAATCGGAGCCACACGAGCGAATCCGGATCGAGCTTGAACCGGTTCGCTGGATTCGACACGGCCGGTCAGCTTCTGCCGCCAGTAGACAAACCGATGATAAACAAGCGACTCTTGTTTGCAGTAGGCTGCACCGGACAGGCCCGAGGCCTGCCAGTCCGACAGCGTCTCTTGCCAGAACTGGTGTAAATCAGGGGTAGTCATCGGATTCCTCTTTAATGTGAAAGCAGGAATCAGTGTGGCGAAACTCGGGCGTCAGCTACAGGTGCGGATTTATTGGCGCTTACCATTATTTATATTATTCTGGGCTTATGGCACTTGTTATGTCATCTCACAGTTTGATATTGCAGTCTCAAGTAGCCGCTTCACGTTATCTTTGAAGTCCTTGACTCGTTCGGATGTTGCAAATGGGGGAACGGAGCGTTTTAAGATCGCCTCAATATCCGCCCTACGCAAAGATGTTGACCCACGTCCACTGTAACAATAAGCAGTATTCCAATCCTGATGAGGAACCTTGATAATTTCGTGACGTGCGAATTCGATTACCAATTTATTGAACTGCCTACGAATGCTATTTAAGCTTTCTCTTTTGAAGGTGTCGCTTACTTCTTGCTTCCAGGCTATAGGCTCAGCTATGAACCTCTCCATCTCCTCATTCAATTTTTCTTCAAAATCCGTTATCGGAGTAAACATCCTAAAGCCGTCAATACCCATATCCATTCTGAGATTGAAGGCCTCAACTGTTTTCCAGTGCTGCGCGGACAGCATATCGCGATACAGGTCATTAAATTTCTTAGTTGACTCAACAAGAAAGGCAGAAAGCATTTCGAAGTCATAGACTGGGGCCACAAAGGATCGCTGGAAGCGCGATATCTCATGCGCCTGATCGAAAACTCTGCTTACCTGCTGTTTCCCTGTTTCAGACATTCCTTCATTTTGAAGACTTCCAAGGAATAAAATCTTGTTTTCATCCGGTTCAACATCAAGACCATCATCACGCAAAGAAGCTAGTACATTTGCTAAGCCATCTCTGACATCCTCAACTCGATCCTCATCAGTAGGAGCTTCCGAATCGTATGGTTCGACTTCGTCGAGTTTAGTGAAAAGCAAAAACAGTTTATCGCCATAGCCACGTTGAAAAATGCTTTTCAGTGCGCTTTTCCCCCCTGCAATAAAAGGCTTCTTGCTCTCTTCTATTAAAAGAATTGCATCGGAATCATAAAAATAGTCGTAATGTCTAGAGTCTAATTGTCCCGCTTCTTTCGTATCGTGACCTATACCTTCACCATCAATAATAATTGCTTCTACACCTTCTCGTAGCCAAGGAGCCTTTAAGTTTCCGCGTATCCGAGCGTATTCAATGACAGGCGATATTGAGTCGATTTCGCTTGACAGCAACGCTTTGCATTTTTTTACGAAATGCTCTCTTTCCGTTGTTTCATACTTATGGAGCCTCCACTCTGGCCCCAAATTTTCGCCGTCGCATGATTCTGCGGTAACTCGTTGAATTTCTGATATTACGGCGTCGCGAATATCAGAATACGGGGCGCCAAGTTCTGATATTACAAATTCCGTGAAGATATCAGTTTCGTCTTTGTCTTCTGGAAAATCTTGTTGATAGGCGTGAACACCATTCTCTAAGGCTGGAAGCAAATTGGCTATTTGATCGGCTATATGTCCTGAAAGCTCTGTTGAAAGAAGATAATAAAGACGGAATCTTTGATCGCTGGTTTGGCGGATGTTTTTTATTATTTTATCTTCGGCCCGATCTTTGTAGAACTTACCAATCGCATCTTTGAGGATTTCATCTACGTAGCTCTCAATTTCTGAGATGGGCTTCAGTACTACCGTAAGATCAAAGCCTCTTCCATTGTGTATTACGTATTCAGTTGGTGCTACCGTTGTTCGTTTTTGACGGGTTGTTGGGAATTTGCTTTCTTCTGTGCCAAGAAGCTTTCTGATAACTGTGGTTTTACCGGCTCCGGTGTCACCAAGAAAATACAATTTTGGCAAATCAAGAGGAGCAGGGCTTACCATATTTAACTCGTTTTGAATTTCTTGGTAGCGGCTCATAGCTCTACGCTCCTTTTACGTTTTGATTATTCAGGCGTAACAGGGATTTCATGGCGGCTATACTCCTGAAACAAATTCGGCTGCTTCATTATTACGATTCCGCTTTTAAATGAATAACAAAAAACAGCAAAAATCAATATGTTGGAATGCGGCTGATCAGTATTCCTGTGATCTCGCCGCACAATAACGAAGCGCGCTTCATGGTTCCAGCCTCTTTGAGAGAGTATACGCAGCGTACACAAATAACAAACCCCAGCACATGGCTAGGGTTTGAGGTAGGAAAGGACTAGAAGAGGGGCGTTACCGCTTCAACCCCATCTCCTCAATAGAAATCTCCCGCATCTTGAACTTCTGAATCTTCCCGGTGACGGTCATCGGGAATTCATCCACGAACTTGTAGTTCCTGGGGATCTTGAAGTGGGCGATTTTGCCTTTGCAGAATTCCCGCAGTTCGTCGCTGGTCACCGGGTCTGCGTCCGGGTTGAGTTTCACCCAGGCGATGAGTTCTTCGCCGTATTTGTCGTCGGGAATGCCGGTGACCTGCACTTCCTCGATGGCGGGGTGGGTGTAGAGGAATTCCTCGATTTCTTTCGGGTAGATGTTCTCGCCGCCGCGGATGACCATGTCCTTGATGCGGCCGACGATCTGGATGTAGCCGTCTTCGTCCATGGTGGCCAGGTCGC
>Ga0207884_1000809_pt1 | contig 15130 bp, 13 predicted proteins | sample MalvirmetaMSP144_FD_184236 | JGI IMG/M metagenome (GOLD analysis project Ga0207884, IMG submission 184236) | Marine viral communities from the Deep Pacific Ocean - MSP-144 (SPAdes) | ecosystem: Environmental > Aquatic > Marine > Oceanic | place: Pacific Ocean | collected 2011-07-08 | reverse complement strand
CGAGAATTTGCTGAAATGATGTTTTTAGATAATCTTGAACCTCTTTTTGACTCTTCTGAATGACGGTTGTTATTTGACGGGTATGATTTAGTAGGTAGGTAATGTCTTCGAAATCATGACTGGTTCTAGGGTCTTTACCTCCTCGATCATAAAACGCATCAAATTTACTGGCCAAAAAATAGGGAAGCGGCATTAGGTAAATGGATACGTCATCAATAGTTACTTCGAACTTTTGCTCAAAACCAGACTTGAACCATCGATTGGCAGGAGCCCAGCCTATGGCTTGTGTAGACATTACATCGATTAAAATATCCTGATACCTAAACCTACAGACCACTTGGTCTTGGTGCGACTGATGAAAGCCTTTGGCAATAAGCTTTTCTCGAAGTTCTTCCAAAGCTACCAAACTTGTGATTTGGAGACTTATGTCAATGTCTTTAGTAGGCCTTACATCATCTGCTGAAGGGTCGTCAATATATAGGCTTACTACTGCTCCACCAACATAGACAATATCGCTATTTAGTTTACCAAGTGCTTTGGCAATAGTATAGGTGGCTTTCCGATTGATGAGCGTGTTTTTTAACATATGCGTTTTTTAAATTCCTCCATGGCTATTTTCTTTTCTCTAGCACGGCCAACGCGCATGGCGTCTGACAGGGCCATTAAAGCATAGAATTTATCATCTTTTAAGCAGGCCTGCGGTAATTTGGGGTGGAGCGGTTCTATGGCCTGGCCGCGAACTTCTCCTTCTGCATATGGCCACACATAAGGTTGATTACTCATGATTTCATCGCTCAATGGAGGAGCTGAGTGGGCGGTGGGCAACCCTCTTACCAAAGCCCCTGGTTGTTGAGGATAGACATAGCGGAGGCCATGTTCTAGAAAATCGAGTATGGCGAGTCGCATTAAGATTTTCTTGTCGGGTGAAATAAGGCCAGCAATAACCGAACGGTTTAGGCTCTCGCTTACTTCGCTGGCGCTAATACCCAGTTCGGCAGACAAGTCTTTCATAAGCCATGGCTCTTTTTGTTTAGCTGCAATTTTAAGTAGAATGACAATATCATGGGGGCGCATGCCGCTGTGCTGCTTCATAAGCTTCAGTGCTTTAAGGGTCTAAGGTAGTAATAATTTGCAATTCGCGATTCGCGAATTGCAAATTATTACAAAGTGTTGACATTGTTTTTCTATCATTATGATAAAGAATATATCTTAATAGAGATGTATTCGATCGAAGGAGTCTCAATATAATGAGGTACCATTATGCTTTTCTTTCCCTTCTATCCAAAATTGACATAGTAGGTATGGCCATTTCAAATAGACTCAAACTTGTTATTAATCGAACAAAGCTCGGAGGTTTAATTTGTTATTGCCCGAGTGGTCTTTTTTACAAACAATAAAATATTCATTTGAAGTTTTTGGCAGCAAATGATGATCTATAATTTTAAAGTTCTTTTCTGCGAACAGCTTCTTTAGGTTTTGTGCTTTTAGTGGGTTGATTTTTGGTGTTAACCCTAATTTATACAGTAAAGAAAACAGGCCATTCATAAATGGTTTTTCAGCCATGCATGGTGTAACTGACACAATAAGACCTTCTGGCTTTAGCAATTCATGTATTCTTGAAACTACTCGCTCTGCAGACTCGAGTAAGTGAAGTACATGGATGCATAATATGACATCGTATGAAGCTGGCTTGAGGTAATCATCAAAAATTGTTGACTGTTTGTATTGAACGTTTGTTATTTGATGCTTTTGAGCCTTTGTTTTAGCCAACTCGATCATGTTGTGAGAGAAATCAATGGCATGAATCTGTTGAACTAAGGGTGATATTTCATTGGAAATGAGTCCAGTTCCGCAACCGAAGTCTAAAACTAAATATTCGGACTTTAAATATTGAGCCAGTTGATTTATAGTCTTTTGATACTTTTCTTCATCCTTTTTTTCTTCTCTGTCATATGAACTGGCCGCTCGATCCCAGAATTTTACTGCTTTGCTTAAAGTGTTATTCTTCATCAACAAAGTAATTTATTTGAAACAGGTAATTACATCTTGCTCGAAGTATGGGACTTGATTTACCCAGAACATGTAACTCACTTTCAAAAAGTCTTTTGCAAAAGCATGTAAAAGAGGTACAATATTACTTCTTCCGTCATCTCCTTTGTCTTGCTCTTCATTATAATCTAAGTCTGCGCCTGTTTTGCCAATGTAGTTTCCGTCTTGAATTGCAATACCAAGGGGTACAGTGAATGCACCTTCGTGCATTTGGGCGAGCGCATGATTGAGTTGCCCTTTTCTAGTTACCATTAAGTCTGGCCCCCCAAGTCCCACTCCAATTTCTTCTCCATATTGATAAATACTTTTTAAGTAACCTTTATCATCAAAAGGAAGCCACTCTCCAGGAATGAAATTAGCGTAAACCATAGTTGTGGAAGTTGGAAAAGCTTTTTTCAAGGCTAACATATTCTCTTTAATTCCTTGAACATAGGCTTCTTCTGAAAAGTCAGAGTCGCTTTTAGTAACTCCAATGGCTGTTTCTTGGAGGTTGATGCCTTCAATTTCACCATCGAATTCTTTGCCAAGTGCAGTTAGCAATAGGGCGTATCGCTCCCTTACATTTACATTCCAGCGCTTGGCTACCCATCCTTCCGGTTCTCCATTTTCATCATGTTGTAAAATGGCGCCACCTTTATATTCTTTGGTGGTTAAGTATGAAGGGACAGCTTTATATTTGGGATCAAATGTGACATCTTGTAACTGTATAAAAAGCTTTTTGCCAAATTGTTTTAAGTAGCGGACGTCCTCTTCAATAGCCGTAAAATCGTATTCATTTTTATTTGCTTCTAGATCTTTCCAAGCATACATAATCTGTGCACCTGTAAAAGAAGAATGTTGAAGTAATGGATGACCTTTTAGTGCTTCTCTGTCTCTTGCAAAGTATACAAAGTGTTTAATGCCATCTTCAGGGATAGGACATTTGGCATTCAGGTATTTTTTATAAGCATCAGTGTATCTTTCTGAAGGGTTCTGCCAACCTTGAGCCTGAGAAAAGAACGGCAGAGATAACATTAAGTAAAGAATTGACAGGGATTTAATATTGTATAAAGTCATATTTAACGATCAGGATTTGTTTATCAATTAGCTTTTGTCAGCGTGCTTACTTTACCTCCTTGCTTCAATATCATTTGTCCCTTTTCAGGAATGAATTTGATTTGAATTCCTGCCGGGTCGTATTTAAACTCTCCTTTTGCTGTAGCTTGTAAGTTCATTTTGGAGTCTCCAGTTGCTTGTATTTCTAGCTGTTTACCACGTTTTGTTACCATTAGTTCTACAGGAAATGTTTCGCTAGAATACACACCCACATATTGGTTTAAATCTGAAGGCTTTGGGTTGTAGGTTCTGAAATCGGGTATGTTGAAATGCTGGTTAAGGAGGGCGTTAACTATGGTTATGGAGATCAGGTTGAGGCTATAGTCCATTGCATTTGAAGTGATAGCAAAAGCATATTTGTTATCTTCAAAATATCTTAATGCAGTCTGAAACCCGTCTATTTCTCCATTGTGGCCATAACTTATGTTATTATAGTAAGGTGTTTTGAATAGTCCCATTCCAAAGCCGTCTTGAGTGGCTTTCATCCTCTCCAGGCTTTGTTCGGATAGTACTTTATTATTGAATAATGCATGAGCAAATAAAACCAAGTCAGTAGGGGTGGATACAATACCTCCAGCTCCTAAGTTAATCGAACTGTGCGTCTCGGCTGTTTTAATCCATTTCTTATCTAATGTATAGGCAAAACTTTCGTTGTTGTTAATATTGATCGGAGAACCAAAAAATGTATTATCCAAGTGGAGAGGTTCGGTAATATATTCTTTAAGTACGTTGGAAAATGAGCTTTGAAATACTTCTTCTAAAATATATGATAGAAGAATATAATTTGAGTTGCTATAGACCGCCTTACTATTGGGTATAAAATCACTGCCCCCTTTTGAGATGAGGGCAATCATTTCTGCCTGTGTTTTAGGGCTAGTGTGGTAGCTCAAAAAAGCATTTTTATTATCGGTGTAATTATGAATTCCACTTCTATGGTTTAGTAGGTTTGAAATCGTGATTTGCTCAGAATTTTCAATACTTGGAAAATAGTTGTCTATGGTTTCGTTCAGTGATACTTTGCCCTCCTCTATGGCTTTAAAAATTAAGGTGGCAGTGAACAGTTTTGAAACCGAACCAATTCGGTACTTTGTGTTATTATTTGATTCTTTTTTAGTCTCTAGTTCGGCAAAACCTACCTGTTTAGTGTAAATTATTTGTCCCTCTTTTAACAGAGCTACACTTCCCATAAATTTATTATTGGCTGCTAGCGTGTAGAAATACTCACTGAGTCTGGTGGTATCTATTCCTTGGGTTCTTCCTGTTTGGGCTAAAATGACAAAGGTCAGAAATGAATAAAAAAATCGTCTTAGCATCATTCTCCTATTTTTTAATAAGTTCATCGTAAGTGCTTTGTATTTCAGACAAATCGGGCTCTTGCTGCATCCACTTTACTCGTTCTTTTTGTGTCGGCATCCACCTGTAAAGCCAGCTAATTCCCCATTTTTTGTAGTAGGCATCTTCTTGCTGATAAATAGGGTCTGCTAACGATTCTTCTAGACTTATTATCTCATAATTTTCTTCGTTAAGCCTTTGAATAATCTTGGACAAATAGTCTGTATTAATGGCGTTGTCATGGCATAAATAGATATGCTTTACTGGTCGGTTGTAAATTTGACTTGCTAGAGAGTCGAAAAAAGTGACAAGCTCAATGGTTTTGTTTACATAGGCTTCTCCTACCTCGTGGGCTTTGCTTGTTTGACCATTATTTAAATAATACTGATACACCGTGTCAAACATCCAATCGGAGCTTTCAACGGTAAACGGTGTAATTGTATACCCCTTTTTGCTTAATGCAGCTTTTACTTGTGTATGCTGAAGTGAATCCACTCCCAAGTCGTTAAAAGGAAACCTAAAGTACTTTAGGCTCTTTTTATGTTTTGATGTATAGGTTTTTGTTAGCTTTTCTCCTTTTTCAACATCACCCATAAAGCTTTCTAGTCCAACATTTGAATACCTAGGATGGCTGAAGGTATGATTTCCAATAAGTGCGTTTTTGTTCTTAATCCAGGCTTCTAAAAGTTGTTCGTTTCTTTGGGTAAAATCGGTTTTAGATATTTTATCTTCGTTAATGAAGATGGTAAAAGGAATATCTAAAGAATCTAACCTATTCATCAATATAGATTTGAATCCGTCTTGTTCAAATTTTGAGGTATTAGGTACATCATCAATTGTAATAGAAATTGACTTCCCTTGACCAAAGGATAACTGATGAGTAATAAGGGTTAAAAGAGCAATGATTAGGTTTTTAGGCTTGCTAAGTTTCATGTTGTTTAATGATTGTTTTGAGTTGGTTTAAAAGTTTGAATTATTTTACTGTCGACCCAGTAAATATCTTGATTGCTAGTAAAAAAGAGGTACTTACCATCTTTACTAACAAAAGGGCACAATTCGTGATTTGGTGTATTTATGAGTTCTCCCATATTTTGAGATTTTGACCATGAACCCTCCTTATTCTTAAAGCTTATATATAGATCACCTTGGCCGAAACCTTCTTTTCTTACGGCACAAAAAATCAGGTATTCTTCATTTGGATCAATAAACACATCAGCTTCGTAACTATTAGTGTTTATAGAATCGTTTAGAGGGGTCGCGAGTTGAAAAGAGTTATGATTGTTGTTTTTGGAGAAATAAATATCAAAATCGTGCTGCCTTTCTTCTGAGGCTGCTCTGTTTGAAGCAAAGTAAATATCTCCAGTAACAGTGAATGAAATATAATACTCATTCTTATTTGAGTTTATAGAAGGGCCTGCATTTACCATTTCTAAGCTCCATTCTGATTTGCTTCTTTCTATATACCATATATCATAATCTTCATTAACATCGAGACCGTCTATTGATCGTTGTGAAATAAAGTATAATCTCTTTTCATCTGGAGATAAAAATGGATCGTTGACACTATATACTGGGTGTGAAAGTAATGTCTTTGGCTTGCTCCAAGAATTGTCTTCTAGTCGGGTGAATCGAATTTCAGATTTGCCATTTACTTCTACTCCGTAGTAAAATTCAGTAGCCTTTTGATTGAAAACCGACCCAAACTCTGATGTTCCTTGAGTAGAAATAAAGTTAGGCGCAAATATTTTGGGATTTACTGTAGGTGGTGCTTGCCCTAGATACTTTAGCTTGCTATCTAATTCCTGTGAATAAATAAGGTTGGTGAAGAATAAACAAAGACTGAATGTGGTACTGATTGGCGTTTTCATGTTTAGTCAATTCCAAATTTACCTTTCATTTCGCTTAGAATTTTCTCTGGGTTATAACCTATACCGTTTTTAAAAACTGTCTCTACTCTTTCAATCACACCATCATTGGTTTTTAAATCTCCGTTGAGAATGACGAAATCAGCCCTTTTACCAGATTGTATTAAACCAATGTCGCTACGCCCTAATGCCTTAGCTCCATTGCTAGTCATTATCTGAATGGCTTCTTCTGTCGTAAACCCAGCTTCTATCAATAACTGATAATTTCTTTGATCACCAAAACCAGGCAAAACGTGTCTTCCTGCATCTACACCACTGCATAACAGACCACCCATCTTAAAGAACTGGTATTCAAAAGCCATAATTCTTTTGAGTCTATTTTCTCTGGTCAAATTTTCAGTTTCTTGATCAAAACCTTTTCTACGTTCTCTATATTGACTTTGCAGATAGGGAGACATTATTTTTAATGATTTTTCATTAGCGAATGCTCTATTGGGTACGCTGGCTTCGTAAATGGCTAAGGTTGAAGTTAAAAACACTCGATTAGCGATCATTAACTGGTGCAGGTTTTTAACCTTAGGGCTGTCAATAATGAGTTCATCGAGGTATTCTGTGGTTCCATTGCAGACCCCATACGATTTGTTGGATCTAAAATCACTAGCGCTGTTTAGCCCATGCTCTATACCATCAATTCCCAGCTTTGTAGCCTCTTCAAATGTAACCGAACACAAGTGCCCCCTTACTTTAGCATTGCTACTATGAGCCTCGTCAATTATAACTTTTAGATCCTTGGGGTTAGTGTTTCTATAGACTTTAAACCATTCTACACCTTGGTTTATCCAGTATTGAATGGTATCTCTAAGGTGCTGCTCATTTCTGGGGCGAATCATATTTGGGTTGCCACCTACTCCAGTAATAAAGGGAGCACTAGGGATAATCTCTGGGCCGATAAGTTTTTCATCGGCTATTTTTTTTGCGAGTAGAACTTCCTGCTGTGGCGATGCAGCTCCGCAAGTTTGAATAGTTGTAACTCCGGAAGCCAAATAGAGTTTTGAAGCCTCATATCCTACATTTGGAAATTGTGGGATATGTAAGTGGTTGTGCATGCCTACAATTCCGGGAATAATCGTTTTATCTGTTCCATCTATTACCAAGGCATTTTGTGGTACTTCAACGTTATTTCCAAATTCTTGAAACAGTCCGTTTTTGATGATAAGCGTTTGATTTTTTCTTATTGAGCGTCCTGTGCCATCTATAACAGTGGCATTTGTTAAAGCAATTACCTCAACATTATATTCTATATAGGGTTGGGCTACCTGTAGAGAGTCTGGATTTTTATTGGTGCTGCGTTGAAAAAATGTATTGTGGGGAGTTTGTGGTATTGCATGGGTATAGATTAGACTTGCGATTACTAATTTAAAAACGCGAAGAGACAGATTGACTTTGATTTTGTTAATCATTGATGGTTAAGTAGGCTAGTTATTGTCAATGTTTTTTCAAGATCAAAAGTATTTAATATGACAAAGCTAGTATTGTAAAAATTGGACATTTTAACTGCCTAGCTTATAAAAATCACTAGGATTAAAGCCAGTAAAGGCCTTAAAATCATGAATAAAATGTGCTTGATCGTAATAACCATTGGTATAAGCCGCCTCCTCTAACACGGATTGACTATTTGATTTTCTTATGATGGATTCAAATCGAATTATTCTTGAATACATTTTGGGATTAAATCCCGAGAACTCTTTGAATCGTCTTTCAAATTGTTTTTGTGAGATACAAAAATCACTGGCTAGCTTCGATATTTTTGTGTTTCCATTACACTTTTTAATTTCTTGTATTGCGTTGGTGATAAGCTTGTCTTTATACCAGTGTTTTTCTATTAGCGATTTAAAGAAGCGTGTTATAACACTTATTCGTTCTTTTGTGGAGGTAGCCAAAGCTACCTTTTCAGTAAGTATTGCTCCTTCTGAACCTAAGAATGTATTTAAGCTGATAAATTGGTTATTTAATTCTGAGGCTGAAATATTAAATAGATTTGGAATAGCATAAGAGTAGATTGATACACCAATAAGATGATAAAAACCATTTACTTGAAATTGATTAGGGGTGTTGGTGTGGCCTTGTACAATCGAAAAAAGTAACTTGGAGAAGGGGGCATCACTCTCAAATGCAAAGGCAATTTCAGTTAAACTATTTGCGATAACGTAGTAACTGGAATTGGGACTTTGATATTCTGGATTCCATGTACCCACCCAAAAGTGACTTATAATATCTTTTAATTCCCCATCAGGAGGTAGAACTTGATATTGCATCTTTGTTTTTTATCTCTGGTATTTAATCACATAAAGCTGGTAATACCACCAACTTAAGGCTAAACGAATTGAAATTGAGAGATATTTTCGTATGGCAAAAAACTATTTGAATCACTGACCAAACGATATAGGTTATAATGATGAATTTATTTCAACAACCCCCACAATGCTCACCTTTCCCTTCAAATTCAAAGGTGGCATGGTCGATGTGTTCTTCTTTAAGCAGGGATTTGGCCTTTGATTTTATGCTGGCCATTTCGTCCATAGAAATTTCCTTTTCAATGACAAGGTGTGCGGAAAGCACATTGTATTCTCCGTCCATCGACCAGACATGGCAATCGTGAACACCCGTAATTTCAGGAATGGAAATTAAGGTCTTATGAATTTGCTCAATGTCCACCTCATTGGGTTTGGCCTGAAGAATAATGAGTGTACTCTTTTTAAGGTTTCGGAAAGCGTTATATATAATATAAACTGCAATGAGCAGCGAAAGAATTGGGTCGATAATGGGCAAATCCCAGAACATCATTACCAAGCTACCGATGAGCACCGCCACCCAGCCTAATACATCTTCTAACAGGTGTAACGAAATTACTTCTTCATTGATTGAAGAGCCTTTTCTAAGCTTCAACACAGCGGCTCCATTGACAATTACACCAAAAATGGCGAGATACATCATGCCTTTGGCGTCTACAGTTTCTGGGGCGAATAATGCTGGAATAGCTTTGCTAAGAATAATACCAGAACCCACCAACAGCACTACAGAATTGATGATAGCACCTAGTAGGGAAAAGCGCTTGTAACCGTAAGAGAATTTCTTGTCACGACCTTTTTGAGAAAGTTTTTGGAAGTACCATGACAGTCCAATGCTGAGGCTATCGCCTAAATCGTGAAGGGCATCGGAAAGAATGGCCAAACTGCCGGTATAGATTCCGCCAACAATTTCGACAAGTGTAAAAAAGAGATTTAAAAAGAAGGCAACGCGTAAGTTACCTGTTCCATGATGATGGTGGTGATGTCCGTGATGATGATCGTGTGCCATGCCCCAAATGTATAAGACAAAACCGTGCAACAGGGCTTCAAGAAGGTTTTGGTTTATGAGACCATATTTATTGGGTCACTTTAAAAAACCTAAACTGAACCTGATCTTCGTTTTGTTGATCTTTCACCCGAAAGAAAATTCCTTCATTGCTGACAAATAAATTAAAATTGAAGGGCATGCCTAGTTCGATTTCATCTACTGGTAAATTATAATAGTGTAGTTCTTCTGTTTTTGTGTCCACTACGATTAAGGTTGCACCAAAAACATAGGGACTCGCTTTTTCTTCTCCTTCAATAAATTGTGGTTTAGTACCATGGTAGAGTACTCTATAGATCAATCTACCATTGGGTGATAAGAGCATGTTTTTGTAATGGGCGGGCTGTTTAGGATTCTCAAAAGCACTCATTCCTCCTTCGAAGTATTCTATGATTCTCAAAGTTGCGTAATCAGAATAACTGGCAATTTCTATAGTTGGAGCCCCAGCATAGATTGTTTTAATCAATTCACCGCCATTAAAAATATAGAGGCTATCAGAAATAGAAGTGCTACCGTAGAGGTAGTTTTTATAACTTCCGAAATACCTCGTTATATTAAAAGCACCCTCACGTCTTTTCTTAGCTTCCTCCTTTACTCTAAGCACTTCTTTATAGTCGTAGATTAACGTTTTAGTTTGAACAAATTCTTCAACAACCGAATCTTTTTCAAAATCATAAATTGAACGTTCATAATTTTTTCCTGTCCGATTGAAGAGATGGATGCCCATTTCTATTTTGCCATTCTCGAAATGTGAATCATGGTCAAACGAGTAGGTGGGTGCCCCCATTTGAATCATTGGTATTCCATTTCTTAATTTTGTGCCCTTGCTTTTTTTTGTGAGCACTTCTCCTTTACTGTTGATGAGATGGATGCCCATTGAGCCGTCAACAAAAATTGAATCTATGGTATGTATGAAGAATTTGTTGGCACTCTTTACTGCGTTAGGGCCATCTTTTTCCATGCTAATCTTTTTGAAAAGATCATTAGTCTGATAATCATATAGGTAGATGGAGTGGGTAATTCGGTCGTAAAAAGTAATGTATTCCTTGTTATCGATGGTGGACAATTTGAGGGCTGTTAGAACTTCAAAATTGACCCCGTCTTCAAGGGCTAAGGTTTTAATGCCACCATCAGAAATAGTCAAGGTTTGAGTTGTGCGACTTTCATTGATGCCCTTCTTTTCTTGCTGGCAAGAAAATAGGATGAGAAAACAGGCCAATAAAAGTAGTATCGTATGACTTGATCTATTCATTTCATTTATTTGAACTATTAATTTAGTTAAAATAAATTTAGACACAACCACTACACGAAATTCTTAATCAAGGATTTCAATTTTGTCTAGAGCACTAAAATTTCAGCAATTTTTGTTTGGCTTGGTAACTCTTCAATGATTTTATACTCAGCTCTGCCTAGCTTGTCAATATCCAATTCAGAGATGTCCAATACAAATGACATTTTCAAAGCTTTAACATTTACAACGATTATCCCCTCCCCATAAAGAATAGCTGTTTCTGGATATGCATTTTTCAGATCAGTAACAGTTGACCCAACATGGATACCCTTTTCTGTTTTATACAAGCCAGAGTAAACTTTAATTCTAAAAATATCCCCACAATCTAATTCGGCAACTATTCCTTCCTCTTCTATGGAAAATGCAGGACTGAATGTCGCTTCTAGAAACTGATCGAATAATATTACATTTTCAAACCCATAAATGCCATAGACATCGCTTGCAGTCAGTCCAATTTCTAGGTAGCCGACTTTACTCTTTGTTATGGTTTTCTGTTGAAATGCATTGGCTGAAAAGCCCAAACCAATGGATAGAATTATTATAATACCTCTTAACATCAATTCGCTCCTTCCTTAATCGCTTCTACCACTTCTGGATTGAGCAGGGTTGAAATATCTCCTAAGTTAGACCCATCCCCCGAGGCAATCTTTCTAAGGATTCTGCGCATAATCTTGCCCGAACGGGTTTTAGGCAAGCCCGGTACAATCTGGATTTTATCTGGTCTGGCAATTGGGCCAATGATTTTTGTAACCGTTTCTTTGATTTCATTGATCAGCCCTTCCTCAGATCGGCCTTCCATATCGCAAATTACATAAGCATAGATACCTTGGCCTTTAATATCGTGCGGATAACCTACCACGGCAGATTCAATGACCTTTGGATGCTCGTTAATGGCGTTTTCAACCTCGGCTGTACCCATTCTGTGTCCAGAAACATTAATCACATCATCTACTCGGCCTAGAATTCTGTAATAACCATCTTCATCTCTTTTCACGCCATCGCCAGTAAAGTAATGGTTAGGGAAAGTAGAAAAGTAAGTTTGCTTACATCGGTCGTGGTCGCCATAAGTGGTGCGAAGCATAGAAGGCCAAGGGAACTTGATGCAAAGATTTCCTTCTATTGAATTCCCTTTGAGCTCATTTCCTTCATTATCTAAAATAACGAGTTGAACCCCTGGTAATGGTAAAGTGGCATAGGCTGGTTTTGTTGGGGTAATTCCCGCCAAAGGCGAAACCATAATTCCACCAGTTTCTGTTTGCCACCAAGTGTCTACTATTGGGCATTTCCCTTTTCCTATGTGGTCGTGGTACCAATGCCAAGCCTCTTCGTTGATAGGTTCGCCTACAGAACCCAATACTTTTAGTGAATCTAGTTTATAAGGAGCAAGGGGTTCGGTGCCATAGGCTTGCAAAGCCCTAATGGCGGTAGGTGCGGTATAAAACTGATTGACTTGATGTTTGTCACAAATGGCCCAGAACCTTCCTGCATCTGGAAAAGTAGGCACGCCTTCAAACATGATGGAAGTGGCGCCAGCCAATAACGGCCCATAAACGATATAAGAGTGGCCAGTGATCCAGCCGACATCGGCCGTGCACCAATACACATCGCCTTGGTTGTATTGAAATACATTTTGAAAGGAATAGGCAGTGTAAATCATATAGCCACCGCAAGTGTGCACTACACCTTTGGGCTGGCCTGTCGACCCAGAAGTATAGAGGATGAAGAGCATGTCTTCCGAATCCATTTCTTCTGCTTTGTTTTCAGAAGAAATGCCTTCAATGGCATCGTGCCACCAAATGTCACGGCCTTCAGTCATTTCAACCTGCTGCCTAGTTCTCTTTAAGTTAATTACGGTTTCAACAGAAGTGTACTTTTCCAGGGCCTCATCTACTACATCTTTTACAGGAATCTGTTTGTTGCCTCGGAAGTTTCCATCCGATGTAATTACCATTTTTGCTTGGCAGTCATTAATGCGGTCGCTTAGTGCATTGGCTGAAAAACCTGCAAACACAATGGAGTGAATAGCACCAACACGCGCACAAGCCAACATGGCAATAGCTGCTTCTGGCACCATGGGCATGTAAATAATAACGCGGTCGCCTTTACCAACTCCTTTGGCTTTAATGGCATTCGAAAACTGGCATACCTTGGCGTGAAGTTCTTTATAGGTAAGTGTGATGTGTTCTTCATTGGGATCATTCGGTTCCCAAATAATGGCTGCTTGGTCACCACGGGTATATAAGTGACGGTCTAAAATGTTCTCGGTAATGTTCAGCTTTCCATTAACAAACCATTTTACGTCTGGTGTTTCAAAATTCCAGTCCACAACCTTATCCCATTTTTTCCTCCAGTGGAAGGAATCGGCAATTCTAGACCAAAAAGATTCTGGGTCTTGAACACTCTTTTGATATTCATATATGTAACCGCTAAGGCTGTGAATTCTGTCGCTCATGATTGATGAATTTATAGCCCATTTTAAGCATTTATGCGCTTAACTGAAAGAGGTTTTGTCGATCAATTGTTTTTGAGGGCTGTTAAATGAAAATTGATTAAAGAAAACATTTCGAACTTAATTAAAGCTCACCGCCATTTCATTTGAAGCTCAATATATTGATTTATTGAGCTCTAAATGCAGGCAATTTGAGCTGTAAAACATCCACTAATTTAAAATAGAGCTCAATGGTTGTTGTTTTATAGCTCAATTTTGTAGAGTTTTGAGCTTTAAATTTGTGTTGACTGAGCTGCAAATTGATGAAAGCATTGGATGACAAAAGTATTGACGTACTGAATTTTGTTAAGGAGCATCCTTCCTTATCATCAAAAGAAATACATGATGGCTTAACCACAACGCTGAGTTATGCCACCACTAAACGCGTTTTATCTAAACTCGTTACCGAGCAGCTGATTAAAACTGTTGGAATAGGAAGAGGTCGAAAATATAATTTAGACCCAGCGTATGAATTATTCTACCCTATAGATGTAAACCATTATTTTGAAAAGGAAATAGATGAAAGAGACATAAAAGGCTCATTCAATTTAGCATTGATTACAAATATACTCGACAGCGTAAAACTATTCTCGAAGGAAGAGTTGGAATACTTGGAGCGTCTCCATATCGATTACAAAAATAAAGTAGCCGAACTTACAGAGGCGGAATATTCAAAAGAACTTGAAAGGCTTGCGATTGATTTAAGTTGGAAATCTTCTCAAATTGAGGGAAACACATACTCTTTATTGGAGACCGAACTTTTAATTAAGGAAAAACAAACAGCCAAGGGAAAGGGGAAAGACGAAGCAACAATGTTGCTGAACCACAAATACGCTTTAGATTTTATAATAGATCACCCTGATTACTTAGAGCCATTGACAATAGCTCGGATTGAAGATATCCATAGTTTGTTGGTTAAAGATTTGGGTATTGATAAAAATGTTAGATTAAGACGTGTGGGAATTTCAGGAACCAATTATACTCCACTAGATAATGAGCACCAAATTAAGGAAGCTTTGCAAAGCATGTGCGACTTAATCAATCAACGTGAAAATGTTTTTGAAAAGACTTTGCTTCTTCTCGTACTAATATCTTACATACAGCCATTTGGTGATGGCAATAAAAGGACAGCGCGAATAGTGAGTAACGCAATACTTATTTATCATGGTTATTGCCCACTTTCTTTTAGAACTATTGATTCAATTGCTTATAAGGAAGCCATGTTGATTTTCTATGAGAGAAATAATATTACTGCATTTAAAGACATCTTCATCAATCAGTTTGCATTTGCGGTTAAAACCTACTTTTAAAATAAGTTGAGCTAAAGTTAAATAATCAGCATCATGTCAGAAAAAATGTATCAGTTCGAAGCTGTTATCCAAAATGGAGGAGAGAAATGGCCAGAAGCAGCCTGTGTTTCACTTCCTTTTAGTGTGGAAGAAGAATTTGGTACAAGAGGCCAAGTGAAGGTGAAGGCTACTTTTGATGGAGAGCCATACCGCGGCTCAATAGCCAATATGGGTACGGGTCATATTTTGATTTTAAGAAATGATATTAGGGCTGCTATTGGAAAAAGTCATGGAGATACAGTAACTGTTACTGTCCAAAAAGATACTG
>Ga0207884_1000802_pt1 | contig 15207 bp, 14 predicted proteins | sample MalvirmetaMSP144_FD_184236 | JGI IMG/M metagenome (GOLD analysis project Ga0207884, IMG submission 184236) | Marine viral communities from the Deep Pacific Ocean - MSP-144 (SPAdes) | ecosystem: Environmental > Aquatic > Marine > Oceanic | place: Pacific Ocean | collected 2011-07-08 | reverse complement strand
AAGCCCAGCGTGGGCTCATCCATCACAACCATTTTCGGGTTACCGATCAGCACCCGGCCCAATGCCACCATGGCCTGTTCACCGCCGGACAAAGTGCCGGCGTCCTGGGCAAGGCGCTCGCCCACGCGGGGGAAGAGTTCAACCACGCGCTCAAGCGCCTGTTTGAAAGAATCCTTCGGTTTCAAGGCGTCATAACCAATTTGCAGGTTTTCACGCACACTGATTTCCGGGAAGAGCCGGCGGCCTTCCGGCACAAACCCCACACCCAGCCCGGCCAGGTCTTCCGTTTTAATATCGGCCAACTTGCGGCCATAAATGGTGATCTGGCCTTCGTAAGGCCTCAACAGGCCGGCAATCGCCTTGAACGTCGTGGTTTTTCCGGCACCGTTCGGACCCAACAGGCAAACAACGCTGCCCTCATCCACCTTCAAACTGACTTTATTCAGTATGTTGACAACGCCATAGCGCGTACTAATTGCATCAAGCTCAAGCATGGCTGGCCTTTCTTCCCAAATAAGCTTCCTGAACACGCGGCAACTGACGTACCACTTCGAAACGGTCATCACCGATTTTGCGACCGTAATCGAGCACCATGACCCGGTGCGGCAAGGCCGCCACCAAACGCATGTCGTGTTCAATAATGATGAAACTGAGCGTCGGGTTCTCTTGCTGAAGACGCCGGATGTCGGCGATTAAGGCATCGGTATCACGATCATCCATCCCGCTGGAAGGTTCATCGAGCAGCACAACTTTTGGTTCCGTTGCCAGCGCACGGGCAATCTCCAGGCGACGGCGATCAGCCTGCGGCAAGCTGCTGGCCAGTTGATTACGACGCTCGTATAAATCCGGCGAAACCCGTTTCAACAATTCACCTGCGCGCTCGGCAGCGCGACGCATTTCGGCATTGGCGCGCCCGGGTAACAATAAAGCCGTCAAGACACCGCATTTTGTGCGGGTGTGCATACCAATAATGACGTTATCCAACACACTTAAGCTGCCGAACAATCGACTCGTTTGAAATGTACGGGCAATGCCCGCTTCAGCAATCTTATGTGCGGGGATCCCGTTCAACCGCTGCCCTTCCAGGAAAACATCCCCTTCAGTCGGCGTATAAATTCCGGTAATCAGGTTCAACAACGTTGTTTTGCCGGCACCGTTGGGGCCAATAATGGCCAACACCTCACCACGTTTCAACGTAATATCCACGGACTCAACCGCAACCAAACCACCAAAACGCATGGTGAGTCCACGACCTTCGAGTACCAGCGACTCGGACGTATTGGGTTCGGGCGCTTTCACTTGTGTATCAATGCTCATGGTTACGCACTCGCTGAGGGAAAATGCCGCGCGGACGGATAACAAGGAACAGAATGACAACCAGGCCGTAGAACAAAATTCGGTAGTCGGAGAACGCACGAAGTTTCTCGGGCAGCATGGTCAGCAGCAATGCACCCACGATTACCCCCAGAATATTGTCCATCCCCCCGGCAATCACCATGGTCATAATGGTGACCGACACCAGGAAAGTGAAGTTGTCGGGCGAAATGAAGCTCACATAGAACGCATACACCGTGCCGGCAAAACCGGCCAGGAAGGCGTCAACCGCGAACGCCTGCACCTTGTACCAGGTAACGTTAATACCGCAGGCACGTGCCGCGATTTCATCATCACGCAGCGCATTCCACGCCAGGCCGATTCGCGAGCTATGCAAACGTTTGGCCGACAAAATCGCCAGCCCCACCAGCGCGACGGACACGTAATAGAAGTTGCCCTGGCCCGGCAAGCTATGCCCAAAGAGCTCAATAGGATCATTGAAGGAATGCCCGAACAAGGTAGGCGGCGGAATCCCCACCAAACCATTTGCCCCGCCAGTCCATTCAAGATTCATCAACAACTGGTGCACCACAATCCCGAACGCGATTGTGACCAATGCCTGGTAGCTGTCGCGGGTGCGCATCGAGGGCAAGCCCAGCAGATAGCCAAACGTAGTGGCGACAACGGCCGCCACCAGCAACCCAACCCAGAAACTCACACCGAAATGAATGGCCAACAACGCCGAGGCATAGGCCCCAATACCGTACGACGCTCCCGTGGCAAAGTTGGGAATATTGGCACTGCCCAACTGAAAGTTCAGTGCCAACGCCAATACCGCGTACAGATTGCCGATAATCAGTAGGTGCAGCGCATACGTGTCGCCGCCCAATAACCAGGGGAACACAATCGCCAAAACAATACCCAACACAGTGGCCACGCTGCGTTTACGACGGAAAGCCTCAACCAGCCGCTCTTCAAACAAAGGGCGGCGCTGAACGGCAACCAGTGCAACGGCAAACAACGCCAGCAACCCCAGCACGGCAACCCAGCTTTCAACGGCCAAAAACACCCACAAAAATGCCGTCGCGCCAAATGTCAGCACGAGCACAATCAGCAAATCGACCAACCCACCAGGGGCTGCCTGTGCGCCAACGGGGTCTGTTGAATGCCTTACTTGATTCTTTTGCATCAGACCTTCTCCATTTTCTGGGATCCGAACAAGCCTGCCGGACGGAACACCAATACCAAAATAACCAATGCAAAGACGAACACCAGGCGATAAGAGGTACCGTTGGGAACATAGCCCTGCACAATGGTTTCAATGGCCGCAATGAGCAACGCACCAATAATGGCACCGCCCAAACGCCCCAAACCACCGACTACTGCGGCCGAAAAGCCAATGAGGCCGGCCTGAATGCCGAAATCGAATCGCACCACGCCCGCGTAGCTGGCCATAAAAATGCCGCCCACCGCGCCAATAGCCGACGCAATGAAAAAAGCGCGCCGAAAAACGGGGCCACTAGCAATCGCGAACAGGCGAGCCGTCTCGCGGTCTTGCGAAACCGCCCGTAAGCGCATGCCGGCCGGCGTACGATGCAGAACATATAAAAGCGCAATAACAAGGCCGACCGACACCAGAACCGACACCACGCTAATCATGGGAATTGCACCAAACGGTGTGGTGATGCTGCCCTGCGCCACGGCGGGAAAAGCGTGTGGATTGCTCCCTTCTGGATACACGTGGCGAATAAGTTCGCGTAAAACGATACCCAGTGCAACCGTCGCCACCAACGGCATCATGGCCGGCGCGTCACGAAAACGGCTGATAACCAGCTTGTCGAGCCCCACACCAAGCCAGCCCACCGCCACAATCGCGATCAGACAAGCGCCTCCCAACACCAGCCACGAGGCATCTGCGCCCAGGCTGGCAGCCACAATTTGAACAGCTGCCAAGGCAACAAAAGGCGCCACCAGCGCCACATCGCCATGAGAAAAATGGATGACCTGCAATACACCAAACAACAGACTAAAGCCCAATGCCAATAAGCTGTATATGCAACCCAAGGTCAACCAGTTAATAAGCTGCTGGAACAAGACGTCCTGCATACCATTGACTCCTGAAAGTTCCGATGGAACGATTTGCAAGGGGTCTATTAAACCCAAAAAATTGCCGTCACTGATTCGCTTTTTTCAATTAACTACGTCGGAAAACGCGAACCAGCATCCGGCCCGCCCTCGGTATGATGCTTTTTCAGTCGTGTGATGGTTGACCCCTTCGCCGACCCCACCAATGAAACTTCAGAGGATTGACAATGAACGCATTTTCAACTCTTACAAAAACATCTGCGTCGCGACGCCGCCACTTGGCGGGAGCGCTCGTTGTCGCATGCGCCACACTCCTTGGTGCGGGCGTCGCCCAAGCGCAAGACACCATTAAACTTGGCTTTATCGGCCCATTAAGCGGTGGCAACGCCCAACAAGGACTGGGCGCCAAAAACGGCTTCCTGCTGGCCATCGACCAATGGAATGAAACCGAAGGCGTGCCCTTCAAGGTGGAAGGCATCGTACTTGACGACGCATCCGACCCCCAGGCCGGTGTTTCCGCCGCGCTGAAACTGGTTAATGATCGCGACGTCGTTGCCGCGACCGGTCACTGGAACAGCCCGGTCGCCTTGGCAACCTTGCCTGTCTTCAACCGCTCGCAAATGCCTTTTATCGTCTGGGGCGCGATCAGCCCGAAAATTACCGAACAAAACCTGCCCAACACCACACGCGTCACACCTACGCTGGTTAATGAAAACAAACCATTGGCCGACTGGGCGGCCAAAGAACTGGGCGCCAAGACAATCGCCATTATTTCCGACACCAGCGACTACGGCGCGGCTAACCTGAAATGGTTTGGCACCTTCTTCGAAGAAGCGGGCGGCGAAATCATTGCGCGTGAAAGCTTCCCGGTGGGCACCACCGATTTCCGCGCCATCCTGACCAAAGTCAAATCTCTGAACCCCGATGCGGTGTACTTTGGCGGCGTGATTACCGAAGCGGGTATTGTTCGCAAGCAAATGGCCGAACTGGGTATGGAGCAACCCATGCTTGGCATCAGCGGCATCCATGATCCGCAACTCATCGAAATCGCCGGAGATGCAGCCAATGGCGTGGTGGTAGGCGTGCCCAAGGCACAAAGCAACCCCAAGTTGAAAGCCATGGAAGAGGCCTATAAAGCGAAAGACTACAAAGAAGCACAAAGCCCTTACACCAAGTATGCCTACGACGCCACCGGCATTCTGCTTGAAGCGATTAAACAAGCCGGGCCGAAAGACAAAAAGGCCATTGCCGAAACCATTCGCGGGATTAGCTACGAAGGCGCCCTGGGCACCACCACATTCGACGATAACGGGCAAACTGAAATCCCGGTCGACATTGAAGTACGTACCGTTAAAAACGGTGAATGGACAAACTACTAAGACATAGTCAGTAAGCACATCGGTTGCCGGCCCCGAAACCAGCCGGCACCGTCAAGCTGCCCGTTCAGCGCTCACCGCCCTTCCACAGCAGTTTTGAGGGGTTGTGAGCGCTTTTTTGCGCGAAATGACGCGTGATAGAATGAATTGCACTGTATGCGCATCATTGTTTCGTGATATTCGCGCCTTGGTGGCAAACAAGGCAACTAAAACAATTTTTAGAAAGCATTTGCCTGCCTAAACCCATGCTCACCCGACTCACTTTCCGACAACTGGAATATTGTTTGGCCGCCGGCGAGTTCGGCAGCGTTGCCAAAGCAGCCGAGTATATCCACATTTCACCGTCGTCCATTTCGGCGGCCATTACTCAGGTTGAAACCGAGTTATCGGTCACGCTGTTCATACGCCGCCATGCACAAGGCCTGTCGCTTACACCAGCCGGCGTGGAAGTCCTGAAGCAAATTCGCCTGACGCTTGATCAGGCACTCAGCCTCTACGATATTGCCAACAACACCCAGCATTTAGTACGCGGACCATTGCGTGTAGGGTGTTTTACGCCGCTGGCTGCCATGATTGCCCCCGAATTGTGTCAAGGCTTTGCCCGCGCCCACCCAGGTGCCGAAGTGTTGCAAATTGAGGATCACCATGAAGGCCTGATAGAACGCCTGCGCAACGCCCAGATTGACGTTGCCATCACCTACGACCTGAACGTCGCTGAAAGTGACATTGAATTTGAAGCATTGGCTTCGTTGCCGCCTTTCGTGATCGTCAGTGAGGCTGACCCGCTGGCGCAAAACCGGATCACTTCACTGAAAGCGTTGGCCAAACGCCCAATGATCCTGCTCGATTTGCCGCTTAGCCGGGAATACTTTTTATCGCTGTTCCGTGAGGCGGGGGTATCACCCACTATTGCTGCGCGGTCTACCAGCCCCGACGTGCTGCGCTCCCTGGTCGCCAATGGAGTAGGTTACTCACTGGCGAATGTCAGGCCGCGCACCAATGTATCGCTCGACGGAAAAAGGTTGGTCAGTGTCAATTTGAAAGGCCGGCACCGCCCCATGAAATTAGGGCTGGCCTGGTTGAAAGACCAGAAACTGCGCAGTGTGGTGGAGGCTTTCATGGAACGCTGCCGCGCTTGTATCTCCGACGGGCATGTGCCGGGGATGTCGGCACCGGGCTTTGCCGGGCGAGTGGCCGACGCAGCGGCCCCGGAGCATCACAACACGGCGCAATCCGACTAAGTACCCAAGCGCGCAAACCACTCGCGCGGTGAAACACCCTGGTCGGGCCCCAACATGGAAAACCCGCCGTCAACGGGAATATCCACGCCAGTCATCCACGAAGCCTTGTCGGTAGCCAGGAACGAAATCACATTACCCACCTCCTCACCGCGACCCACTCGTCCCAGCGGATGAAAACGCGCCCCCACGGCATCGGCCAAGTCGATATTGCCGGCACTCATGGATTGCGTTGCCGGCGACCACGTCCAGGCCGGAGAAACTGACAAAACACGAATTCCCTTGGGCGCCAGATCAACCGCAAAGTTACGGGTAATTTGCAACATGGCCGCCTTGGATGCCGGATAAATCGCACGACCGGCAGCACCGAATTTGCCACCGGTGCTACCCAAATTAACGACAACACTCCCCTTGCCCATGTGAGGCACCGCCTTCTGGGTAAAAATGGCGGCGGAAATCAAATTCACATTCAGGGTTTGAAACCATTGCTCGCGCGACGAACTCAAACCCTGGTCAACATAGCTGCAAGCGTTATTCACCAGAATATCGAGCCGCCCGAATTTGTCGGCAACGAAATCAATGCAGTGGTCAATTGCTTCGTCGGACGTAACATCGGCCTCGATGAAGCAAGCACGGTCGCCGATACCTTGCGCCACAGCTTGCCCGGCATCGGCACCCAGGCCAACCAGCACAACTTGCGCGCCGTCGCTGGCCAGCACCTTTGCAATATCACTGCCAATACCTTGAGACGCGCCGGTCACAATGGCAACTTTTCCGGCTAATGCTAATTGGGAAGCTTGCTCTTGCGCCAATGCGCTCTCCTTTAGGCCACCAAAGCCACACTTTAAATATGCATGTCCAGCATACCGAACACACCTTCACAGTTTGTGAGGTTGACCCGTTTCAAATGGATGGCCCACCCGCCCGAATCTGTGGCGGCCAGTTTATGGTAAACCGTTGCGCCTAATTGACGCGCCTCCAAACGATACTCGGTAAGCTGCAAGCTGGAGCGCACAATAATATGGCCGGCGGCGTCGGTGCCGTCGATCATGACATTGCCAACCAGGCGACTGCCATAAGTTGGGGGATGTTGCGACCAATTGCGATCGTGATTCACACGGCGCACCCGAACCTCGCGCAGCATGGCGTCTTCCCAAAACAGGGAGACGTGATCGAACGGGCTTTCCTGGCCCTGCTTGCGCGGCACCCAATAGCGCCCTTCCGGCGTCCAGAGTTTCAGCCACTCATCCAGCTTGCGATCATCCAGCAACCGGGCTTCATGATAAAGGTACTGCTGAATGCTGTGATAAGTTTCCAGCGACGGCGAAATAGTGGCAACGGGTTCGACGGAAAAATCGAAAGTACGATCAAGCAGCATTTTATTTCTCCTGTGACTGGGCACTACCGCCCGACAACATGTACTGTTTCCAGGCCGCAAACTGATTACGCATCGGCAATTCGCTGGTTCCGTTGGTCGACACCGTGCCTTCCGGTGTTTCTTTGTCGGTGCCGGCGTAACGATGCTGACTCACCCAATCACCACCCCGGGTCATGTTGCCGTCCTGGCAACGTCGGTACACCTCAATATCATCGGGCATGACATTCGACGACGGGGAATTAATAATGTTGGTATAGGTCAAGGCGCGATCAAAAACCTCATCCGGTGCACCTTTCAAGCGGAAGGTTTGTATTTCAATAAGGGTTCGATTGGCGCTAATGGGGCGGATAACGCGGAACTGCTGGAACACTGTGTGCGGCGAGCCGCTACCGTAAATAACCGTGTTATGCCGATTCATGCCTAAAATTTCACGTGCCTTTTCCCCGCCGTGTACCTTGGCCAACGATTCAAAGTGTGCGCGCGAGACAGGATCGCGCGTTGCCGCGGCCGGGTCAAAAATAGCCTCCATGTAACCATGGCCATTCTTGTAGGCGCGCAACTCGAGCTTTTCCCAGAACTCATAAGGCTCGCCGTTACCATCCATAATCAACAGCTCGAAAGGTTTTTCTCCCAAATGCTCAGCCTCATCGCGCGCCGCCATAAAAGACGACTCGTGTGTAATCGGCGCATGCATTGTGTCGTGCAAATTCTCGTAAAACACTTTCCAGTTCGATTCCTGCATCACATGGAACACACCGCCCACCACTTCAACCTCGCCTTCGGGCGAACGATCGCACAAGTTTTGAATCGACGAGGCCGCGCCGTCGAGGAACGTAAGCAGATCGGGGCCTTCCGGTGACTGGCTGGCAAACACGAAGCCACAGAAGGAGTCGACACGCGCCAGAGGGCGCATGGAAAAATCCGGATGGGATTTGTCGAACGAGGTGCCTTCCATACCCCTGCGCAGGGGCACAGCCAGTAATTCTCCGCTTAATTTGTAAGCCCACGCATGATAAGGGCAGCGCAGAAATTTACCCGCATTGCCACTACCCTGAGAAACCAGTTGGGCGCCTTTGTGTGCGCAGCGGTTGTACAGCACATTGATCTTGCCGTCGCTGTCGCGCGTCATGATGACATCCTGGTCGCCGATGCGGCTTGTAATATAGTCGCCCGGATTCTTTACCTGGCTTTCATGACCCACGTAGATCCACGCCTGGCCATAAATACGGTCCATTTCCAACTGGAAAATTTCTGGGTCGGTATAAACCCGCTTATGCACGCTATCTGGGCGAACCAGCCCCGCAATTTCTTCGTTGCTAATGCTCATTTAGTCCTCCGAACCGTTCAAGAGTCATTCTTTCAAAATCAATTTATTACGACCCGAAACCGCACAATAGCCATAACTGGCATGCATTGTCCGCTTATGGCTCACTATAGGGCTTTTTCACCTGCAAGGCTCTGGACATCCGTCACCTGGGCAACCAGTGCCAAACTACGTAACGCGGCATCGTGAAGCTCGGGCGACCCCGATGCGCATGCCTGGGCGACAATGGTTACCTCGTAACCTCGATCAGCGGCGTCCCGAACGGTATGTTCAACGACAGAATGCGTCGCCACACCGCCGATAACAAGATGGCGCACATCCAGCATGCGCAACAGATGATCAAGCTGCGTTCCGGCAAATGCGCTAAGACGCTGATGCGTAACAATAAATTCTTGTTCATTGTCTAGTGGTTGCAATTGCGCCAGGAACTCGGTACCCCACTCACCCTCCTTAACCGCACCCAACTCAACCGTTTTGCGAAAAATGGGCGTATTGCGCGGGCAATCGGCGTAATCCGGGCGAAACGCGATGCGCACATGCATCACCGGCCATTGCCGGTCCCTTGCCAAGGCAAGCATGCCGGCAGCACCGGCAATAACGCGTTCACGCACGGCCTCATCATCCACCCCCACTCGAATTTTGCCATCGGGATGCAAAACTTCGTTCTGATAATGCAGGGCGATCACCGCCGCTCGCTCATTCATGGTTTCCCCCAGTTGGTTGTAGCAATGTTGAAAAGGATAGCGCCATTTCTACCTGCCCGGTGTCTGAAGCCCTTAAGACCACGGGAAGTCCCTGATTCCACTCATGATTCCTTTACGTCTAAAGTACCGGATGTGGCAGAGTGGCGCCACCTTTACTCAGCCGTCTCAAACCACCGGGCCAATACCGTGCAACACTTGGAAAACCTCGACCTGTCCAGGCTAAACAATCACCTTGTTTTTCACTCCGACTCCCCGTCTGAAGTGCGTACTAAACTGGGCGGCATATTAAGCGAGCACGACCTAACCCTGGGCCACGGCCGGGTGAACACAACACTGTTTCAACGTAAATTAAACGACATCAGTGTCATGAAACTCACCTACGGCGCAGAGGTGAATATAGAGGCCAGTCCGTTCAAAGGATTTTCGCTCGTACAAACCCCTTTAAGCGGCTCATTCGAGGTGGAAATCGGCGGCTGCAGAAAAACCTTCGGCCAGGGGGAAGTGGCCGTTTTGTCCCCGCAGCATCATTTCTGTCTTCACTGGCAGGAGGGCAGCGAACAGCTTATTCTTAAAGTCCCCCACCACCTTATGTGGCGGCATTTCAACGGTGCCCCTTCTCGTACCGCCAATGCCGCCGCCGGCTTTACATCACCTGCTTTCAAGCTCGATGGCAGCCTTAATCTGATCTGGCACTCACTGGTTCAACAAGCCATCGACCTCCCCAACGGCACCGGTAGCCTGAATAATTTATGGCTCGCGCACTTCGAACAAACCATCGCGCTGTTCCTGTTAACCCACCAAACCGCCGACACCGGAAAGCCCGAGGTTTCCCACTGCATTCCGGCCTCAAACAGCGCCTTTAAGGGTAACTCAGCCCCACTTGAGCGCATGGAAACCTATATTCGACAACGCTTGTGTGCACCCATTTCGCTAGTCGATCTGGCGCTGGCTGCAGGCCTGAGCCCCCGTTCGCTTAATGCTTTGTGCCACAAATATTATGGTGTATCGCCCATGGTGTTGCTGCGCAATATGCGGCTGGATGCCGTACGTGAAAAGTTGCAAAGCTGCCCAGGTGCGAATGTCACCCGCGTTGCTCTGGATCATGGCTTCGGGCATTTGGGGCGCTTCTCGGCATACTATCGCGAAAGGTTTGGAGAACTGCCCCGTGACACGACAAGCAATCAGTTTTTGCCCTGTATGTAAAAATGCCAATTAGGCTATTGGCATTCGTAGCGAAACATATCAACGGAATACGCTTTTATGAAAGGTCTTTGCTTGTGCGGCGCAATTGAAGGTTCCACCAACGACCAAAACAAAGTCGATGTGTGCCACTGCAGTATGTGCCGACGCTGGTCAGGCGGGCCCATGTTCGCCGTACACTGCGGCCCAAATGTCACGTTCAGCGGCACACAAAAGCCCACCACATATCGATCATCTGACTGGGCCGGAAAGGGGCTTCTGCCCTTCCTGTGGGACTCACCTGTTCTACCACTTAATTCCAGCCAACGAATACATTCTCTCTGCCAGGCTTTTCAACGATGACACGCACTTTGAAATGCGCAGTCAGATATTCATTGACCACAAGCCCATAAGGGCTTGCGACCTGCGAGCCTGTTAGCGATCAGGCCCACCACCTACATCCGGGCCCGACGGGGCCGGGCCCTGTGTTTGAGGATTAAACGGTTTTGACGCTGCGGCACTCGGCTGCTCGCCTTGCAGCCGACCACCCAGTGTCTGGAGGTCAATATCGCCCGGCTGAGGCTTCCCAAAATGCAGTACCGTTTGCGGATAGGGCAGATCAATACCGGCCTCGGCGAAACGCTTGCGCACCAGCCTGTTGAAGCCACGTTGCACCGCCCATTGCATGCCTGGAATGGTCTTGATCAACACACGGATGTTGTAACCACGTTCGTGCAAAGAGGTCACGCCGGGAATGTCGATTTTGTCGAGCACCATGCCGGCTAGCTCGGGGTCCTGCATCAGTTCGTCAAACGCCTCGTGCAACAAGCCAATCGCTTCATCGACGTCAGCACCATAGGCAATAATGTATTCGCCATAATGGTAGCCAAAATCACGCATATGGTTAGACACTTTGTCGATGGCCGAGAAAGGAATCAAGTGGTAGCCACCATCCAACGTACGAATACCCACCGTACGCACTGTAATTTTCTCGACCGTACCGAAAATGCCCGCCACTTCAACCACATCATTGTGGTTCATGCCATTCTCAAGCTGGATGAACACACCGGTAATAATGTCTTGCACGAGCTTTTGCGCACCAAAACCGACTGCCAAACCAATCACCCCGGCACCGGCAATCAACGGGCCGATATCCACACCAATTTGCGACAACACAATGAGCACCGTCATGGTCACGATCACAGCCAGGGCAGCGCTTCGGAACAATAGGAGCAACGTCTTTTGTCGTTCAGTCGTCCCGTTAGACGGATCATCATTCAGCTTACTTTCAATAATGCTGGCAACAACCGTCCAGATCCCCATGGCAAACAGCAAAATCACTGCCACATGCACGATGCCCGCGATGGCAGCTCTCCCTTGCGCGGAATACAACCATTCAGAAAGGCTAAAGGCGCGCCAGGCGTCGAGAATCAACAAAACGGCAATCACCAGAATCACGCCTCGCAATAGGCGGATCGCGCCGGGCACATAAGAATTCAGACGCGACTCAAGCAAAGGAAGCCGGCTTCGAATGTCATCCGAAAGCGTGATTTTGCGGGCCAGCAATGATGAAAGCATTGCAGCAATCAAGGTGGCGACCCCCGCCACCACCAAAGTGCGCAATGTCGCCTCGGTAATGAAAGGCAATGCATTTTGTTGGTCGGCCTGCGTGGCAACCAGCAAGGCGGTAAAGTACGCCAACCCAACCCAATGCCATAATCGACCCGCGATGCGATACAGCGTTGCGAAGAATGCATTAGAGGCCGTCTCGGCACATTGCTCGATTCGCACGCGCACATCGTGCCGGTTGCGCCAAATAACACGCACGGCATATACATAAACGCCAAGCATAATAAACAGACCAACAATTCGACCCATGGACTGCGTTAACATTTGCTGCACAACCGGTACCGCCACCAGCATGCCGTAACCGGTAAGGCTAATAATGCGTTGCAGCCATCCGCTCCAGTATTTGGCCTGCGTATCGCTCATGCGCCACAGACGCAAATGGGGATGCCTTTCGGCAAACACCACGCGGCATAGCGACCGTGCAATTTCAATGGCCACGAAGGCGCTGACAAAGAGCAAGCCCAATAAAGAAGGTATTTGCCATTTCTCTTGAATGAACAAAGAGAGTCCATAACCTGCCAAAGCTGCCAACAAGATCGTCACGGCATCGATGGCCAGCGCCCCTGCAGCCGCACCAACACGTGGCATAAGCTGCGCTGAGCGCTTATTTGGCTTGGACGCCTGGTTACGCTTAACCCATGCGTCCAGCCGTCGGAAAAACGACAAAGCGGCCAAGCGAAACACAGCAAAGGCCACCAAGGTACTCACGATCACCAACACCAAACTCAACCAACGCGATTTCCATTGCGCAGCACTCATCTCATGAATGCCTTCGCCGGCAAATAACCCACGAAGCATGGAAGCCGTTTGGGAAAAGTCATTGGCCATGTCGGCGGCAAAGGCCTGCAGCGAACCGGCGGCGCCTTCCATCGATTGTGCTTCAGCCTCAGTTGACGCATCAGAGGAATCAGAATCGGCTTGGGCCGCCCCGTCGTCTTGAGTCTGCGCATGTGCTTGATCAGCCCCGGGCTTATTCCCTGGTTGCTCGTCTGCCAATTGCCGAAGCTGTGTTATCAAGGCATTGCGTGACTTTTCATCTGCAAGCAAATCGGCCAACACGGCATACGAAAGCGTGGTATCAGCCGATGACGAAGACTCGCCTTCAGACGACACCGACTTTTCGGCCGAACTGGATACACTGGAAGGATCTACCGGTTGAGCCGCTGCAATGGGCGCCAACGCAAAAAGACCTAGAAAAAAAACACAAACCAATAAAGCCTGCACCTGGACGACGAAAACGCCCTCACCGTTGCGACAATTCACTACCCATCCCCTTGTTTGGTTCGAACACCCGCAACGGTTAAGCCGCTGCGGTTATCGCTTTACAGGGTAACATCGTCGCTTATACGGTAAAACCCACACCAGATGTGCTTGCAACTACGTGGGCCGTAAATATCAAATTTCAGAACGGCAAGAGCTGTTTAATTAATCGTCATCCAAATGAAACTTATGAAGAATACGATGCGCGACCGGGGCCAGAATAATGCCAAGTGTCGTGACAAAGACCAGGCCCACAAACAAACCATAAGCAGCGAAAAACACTTTTCCACCAATACTTTCGGGCATTAAGTAAAGCCCCATACCAGCAATAACAAGTGCGGCATTCAACAACGCATCATGCCAACTGACTGCTTCCAGCCATACATTTGCCACCACGCCAATCAACACGGTTGCAGCCATAATTAGAGCCGCGCAGCCGATATGCAGCATGAGGCGACGCGTGAAATGCCGTACAGGCAACAAGGGCTGATTTTTTGATTCGTACATTTCTCCTCCCCCAAGAATCACTTCCCCGCAACTTCAAGATGCCCCAGAACCGATTCCACCAGCGCAGGTAATTGCTTGGGCTCAAGTAGTTCGTCTGCGACTAACCGGTCAATCAAAAGCCCCGCAAGCCCATGTACCATGGACCAGGCGGCAAGCGTAAGTGTTTGGTCGCACGAAATTTTGTTCGTTTTCTTTTGCAAATGCGCGAATGCGCCGCCGGCTGCATCACTTAAAAGTTGCGGCTTCTTGCGATCAAGCGCCGGGCTAAACATAAGTTTATAAAGTGCAGGATTCGCAATGGCAAAAGCAACGTACGCCTGCCCCATTGCTTGCAACGGCTTACCTTCATGCTCACTCAGAGACTGAGATAACTCGTTAAAACCCTCTGTCGCCAACGCCACCAGCAAGTCCTGACGACTTGCAAAATGGCGATATGGCGCACTATGAGAAACCCCCGCTTTACGAGCTAGATCTCTTAGGCTAAGGCCGTTGACACCCGACTTCTCTAACGTCTCGCGGGCGACTTCAAGCAATGCTCCACGCAAATCACCGTGGTGATATTCAGACTTTTCTTTACCCAATGTTGACACTGCCTACTTTAAGGATTATGTTTACGGTGTCTACATTGTACAGAGTTCACCATGATTTTCTTCATTAGCTTACTTGTTCTAACGGGCTTAGCCCGACTAATCGGCTGGCTGGGCGTCGACCACTTGCGCCAGAGACACACCAGCATGAGAATTGCGTTGGCCATCGCAATGATTTTCTTTGGCATAGATCACTTAATCACACCTGAGCGTTATCTGCCCATGATTGAGAGTTGGTTACCTTTTCCAAATTCGGTTATTGCAATAACCGGAATATGCGAGATCGGCGGGGGGCTAGGGTTGTTAACACAAAGATTTCGTCGCCTGGCCGGGCTAATGCTGGCCATTTATTTTGTCGCGGTATTTCCCGCCAATGTCCACAACGCCATTTACGGTTTGCAAGTTCAAGGACTGCCTACCAGTGAATGGTATTACTGGGCAAGGCTTTGCTTTCAACCGCTCGCGGTCTGGTGGGCGCTTTACTGCACAGGCAATATATATAATATCGGCCATGCAAAAACTTCATTCCTTCGACAACGTCGAAACAGTTAACGTAACGGTAACCGGCCGCGTACAAGGTGTGGGCTTCAGGGCTGCAACCGTGCGTCAGGCGCACCTCTTGAAGC
>Ga0207884_1000788_pt1 | contig 15508 bp, 14 predicted proteins | sample MalvirmetaMSP144_FD_184236 | JGI IMG/M metagenome (GOLD analysis project Ga0207884, IMG submission 184236) | Marine viral communities from the Deep Pacific Ocean - MSP-144 (SPAdes) | ecosystem: Environmental > Aquatic > Marine > Oceanic | place: Pacific Ocean | collected 2011-07-08 | reverse complement strand
GGAAAAGAATTACGCGATCGCGTTAATAATGCCGCTGGTTTTTAACAAAAATGAAAATTAGTCAGGAAGCCGTTACTGACGCTCTTGTAATTAAAAGTTATGGCGACGGCTTTCTACTGATTCAAGCTCCAAATCAAATTCCACAACAAATAACACATGACTGTGTTTTATCTCCTGAAGGTGTATTCGATGCACTGGATCTCCAAACTCTCGCTGAACAGTCTAGCGATTCTCAAATTGAGATAATAAAATCCTTCAATGCTGACGTTGTCATTATGGTGAATAACGAAGGTATTACTCCCAATATATTACAAATTACTGGCAACCTGGCACATTATGGGATCTCACTGGAAACCATGTCACTTGGCGCTGCTTGCCGTACCTATAACTTGCTGTTGAATGAAGGCAGAAAACCAATAGTATTGATTTACTTTTACAATTAATGCGGATGACGACTAATGCACCGCAATTGAACAAGTAAATAACCATATTAAACATATGGATTAAATCATTGTTTTTACGTTACTTATTAGCTTCTGCTGAAATAGCTTTTTTGCTAATACTTGACCCCGTCAGATGAAGTCAGGAAAATTCTCCTATTTGGATAACTTCAAGCCAGTGAAAGTAGAAGCAAAACCAGCAAAATTGATCTGGATCACGGATTTGAAATCATCAACCTAGTTGTTTTGCGGTAAAATTCATTAGCTGGAATGTTAGACAGAATGAAATGGGGTTCTGTTTTCTTATATAAAGAAACAGTGAAAGAGTTTTCATGAAAGAGAAGGTGTGATCGCTATGCAGGCGAAACAACAGTACAACTTTGAAGTGGTCAAATGGTTCGCCTATATGGCGTGTGTCTATTTGGTTGCCGGAACGGGTATGGGTGTATTTATTGCATCGCAGTTAGCCTGGCCAGATTTGAATTTTGATAATCCGTATATCAGTTTTGGTCGACTACGCCCATTACATACCAATACGGTTATCTTTGCGTTTGGTGGTTCGACTTTGATGGCGACAGCCTTTTATGTTGTTCAACGCACCTCTGGCGTCAGACTGTGGAGTGATAAATTGGCATGGTTCACCTTCTGGGGCTGGAACCTGATTATTCTCGGAGCCATCATTACTCTGCCTTTAGGTCTGACTCAATCAAAAGAATATGCTGAACTGGAATGGCCGCTGGATATTTTAATTGCGGTGGTTTGGATTGCCTACATGTTCAATTTCATCATGACCTTATCGATCCGAAAGGTTTCGCATATCTATGTTGCCAACTGGTTCTTCCTGGCAATGATGATCATGATTACCTACCTCCATGTAGTCAATAGTCTGTCTATTCCCGTCAGTATGTGGAAATCCTATTCCATTTTCTCCGGGGTTCAGGATGCGATGATTCAATGGTGGTGGGGTCATAACGCTGTTGGTTTCTTCCTGACTGCTGGTTTCCTAGGCATCATGTATTACTTCGTACCTAAACAGGCAAACCGTCCGGTTTACTCGTACCGCCTGTCAGTTATCCACTTCTGGGCGCTGGTATTCGGTTATGTCTGGTTGGGGGCTCACCATCTCCAATATACCGCTCTGCCAGATTGGACCGGTTCACTGGGTGCAGCCATTTCCCTTGCGATGATTATTCCTTCATGGGGTGGTGCGTTAAACGGTATGTTTACCCTGAGCGGTGCGTGGGACAAATTACGTACAGACTATATTTTACGTTTCCTGATTGTCTCTTTGGCGTTCTATGCGATGTCAACTTTCGAAGGTCCGGTTATGGCTTCGAAAACCGTAAATGCGTTGTCACATTACACTGACTGGACTATCGGTCACGTTCATTCAGGCGCACTTGGTTGGGTTGCAATGGTTTCTGTGGGTGCCTTGTACCATATGGTCGAACGTATGTGGGGTACAACCATGTATTCAGTCAAACTGGTCAATCTGCATTTCTGGATGGCGACTATTGGTACCGCAATTTACATCACTGCAATGTGGGTGTCCGGTATCATGCAAGGCCTGATGTGGCGTGCATACGATGAATATGGCAATTTGGCCTACACCTTTGTTGAGTCTGTAGCACAAATGCATCCTTATTACGCGATGCGTGCAATTGGTGGACTGATTTTCTTCCTGGGTGCGGTCATCATGCTGTTTAACGTAACAGTGACTATTCGCCGCGCGATTGCAAAACCGTCCGCCGAAATGGCAACTGCAGCGAATATTTGAGGGTATCAGCATGGCTAAAAAATCTAATAAACGCATTAGCTTTCAAGAGTGGGTAGAACAAAATGTGTGGGGGCTGGTGCTAGCGACGGCGTTGGTAGTGTCAGTCGGTGGTATTGTCGAGATCGTTCCATTGTTCTATTTGGATAATACTTTTGAGGATGATGTTTTTCCAGAATACGAAGAATTGCAGGGTGTACGTCCATACACTGCACTTGAGCTAGCTGGACGTGACATTTATCAGCGGGAAGGTTGCTATCTGTGTCATTCACAAATGGTACGTCCATTCCGTGATGAAAAAGATCGTTATGGTCATTATTCATTGGCTGTTGAGTCCAAATATGACCACCCATTTCAGTGGGGTTCCAAGCGTACCGGTCCTGATTTAGCGCGTGTTGGTGGTAAATACTCTGATGCATGGCATATTCAGCATTTACGTGATCCGCGTTCTGTTGTACCTGAATCCGTTATGCCTAGATATCCTTGGCTGGACAAATCCACCATCGATGGTGAAGGCATGGTTAAGCGACTCAAAGCAATGAAAGTCCTGGGGGTTCCTTACAGTGATGAAGAAATTCTGGGAGCAGCAGAATTCGTAGAAGGCAAAACTGAAATGGATGCTCTGGTCGCTTATCTGCAAGTGCTTGGCACCATGATTCAATTTGAACCAGGAAGAGATTACCGTGAGTGATTTTCTGTCTTATTTTAAGACAAACTGGTCTGCAATGACCGTAAGCGATTGGGTGGGTACCATTCTGACGGTTGTTATTTTCTTACTGATGTTTGGTATGTATTTCTGGGTGTTACGCCCTAAAAACAAAGAAAAACTTGAATCGCATCGTGACTTGCCACTGAGAGATGACGATATAAATTCGGAGAAAAATGATGGCTGATAACAATAAAAACCCAAATGAATGTCCTGATACCGGACATGAATGGGATGGCATCAGAGAATTGACTAATCCACCGCCGCGTTGGTGGACAATAGCTTTATACCTGAGCGGTTTGTTAGTGCTGGTGTATTTTATTCTTTATCCTTCTCTGCCATTAGTGAATGGAAACACCGAAGGTATTCTGGGCTGGACGCAGATCAATGAATACAAGGATGACATGGCAAAAATTCAGGAAAAACGTGCACCTTTTGAAGATCGTATTGCTGCAATGTCAGCAGAAGAAATTCTCGAAGATGATGAGCTGTTACGCTATGCAGTAGGTTCAAGCAAAGTGCTTTATGGTGACAATTGTGCCGCTTGTCATGGTGTGGGTGGATATCCTCAACCTGGTTCGGGATATCCTATCCTGGCTGATGATGACTGGTTGTACGGTGGAACGGTAAACAAGATCATTGAAACCCTGGCCAAAGGTCGTCAAGGAATGATGCCAGCACATGCTGAGCTGTTAACCGAAGAAGAAGTGGATGGTCTGGTTGAATTCGTGTTGAGTAACTCGGCTGGTGAAGCCACCGAAGCGCAATGGAAACTTTACAACGAAAAAGGTTGTGTAGCATGCCATGGTGCAGATGCTAAAGGCATTCAGCAATTAGGCTCGGCTAACTTATCTGATAAAGTCTGGCGCTTTTCTGGGGAACCCGATGAAATTCGCCATACGATTCTTCACGGCGTAAATGCTGCGAATGATCCAAAGACTCGTATTGCAGTAATGCCAGCCTGGAATGAAAAGCTTGCCGTACGTTTGGAAGCAGAAGAATACGGTGATGATCCTGAAGAATATTATGAAGGTGATGAAACTCAACGGCTTTCAGAAACTGAAATCAAAAAACTGGCTGTTTATGTCCATCAACTCGGTGGTGGCGTAGAGTAGACTCAAGCTAACGTAATTACGAGTCGATAGATTCAAGGAGATTGATATGGGTTTAGATGCTGTAGCGATTGGTTCTATTGTAAGCCTTGTGTTGACAATTGTTGTGATTGGCGTGATTGCCTACAAGGTCGTTAAAAACATGGAAGACAGTTCCAACGATAATTGACAGAGTGACGAATCAAAAAAAGCCGATTTTTGTCGGCTTTTTTTGTACGTCAAAAGCTAAATTAGTAAATGCTTATATTATTTGACGTGGTATAATTCCATCGGATAAGTTGCCTGTGAGGTACAAACTGTGTCGGAACAACTGAAGTCAGCAGAGCTCAATATTAATGACATCTATGATGAGGTCTCTGACTGGCATGTTAATGCCGGTGGCACTAAGGTCGTAGCAAAGCGGATGTCTGGTCGTTTCAGACGCCTTAAATGGTTTGGTATGTCGGTCTGGTTAATTTTCTTTATTGGGCCTTACCTACGCTGGAACGGCCAACAGGCGATTCTTTTCGATATCCCCAATCGTCAATTCAACTTTTTAGATATCACCATTTTCCCACAAGATATCTGGATGCTTTCCCTTACATTATTGTTCTTTGCCATATTGTTGGCGGCAGTAACCAGTATTGCGGGTCGGGTATTCTGTGGTTATTTCTGTTTTCAAACTGTCTGGACTGATGTTTTTACCTTTATCGAAACCCGTATTGAAGGTGATACACCTCAAAAAGCGATGAAGTTTAAAAACTCGCCGAATACCGTCAGCAAAGTCTCCCGCATCGTTCTGAAACATGCTTTATGGTTGTCAATTGCCTTACTGACTGGCGTTACCTTTGCTGCCTGGTTTACCGATGCGTTTCAACTCTGGTATGACTATTTTCATCTGCAGGCGTCATTAGCTGCCTGGATAGTCCTGGCTATGTTTACTATTGGAACATATATCTTTGCTGGATTTATGCGTGAGCAGGTGTGTTTCTGGTTATGCCCATATGCCCGTCTACAAGGGGTTATGTATGATCAGGACACCGTGCTGCCAGCATATGATGCCGAACGTGGCGAACCCCGTGGCAAGCTTAAAAAAGGTGCTATGGACTCTAGTAAAGGCAGCTGTATCGATTGTAAGGTGTGTGTTGCAGTATGTCCTACCGGAATTGATATACGTAAGGGGCAACAAGAGGGATGTATCACCTGTGGTATGTGTATTGATGCCTGTGACAGTATTATGGACAAAACCAATCAGCCTCGTGGTTTGATTCGTTATGCGTCATACAAGGATTTACATCACAATGCTCAACCGGCCCCGTTATATAAACGTCCGAGAGTTATTATTTATTCATTTATATTGATGATGGCAATGTCTGGCGTTGGTTATGGCTTTGCCACGCTCTCGTCGACAGAGTTTCAGGTTATTCACAATCGACAACCGGTATTTGTTCAGCTAAGTGATGGATCTATTCAGAACCGTTACACACTTAAAATGCTTAACAAAACCAATAAAACCATGGAAGTTCAGTATGGCATCAGTGGTCTGGAAGGCGCCACTTTGCATGGTATTGACCACAGCGTTATTATTGAACCCGGTAAGGTTATTCCATTACAGGCACTGGTTAGAGTGCCAGATGGAGAACTCAACACAGAACTTGAACACCTGACTTTTATTGCTAATGTCGTTTCCAACCCGGGTGTTTCTGTCCAGTATGAAAGTGTCTTTATGGGGCCGAAATGATGGCAATCTCACAAGAAAATAATCAAGCACTGAAAAATCCATGGGTCTTAGGGTTTCTCGCTTTTTTGTGCACGTTTGTCACGATGAATATCATATTTATCTACCTGGCATTTAAGTCGCCACCAAATCTGGTCGTCGATAATTACTATGAGCGAGGCAAGGCTTACGCTGAGAAAGATATGCAGCTTGAACAGGAAAATAAGCTCGGCTGGAGCGGGGTTATTATGGTTCCGGCAAATAACCGGGTCAATCAGCGTCAGGCTTATGAAGTGCTGATCCAAGGAAAAAATTCTACAACTGTAGAATTGGATTCTGTCCGCTTATTCGCTTATCGCCCTTCAGATCAGCGTGAAGATTTTTCGGTTGAAATGAATCCTATTGGTCTGGGACGTTATGGCGCGGATATTGAGTTTGGCTTGCCAGGTAACTGGGACATAATAGTTGAAGCCAAACGTGGAGATGATGAGTTTCTGATCACCCGCAGAATTTATATTGATCCTTAATTATTTAAAAGCAAGTTGATAGTTTTTGTCTGAATCTGCCGCGCAAACTAAAAAAAGCGAATGTTTTCATTGTGGATTAATTGTCAAAAATCCCGGTGAATTTACTGCACAAATAAATTCCCTTCCACATGACTTTTGTTGTCATGGCTGCCAAATGGCATGCCAGACAATCTACGCAGCGGGACTACAGGGTTTTTATAATAAAACGCCAGAAGGCGAATCACTTGCCCCCCCGCCTGAAACAGCTAATGATTTTCATGCCTATGATATTGATGAAATTCAGGCAGATTATGTTGATGATCTAGGCGATAAACGCACCATTTACCTGTTAATCGAGGGGATACACTGTGCTGCCTGCGTTTGGTTAATTGAACATGCACTGCATAAATTACCAGGTGTGTTGGAGGCAGATGTAAATTTGACAGCAAAACGCTGTCGAATTCGCTGGGATAATCGCGAAACTTCCTTATCTGTTTTAATGCAGCACCTCGCTAAACTGGGCTATGCAGCAGTGCCTTTTGACCCGGAAACGGCAGAAGGTGCATTGGCCAAGCGTCATCGTGGATTAGTATATCGAATGGCTTTTGCCGGTTTTGCCATGATGAACCTGATGTGGGTTTCCATTGCATTGTATTCCGGTGCAGCAGAAGACGAGTTCCGCAATCTGTTTCATTGGGTCGGCTTTTTTATTGCCACACCAACATTGCTTTATTCAGGTTACCCATTTTTTCGCAATTCAATAAGTGGATTACGCAGCCGTTATCTGACCATGGATTTACCGATTGCTATCGGTGCTACTGCAACCTATATTTACTCAACGTATATCACCTTCACTGGATCGTTAGATGGCGAAGTCTTCTTTGATACGGTAGTGAATTTTATCTTTGTGATTCTTATTGGCCGATACTTGGAAGCGCTTTCCAAACGGAACGCGCTATCCGCAACGCGGCGCATGCTGGAGTTACAACCGAAACTGGCAACCCTAATTGAAGCGGGTGTCCAGAAAACAGTGCCTATCCGTTCGGTAAAAGCAGGGGATTTGGTGCTGGTCCGTCCCGGTGAGAATATACCAGTCGATGGCATTGTGACCGAGGGTGAAAGTGCCGTCGATGAGTCAATGTTGACTGGCGAATCACAACCGATTCGCAAACAACCTGACGATTCTGTAGTGGCCGGCAGTATTAATGGGGAAGGCGCTTTTGTTGTCAGAGCAAAACATGTGTTACGCCATACTGCTCTGGCAAAAATCATTGCGCTGATGGATGAGGCGCAAACCTCTAAAGCGCCTATTCAAACGCTGGCAGACAAAATCGTTCCCTGGTTTGTGGTAATTACCTTGACTCTTGCTACGTTGACCTTTATGTATTGGGTGGGAAGTGATTTTGAAAAAGCATTATTGGCTGCAGCCTCGGTATTAGTAGTGACCTGTCCCTGCGCTTTTGGCATGGCAACCCCAATGTCGATTGCGGTTGCCAGTGGTGTGGGGGCTAGCAATGGTATTTTGATCAAACAAGGTATTGCATTAGAGAAGTTATCCAGTGTGACTCATTATGTGTTTGATAAAACAGGCACATTGACTGAAGGTAAATTAAGGCTGGTTAAACGGTTCACCGCGGAAGGCATTTCCCCACAAACGGTCCTACAGATTGCGGCGTCAGCAGAGCAACAGTCCGAACACGGCATTGCAAAAACCATTATCTCAGCCGCTCACCAAGAGAATCTGCCTATATTGGAGATTTCCGGGTTTAATGCTTCTCCGGGAAGAGGGGTGGAAGCGGATATTGAGGGACAGAAAATTCTGGTAGGTACGGCGGAATGGATGACGCTGCATGATATAAAGCTAAATGGCGAATGGCAATCACAGGTCAATCAGCTGGAACAACAAGGGATCAGCGGTGTATTTGTGGCGCGTGAACAAAAACTGATAGGCATTTTAGGCTTATTCGATACGTTACGAGATGACGCAAAAAACGTGATTGCTGATATGTTGGCGCAGGGGCTTAAAGTCACTGTATTAAGTGGTGATCGTCAACTGGTAGTGGATTCGGTTACCGCAGATTTAGGCAATATCCAGCGGTTGGCCGAAGTATTGCCTGCTGAGAAACGGCAGGTGATTCAGAGATTACAGCAACAAGGCGATTTTGTTGCAATGGTGGGTGATGGCATTAATGATTCACCCGCATTAATTCAGGCTGATGTGGGTATAGCTCTGGCTTCGGGGACCGATGTCTCTATTGAAAGTGCCGATATTATCCTATCGCATAATCAACTGAGTCAGGTCGCTTTGGCAAGGCAGTTGGCTGCCCGGACATTACGCACCATTCGGCAGAATATTGTATTATCCATAAGTTATAACGTGATTATGGTCCCATTAGCTATGATGGCCTTAGTCAGTCCCTTACTGGCAGCAATCACGATGCCGATTAGTTCGTTACTTGTCATTGGTAATGCTGCCAGGATTAGTCGAATAGTAAAGAGGTAGGCTATGGAAGTCATTTATGGACTTTTACCCGGTATGTTATTGCTGGGCCTGGTGGGTGTTGCAGTGTTTTTCTGGGCTGTTCGAAGTGGTCAGTACGACGATATGGATGGCGCCGCTAACCGGGTATTGATGGATGATGATAACGATCCTGAAGAGCTCGAAGCGGACGAAGAACCACAAGTAAAGAATGAAGCCCGCAAGGATGAATAGGCTTGTTATTCTGTGTTGCGTTGGCCTTTTGCTGACGAAAAACGTCCTGGCTGAAAATATACATGTTGGCATGAGTAGTGCTTTGACTGGTCCACTAGCTGAAATGGGATTGTCAATGCAAGCCGGAATAAACGCTTTTTTTTCCAAAGTAAATGATCAGGGAGGCATTCAGGGCAATCGTATTGAACTATTGGCACTGGATGACTCCTACGAACCAGTTCTGGCAGCCTCTAATATGCGGCAGCTTATTACTGAGCATAATGTCGTGGCGGTACTGGGTAATGTTGGAACACCAACGGCAGTTGTCAGTGTTCCGATTGCGGAACAATCTCAGGTTGCTTTGGTCGGTGCATTTTCCGGCGGTGAAGTGCTAAGGCGAGATCCCCCTAGTCGTTATATCATTAATATTCGGCCGGGATATCGACAGGAAGTCGCAACGTTGATTTACGGTTTATTGAATGCGGGCATTCAAGCCGATGAGATCGCTTTTTTTACGCAGCAGGATAGTTATGGCAATGCGGTATATCAGTCAGCTGCGCTGGCCTTGCAAGCCAGAGGGTTTTATCGGGCGGAGTACCTGCCTCATGCCTATTATTCTCGCAATACAATGAATGTCGAAAGTGCTGTTGCGACGATTCTCAAAGCAAAAAAAACACCCAAAGTTATTCTGATGGCTGGCAGTTATGCCCCATCGGCCAAGTTTATAAAACTATTGCATGCAGATAAGCCGGACATGTGGTTTGTGAATGTGTCATTTGTCGGTAGCCATGTACTGGAGCAATCTCTTAAAGGGATTGATGCAAATGTTCTGGTCAGTCAGGTTGTGCCGGAAGTCGATGCGGATTTGCCGATCGTCAATGAATATCGGCAGGCTTTGGCGCAATATGATAAAAACTTGCAGCCCAATACAGTCTCTCTGGAAGGCTACATCGTGGCAAAAGTATTTTGCCAGGCATTAAAACGTATTGATGGTCCAGTAACACGTCAGTCAGTTGTTGATGCTCTTTATGATCTTGAGGATTGGGATATTGGTCTGGAGACCCAGAGCAGTTTTGCCAGTAATACCTCTGCTGTAGGCAACAAAGTCTGGCTCAGCAAACTTGAAAACGGTTCGTTTAGATCCTTTGAATGGCGTGACTTTGAGTTACCACAGTAGCTTCATCTACAGGATGTGAGCAAAATGAACAGGGAAAATATGTTTAAAAACTGGAGCATCCGTGCACTGCTGCACTTCTGGGCAGTCATTACCGTATTGATGGTATTGCTAATGGCGGCAATAGCCATGTTCAGCCATCATCATTACACCAAAAATCAACTTCAGCTTACCGAACAAGTGTTTCCGCTGGTAGATAATGCTCGACAAATTACGACCAGCGCGGCCGCCTTTATTACCAGGCAGAAGCAGATTATCAGTGCCCAAAATGCTGATGAACTTGCCAGTGTTGCTAAAAGAGCGCCGCTTGAGGCTGAATTCGAACAAACCTGGCAACGTTTACTGGTAAGTATGCAGGAGCTGGAAATTTCACCAGAGCTCACCACTGTTTTAACTGATTATTATCAACAGTTTCTCGAAACTGATAGTCAGTTACTGCAGCAAATGCAGGTTCAGCACCAATTATCTGAACAGCTTGAACAACGTACCGAAAGTGTGTCCTTGCTGGGAGAAGAAATTCAGGAAATTGCCGAAGCGATTACCGGCAAAATTGATTTGACCCTGACCAGACAAATCCAGTCCTTACGTCCTCCTGCATTAGTTGAACAGTCTGATACAACTACGTTAATTGATAATTACGGTGCCGTAGAACGAAGCAGCTATTCTTTGATGCTGAATGTGTTGCGTATCAGTATGTTAAGTCAGAAAATTCGTGAAACACAAAATCAGGATTTGCTGCTGAGTATCAGGGAAAACGATATTAGGGAACAAGAGGCGATGTTGCGTAATGCTATTTTGGTAATCAAGCAGCATCTACAAAATTACCCTGATTTGATGCTACAGGCCGATAGATTACAACAACAGATTGATAGCTTTATTCACTTGGTAGTAGACAATGATAATTCGGTTTATCAATTGCGTATCCGACAAATAGAGGCATATGAACAATCCCAAATCGTGCAACAGCAGGGGTTGGATATATTGGAAATACTGATGCTGAATCTGAATAACCTTTCCGCCAGAGTAGGGGAGCAGGGGCTGGTCAGAACGCAGGCCTCAGCCGCACTGGCCAAGACAGCCAAATGGTGGATGATTATAAGTTGTTTGATTATTTCGTTAGGTATTACCGGTTTTGTACTCACCATGACAGCACGTATTAATCAGCCGATGCAACGCTTACGTAAAGCGATGCATTCCTTGTCTGCTCAGAATTTTGATACCCGGATGCCAACAGATAATGGTCAAAGTGAATTTAACTTACTTGCCAATGACTTTAATGTTTTTGCTGCGCAAACCCAGAGTCTGATTGAGACACTGGATGAGACCAGACACTCACTGGAGGTGCGGGAAACACGGATTCGTGCCATTCTTAATGGTGTTCCGGAAGCTATTCTGGCGCTTCAGGCCGATGGAACAATCAGTTCCTGTAATCCGGCGGCAGAAAAAATATTAAAGGCCAGTGAAAGCCAATTGGCTGGCCAGAAAATATTGCAGTTCTTTGCACAAACGGAATCGATTCACTCGCTTGGTGATATTGAGCAGCAGCAAAAAGACAATCGTGAGTTTGAGGGTTTGAACTGGTTTGGTGAGTCATTTTCCATGTGGGTCTCGCTCAGTCCTTTATCAGAGTTTGATGATGATATCTGGGTTTGCGTGATATCGGATATCAGCTCATGGAAAAGAACCAAACTGGCATTAGTCCAAACCAGTAATGAATTAAATGCCATTCTTGAAAATGCCATGGTAGGTATTGCTTTTATCAAGAATCGCCAGATTATTCGTGTAAATAATAAATTCGAACAATTGTTTCTGTTTTCCCGAGAGGATATTGAAGGCAAAAGCACTTTATGTCTGCATCCCAGCGAAGAAGCTTTTGAACGCTTTGGCGAACAGGCTTACAGCACATTGTCTGAAGCAGAAAACTTTGAAGCTCAAGTTGAAATGATCCGTGCTAATGGCGAGAAATTCTGGTGTGCAGTCGCCGGTCAGGTAATTGATCCGGTCAATCCAGCAGAGGGATCCATCTGGCTGTATGAAGATGTGACTCATCAACGTCAGAATGAAGAGCGACTGACTAGATTAGCCAGCAGCGATATTCTGACTGGTTTACCTAACCGAGGTGTATTTAAAGATCGCCTTGAACATGCCATACACAAAGCCAAACGACAAAATGGTCGACTTGCCGTGTTCTTTCTCGACTTGGATCATTTCAAACATATCAACGATTCATTGGGCCATAAAGCCGGAGACATCTTGTTGTGCGAAGTGGCACGGCGCATCCGTTCCTGTGTCAGGGACAGCGATACGGTTGCGAGATTAGGTGGGGATGAATTTACCGTTATTCTGGAAGATATCACCTCAGCTCAGTATGTCGGCAGAGTGGCTGAAAAAATTCTCAGCACGACAGCTTTGCCATATATGTTGGATAACATTGAAGTGAATATCAGTCCGAGTATCGGGATAAGCTTATATCCTGCAGACGGACGCGATGTCGATATGCTGGTGCGTAATGCCGATGCAGCGATGTACTACGCCAAGGGGAGTGGTCGTAATAATTTTCAGTTCTATTCCTCAGAAATGAATGCCCAGGCATCACAGCGACTGGCAATGGAAACCGGTTTGCGTCGTGCAGTTGAATTGCAGGAGTTTTATCTGCAGTTTCAACCGCAGATTGATCTGGAAACGGGCCGGGTGGCAGGTGCCGAGGTGTTATTACGTTGGCATACAGAGCAATGGGGAGATGTTTCACCAGCGATTTTTGTACCCGTGTTAGAAGATACCGGTCTGATAAGTACGGTAGGAGAATGGGTGTTAAGAAAAACCTGTGAAGCGTACATGGCAAACCAGCAATATTTGCCCGATGACTTTTTAATGGCAGTCAATCTTTCGGGCCGTCAATTTAAAGGCAATTTACTGGTCAACTTTATTCGCAATCTGCTGGAACAAACCGGAATGCCTGCCAAAAATCTGGAATTGGAGATTACCGAAAGTCTGTTAATGGAAAACACTGAGCAAGCTGTTCAGACCTTACGAGAATTGAGTTTGCTTGGTATTACCCTGGCCATTGACGACTTTGGCACCGGCTATTCGTCGTTGTCATATTTGAAGCAGTTCCCGCTCAATGTGCTAAAGATCGACCGAACTTTCGTTCGCGATGTGACAGAAGACAGTGATGACGCGGCTATCGTAAATGCCATTCTGGCCATGTCGAACAGTCTGGCCTTGGAAGTTGTAGCTGAAGGCGTTGAGACTGCAGAGCAGCTGGCATTTTTACGTAAGAGTCAGTGCAAACGGGCACAAGGGTTTTATTTCAGCAAGGCCATCGACCTGAGCGACCTTATGGATTATATAAAACTAACTGATCAGGATGAGCGGGCCGTATAAGTCAACATTGGACGTTCTTCAGGGTGAAGTCGGATAGTGAGACCAATATTCGGGTAATGCCAGATTTGTGCCGGACTTTCTTCTGCTTCATTCTGAATTTGTTCGGGTTCTCCAAAACGCGTGCGTACCATTTCCTCATCGAGACGTACTGAAGGAATATAAGTAAGCACTATTGCCGGAGCAGATAATAAAGCCTGCTTATCATCAAAAGCAGGATCATAGCGCCGAGCTCCACTGGGTTGGAGTTTTGCCGAAACCGCTCTTGCCGCCATCGCTTGTAATTTCTCTTCAGGAACCTGAAGATTAAGGACAGTACGTGCTGAGAGTCCACCAAGATTAATGGATTCAAAAAATACTTCAGCAGAAATATCGTCGTTTTCAGAAATAAAGAGAGCCGCTTCCCCGGCTTCACGCCATAACTGTTGAATTTCCCCGTAAGTAGTGGTGCCTAAGTGCACACCCATCACTTGAATTTGGTTATCAGGCATCACCGTCACTTCCCAAGGTTTGGGGGCGGTGGGTTGTGGAGAGGGGACCAGCATTAATGCAGCAATCGCAATAATGACTAAAGTCGTACCAAGTAAAAATTTGAGCAATATACGCATAAATATCCGAATTAGTTAACTTGTAACCAGAAAGTGACTGGCCCGTCATTGGTCAGTGAAACCTGCATATCAGCAGCAAATTGTCCGGCTTCAACCGTGACAGTTTGCAGCCGTGCCTGTGCCAGCAGATAATCAAACAATTGTTTGCCCTGTTCGGGCGGTGCAGCAGGCGTGAAACTGGGGCGATTGCCTTTACGGGTATCAGCGGGCAAGGTAAATTGCGGTACCAGCAGTAAATCACCTTTTATATCGAGCAAGCTTAAATTCATTTTGTCGTCGGCATCGCTGAATACTCGATAGTTTAAAATGCGTTTTAACAATCTGTCAGCAACAGCTATCGTGTCGGTTTTTTCTATACCAATCAATACCAGCAAACCTTGGCCGATTTGAGCAATGGTTTGATTTTCATTGATAGTGACATCCGCCTGACTGACACGTTGTAGCAATGCAATCATTTTAGTTTCGATGCCAATTGATCTGTCGTTCTGACCAGCGCATCAATAATCGCAGGCTCGCTTGCTGCGTGTCCAGCCAAAGGCAACACTTCAAACTGTGCATTTGGCCAGCGTTGATAGACTTCCCACGATTGCTGCATTGGACACACCATGTCGTAGCGGCCATGAATAATGGTTGCCGGGAGATGATTAATTGATTCTATGCTTTCCAACAAGGGCTGGTCTGCCAGAAAACAATTATTCAACGCGTAATGCAATTGGATTCTGGAATGTGCCAGTGGCCCTGGCGATTGCTCAGCATCGGGTTGATAATGTTGATCGCGGAGCATCACAATGGTGGCTTCCCAGTTTTGTAATGTATTGGCAGCGATTTCCTGTTGAGAGACATCCGGATGGGTTAATTTCTGATAAAAATATGCCAATGGTGAATTTTGCTCACTTTCAGGTAAATCCTTCACCAGTTCATGCCAGGCTTCAGCAAACACTCTGGATGCGCCGCCTGCAGCATAAACCCAGTTAATATCCTGCTGTCTTCCAAGAAAAGTGCCGCGTAACACCATGTTTGAGACTTTTTGAGGATGCTGTCGGGCATACGCTAACGCTAATGTGGCTCCCCATGATCCACCAAATAACATCCACTTATCAATATCGAGTAATTTGCGGATAGCTTCCATATCCGCTATCAGATAATCGGTGGTGTTATGTTCCAGTTCACCTGCTGGTAACGAACGTCCGCAACCACGCTGATCAAATAAAATAACGTGATATAACTCAGGATCAAAATAACAACGGTGCTGTGGCCGGCAACCAGAGCCAGGACCACCATGTAAAAATATTACCGGGATTCCCTGTGGATTGCCGCACTGCTCGAAATAAACCTCATGACGTCGACCATCCGGCATTTCTTCACAGGATAATAGCTGGCTGTGAAAAGGCTCGATATCAGGGTATAGAGTACGCATAT
>Ga0207884_1000782_pt1 | contig 15574 bp, 12 predicted proteins | sample MalvirmetaMSP144_FD_184236 | JGI IMG/M metagenome (GOLD analysis project Ga0207884, IMG submission 184236) | Marine viral communities from the Deep Pacific Ocean - MSP-144 (SPAdes) | ecosystem: Environmental > Aquatic > Marine > Oceanic | place: Pacific Ocean | collected 2011-07-08 | reverse complement strand
CTTCGAGATCTTCGTTTTCTACCAGTGTGAGGCCCGCCGGGCTCTCCGTTGCGACTGCCCTCTGGCTGGCCCCCCGATACCCCCGGTTGCCAAGTCGTTGAAACGAATTGTCGATGGCCTGTGAAAATTTATGCTCAATGGATTTTCGTTGCAGACGAATCAACCGCATGGCATCGAAGTACGTTGCCTGTTCACCGTTACTTGCCGCCCGATCGGCAAGATCGAAAAACGTATCATCCACATGGTCAAAAACTTCAGCCAACCGCTGATCCAAAACGACTTTTGCGTGATCTCTCAACTGGCGAAGCGACTCAGGCATTTCGAAGCCTCGGCCCTTCATTTTTTCAGCCTCAACTAATTTCAAACGTTCGTTCATCATTGTGTGGCCTGCTCGGAGATAAATCCTATAAGACGAAGATGGTCAACTATTGACTCGGATTATAGGTTCGTTACCCAGCACCCGAGATAAGTGAAACACCAACCAGTTCCCAAAACTGACCTGCCGATTCTGACTTTGCCCAAAAACGAGATACAGATCACACTTGTCGCCACCAATAACTGCGGCAACTTAATCAGCCCCAGTCTATTCCCCCATAAACGACTGTTGTAATATGCCCGGATCGCAGCTGGATACCCTATGTCAAAGAATTTGCCTGAAAACCATATCTCCACCTCCGTCAAGCAAGCCCTCGCAGAAGATATCGGCGAAGGGGATATTACTGCCCTCCTGATTCCAGAAGAAAACACTGCCGAGGCCAGCGTCATTACCCGCGAACAGGCGGTGGTATGCGGAACAGCCTGGGTGGATGAAGTGTTCGCCCAGCTGGACCCCGCCGTCAGGATTGAATGGCGGGTAGGCGACGGGGACGAGGTAAAACCGGGGGATATTCTCCTGACCCTCTCCGGGCCGGCACGCAGCCTGCTGACCGGCGAGCGCACCGCACTTAACTTTCTGCAAACCCTCTCCGGTACCGCCACCATTGCACGGCAGTTTGCGGCGCTGGTAAAAGGGACGACCATTCAGATTCTCGATACCCGCAAGACCATCCCCGGCCTGCGTCTGGCGCAAAAATACGCGGTGACCGTGGGCGGTTGCCACAATCACCGCATCGGACTGTACGACGCTTTTCTGATCAAGGAAAATCACATTGCTGCCTGTGGCGGTATCGCCGCCGCAGTCACCAAGGCACGCGAAATCGCCCCTGACAAACCCGTCGAGGTGGAAGTAGAGAGTCTGGAGGAGTTTCAGCAGGCGCTGCAGGCCGGAGCCGACATTATCATGCTGGACAATTTCGATGAAAAACAGATCCGCGAAGCCATCGCCATGAACCGGGGGGCCGCCAGACTGGAAGTATCCGGAAACCTAGAAGTGAACAACCTCGCTGCGAAAGCTATCGAGGGAATCGATTACCTGTCATCCGGCAGCCTGACGAAGCACTGCCGGGCCATTGACCTGTCGATGCGGATACAGTTGAAAAATCTGCCGGACTAAACCCACTCGGCCATCAGCGCAGCATAGGACTCATCGTCCGGAATCTGGCGCGGTGGATGCTTGCAGAAGAACGCCGAGGGAATGTCCACAGCCCCACTGATGCCGCGCTCCAGCGCCAGCTTCGCACAGCGAAGGGTATCAATGGCCACCCCGGCGGAATTTGGCGAATCCTCCACCGACAGCCGCAGCTCAATATTCATCGGCACATCACCGAACAATTTGCCCTCCATGCGGATAAAGCAGACCTTGTTGTCATTCTGCCAGGGCACATAATCACTCGGCCCCACGTGAATATTCTCATCGGCCAGCCGCTGGGGAATGGCGCTTTGCACCGCTTCAGTCTTGGACTCTTTCTTGGAGGCCAGGCGGTCACGATTCAGCATATTCAGAAAATCCGTGTTGCCACCAGTATTCAACTGGTAGGTCCGCTCCAGTTTCACGCCGCGATTTTTAAACAGGTTACCCAGCGTGCGGTGAAGAATCGTCGCCCCCAACTGCGCCTTGATATCATCGCCGATAATCGGCAGGTTCTTTGCCTTGAAGCGGGCCGCCCAATCGGGATTGCTGGCAATGAATACCGGGATATTGTTAACAAAGGCACAACCGGCCTCCAGGGCACACTCCGCATAAAATTCTGTGGCTTTCTGGGAGCCCACCGGCAGATAGTTCATCACCACATCCACCGCTGCATCCTTTAACTGCGCCACCACATCAGCCAGACTCGGCTGGAGCTCCGATCCGGGCAGGAAAGTGCGGTCATCACCGTAGCCCGCCATGTGCTCGGAATAGCCATCCAGCACATTGCCCATGGAAACCGTGACACCACAGGGCGGGACATCCGGACAAAACACTGTGGTGCAGTTGGGCAGTGAAAAAATCGCCTCGTTGACATCCCGGCCCACTTTTCGTTTATCAATATCAAAGGCCGCCACTACCTCAATGTCTTCCGGCCGGTAACCGCCCAGCTCGTAATTCAGCAAACCGATTGAATCCTGCACCCCGCGCAAACGGTAGTGGTAAATTCCCTGAATCAGCGAGCTGGCACAGTTGCCCACACCCACCACAGCTATTCTTATTTTCTTTCTTTCCACTTCGGCTCCTTAAACATAAAAACAGCAAACACTAATCGTCGCTGACAAACCTGCCAGAGGTCACAAATACTACCCGCCGGTGCAGCGGATAATTAATGGCCAATGCCACCGCAGTCGCCACCAATATCCTCGCCAGCAAATAATCCAGCGCAAAATAGGCCACCAGCGACAACACCCCAACAACATTGGCTGCAGCGGCAATCAGACAAACCAACATATAGCTATAGATCTGCCAGCCAATACCCTCCCGGTGGGCTTTGAAACTCCAGCGGCGGTTAAGAAAAAAGTTTACCAGCCCGCCACTGATCGGCCCAGCTGCCACGGAAAACGCCAGCGGCAGACCCAACACCTGAAAACACAGCATCATCACCAAAAAATCAATAGCCGTGGCCACCACAGCCGACGTCTGCGCCCGAAGAAACATCCCGTCAGCCCGCCCGCGCCGACAGGTACAGCGCCCTGAACCGCAGCACCGCAGAGACATTACCCAGTACGGCCAGAACCCATATCACCAGCAACAACGGCAGGCCCTGCGGCCAGAATGCCGAGGCCGCCAATCCCAACAACAGATACACGTAGCGCTCCGTACGCTTCATGGCACCCCGGGGGACGGCCAGCGTCATGGCCTCCGCCTTGGCGGTGGTGTAACTGATCATGAATGAACCGTGAATCGCCAGCAGGCAACCCAGTAGGGTCCAGGTCTGGTGGCGGAAAAACAGCGCACACCCGGCCAGCAACATAAAATCCACATAGCGATCAATGGTGGAATCGAGAACCACACCACCGCGATCCGCTGTCGCCTGCAACCGCGCCAGCATGCCGTCCAGCACATCGCTGACGCCGGACAACAGCGCCAGGAAAAACCCGTAGCCAAAATGGCCGAGGGCAATCGACGCCGCGGCAAGCAGGCCGAACAGCAAAGATACGAACGTGACTTGATTGGGTGTTACCGAACAGCGTTGCAATAGTCTCACCACTGGCTCGACACACCAAACCGCAAAATTCATCAACGCCTTGCCGAGCAGCGCGCTGCCACCCTGACGATCCACGCGCTCGTAGCGTTTGAACCCCCCGCCGGCCAAACCCCGTAGAAAATAAACCAGACCGAGTGACAGCATCAGCACAAATACCGCCAGAACAACCCACGCCTCGCTCTTTATCACCGCGAACACCCGGTGACTTGATCGGCCCCGATCGGCAACCGTTTACGGTGCATCCGTCCGTATAAAACGCCACACAACATGGTTATTTTTATCTCACCTTCAGCCAGCCACTACGGTCAACGCGAAGATTGTCGCCCTGACCCCTCAACACCGGCCATTATAGGAAGGTCAAGAGCCGCTTCCCACCGTTTATTTCAAACCGATGACACCCGTTGCAATGAGAGATGAAAATTTGATCCAGCGCAACAACCTGCCACTTTTTTCTCAAAGGGACTGTTTCATTTAATAATAAATCTCATTACCATTAAGGGTTGTTGCTACCGGAGAGGGTGCTATGCAAATCAGTAGGCGTTTTCATCACTGTATTCTGGGCCTGCTATTGGTCTGCTCCACTGCGGTTGCCTCAGCCGCTGAAGTCAACTTGTATTCCGCGCGGATCGAGGCGCTGATCAAGCCATTGCTGGACACCTTTACCGAGCAGACCGGTATCGAGGTCAATCTGGTGACCGGCGACGCCGACGGCCTGATTCAGCGTCTGAAGAGTGAAGGCCGCAACTCACCCGCAGATATCCTGCTCACCACCGATGTGGGCCGCCTGTACCGGGCCAAAGAGGCCGGCCTGACTCAATCGGTGAAATCGGCCACACTGGAACAGAATATCCCCGTGATGTATCGCGATGACAGCAATCACTGGTTTGGTCTTTCCCTCCGTGCGCGGCCCATCCTTTACGTCAAGGACAAAGTGGACCCAGCCGAACTGAACAGCTACGAAGACCTCAGCGACCCCAAATGGAAAGGCAAAATCTGTATTCGCTCTTCCAACAATGTTTACAACCAGTCCATGGTGGCATCGCTGATCGCCGCCAATGGTCTGGAGGCTACCGAGGAGTGGGCCAAGGGGCTGGTGGCCAATTTCGCCATGCCACCCAGAGGCGGCGACCGAGACCAGATCAAGGCGGCGGCCGCCGGCCAGTGCGATCTGGCCATCGCCAACACCTATTACCTGGCGGGCATGCTCACCAGCGATGACGAAGAGCAGCGGGCTGCCGCTGAAAAAATGGCCGTGTTCTGGCCCAACCAGGATGGTCGTGGCGCTCACGTCAATATCTCCGGTGCTGCCGTCACCGCCTCGGCACCCAACCGCGACAACGCCATTGCCCTGCTGGAATTTTTAAGCACCGATGCGGCGCAATCCTGGTATGCACGTGAAAACGGCGAATACCCCATCCGCGATGATATCGAGATCGGTTCGCTACTGAGCAGCTGGGGCACCTTCAAGGCCGACCCGGTGGAACTGTATAAGCTGGGAGCCGGCAATGGCGAGGCCCTGCGCCTGATGGATCGGGCCGGCTGGCGCTAGCAGCCTGCCAAGCCCCCTCCATGCCAGATTCTCCACGACAACAACAGACACTGATCAGTACCGGCGCAGTCCTCCTGGCACTGTTGCTAGCGCTGCCGGTGATTGTCGTGGTGAGCTACGTGTTTGTGCCCACTGGCGAAATCTGGAGCCATCTGGCCGCCACGGTGCTGCCGGATTACATTATCAACTCGTTGCTGCTGATGCTCGGCGTCGCCATCGGCACCCTGCTGATCGGGGTGAGTACCGGCTGGCTCACCAGCATGTGCCAGTTTCCCGGCCGGGGCCTGTTTGAATGGGCCCTGCTACTGCCCATGGCCATGCCCGCCTACATCATCGCCTACACCTATACCGGCATGCTGGACTTCTCGGGGCCGGTACAAACCACCCTGCGGGAGCTCACCGGCTGGGGCTTCGGGGATTATTATTTCCCCGATCTCCGCTCGATCGAAGGGGCCGCCATCATGCTCACATTGGTGCTCTACCCCTACGTTTACCTGCTCAGCCGCGCCGCTTTCCTCAATCAGTCCATCTGTGTGCTGGATGCCAGTCGCACCCTGGGCAACGGCCCCTGGCGCACCTTCCTGTTTGTCGCCCTGCCATTGGCCCGACCGGCGATCATCGCCGGGCTGTCGCTAGCATTGATGGAAACCCTCGCGGATTTTGGCACCGTGCAATATTTCGGAGTCTCCACCTTTACCACCGGCATTTTCCGCACCTGGTTCGGCATGGGCAGTGCCGCCGCCGCGGCCCAACTGGCTGCCGGACTGATGTGTTTCGTGATGATTCTGATTCTGGTGGAGCGCTACTCCCGACGCCGCGCCCGTTACCACCACACCAGCCGCCGCCATCAGGATATCCACCGCTATTCGCTGCGGGGCATGCGAGCCGTTGCGGCAAGCGGCTTCTGTTTCGGTATCGTCGCATTGGGATTTCTGCTGCCCGCCACTCAATTGCTGAGCTGGACGGTCAGCGTTGCCGACCAGGTCCTCGACGCACGATTCATGGACCTGGTGACAAACAGTCTCGAGCTGGCCAGTTACGCCGCCCTGCTGGCTCTGCTGCTGGCTTTACTGCTGGCCTACAGCCAGCGACTGTTTCCGGGCAAGGTTTTGCAGGGTGCCGTCCGGCTGGCAGGCATGGGCTACGCGGTACCCGGCCCGGTGATTGCCGTGGGTGTGATGATTCCGTTTTCGTTTATCGACAACAGCATCGACGGCTGGGCACGCAGCAATTTCGATATCTCCACCGGGCTCATGCTCAGCGGCACCGTGGTGGCCGTGGTGTTTGCCTACCTGACCCGGTTTCTCGGCGTATCGCTGCAAACGGTGGACAGCGGCCTGAGCAAGATCACCCCATCCATGGACGAAGCCGGTCGCTCCTTCGGTTATGGCCCCCTGCAAATCCTCAGACAGGTGCATGTGCCGATGCTGAAAGGCTCCCTGCTCACTGCCCTGCTGCTGGTCTTTGTCGACGTCCTGAAAGAACTCCCGGCCACCCTGATTTTGAGGCCCTTCAACTTCAATACCCTCGCCGTGCGCGCCTACGAACTGGCATCGGATGAACGTCTCGCCGAAGCCGCGCCCGCTGCCCTGGCCATCGTCGCTGCTGGTATACTGCCGGTCATCTTGATCAGTTGGACCATTACCCGGACCCGCCGGGTGGCCGTCACCAGGGATACCCCATGACATGACATCGCAACTCACCGTCACGGACCTGCAAATCAACTACGCCGGAACAAGTATCCTGCAACATATTTCCTTCTCGCTGGAAACGGGTGAAATCGCCTGCCTTGTCGGGCCGTCGGGCTGCGGCAAAACCACCCTGCTGAGAGCCATCGCCGGCTTCGAACCGATTTCCGCCGGACAGATCGAACTGCGCGGTCGGGTCGTCTCCGGCCCCGACAAAACACTGCCGCCGGAACAGCGCCACATCGGCATGGTGTTTCAGGACTTTGCCCTGTTCCCCCACCTCACCGTAGCCAGGAACATCGCCTTCGGTCTGCGCAAAATGCCGCGCGGGCAGCGTCGGCAGCGGGTCGACGAACTGCTCAAACTGGTGGAGATGCAGGATGCCCGCAACCATTACCCCCACCAGCTCTCCGGCGGCCAGCAGCAGCGCATCGCGCTGGCGCGCGCCATGGCGCCGCGCCCGGATATCCTGATGCTCGATGAACCCTTTTCCAGCATGGACTCGGAACTGCGCGAACAACTGGCCCGCGACGTGCGCAAACTGCTGCGCAAAGATGGCATCACCGCCATTCTGGTGACCCACGACCAGAACGAAGCCTTTGCCATGGCAGATCATATCGGCGTACTGGGGGAAGGTTCACTACACCAGTGGGGCACCGGGTTTGACCTCTACCACCGCCCCGCCGACCGGTTTGTCGCCGACTTCATCGGCCAGGGTGTGCTGCTGCCGGGCATGATCATCAACGACAAACAGGTGCGCACCGAGCTGGGAATCGTCACCGGCGATCTGGAACCCGGCGAAGCCGCCTCACCGGCCAAAATAGTCGACCTGTTGCTGCGTCCCGACGACGTCATTCACGTTGAAGACAGCCACCTGCAAGCTGAAATCGTCGCCAGGGCCTTTCGCGGCGCCGTGTACCTCTACACCCTGCGCCTGGAGAGCGGCCAGAAAGTGCTCTGCCTGGTGCAGAGCCATCACCAACACGAAATCGGTGAAATGCTCGGCATCCGTCTGGAGGCGGACCACCTGCCGGTCTTCAGGCGGCACACCTCCCCCGCAACCTGACGCCCGGTCACGCATACCGGGCACCGTTGAAAAAACCACAAAACTCCGCTCTGCTATCTATCCAGACGGCCTTCGCCGGATTACACTTCGCCCAGATAACCCGCCCCGGCGCCGACTCGACCAACCCCTAAAAATAATAACTATTTTTAATAATCGTTGATGCTAAGAAAAACCTGCAAGGATGTGGTGCTGTTCCCCATCACCATTTATCGGGCCTGTCTGTGGCTGCCCGCGCGGCTGCGTGGCGACCGGTGGCACCCCCGCGTCAACACGGCTATCGGCCTGCTGCTTTACGGCCTGTTTGGCCTGCCGCTGTCCATCCTGCTGTTGCTTGAAATGCTGATCGTCATCAATACCCAGCTGATGGCACAACCGATGGATGACGACGAAGTCCCACAACAACCACTCTCATCGACCAGCTACAACCCCACTCACCACTGGCCCGGCAGGACACTGGAGGAATGGCCCTCAGACCTACAGGTCACACTGCCCGGGTATTTGGACGATGCAACCCCACCGCCGGACCCGACACTGCCCCGCGACCAATTTTATGACCAGCTACTGGCCACCTACAGCCCCACTATCCTTCATAAAATGGGGCACGAACCACTGTGGGACATTCCCACCGACATCTTCTTCGACGGCGACACCGACCCGCGCAACAACGTGAGCAATGCCCTAAGCCTTGGCACAGTGCCCGCAGTGGTCCACGGTGAAGTCATCGCTGAAACCCGCGACGCCTACTACCTCGCCTACATGCTCTATCACGTCAAGGACTACGACCTGCCCGTGCGGGAAGCCATCTCCGACGCCACCTTTCACGATGGCGACAACGAAGGCATTCAATTGCGCATCGACAAAGCCAGCATGCAAGTCACCCTGGTGGAAACCTGGTTCCACAACCGCTTCTTCCTGTGCAATCGCACCGGCGAATCCCGGGGCACCGAACCCATCCAGACCCGCAGCCTGTTCGAGGGCGGCACCCACCTCGTCCTGTTCGTACAGAGCATGGGGCACGGCGTGCGCTGCGCCAGCCCGGCGGATTTTGATGACTTGGCCAGCAACAGCAAAATTCTGCGACTGGAAAGCGACCCGGACAAACGGATTGCCCCGGCAATTAACGACCACAGCGAATACAATGTCGGCTACCAGTTAGCCAGCCTGAAACCCTGGTACCGCCTGGCTAAAACCCACGCCGGCTCCGGCAATGACGCCACCACCCTGTTCGAAGACACCATCGTGCTGGGCACAGATTCCACCGGCAGGGAAATTCAGATCGGCAAATTCTTCGCCGCCAACGACTTCGAAAAACGCGCCTGGTCACGCCCCAAACCGCCCTGGGCGTGGGACGATCGCTGGGACGACATCCCCGTCGCCCTGTGGCACTTCCACCCGGCACTGGCCTTCAACAGCCACACCGGTGAAAACTATTCAGAGCAATATCACTACAACGCCCCGATGAGCCTGATCTTTACCGCCGATGAAAGAAACACTGTGCTCACCAGCCTGCTGACCGAACACTACCACCGTGCACCCCAGCGGCTGGCGAGAAAAACCAACCCGGTAAACCGACAGCCGTCGTTACCGCCTGCAAAAAAACCGGGCATCGGAGTACAGGTCAAACGTTATATGAACTACGTGATTCATTCGTTGGGGTAATCGACAAACGAACAATTTCGCCAAAGCTGCCAATTGCCATTAGTATAATGGCGGTCTGTTTCTATATTTTTCAGAGAAAATAATAAACCACTTCACAAAGTAAAAACGAGAGATTAAATAGTGCGGACAATGACAACAAACAACCTCCTAATCGGATTGCTGCTCACTTTGTTCCTGGTACCAATTTTGGTATCTGTCCACAATTACTCTTACTATGCGAACAACACAGCCGCTTATCTACAACTGGCCCTGTGCGTATTTGTATTTATTAAACACAGACTCTACAGAGAGCTAGCGGACATCAAACTTAAAAGGGGTATATGGGCATATCTGCTTGTTTTACTGTTAATATTTGGCGGCTGGCTCTATCAATACATTCCTTTTCAGGGTATCTACAGGTCCTGGGTCTACCTGTCAGCAATCGTCTTGTATTTGGTTCTATTAGCTGTAGCCCAGAGAGATCCTTTATTTTTATCGATGTTTATCCGGACAAAACAGTTAGTTATTTTTTCTGTTGGCATATTTTTTATCTTATTTATCTATTTTTTTGCTGAGCCAGAGATAATCAATCTCAAAAATCACCCTCCCGTTTTCCGACATTTACGCCACCTCAATTACGAAATATTTTTTGGGGTTCTTATCGCGACACTGTGCATTATTTCCGGCAAAAATCGGACCGAACAGACTGCAGTACTCTTTGTCCTGATCTTCCTGACTGCCTGGTCAGGAGGCCGAGGCTCGGTGCTGGGCGTGTTAGTTTCTTTGGGTTTGCTGTGGTTTTTTCTGTCAGGCGCCAACCGCAAACAGCTCATGTCCCGACTGTTAATTCTATCCGTATTATCACTGGTCATTATTTTACTAACGAACCAGGACGCCATTCTTGCCAACACCCTAGGCTATTCAAAAGAGTATGACCTCGACAGGTTTTCCGCGGGCAGAGTTTCGATTTGGAACAAGGCAATCAGTGTAGTATTGAACGAAGGCATCATCGCTACCCTGACAGGTCTCGGCCCCGATGCCTTCGGTAGATGGGGTCTCGATCGAGTGGTCATTCAGCCTCATAATGCCTTCGTGCAGTGCTTTATGGAATTTGGATTACTGGGCCTTCTCGTGTTTATTCTTTTTATCACAAAAACTATGATTAACGCTGTTCACCTGTTAAAAAACAGCGACGATCAACTCATGCAGGTTATTGCGGCGAGCTTTATCGGGGGGATGGCATTTTCACTGGTGGATGGTATTTTCTATCACGCCTACCCACTGTTAATGATGATCTTTCTCAGTGCCACGATTAATGCTCAAGTGACAGCGATACGAACTTGAGCTCCCGCCTTTCAGGCTACCCATCAAAGTTCGATATTTTGCAGATGTTTTGGCTGCGACATCAGCAACTTTTCCGGTTCGACAAAGATTCGGTGGTTTTCGTAGGAAATCATTTCATAACTGTCATCGTACCAATGATCAGCAGCCTCGGCTGGCAGTGTAAAATGTCCTCCCTGTAAAACATCGCCGTCCAGCGTACTACATACGGCGGATGCCTCAATATTCCCCAGATCAAGGCTGGAAAAACAGGTCTGTTGCATCCCGCTACAGGATGTTTCCTGCCTGTAACATACTCTGTCCCCGTCACGCAGAAACAATTCGCTACCCTTACCGTATACAGCCCAGGCCCGCTGGACCTCAGAGAAAATATTTTTGCCCACTAGCGGCAAATGAGCTCTGGACACAGACAACAGGTCCAGCAATGTCGGCATTATGTCAATATGGCTGGCCGGGGCCTCGATAACGGTAGGCTGCCCCATATCCGGATGATAGATCACCAGTGGCATACGGAAGAAAAGCTCGTTTTTTACACGCTCATCGGCCACGTCTTCCGGGAAATTCCAGATACCGTGATCGGCGGTGATGATCACTATGGTATTTTTATAATAAGGCGATTTTTCGAAGGCTTTCCAGAACTCTCCCAAAGCATAATCTGCATAGGCCACCGCATTGCGATAATTGTTATATACCGCTGCACTGGAGAGAATCCGTTTATCCTGCATGGGCTTGAATGGTACATCGTCAATGGGCAGCTTTGCCTTGAATGGGTAATGGCTGGTCAATGTCATCAGATTGGCATAAAAAGGCTTTTCAACACCTTGGCTCAACCTGGCCAGCATGAGCTCATACATATCTTCATCTGAGACCCCCCAACCAACATAGGTTTTTCCGTCCTTTCCGGCGTCAGGCTGATCCTTGTGAAAATAGATGTGCTGAAAACCTAGCAATGGCATGTAATTTTCACGGTTGTAGAAACGGCCGCTGTTGCCGTGAAAATAAAAGGTTTCGTAGCCATTATTCGCCAGCACTTCAGGGAGACAATCAAGCAATTTCTCTTCCCGGTATTCAGCAATGGAAATTTTTGCGCCATGGTCAAAAACGCCACAAAAAATCGAGGTTTCACTCTTGATCGTCAGGTTCGAATTGGCATAAAAGTTTTTGCTGTAACTGTTTTCACGAGCAATACGATCCAGATTTGGGGTTAAGCCATCTACAGAGCCGTACACACCGATTTGTGACGCTCGCACAGACTCCAGCACAATCGAGATCACGTTATACCGAGGGGCCTGACTAATCGATGCGGATAATGAACCGAAACTGTGCTGATCGCTAACCGCAGTATTTAACCCCTTAAAAGCATTCCAGCTTTGAACAAAATCATCGTTGAATGCCTTGCTGTCCAATGACAGAAAAAAAGCATGCACCGGATGAAAATATTCAGGCAACAAGACATAGGCATTTTTCTGCTTCAACTGTTGCCCCACAGTGGCTATCGCGTTAAAACAAATCAGCCCGGCAACCAGACAAATTGCTTTCAGACCATACACCCCCGTTGTGCGGTAATAGGCCGGGCGATACCAGCGCACCGCTGTCCAACTGAACATGGCTGACAGCAGCAGCAACTGGAGGGCTTCTCGGGTGTACTCGAACGCCACCAGCGACCGGGCGGCCTCCAGTCCATCGCTACCGAAACTGAACACGTCATAATTGTAATAGGCCCGGAAATACTGGAAGTGCCACCAGTTGCTGATAATCAGCAGGTTCATCACCAGCCAGCCCAACAGCATATAGGCCGCAAAGGTTTTTTTACCGACCACCCCAGCCAGCAACCCCAGCAGGAGCCCCAGCAACATCACCAAGGCACTGCTCATCAGACCGGTGCTGGAAGGATTGATCTTGCCGAAATAGGCCATGAATGCGTACATCGAAAAAACAAGCAGCAGGGAGATAATCGAGATCCACTTACCCGCCATTTTTTTTCCGGTCGGCATATCGAACAACCTCTTTATCTCAATGAGTTCGCCAAGCAATATAAACTAACCACAAAAAAAAGCCTCTGTCTTGACAGAGGCTTGATTCAAACAACATTTGAAGTTGCTTAAAACGGTGCAGAAGCGGCTTTACAAGAACCGGGAAGATATTTTAGATCAATAGGTTCAGAAGAGGATGGACCACAACGGAAAGCACCTATCTGTTCAGGTAGATCTGTAATGGTTACATTAGCCGTATCATCACTATTTCTCGGCCAAAGCGTTATTGCTTTATCAGCAGCAGCGCCCAGGTCAGTCGCATCGGATAACACTACCCGGATAGCACCGTCCGCATTGGTTTCAATCTCCGCTACGTATTTAGAGCTTTGCACGGATGACTCACAGCCCCAGCCATTTGCGCCGGGCGCAGTGGTAGCAGGTGCAGTCTGGTATACCTCGGACACTGAAGTACGGCACTGGCTGGCCGCCAGAATGCCTTCAGAAACTTTGGCTTTGATAGTGTAATCCTGGTAGGCGGGCAGTGCCACGGCGGCCAGAATACCGATAATCGCGACCACGATCATCAGTTCGATAAGGGTAAAACCCTGTTGTACTTTCTTCATTGTATTTCTCCCTTGAAATCACTAAATGCCATTTGGCGTTATTGCAGGATACAATCAAGCATTTACCGTGCCAACTTAGGAATCAGTCAACAAAAGGAGCACCCCTCTCCTCAGACTGACAATTTTTGTCAGTTTATAACCAGGCCCGGCGGTCATGGCGTATTCAGCCAGAGGTAATAACCTCCACCGGCGCCGATCTTCCGGACCGGAATCCCGGATCAGACTGTGAATGCGGGCTCGAATCAGCCTCTATCCATCATTAATTGGTTGCACCACAGCCAATGGGGTTATTGCCCAGCGCCCAGCTATGGCTCCCGCCGTCACCTTGTATTAACATCACGGCTGGTTCTACTGCTGTTTCTACTTAATTTGCGCCGTTGAGTATTTGTCCGCCCATGAAACAAACCGATACATTGAAAGGCTTGGCCAAACGTCTGGTAACGGATCAGTTGCTGGAAGAAAATGTTGCCGTGCAGGCACTGGCAGAATGTGAAAGCGACCAGTCCAATCTGGTGCATTACCTGACTCACAATAACCTGTTGGCTCCGAGCCTGATCGCTGCGGTTGCGGCTAATGAATTTGGCACTCCACTCTACGACCTCTCCGCCCACAACATCGAGTCGAGCCCGAAAGAGCTGGTCGAGAAAAAGCTGATTCGCAAGCATCAGGTTCTGCCCCTGTTCAAGCGGGCCAACCGCCTGTTTCTGGCCGTGAGCGACCCCACCAACCACCAGGCGGTGAGCGAAGTGCGCTTTCAGACCGGTCTGTCCGTTGAGCTGGTGCTGGTGGAGCACGACAAACTGGAGCGGGCGCTGGATGCCTACCTGCATGAGCAGGATGAACATGAAATGGGCGATGCGCTCGGCACCATGGATGATGTGCACCTCGATGACCTGGATATTGAGGCCGTCGACGAGGATAAAAAAGGCGGCGGCACTGGCATTGACACTGCCGATGTGGACGATGCCCCAATTGTCCGGTTTATCAATAAACTGCTGCTGGACGCCATCAAGCAGGGGTGTTCGGATATTCACTTTGAACCCTACGAAAAAGTCTATCGGGTGCGGTTCAGGACCGATGGTATACTGCGCGAAGTCACGAAGCCCCCGGCCAATCTGGCCCCTCGGCTGGCAGCCCGCCTGAAAGTGATGTCGCAGATGGATATTTCCGAGCGGCGCGTGCCTCAGGATGGCCGGATTAAACTGCGGATTTCAAAGAACCGGGCCATCGATTTTCGGGTGAACACTCTGCCCACCCAGTTCGGCGAGAAAATCGTACTGCGGATTCTCGATCCCACCAGCGCCCAGGTGGGTATTGAAAATCTCGGTTATGAAGAAGACCAGAAGCAGATGTATCTGGATGTGCTGAACCAGCCACAGGGCATGATTCTGGTAACCGGCCCCACCGGTAGCGGTAAAACCGTCTCGCTTTACACCGGCCTGAATATTCTCAACACCACCGAACGCAATATCTCCACAGCTGAAGATCCGGTGGAAATCAACATGCCGGGCATCAACCAGGTACAGATCAATTACAAAGTGAAACTCACTTTCCCGGAAGCGCTGCGGGCTTTCCTGCGGCAGGATCCGGATGTGATCATGGTGGGCGAGATCCGCGACCTGGATACCGCCGAAATCGCCATCAAGGCAGCCCAGACCGGCCACCTGGTATTGTCCACCCTTCACACCAACAGTGCCCCGGAAACCCTCAACCGACTGCTCAATATGGGCGTACCCGCGTTCAACGTGGCCACCTCGGTAAACCTGATTATTGCCCAGCGGTTGGGCAGGCGACTCTGCGTGCATTGCAAAAAGCCCGCTGACGATATTCCCCATAATATCCTGATCGATGAGGGTTTTGAGACCATTGGCCGTCCCCTGGAGGAGCTGACCCTGTTTCACCCGGTCGGCTGCCCGAAATGCACCAACGGCTACAAAGGACGGGTGGGGATTTACGAGGTGTTGAAAGTGACACCCAGAATCGCCCGGCTCATTATGGAAGGCGGCAATTCCATTGAAATTGAGCAGGCGGCCATCGAAGAAGGCTTCAGAACTTTGCGCCAGTCGGCACTTCGTCGTGCGGGCGAAGGTATAATCAGCCTGGAAGAGGCTAATCGGGTAACCAAGGACTAATCCATGG
>Ga0207884_1000780_pt1 | contig 15635 bp, 12 predicted proteins | sample MalvirmetaMSP144_FD_184236 | JGI IMG/M metagenome (GOLD analysis project Ga0207884, IMG submission 184236) | Marine viral communities from the Deep Pacific Ocean - MSP-144 (SPAdes) | ecosystem: Environmental > Aquatic > Marine > Oceanic | place: Pacific Ocean | collected 2011-07-08 | reverse complement strand
CCATGGATTAGTCCTTGGTTACCCGATTAGCCTCTTCCAGGCTGATTATACCTTCGCCCGCACGACGAAGTGCCGACTGGCGCAAAGTTCTGAAGCCTTCTTCGATGGCCGCCTGCTCAATTTCAATCGAATTGCCACCTTCCATAATGAGCCGGGCGATTCTGGGTGTCACTTTCAACACCTCGTAAATCCCCACCCGTCCTTTGTAACCGTTGGTGCATTTCGGGCAGCCGACCGGGTGAAACAGGGTCAGCTCCTCCAGGGGGCGGCCAATGGTCTCAAAACCCTCATCGATCAGGATATTATGGGGTATATCGTCGGCGGGCTTTTTGCAATGCACGCAGAGTCGCCTGCCCAACCGCTGGGCAATAATCAGGTTCACCGAGGTGGCCACGTTAAATGCGGGTACGCCCATATTGAGCAGTCGGTTGAGGGTTTCCGGGGCACTGTTGGTGTGAAGGGTGGACAACACCAGGTGACCGGTCTGGGCTGCCTTGATGGCGATTTCGGCGGTATCCAGGTCGCGAATCTCACCCACCATGATCACATCCGGATCCTGTCGCAGGAAAGCCCGCAGCGCCTCCAGGAAAGTGAGTTTCACTTTGTAATTGATCTGTACCTGGTTGATGCCCGGCATGTTGATTTCCACCGGATCTTCGGCCGTGGAGATATTGCGTTCGGTGGTGTTGAGAATATTCAGGCCGGTGTAAAGCGAGACAGTTTTACCGCTACCGGTGGGGCCGGTCACCAGAATCATGCCCTGGGGTTGGTTCAGCACATCCAGGTACATCTGCTTCTGGTCTTCTTCATAGCCGAGGTTTTCAATACCCACCTGGGCGCTGGTGGGATCAAGAATCCGCAGTACGATTTTCTCGCCGAACTGGGTGGGCAGAGTGTTCACCCGAAAATCGATGGCCCGGTTCTTTGAAATCCGCAGTTTAATCCGGCCATCCTGGGGTACGCGCCGCTCGGAAATATCCATCTGTGACATCACCTTCAGGCGCGCCGCCAGCCGTGGGGCCAGATTGGCCGGGGGCTTGGTGACTTCGCGCAGTATACCATCGGTCCTGAACCGCACCCGGTAGGTTTTTTCATAGGGTTCAAAGTGAATATCCGAACATCCCTGTTTGATGGCGTCCAGCAGCAGTTTATTGATAAACCGCACAATCGGGGCATCGTCTACATCGCTGGAGTCAATGCCAGCGCCGCCGCCTTTGTTATCCTCGTCGACGGCCTCAATATCCAGGTCATCGAGGTGCACATCATCCATGGTGCCGAGCGCATCACCCATTTCATGTTCATCCTGCTCATGCAGGTAGGCATCCAGCGCCCGCTCCAGTTTGTCGTGTTCCACCAGCACCAGCTCAACGGACAGGCCGGTCTGAAAGCGCACCTCGCTCACCGCCTGGTGGTTGGTGGGGTCGCTCACTGCCAGAAACAGGCGGTTGGCCCGCTTGAACAGGGGCAGAACCTGGTGCTTGCGAATCAGCTTTTTCTCGACCAGCTCTTTCGGGCTCGACTCGATGTTGTGGGCGGAGAGGTCGTAGAGTGGTGTGCCAAATTCATTGGCCGCAACCGCGGCGATCAGGCTAGGAGCCAACAGGTTATTGTGAGTCAGGTAATGCACCAGGTTGGACTGGTCGCTTTCACATTCTGCCAGTGCCTGCACGGCAATATTTTCTTCCAGCAACTGATCCGTTACCAGACGTTTGGCCAAGCCTTTCAATGTATCGGTTTGTTTCATGGGCGGACAGATACTCAGCGGCTAATAAAGAAGTAGAAGTAGTAGAACCAGCCGTGATGGTAATACAAGGTGACGGCGGGAGCCATAGTCTGGCAATCGGTTGTCAACCCCGTTGGCTGCGGCGTAACCAATTAATGATGGCTGGCGGCTGAATCGCGCCCGCATTTAATGCCTGGTCCCGGGTGCCGGTCCGGAAGATCGGTGTTGGTGGAGGGCATTGCCTCAGGCTGAATGGGCCATGACCGCCAGGTCTGGTTATAAACTGACAAAAATTGTCAGTCTGCAGTGAGCTCAAACCCTTGATGTCCGCAGACCCGTTATTTGGCACGGTAAATGCTAGACATATACCCTGCAACGCTGCCAAATGGCATATCGTTATTTTATGGGAGAAATACAATGAAGAAAGTACAACAGGGTTTTACCCTTATCGAACTGATGATCGTGGTCGCGATTATCGGTATTCTGGCCGCCGTGGCACTGCCCGCCTACCAGAGCTATGTGGTCAAGGCGAAAATGTCTGAAGTGATCCTGGCCACTAGCCAGTGCCGCACCACGATATCTGAGGTCTACCAGACAGCCGATTCAACCACCCTGTCGACGATCGGGTCCGACGGCTGGGGTTGTGGTGAAGGCAGCGGTACCGGTGGCAACGGCATTACCAAGTACGTTAAAAATATTCATACGACCGGTAGTGGTGTGATCACAGTCGAGACCCAAGGCTTTGGTGATACTGAGGTTGATAGCAAGGTCATCAAGCTAGTGCCTTTCTCTGATAGCACCAGCCCAATGACGACCAGTGATGCAGGCAAGCAGATATTCAAGTTTAAGTGTGAGCCTGAAAGTACCGATATGAATAAATTCCTGCCCGGTTCCTGTAAAGGCTAAGTCCTCACCTGGGCAATGTGAATGTGATTGCTACTGGATCAAGTTCACGACTGAGGTAAACAAAACCCTGCCTGGATGACCTGGGCAGGGTTTTTTCATGAATGAAGCTTATTGCCAGCAGATGTAATTGATTATGACGGATACTCCCGAGACAGACACCATGCACTCCGCCAGCCCGGACCAGCAAGCACCTCCACCGCGCCGACCGGGTACACTCTATGCCTGGTTGATTTTGGGTTTTTTGGTGGTGGTGCTGGTGGCCAATTTCTATCAAGTGTTGATTGTGGCACCGGACAACGTGGACATAAAAGCTTTCTACCATGCACTGCTGGTGAGTCCCGGCTTCTGGTGGGACTTGGGCTACTTTGTGCTGGCCATGGTGGCGATTCATCTGGCCTGGCTGTTTTTGCTGTGGTTGGCCTCCGCCGGTTGGCTGGACCTGCCGGCGATCACCCCGAAAAACCGCCAGTTGTTGCCGGTATTGCTGTTTCTGTTATCGGCGCTGCTGTTGCTGGTGTGGAGCAACCGGCGCTATCCGCAGATGCAGGGCAGCGGCTTTCTGAATCAAAGCCCGTGGTTAATGAGTGACGCGGTATTCGTCGGCCTGCTGGCGATCTTTGTCGTAGCGTTTGTTGTAAGCCTGGGTTTCCTGATCCGGCGCAACGCCCGTGTCTGGGGTTCGGCCTGTGTGTTGGTCGTGGGCGCGTTTGGCGTGATGTATGGGTTGAGCACCACCGCTGGCAATGCGCAATTTAATGGCGGTGTGGTTAATAGTGCTGGGGCCAATGGTGCTGGACCACCCAATATCTTTATTATCGGTATCGATTCCCTGCGCCCGGACCAGACCGGCTATTTTGGCAACACCACCGGTCTAACGCCCAATGTGGACAAATTTCTGCAACAGAGCACCGTGTTTGAAAATGCTTACACGCCCTATGCCCGAACCTTTCCAGCGTGGATGAGTATCCTTACCGGTGCCGAGCCGGTCAACCACAATGGCCGTTACAACCTGACTAACCATAAATATATGGACAAAAATCGCGCCCTGGGACGCTGGATGCAGAACAGTGGCTATCGCTCAATTTATGCGATGGACGAAAGACGCTTCAATAACATTGATGAAACCTTCGGCTTTGATGAGGTGGTTGGCCCCGAGTACGGTGCACTCAACTTTATGCTCGGCGGTTTTGATCACCCGCTGGTTAACCTGCTCTGCAATACCGTGGCGGGCAAATGGCTGTTCCCGAATATGTATCTGAACCGGGGGCGCGACATGAACTACGACCCCGAACGATACAGTCAGGCCATTCTGGATGCTGTGGTCAGCGAGCCGGACAAACCAGTGTTTCTGGCTGCCCACTTTGTATTGCCCCACTGGCCCTGGTTATCACGGGAGTGGGAGCCGCTGGAAGGCGAGCCCTACAGTGAAGATCCCGCTGAGCAGTCGTTTTACCGCTACCGCATGATGCTGAAGCAGGTAGACCGGCAATTCGGTCAGTTTATGACGGATTTGGAGGCGACCGTTGCGCTGGATAATGCCTACGTGTTTTTTATGTCGGACCATGGTGACGGCTTTGATCTGCCGGCCGATGAGTTAACAGCGGCGCGAGACGATGCCATCTTTGAGGTATATAGCACCACCCGTGGCCACGCCACCAACCTGCTTAACTTGGGCCAGACCCGCGTGCTACTGGCGGCCAAAAGTTACGGCAACGATGATTTTGGCCCGGCGCTCCGCGCCGGTAACGGCTCACTGATGGATATTGCTCCGACGATCTCAGATGTGCTGGACAACCGCTTCGCAGATAAGTCGTTCGATGGCCTATCAATGCTCTCTGCAACTGATACTGAACTGGCAACCCGGCCACTGTTTATGGAAACCGGGGTGATTGTCACCGAACTGACCAAGGACGAGATAGACAAAAAACGCCTACTGACCCAGACCGTGGGCATTTACGCCACCGATGCTGCCGGCAAGCTGGTTGTTCGAGATGACTTCCGGGACATGATTATCAGGAGTAAACACCGCGCCGTGGTCAAAGGTGACTGGCAGTTGACCCTGATCCCCAGCATGGGCGAACACATGGTGCTGATTAACATCCCCGAAAAAAAATGGTGGTCGCTGGATCAGTATGAAGGGGATGCCGACACCGCTGGTATGCTCCGCGATCTATGTGAGCATTATAAGAACGACGTCGGATTTGATGCGGCGGGGGTGTGTGCGAAGGTGGCTCAATAAGTATGAAAAATGATTATTTGAAAGCGCAAACTTTTTATGGATACCTAAAGTTCTAGGGAAGTGATGGATATTTTAAGAGGCAATAAACGCTTTTCTACGTTCCTTGTATTTTTGGGTTTTTTCATTTTTGTTTGTGTTCTTAATTGGGACGCTCGTTACGAAAAACCTGTGTGGGATACGGCAGCTGGCGTTTTTTCTCCTGCAATTTATCTCTATGAAACAGGATTTGATTTTTACGGCTTGCTGGAAGAGCCTGGATTTCGGCAAGCGGGTCCGAACGTGCACGTGTATACACCTATCACTATTGTAACGGCGGCAGTGATGTGGTTGTTCAATGGAGATACTGAGTTTGTCTACCTATCGCTTCATCTAATCCAGTTTTTTCTGACCGGGTTGGTATTGGCTGTCGTGTTTAATCTGAGTCGGTCAATTTTTGGCATTTACACTTCGTTGTTTGTGACAGCTGCGATCATGCTCTTTCCGCCTTTTCTGATTCAATCAAGATATATGTATATGGAGATCGGGGGAAGTCTATGTGTCATCCTCGCTTTCTCAAATTGGGTTAAACAGAGTTATTTTTGGGCAGCTATCGCTGCAATTGCAGCCTGTATGGTCAAGTCATCAGGATTGCCAATAATACTATGCCTTTCTTTACTATTTATGCTCGAAAAAGATGGGCGGACCAGACGCGTGTTTTATGTGGCTATGATGGTGATATTGGGTGTTGGCATTGAGCTGTTGCGCTGGATGCAAAAGGCCAATACAGCGTCAGTCAACAATGCAGATTATATAGGCTATTTGATTCATCAGTTTCATGGTCGGCTGTCACAGACACCGGATTTCTATCTGATATTGCTCTTTCTTGTCATCGGAGGATGGTGGTATTTGCTGAAGAACAGGGATACTTTCAAAAGGAAATTTATACTTGATGGCCAGCAAGATGGAGATTTAGATTTCGAGAGAAGGGTTTTGCTCGGCGGCGTATTGATGATAAGTGCCTTCGTGGGTTTTATTGCGGTAGTCCCGTTGTCCGGTATGGAATTTTACCCGCTCACAAGGTACTACATCTGGATTTGGCCTGTAATGGTTATAACACTTGTTGCACTGATACTAATATCTTTCAGAAGTGGTGAGTTGCAGCAAGAAAATAAAAACGGTGGCCTTGCTGTGAAAGTCTTCGTCAAGATTATTATCGTCGTGATGATAGGCTTTTTTTGGAGCAATAAATCAGGGGAATACTATCCGAATTATGGTAAAGATATTACGGCATTTTCTATTGCCGAAAGAAGTATGGAATATAAATCATTCAATGAAATGCAAAGCGCTCTAATCAAGTCAGCAGAAGGAATAAATGACCGGAATGTCTATCTGAATCTTTTCGATACCTTTTATACATCAAGTCCAATAATGGGGTACATCGACCACGAGAAAGAAAATTTTAAATACATTGTGACATACCATGATAACCCGGCTGACCTGCGTGAATATCCTGATAACTTTGTCTTGGTGTTGAGCAATGTATCCCATGGGGGGCACTATATGTCGGCTTTGATGTATCAAGCATTAAGGGCGCCTGATATGTATGAGGTAAAAATACTGGACGACTATAATATCGATGGTTTTACAGGTTCGATTGTTGGCATCTCGAAGCTTTATAAATAAATGTTGCACAAGTTAGTCCGGACTCATTAAACGACTAAAAGTATCCGTTGAATTGTGTCCAGAAAAATCAGGATACTGCACCAGACAACACATTGATTACTTTTTCCTGTTGCGCTTCGGTTAAGCCAATCCATAATGGTAAACGCACCAACCGGTCTGACTGTCGGGTAGTTACTTCTAGATTGCCTTGAGCACGGCCATAGCGCTTTCCGGCTGGAGAGGAGTGCAGAGGTACGTAGTGGAAGACCGAAAAGATTTCATTTTTTTTCAACTCCTCAAGTACTTTTCCTCGATCGATCTCTGGTGCCAGTAAAACGTAATACATGTGGGCATTGTGTTGGCAGGTATCCGGAATGATGGGGCGACGCAGTACACCTCTGGCCTCAAGCGGTGCAATAAGCTCGTGATAGCGTTGCCAAATTGCCAGCCGATCGCTGGTGATTCGCTCGGCTTCCTCAAGTTGAGCCCACAGAAAAGCCGCAATCAATTCGCCTGGTAAAAATGAAGATCCGGCTTCCTGCCACGTGTATTTATCCACCTCGCCTCGAAAAAAGCGGCTGCGATCAGTGCCTTTTTCCCGGATGATTTCAGCACGCAAGGCTAATGCTGGGTCATTCACCAGCAGGGCGCCACCTTCCCCCGAAATCACATTTTTGGTTTCATGGAAGCTATAAGTCCCAAGATCGCCAATACTGCCCAGAGCTTGCCCTTTATAGTTTGCCATTACTCCTTGGGCTGCATCTTCCACAACCTTGAGTTTATGGCGTTTGGCGATCTCCATAATACTGTCCATCTCGCAAGCTACACCCGCATAGTGCACAGGTACGATGGCACGAGTGCGTGGAGTGATGGCTGACTCGATAAGGCACTCATCCAGGTTCAGCGTATCTTCACGGATATCTACAAACACCGGTACGCCACCACGAAGCACGAAGGCATTGGCAGTCGATACAAAAGTGTATGAGGGCATGATGATCTCATCACCGGGCTCGATATCTAGCAGCAGAGCCACCATTTCCAGTGCAGCGGTGCAGGAGTGTGTTAGCAGTGCTTTATTGCAGCCAGTCTTGTTTTCCAGCCACCCATGGCAGCGTTTGGTAAAGGGTCCGTCACCAGCCAGCATGTTGCCTATCTTGGCCTCGGTAATGTAGTCCAACTCTTTACCAGTCATATATGGCCGGTTGAATGGGATTTTCTGTGTCATTGCGTGCCCTCCTGCAGCCTGGGCCACTCATCCGGCGACATGAAGCAGATACTCACTGTTATACCCGGGTATTGGTATTTCTTTAAACAGGCTTCCAAAATGACCAATAGATAGAAACCCATAAACTGAGAGTGCCCGCAAAAGTCGGTGCTGCCATCATTAATAATTACTTTTCTGGAACCGCTTAATAGTACATGACGGTCAGCCCTAGTTTATGAAATCATTCATGGTTTCCTTGCTAGCAGTAATAAAGAGCCCCCGACCGGCAGTCTTATTCCAAGCTTAATCAAAAGCAATTCCAAGCGCATAATCATTTCCAGCCCGAAGTTAAGCCATCCGGGTAACCTGAACTCGGACATTGAGTCATAATTTTGGCTATTGGCTTTAGCACGGGATCTAGTTAACCACATTAGAGGAACCAACAAACAGACGAACGAGGTAGCGAAGCTTACCGACAATTTCGCTTGCCTTACTTTAAATATTAGTTCATTACGGGTGTAGCGCCGGATATGACAGGCCTGCCTATCTACCGCAGACCACAACCAGCGGTGCTGCGGCACAGTGATCAAAAGCGCTCCGTTCGATTTCATGGCACGCGCCAGATTGGCTAGGACAAGTTGATCTTTTTCGATATGCTCAATCACATCGAAGGCACCTATCACGTCATACTCCTCTGTTTCTGTCATGCGGGTTGCATCGATTTGTTTGAAAGTTGCGGTAGGAACACGTGCGCGGGCGAACGCCAACCCCTCTTCGAAATACTCTGAACCAAAACACTCGGTTTCCGGGAAGGCTTTAGCGACATCCCTCAGTACAAATCCTGTCCCGCAGCCCACCTCCAGAAAACTTCGGAAAGAACCCACCTTTTTGGCAAGTACCCAGAGCAATAATCGATTCCGGGAGCGGAACCACCAATGTCCGGCTTCAGCTTGAACGAGCAAGGGGAATGAGCTGCTCTGAAACGGTTGGCGCTCATCAGTCATGCAACCTCTCCTTAAAGAAAAAAAATATTGGGTGATACAAACAAAAAAATGCCACTATTAAGACAGTATCCGCTTGTACCACAATGATGTGAATAGCGGAGCTTTTCAGGGTAAGTCTATTTACCTACTTCAAATATCCCGATTACGACTGGTCTGTAATTCTTTACATCATGAACGTGGTGCAAGCGGTGCCTCGTCAGTTCTCTAGGCTGGCCAAAACCCAAGTTGGCTTCGCCAACGAGAACAACTTACTGAAGATGTTCTATGCCGGTATACTGAAGGCGTACGAGGGGTGGTCGCATCCGATCCAGAATTGGAATCTCACTCTGTGGCAACTGAAAACATTGATCTTCCGACGTTTGATAACCACACCAGTTTATCAAAGCTGATTGGCTGACACACAGAGTTTTGAGCATGCTCTAAACCCCAAACAAGAAGTATAAAGCAGCTACAGGTGATACCTGCAAAGTCATAACATCACAACCTAATATAAGGTTCTATGAACAATGATTGCTATTTCTACGACATGTCGGGAAAACAACGATGTAGCTTGCAAGGATTTTTTCGGTTATTTCAAATACCCACAGCTACGGGGTACATTTGAGAGTCGGGGGATGATCCTAGATCTTATGTTTGACATAGGTAAGAAGGCATGTTGATCAGCATCGTCATACCAGTATACAAGTCGTCGGCGACCTTGCTTGAAATCGCACAGCGCACCGCGTGCGTGTTTGACGGTCTCGATGAGTACGATTACGAGATCGTGTTTGTCAACGATAGTCCATTCTGGTCGGCGACCCGTGAAGCTCTCACCACTCTCGCAGCGAGCGACCCGCTAGTTACTGCCGTCGAATTGACGAAAAATTTCGGTCAGCAACCCGCGACCCTTTGCGGAATCGATTACGCACGCGGCGATTACATCGTGACTATCGATGATGACCTGCAGCATGCGCCTGAGGACATCCCACTGTTGCTTGCTGAGGCCTCTCACGATGCGGTCATCGCCCGATTTAGAGTTAAGCGCCACTCTCCGATCAAGCGCTTGGTTAGCAAAATTAAAGGTTATTTTGACACGATTATTGTCGGAAAACCGCCCTCACTTTCGCTCAGTTCATTCCGCCTGATTAAAGCGCCGATCGCTAAGTTCATGCTGAAGCGAAGAACACCCTATCCTTTCATCCCGGCCCTGCTATTCGATATCACAGATGACGTAGTCAACGTGGATGCAGAGCATCGCTCTAGGGAAGATGGCAGTAGTCATTATAGCTTGATCCATATGATCAAGGTTTTCAGTAATCTACTGATAAATAACTCCTCGCTCCTGTTGCGTATGGTCGGATTTGTCGGTTTTTCGGTCGCTTTTATGTCCTTCGTTTATGCATTCGTAATTGCTAGCCGAGCAATATTCCTCGATATCCCAGTTGCTGGCTGGCCATCGATGTTCACCGCCATCTTATTTTTTGGTGGAATGATCTTGCTGTCACTTGGCATCGTGGGCGAATACCTCATACGCATCATCGCCACAACTGAGCACCGACCAAAGTATTACGTGCGTACTGTTCTGGGTGTCGGTCGAGCTGAGAGATATGATGAAAATTGAGTGGCTATGAAGAGGGTTTTCTGACTGGAATACTAAGTTCCGGAATCTGGCAACTCTACAAGTTTCTGGGCAAAGCGTCTTACCTGGGCACGCTTTTCTGGTGTCGCCTGAACAGGTGGCAAGCAAGTTGGCTTGTTTGAAAGATGTCAGGAAGCATTTTTATGATAATCAACAATCGGCCCATTAATGCATGCATCGCTGCACTGCTTGCTGCGACGATCCTGGCCCACTCCTTTTCGTTTCTATGTCTGAAATACGCAACACTGCAATCTGGACTTTTAGCGTGGGGCCTCATCGGTTGCGCGCTTTGCTTTATGGCAGCACGGGCGATCATTTGGCAGCGCCTGCTTGGACTTGGCGATCTCTCTTACTTATATCCATTTACAGCGCTAGTTCAACTGATTATTCTTTTCTATGCGATAGCGCTGTTCGGTGAGTCGGTTACTCTAGGTAATCTACTAGGACTTGGGTTTATGTTGGCCGGTGCTTTTTTTATGACGGACGAGTAGTCAAGCATGGTTATTTTATTATGCATTGTCGTTATCTGTTTCACTACTGCGGCACAACTTCTGCTGAAGAAAGGGTCGGGACTACCGCGGCGCCATGTTATACCCAACAGCTATATCCTTTCGGGTTATATCCTCTTTGGTTTTACCGTTGCCATATCGTACTTAGTTATGCAGCGAATAGAAATGAAGTACTTCGCGGCGCTGATGAGCATGAACTACGTCGCGGTTGCCGTAGCGTCCGCCCTGCTGTTGAATGAGAGCATGGGCTTGCGCCGTAAACTCGGCACCTTGTTAATCACCGTGGGCGTCGCGCTTTTTGCTTTGGGTTAAGTAAAGATAAATGTCTCTCATTCGCATTCCATTCAATGGTTCTTACTTGTTGGGATAGAACCCTCAGCGAGAGGTGATCGGCGAGATCCACCATGCACTCCAGTAAATTCTACAGGTTCTCTTTTTCTATTCAATTTATAACAGATTGGTCTTGTAGGTGAAAAAATGGAAGAACAAGCGCTAATTTTGGAACGCAAAAATTGGGATTCGGATTTTTTTAAGCGAGAAATTTACCAGCTTATAGTCAATGGTCCAATATCGCAGTCCGCGTTAAATGAAAGGATGAAGGAGCTAGACTGCGCTGGAGTGTGGGGTGTGGAAACGGTCGTGTATTCTGATCGTGTCGCCGACACCCCGATTCTAGAAGATGCGGGTTTTCGGCTAGTAGATTCGAAGATGACCTTTATCTCAAAGCTAACTGAATCGGAAGTGGCTAATAGAGTGCCTCCTTTTGGTTCGCTTCGCCAAGTCTCTTCCAAAGACATATCTAGCGTTTCGGAATTGACGGTCGAATGCCTCGTGGACAATCCAGAATTCAATTCGCGATTCAAGAATCCCCGATTATTCTCTCGTGAAGAGTCGATTCGTTACTATAATGCTTGGAATGAACGTTGCTACACTGAACAACCCGAATTGTTCGTCGTTTGGGAGGTCGATGGTCGCGTTATTGCATATTTCAATTACATGCGAGCCGACACGCGGGACTATAGCCCGCTTTTCAAAGGGATTTTGACCGCAGTGAACCAATCTTTTCGAGGATATGACCTTCATAACCTAATGCAAGAAGAGCTTTTTCGGCGTTTCGGAGTCCAGGAGTGGTGGGTAGACAACTCGACCCAAGTCACTAATATTGCTGTAATCAAGAATCACATCAAAGCAAGGAAAGTATTCAAGAGTAGCAGCCTAATATTTTATCGGACTACACGTTCACTATTCAAAGGAGAAAACTAATATGGTCTCAGATAAAGCAATTCTAGGTGAGGGTGTTGAAATCCATCCACTCGCATTGATCGAAGATGGTGCTAGACTCGGCAATAACACTAAGGTCGGCCCATTTTGCATCATTAGAAAGAATGCCGTTATAGGAGAGGATTGCAACCTAACCGCATACTGTGAAATGAGAGAAAACGTCGTCGTAGGCGACCGTACGACATTTGGAAGTCGCTGCACGATTTCGGCCAATGCCCGTATAGGTAATGATGTTAGGATTAAGTATGCCTTTGTTTTAACTGATACCCCTGAACTCGAACAAGATAGCAATAAGGTGGTCGGACATATCGGTAATGATGTCCTTATCGGTGCGAATGTAACACTGATGCCCGGATTTCAAATTGGAGATGGAGCAGTGATCGGTGCGTGTTCTCAAGTTCGAAATGACGTCGGACCTAACGAAATCTGGTTTGGAAACCCAGCGAAGTTTTTTAAAACGAAGGGTTAAGCTGTGCAAAAAACTCCACGCAGCTTAAGGTGCGTATGAAGTATTGTGCGGTCCCAGTTATTTCCATTTTTCGGACCTAAAAAATTTCGACTGATGGAGCTTAAGATAACACTGCAACCATCGCTTGCAGAAGATTTTCAGTCAAACAGATCACCGAAGTACCCACGCCGATAAGGGTAGTTCCTTTAAAATCTTAGTCGAAGCCAAATTTAGTAGAGCCAAATTGCTGCGTCTAAGTCAACTTCACTAGCTTCCGATTGAACATTATCAGTCTAAACTTTCATTTACCCCAACGAATGAATCACGTAGTTCATATAACGTTTGACCTGTACTCCAATGCCCGATTTTTTTGCAGGCGGTAACGACGGTTGTCGGTTTACCGGGTTGGTTTTTCTCGCCAGCTGCTGTGGTGCACGGTGGTAGTGTTCGGTCAGCAGGCTGGTGAGTACGGTGTAGCTTTCATTGGCGGTAAAGATCAGGCTCATCGGGGCGTTGTAGTGATACTGCTCCGAGTAGGTTTCGCCGGTGTGGCTGTTGAAGGCCAGGGCGGGGTGGAAGTGCCACAGGGCGACGGGGATGTCGTCCCAGCGATCATCCCACGCCCAGGGCGGTTTGGGGCGGGACCAGGCGCGCTTTTCAAAGTCGTTGGCAGCGAAGAATTTGCCAATCTGAATTTCCCTGCCGGTGGAATCTGTGCCCAGCACGATGGTGTCTTCGAACAGGGTCGTGGCGTGATTGCCTGAGGTGGCGTGGGTTTTAGCCAGGCGGTACCAGGGTTTCAGGCTGGCGAGCCGGTAGCCGATATTGTATTCGGTGTGGTCGTCGATGCCGGGGGCAATCAGCCCGTCCGGGTCGCTGGCCAGTCGCAGGATTTTGCTGTTGCTGGCCAGTTCGTCGAAATCTGCGGGGTTGGCGCAGCGCACGCCGTGCCCCATGCTCTGGACGAACAGGACAATGTGGGTGCCGCCCTCGAACAGGCTGCGGGTCTGGATGGGTTCGGTGCCTTGGGATTCGCCGGTGCGGTTGCACAGGAAGAAACGGTTGTGGAACCAGGTTTCCACCAGGGTAACCTGCATGCTGGTCTTGTCGATGCGCAATTGGATGCCTTCGTTGTCACCGTCGTGAAAAGTGGCGTCAGAGAGGGCTTCCCGCACGGGCAAATCATAATCCTTGACGTGATAGAGCATGTAAGTGAGGTAGTAGGCGTCATGGGTTTCGGCGATGACTTCACCGTGGACCACAGCGGGCACTGTGCCTAGGCTCAGGGCTTTGCTCACGTTGTTGCGCGGGTCGGTGTCGCCGTCGAAAAAGATGTCGGTGGGAATATCCCACAGTGGTTCGTGACCCATTTTGTGAAGGATGGTGGGGCTGTAGCTTGCCAGTAGCTGGTCATAAAACTGGTCGCGTGGCAGTGTCGGGTCCGGCGGTTGGGATGCATTGTCCACATAGCCGGGCAGTGTGACCTGCAGGTCTGAGGGCCATTCCTCCAGTGCCCTGCCTGGCCAGTGGTGAGTGGGGTTGTAGCTGGTCGATGAGATCGGTCGCTGTGTATCTTCGTCGTCATCCATCGGTTGTGCCATCAGCTGGGTATTGATGACGATCAGCATTTCAAGCAACAGCAGGATGGACAGTGGCAGACCGATCAGGCCGTAAAGCAGCAGGCCGAGAGCCGTGTTGACACGTGAGTGCCACCGGTCGCCACGCAGCCGCGCAGGGAGCCACAGACAGGCCCGATAAATGGTGATGGGGAACAGCACCACATCCTTGCAGGTTTTTCTTAGCATCAATGATTATTAAAAATAGTTATTATTTTTAGGGGTTGGTCGAGTCGGCGCCTGGGCAGATTAGCTGTGCGAAGTGTAATCCGGCAAAAGCCGTCTGGATAGATAGCAGAGCGGAGTTTTGTGGTTTTTTAAACGGCGCCCGGGATAAGTGACCGGGTGTCAGGTTGCCGGGGAGGTGTGTCGCCTGAAAACCGGCAGGTGGTCTGCCTCCAGACGGATACCGAGCATTTCACCGATTTCGTGTTGGTGATGGCTCTGCACCAGACAGAGTACTTTCTGTCCGCTCTCCAGGCGGAGGGTGTAGAGGTATACAGCACCGCGAAAGGCCCTGGCGACGATTTCAGCTTGCAGGTGGCTGTCTTCAACGTGAATGACGTCGTCGGGACGCAGCAATAGGTCGACTATTTTGGCAGGTGAGGTGGCTTCGCCGGGTTCCAGATCACCGGTGACTATCCCCAGTTCGGTGCGCACTTGTTTATCGTTGATGATCATGCCCGGCAGCAGCACCCCCTGGCCGATAAAGTCGGCGACAAAGCGGTCGGCAGGCCGGTGGTAAAGGTCAAACCCCGTGCCCCACTGGTGCAGTGCTCCCTCTCCCAGTACGCCGATATGGTCTGCCATGGCAAAGGCTTCGTTCTGGTCGTGGGTCACCAGAATAGCGGTGATGCCATCTTTGCGCAGCAGTTGGCGCACGTCACGAGCCAGTTGTTCGCGCAGTTCCGAGTCCATACTGGAAAAAGGTTCGTCGAGCATCAGGATATCCGGGCGCGGCGCCATGGCGCGCGCCAGTGCGATGCGCTGTTGCTGGCCACCGGAAAGCTGGTGGGGGTAATGGTTGCGGGCATCCTGCATCTCCACCAGCCTGAGCAGTTCGTCGACCCGTTGCCGACGTTGCCCGCGAGGCATTTTGCGCAGACCGAAGGCGATATTCCTGGCTACGGTGAGGTGGGGGAACAGGGCAAAGTCCTGAAACACCATGCCGATGTGGCGCTGTTCCGGCGGCAGTATTTTGTCGGGGCCGGAGACGATCCGACCGCGCAGTTCGATCTGTCCGGCGGAAATCGGTTCGAAGCCGGCGATGGCTCTCAACAGGGAGGTTTTGCCGCAGCCAGACGGCCCGACAAGGCAGGCGATTTCACCCGCTTCCAGGGAGAAGGAGATATGTTGCAGGATACTTGTTCCGGCGTAGTTGATTTGCAGGTCCGTGACGGTGAGTTGCGATGTCATGTCATGGGGTATCCCTGGTGACGGCCACCC
>Ga0207884_1000779_pt1 | contig 15644 bp, 23 predicted proteins | sample MalvirmetaMSP144_FD_184236 | JGI IMG/M metagenome (GOLD analysis project Ga0207884, IMG submission 184236) | Marine viral communities from the Deep Pacific Ocean - MSP-144 (SPAdes) | ecosystem: Environmental > Aquatic > Marine > Oceanic | place: Pacific Ocean | collected 2011-07-08 | reverse complement strand
AAAGGGCGCATCCATGGTGCGGCCAAGGGCGGTTTCACGCTGAACTTCGGCTCGTACGGCCTGAAGTCTCTCGAGCCGGAACGCGTCACCGCGCGCCAGATCGAAGCTGCACGTCGGGCGATCACCCGTCAGATGAAGCGTCAGGGCCGCGTCTGGATCCGGATCTTCCCGGACCTGCCGGTCACCGACAAGCCGGCCGAAGTGCGGATGGGCAAGGGCAAGGGTTCGGTCGAGTACTGGGCCGCGCGCGTTCACCCGGGCCGTATCATGTTCGAAATCGACGGCGTGCCGGACGATATCGCCCGTGAAGCCCTGCGCCTCGGCGCAGCCAAGCTGCCGGTGAAGACCCGCATCGTCACCCGCATCGATCCTATCGCGGAGCACGCGTGATGAAAGCCGCCGACGTCCGGGGGATGACCCCCGACCAGATCGCCGACTCGCTGCTGAACCTTAAGAAGGAGCAGTTCAACCTGCGCTTCCAGGCGGCGACCGGCCAGGTGGAGAAGACCCACCGAGTCAACGAGATCCGCAAGGATATCGCCCGGCTGAAGACCATCCTGCGCGGCAAGCAGGCCTCGGCCTAAGGAGACCATTGATGCCGAAACGAATTCTTGAAGGCGTGGTCGTCTCCGACAAGGGCGACAAGACCATTGTCGTAAAAGTCGAGCGCACCATCCTGCACCCGGTGCTGAAGAAGATTGTCCGCCGCTCGAAGCGCTATCACGCGCACGACGAGGGCAATGTGTACAAGACGGGCGAACGCGCACGCATCATCGAGTGTGCGCCGAAGTCGAAGCTTAAGACCTGGGAGGCTCTGCCCAAGCAGACCGCCCAGTCAACGACGTGAGAAAGGGTCTCATCCGATGATCCAGATGCAGACTAACCTCGAAGTCGCCGACAATTCCGGCGCGCGTCGTGTGATGTGCATCAAGGTGCTGGGCGGCGCTGGACGGCGCTATGCCGGCGTTGGCGACAAGATCGTCGTCTCCGTGAAGGAAGCCATTCCCCGCGGGCGCGTGAAGAAGGGCGACGTGCTGCAGGCCATCGTGGTCCGCACCTCTTCGGCCATCAAGCGCAAGGACGGTTCGGTCATCCGCTTCGACAAGAACGCCGCGGTGATCGTGAACAAGCAAAGCGAGCCGATCGGCACGCGGATCTTCGGCCCGGTTCCCCGTGAACTGCGCGCCAAGAACCACATGAAGATCATCTCGCTCGCTCCTGAGGTGCTGTGATGGCCGCGAAGATCAAGAAGGGCGACCGCGTTGTCGTCCTGGCCGGCAAGGACAAGGGCCGTCAGGGTTCTGTCGTCCGCGTGATGCCGAAAGAGGAACGCGTCGTGGTGGAAGGCCTGAACATGGTTCAGCGTCACACCCGTCCGACGCAGGGCGATCCCCAGGGCGGGATCAAGAACAAGGAAGCGCCGCTTCACGTCTCGAACGTGGCCCTCATCGACTCCAACGGCAAGCCGACCCGCGTCGGCTTCAAGGTGGATGGCGATAAGAAGGTTCGCGTCGCCAAGACGACCGGCGAGGTTATCAATGGCTGATCAGGCTTACGAACCCCGGCTGAAAACCGAATATCGCCAGCGCATCCGCGCGGCGATGAAGGAACAGTTCGGCTACACCAACGAGATGCAGATCCCCAAGCTGGACAAGATCGTCCTGAACATGGGCGTCGGCGAAGCGGTGGCCGACAGCAAGAAGATCCAGTCGGCGATCACCGACCTGACCAAGATCGCCGGTCAGAAGCCCGCGCCCACCCGCGCCCGCCAGTCCATCGCCGGCTTCAAGCTGCGCGAGAACATGGTGATCGGCGCCAAGGTGACCCTGCGCAAGGATCGGATGTACGAGTTCCTCGACCGCCTGGTGACCGTCGCCCTGCCGCGGGTGAAGGATTTCCGCGGCCTGAAGCCGACCTCGTTCGACGGCTATGGCAACTACGCCATGGGCCTGAAGGAGCACCTGGTGTTCCCCGAGATCAACTATGACCAGATCGAACAGATCTGGGGCATGGACATCATTGTCTGTACGACTGCGAAAACCGACGACGAAGCCCGTCAGCTTCTCCGGGAATTCCAGTTCCCGTTCAACGCTTAGGAACGGGAGAGGATAGAAGACATGGCCAAGAAAAGCGCAGTCAACCGCAACGAGAGGGTCAAGGCCCTCGTCAAGCAATACGCCGAAAAGCGCGCCGCGCTGAAGGCGATCGCCAATGACGAAAGCCTGCCCCTGGAAGAGCGTTTCGAGGCTCGGCTCAAGCTCGCCGAACTGCCCCGGAACTCGTCCAAGGTGCGGATTCGCAACCGTTGCGACGTCACGGGCCGCCCCCGCGGCTATTATCGCAAGCTGAGGATGAGCCGTATCGCGCTTCGCGATCTGGGCTCGTCGGGGCAGATCCCCGGCCTCGTTAAGTCGAGCTGGTAGGAGGGTCCAATGGTGAACGACCCCATCGGCGATCTGATCGCCCGCATCAAGAACGCCGCCATGCGTGGCCGCAGCAAGGTCTCCACGCCGGCCTCGAAGATGCGCGCGCGCGTCCTCGACGTGCTGGCCGAGGAAGGCTACATCCGCGGCTACCAGCTGGTGCAGAAGCCAGGCGCCTTCCCGGAGTTCGAGATCGAACTCAAGTACTTCGACGGCGCGCCGGTGATCGTTGAGATCCGTCGCGTGTCCAAGCCGGGCCGCCGCGTCTATTCGTCGATCAAGGACCTGAAGCCGATCAAGAACGGCCTCGGGATCTCGATCCTGTCGACGCCCAAGGGCGTCATGTCCGACACCGCCGCCCGCGACGCCAATGTGGGTGGTGAAGTGCTCTGCAGGGTCTACTGATATGTCGCGTATCGGAAAGAAGACGGTTCCCGTCCCGAACGGCGTGCAGGTGACGATCGCCGGTCAGACGGTCAAGGTGAAGGGCCCCAAGGGGGAGCTTTCCTGGACGGTCGCCGAAGAGATCGAAATCCGCCAGGAGGGCGGCGAACTGGTGCTCGCCAAGAAGGTGGAGACCACTCGCGCCCAATCCATGTGGGGTCTGTCCCGCACCCTGGTGGACAACATGGTCACCGGCGTCACCGAAGGCTATGAGCGCACGCTCGAGCTGGTCGGGGTGGGCTATCGCGCCGCGATGAAGGGCCAGATGCTGTCCATGCAGCTGGGCTTCAGCCACGACGTGGAAATCGAGGCTCCGGCCGGCGTTACGTTCGCCACGCCGAAGCAGACCGAAGTGAAGATCAGCGGCATCGACAAGCAGCTGGTCGGCGAGACCGCCGCCCGTATTCGCCGTATCCGTCCGCCGGAGCCCTACAAGGGCAAGGGTGTCCGCTACGCCGGCGAAAAGGTCCGGCGCAAGGAAGGCAAGAAGAAGTAAGCCATGGCGCTCTCTCCTCGTGACACCTCCAAGCGCCGCGCCGAGCGGAATCGCCGGCGCCTCCGCGCTCTCTCCAACGGTCGGCCGCGTCTGTCGGTCTTCCGTTCGGACAAGAACATCTATGCCCAGGTCATCGACGATGAACGCGGCGTGACCCTGGCTGCGGCCTCGTCGCTGGAAGGCGACAAGCCGGCCAAGGGCTCCGACAAGGACGCCGCCGCTCGCGTCGGCGCCCTGGTCGCCCAGCGCGCCATCGAAAAGGGCGTCAAGGACGTCGTCTTCGATCGTGGCGGCTACATTTTTCACGGCCGGATCAAGGCGCTGGCCGATGCCGCGCGTGAAGCCGGCTTGAACTTCTAGGGGTAAGCGAATGGCTCGTGGAAACGAACGCGGCGGCGGTGATCGCCGGGACCGCAATCGCGGTAACCCCGCGGACGACCGCGCCGACAGCGACATCGTCGAAAAGCTGGTGCACATCAACCGCGTCGCGGCGACCGTTAAGGGGGGCCGTCGGTTCTCCTTCGCCGCCCTGATGGTGGTGGGCGATCAGAAGGGCCGGGTCGGCTTTGGTCATGGCAAGGCGCGTGAAGTGCCGGAAGCCATCCGCAAGGCCACCGAAGAGGCCAAGAAGTCGATGATCCGCGTGCCGCTGCGCGAAAGCCGCACCCTGCACCATGACGGCAACGGCCGTTGGGGCGCAGGCAAGGTCATGGTCCGCGCGGCGCCTCCCGGCACCGGCGTGATCGCCGGCGGCCCGATGCGCGCGGTTCTGGAAACCCTGGGCGTCCAGGACGTGGTCGGCAAGTCGGTCGGTTCGTCCAACCCCTACAACATGGTGCGCGCCACCTTCGAGGCCCTCAAGGCCCAGGCGTCTCCGCGCCAGGTCGCCGCCAAGCGCGGCAAGAAGGTCAGCGACGTGATCGGCCGCCGTTCCGACGGCGCCTCGGCCGAGAGCACCGTCGCCGCCGACGTCGAAGGATAAGCGACATGGCCAGCATCACTGTTCGTCAGACCGCAAGCCCGATCCGCCGGGCCAAGGACCAGCGCGCCACCCTGGTGGGCCTGGGCCTGAACCGCGTGGGCCGGACCGCCACCCTGGACGACACCCCGTCGGTCCGGGGCATGATCCGCAAGGTTCAGCACATGGTTGAGGTGGTGGAGGGCTAGGCCTTCCACCCCGATCTTGACCCCGCCTGGCGGGGTCTTCTTTTTCAAGCCGAGTCGGGGCCAAGGCCTCGGCGACAGATCTCGCTGGAGAGGCGCACATGACCAAGCTTAATGAACTTTCCCCCCGCGAAGGCTCCGTAAAGAGCCGTATGCGCGTGGGTCGCGGCCCGGGTTCGGGCAAGGGCAAGACCGGCGGCCGCGGCGTCAAGGGCCAGAAGTCCCGGACCGGCGTCTCCATCGCCGGCTTCGAAGGCGGCCAGATGCCGCTGCACATGCGCATGCCCAAGCGCGGCTTCAATGTTCATCGCGCGAAGGACTTCGCCGAGGTGAACCTGTGGCGCCTGGAGCAGGCCATCGCGGCCGGCAAGCTGGACGCCAAGTCCGCCATCGACGCCAAGGCCCTGGTGGCCGCCGGCGTCCTGCGTCGTGAGAAGGACGGTGTCCGTCTGCTCGGCAAGGGCGAGATCAAGTCCAAGATCGACATCACCGTCTATTCCGCCTCCGCCTCGGCCATCGCCGCGGTGGAAAAGGCGGGCGGCTCGGTGACCACCACGCGTCCGCAGGCCGAAGCCGCCGAAGGCTAAGGCCCACGGGCGTCCAGGGCGCCCTTGTCCTGGCCTGCCATCGTCGTCATCTGTGTGGCGACGACCGGCCGGGCAGGGCGCTTTCATCGCAACTCCGGCCTTGGTCGGATGACATGCGCCCGGGCCTCCCCTATGTGTGACCGGTTCTTAGACGCGGGGATCTAAATGGCTTCGGCCGCCGAACAACTCGCAGCCAATATGAACTTCGGCGCCTTCCAGAAGGCGACGGAGTTGCACAAGCGGATCGGGTTCACCCTTCTGGCGATGATCGTGTATCGCCTGGGGACCTATATCCCGATCCCGGGCATCGACCCGATCGCCTTCGCCCAGGCCTTCGAAGGCCAGGCCAGCGGCATTCTGGGCATGTTCAACATGTTCTCCGGCGGCGCCGTGGAACGTATGGCGATCTTCGCCCTGAACGTGATGCCCTACATCTCGGCCTCGATCATCGTTCAGCTGCTCGGCGCGGTCTATCCGCCCTGGGAGAAGCTGCGGAAAGAGGGCGGCGAAGCCGGGCGCAAGACGCTCAACCAGTACACCCGCTATCTGACCGTGGTGCTGGCGGTCTTCCAGTCCTTCGGCATCGCCATGGGCCTCTCCGCCAGCCAGGGGTTGGTCCAGAACCCCGGACCCTTCTTCATCGTCTCCACCGTGGTCACCCTGACCGGCGGCACCCTGTTCCTGATGTGGCTGGGCGAACAGATCACCAGCCGCGGCGTCGGCAACGGCATCTCGCTGATCATCTTCGCCGGCATCGTCGCGGTCCTGCCGCGGGGCATCTGGCAGATGTTCTCCATGACCCGCACCGGGGCCCTGTCGGGCGTCGGCATGCTGCTGATCATGGCCATCGCCATCGCCGTCGTGATCGCCATCGTCTTCATGGAGCGCTCGCAGCGCCGCCTGCTGGTCCAGTATCCCAAGCGCCAGCAGGGCAACCGCATGGTCGGCGGCGACACCTCCTTCCTGCCGTTGAAGATCAACACCGCCGGTGTCATCCCGCCGATCTTCGCCTCGAGCCTGCTGCTCCTGCCGACCACGGTGATGGGCTTCCTGGCGACCGCCGACCTGCCGCCCTGGGCGCAATGGCTGCCCGGCACGGTCGGCGCGCTGCAGCACGGCCAGCCGCTGTTCATGCTGCTGTACGGCGCTCTGATCATCTTCTTCTGCTTCTTCTACACCTCGATCGTGTTCAATCCGGACGACACGGCGGAGAACCTGCGCAAGTACGGGGGCTTCCTGCCGGGCATCCGGCCGGGCCGGCGCACGGCGGAGTATCTGGACTATGTCCTGACCCGCCTGACGGTGATCGGGGCGGCCTACATCACCATTGTCTGTCTGCTGCCCGAGGCGCTGATCGGGTTTTACAACGCGCCCTTCTATCTCGGGGGCACCTCGATCCTCATCGTGGTCACCGTCACCATGGACACCGTGACCCAGATCCAATCTCATTTGCTCGCCCACCAGTACGAAGGCCTCATCAAGAAGTCGAAGCTGCGGGGCGGCCGCGGGCGATCCTGAACGGGGATCGCTCGCTATACGTCGCGCCATTTCCGGCCGGCGGGGGAGGGTATTTGAAATGAATTTGATTCTGTTCGGCCCGCCGGCGGCGGGGAAGGGGACGCAGGCCAAGCGTCTGGTGAATGAGAAGGGCATGGTCCAGCTCTCCACCGGCGACATGCTGCGCGCCGCCATCAGCTCGGGCTCAGAGCTCGGCAAGCGGGTCGAGGGGATCATGCAGCGCGGTGAGCTGGTCTCGGACGAGATCGTCATCGCTCTGATCGAAGAACGCCTGCCTGAGGCCGAGAAGGCCGGCGGCGCCATCTTTGACGGCTTCCCGCGGACGCTCGCCCAGGCCCAGGCCCTGGACGCCATGCTCGAGGGACGGGGCGCCAAGATTGACCTGGTCATCCGACTCAAGGTTGACGACCAGGCTCTGATGGACCGGATCGCCGGCCGCTACGCCGAGACCGCCCGTCCCGACGACAACCCCGAAAGCTTCAAGGTTCGCCTTGGGGCCTATAACGACCAGACCGCCCCCCTGCTGCCCTACTACCAGGACCAGAACAAGCTGGTGGAAGTGGACGGCATGGGATCGATCGAATCGGTGGCCCAGGCCATCGACGGCGCCATGATGGCCCCGCGCCCCTAGCGCGGACCCCACGGCGCCACCCGAAGACCCCGGAAAGTCCCGGAGTCTTCACCTTCGCCCACCGGAATGACCAGAAATGTGTCGTTCCGCCATTGACGGAAACGCAACGATCCATATAACGGGGCGCTTCCGCGAAAGGGCGCGAAGGACGTGCGGCTCCTATTGAGCCGGGCGCCGTTCGCGCATCTCTGCGTGACCAGGAGATTACCCCAGTGGCCCGCATCGCAGGCGTCAACATTCCTACGAACAAGCGCGTCGTGATCGCGCTGCAGTACATCCACGGCATCGGCCAGGCCAAGGCCGCCGAGATCGTTCAGAAGGTCGGACTCGAGCCCGCGCGGCGCGTGAACCAACTGTCGGACGCCGAGGTTCTGCAAATCCGTGAAGCCATCGACCGCGACTATATCGTCGAGGGCGACCTTCGTCGCGAGACGGCGGTCAGCATCAAGCGTCTGATGGACCTGGCCTGCTATCGCGGCCTGCGCCACCGTAAGGGGCTGCCGGTCCGTGGTCAGCGGACCCACACCAATGCGCGCACCCGCAAGGGCCCCGCCAAGCCGATCGCCGGCAAGAAGAAGTAATAAGAGAGCTTAGCCGATGGCCAAAGAACCGGCGCGCGTCAAACGGCGTGAGCGCAAGAACATCACCTCCGGCGTGGCGCACGTGAACGCCTCGTTCAACAACACCATGATCACGATCACCGATGCGCAGGGGAACACCATCTCCTGGTCGTCGGCCGGGATGATGGGGTTCAAGGGTTCGCGTAAGTCGACCCCCTACGCCGCCCAGATGGCCGCCGAGGACGCTGGCCGCAAGGCCGCCGAGCACGGCGTCAAAACCCTGGAAGTGAACGTTTCGGGCCCCGGTTCGGGTCGTGAATCGGCGCTGCGGGCGCTGCAGTCTGTCGGCATGACCATCACCACCATTCGTGATGTGACGCCGATCCCGCACAACGGCTGCCGTCCGCCCAAGCGCCGGCGAGTCTAAGGACTGGCGTTTCGCATCCCCCAACGCCGGCCCGCGTTTCGCGGCCGGCGATCCTGCGTTTAGGGACACCCATCCGTGATCGAAAGAAACTGGAACGAGCTCATCCGTCCCGAAAAGCCGCAGATCGAGACCGGTTCCGACGCCAGCCGCAAGGCCCGCATCGTTGCTGAACCTCTCGAACGCGGCTTCGGTGTGACGCTGGGCAACAGCCTGCGGCGCGTGCTGCTCTCCTCGCTTCAGGGCGCGGCCGTGTCCGCCGTCCAGATCGACGGCGTGGTGCACGAGTTCTCTTCCCTCGAGGGCGTCCGCGAAGACGTCGTCGACATCGTCCTGAACATCAAGCAACTGGCCGTGCGCATGCACGCCGAAGGCCCCAAGCGCATGACCCTGCGCGCCACGGGTCCGGGCGTGGTGACCGCCGGTCAGATCGAGACCCCCTCGGACATCGAGATTCTCAACCCCGACCACGTGCTCTGCACCCTGGACGACGGCGCCAATGTGCGCATGGAGTTCACCGTCCAGACCGGCAAGGGCTATGTGCCCGCCGAGATGAACCGGCCGGAAGACGCCCCCATCGGCCTGATCGCCGTGGACGCCCTCTATTCGCCGGTCAAGCGCGTCGCCTACCGTGTCGAGCCGACCCGTCAGGGCCAGAGCCTCGACTATGACAAGCTGATCATGGAAGTGGAGACCAACGGCGCGGTCAGCCCGGTGGACGCCGTGGCCTACGCCGCGCGCATCCTCCAGGACCAGCTGCAGATCTTCATCACCTTCGAAGAGCCGAAGAAGAAGGTCGAAGGCGAGGCCAAGCCCGAGCTGCCGTTCAACCCGGCCCTGCTCAAGAAGGTCGACGAACTGGAGCTGTCGGTCCGTTCGGCCAACTGCCTGAAGAACGACAACATCGTCTATATCGGCGATCTGATTCAGAAGACCGAAGCCGAGATGCTGCGGACGCCGAACTTCGGCCGCAAGTCGCTGAACGAGATCAAGGAAGTCCTCGCCGGCATGGGCCTGCACCTGGGCATGGATGTGCCCAACTGGCCGCCGGAAAATATCGAAGACCTCGCCAAGAAGTTCGAAGACCAGATGTAGGACGTTTCTGCGCTGGCTTCGGGCCGCTTCGGCGGCCGGGCCCCGCGAAGCCGCGACAGCGGTGGAGGGCCTCGGCGCTTCGCTATGACCCAGGCGGGAGCAGGCTGGGATTGATCAGACGAGGCGTCGCCCCAGACGGGCGAACCGCCAGGTGGGCCAGAGCGCCCAGGAGACAGAGATATGCGTCACGGTTATGCGCACCGTAAACTCGGCCGCACCAGCGCCCACCGGACCGCCATGTTCGCCAATATGGCCGCCAGCCTGATCAAGCACGAGCAGATCGTGACCACCCTGCCCAAGGCGAAGGAACTGCGTCCCTTCGTCGAGAAGCTGGTGACCCTGGCCAAGCGCGGCGATCTGCACGCCCGTCGTATCGCCATCAGCCGCGTCCGTGACGTGGAGCAGGTGGGCAAGCTGTTCGCCACCATCGGCCCGCGCTATGGCGCCCGCAACGGCGGCTATATCCGCGTGCTCAAGGCCGGCTATCGCTACGGCGACAACGCCCCCATGGCGGTGATTGAATTCGTGGACCGCGACCCGTCCGAAAAGGGCAAGGACAGCGGCCCCAAGCCTGAGGCCTACGGCGAGGACTAAGGTCCCGCACCTCTAGGTGAGTTTCAGAAAGCCCCGGGCAGAAATGTCCGGGGCTTTTTCGTGTCCGGTCGCTGCCCGCAAAACGCGCCTTGACGATATGATTGCGAAAATGGTGAACTATTACGGAGAACAAGAAGGAATGCGCCGTGGACACAGCTCACCTGACTGCGACCCCCATCTATCGCGATCCGCGTCAGGCCCTGGACTGGCTGGAGGCGGCGTTCGGCTTTGAGATCACCACCCTCCTCACCGACGACCTTGGGGCGATCGCCCATGCGGAAATGGGCTTCCACGGCGCCCGCATAGGCGTGGCCGGCCCCTGGTCTGGCGAGATCCTGGGGGCCACGCGCATGCAGAGCCCGGCGGCCCTGGAGGGGCAGGCGACCCAGCTCTGCCGGATCGACCTTCCGCCGAGCTTCGACCTCGACGCTCATCACGACCGGGCCCGGGCGGCCGGCGCGCAGATCACCCAGGCGCCGGAGGACCAGTTCTATGGCGCGCGGACCTATCGCGCCCTGGACCTCGACGGCCACGTCTGGACCTTCAGCCAGGCGGGTCGGAGCGTTTCCACCGCCGAGATGGAGGCCGCCACCGGCCTGAAGGTGGTGATGACTCCAGACTCCGCGCCGACCCCAGACGCCCCCCGCTCGGCGGTGACGCCCTATGTCTCCTATGCCGATCCGGCCGCTGCCTATGGCTGGCTGGCGCGGGCGTTCAGCCTTGAGCCGCGGATCTATGTCACCGATGACGCCGGCGGCCTGGTCCATGCCGAGATGGCGTTCCGAGACCACACGATCGGTGTGTCCAAGGCCTGGTCGGAGCGCCACGCCGTCCCCGGCGACGTCGGCGGCCGCAACACCCAGTCGGTCCATCTGCAGCTTCTTCAGGACATCGACGCTCATCACGCCCGGGCGGTGGCCGCCGGGGCGGAGATCATTCGCCCGCTGGAGACCCAGGCCTATGGGGACCGGACCTATCTGGCCCTCGACCTGGAAGGCCACATCTGGTCCTTCGGCCAGACGGTGGCGCCCATGTCGGTGGCCGAATGGGACGACAAGCTCGGCACGCACACACAGCTGCGCCCGGCAGAGCCCCGATGAGCGCGGCGCTGGACCGCACCCTGGCGGCCCTGGCCGATCCGGCGCGTCGCCAGGTGGTGGAGCTGTTGCGTGAGCGACCGCGCCCGGCCGGCGAACTGGCGCGGGAGACCGGCCTGTCGGCGCCGGCCATGAGCCGCCACCTGAAGGCCCTGCGCCAGAGCGGCCTGGTGGAGGACACCCATCCGGCCTTCGACGCCCGGGTGCGGGTCTATGCCCTGCGGCCCGAGCCCATGGTCGAGCTGATGGCCTGGCTGGCCGAAAGCGAGCGGATGTGGAGTGAGCAGCTTCTGGCCTTCAAGGCGCATGTGGAAGGCCAACCGTGACGTCCAAGGTCTATGTCGCCCTGCGGGTGAAGGCCACACCCGCCCGGGCCTTCGGCGCCTTTGTCGAGGAGATCGGCGCCTGGTGGCGGCCGAGCCCGCTCTTTCAGACCACGCCGCGGGCGCCCGGCCGGCTCGCGTTTGAGGGCGGGGCAGGGGGCCGGCTGACCGAAACCCTGGAGGGCGGCAAGGTGTTCGAGATCGGCCGCATCCTGCACTGGGCGCCGCCGGAGCGGCTGGTGTTCTCCTGGCGCCAGGCGAGCTTTCCGCCGGACCTGCACACCGAGGTGGAGGTGCGCTTCGATCCCGTCGGCGAGGAGACGCGGGTCAGCATCGAGCACCGGGGCTTCACCCGCGTGCCGGTCGAAAGCGCAGCCAGGCACGGCTTTCCCGACCAGGTTCTTCAGATGCGACTGGCCGACTGGTGGCGAAGCCAGTTGGCGGGCCTGGCGACGCGGGTCTAGAGCATGGCGGAGGTTCGGCGCGTCCCCTCGGGGCGGCCGTAGGTTACGGGGGAATGCGGCGTGAGCGAGCAGGGTACGGCAGGCCAGGGACCAGAGGGGCAGGGGCAGGGGCGCCGGGCCGCCTTCGGCTTCATCTTCGCCACGGCGCTGATGAACAGCATCTCGTTTGGCCTGATCATTCCGGTCCTGCCCAACCTGATCAAGGCCTTCACCGGCGGCGACACGGCGGAGGCGGCCGAATGGAATGTGATCTTCGCCGTCACCTGGGGCGCCATGCAGTTCATCTGCGGCCCCCTGCTGGGCCTGCTGTCCGACCGTGTGGGCCGGCGGCCTGTGCTGCTGGTGTCGATCTTCGGCCTGGCCCTGGACTTCCTGATCATCGCGGTGGCGCCCAACCTCATGTGGCTGCTGATCGGGCGGATTCTCAACGGCATGACCGCGGCCAGTTTCTCCACCGCCGGCGCCTATGTGGCCGACGTCACCGCACCTGAGGGCCGGGCCAAGGCCTTTGGCTGGATGGGCTCGGCCTTTTCGTTCGGCTTCCTGATCGGCCCGGCCCTGGGCGGCGCCCTGGGCGACATCGACCTTCGGCTCCCCTTCTATGTGGCCGCCGGGCTCTCCCTGTTGAACGGCCTCTATGGGCTGTTCGTCCTGCCGGAGTCCCTGCCGCCGGAGCGCCGCACGACCCGCTTCGACCTGGCCCGGGCCAACCCGCTGGGTTCGCTTCGCCTGCTGCGCTCCCAGCCCGACCTGCTGGGCCTGGCGGGCATCGGCTTCCTGTTCCAGCTGGCCCAGACTGTCCTGCCCACCGTCTTCGTCCTCTATACGGGCTATCGCTATGGCTGGAGCCCCTCGATCATGGGCCTGGCCATGATGGCGTCCGGCGTGGCCGGCGTGATCGTTCAGGCGGTGCTGGTGGGGCCCGTGGTCGCGCGGATCGGCGAGCGGGGCGCCCTGATGCTGGGCTGCGCGGCCGGCGCGGCGGGCTTCGCCTGGTACGGCTTTGCGCCGAGCGGCCTGCTCTATATGGCCGGGGTGCCGATCTTCGCCCTGATGGGCTTCCTGATGCCCGGTCTCCAGGGCCTGATGACCCGCCGGGTCGCGCCGAACCAGCAGGGCCAGCTCCAGGGCGCCAACCAGAGCCTGCAGGGGATCGCCTCGATGGTGGGGCCAGCCCTGTTCGGCCTCAGCTTCGCCTGGTCGATCCGTCACGCCGAGGTGCTCCAGGCGCCGGGCCTGGCCATCTACCTGGCCTCGGGCCTGCTGGTCGCCGCCCTGGTCCTGGGAACCCGGGTCGCCCGGGCGCCCCTGGCCATCGCCCCAGCCTGAGACCGGCGGCTCTCCGTGCTATAGGCGTCATCTTTGCGCCCGAAAGCTTCTCCAAAGGGCGTGGTTCGACCGTTCCACGGAGACGCCATGCGCGCCGCACGCCTGCTCCTTCCGGCCCTCGTCCTGCTGGCCGCCTGTTCCGACCCCGCCGGGCGCAGCGCCGCCCAGCCGGCGCTGGCCCAGCCGACCCGCTCCCCGCCCGAGACGGCGGCGGACATGAAGACCTCCTTCGCCCCGGTCGTCCGCAAGGCCGCCCCGGCCGTGGTCAACATCTCGGCGCGCCGCCTGGTGCGCCGCCAGGCTGATCCCTTCTGGGACCTGTTCGGCATGGGCGCGCCCCGGGGCCGGGTGGAGGGCTCCCTGGGCTCGGGCGTCATCGTCCGCGCCGATGGGGTGATCATCACCAACAACCACGTGGTGGCCGGCGGCCAGGAGATCATCGTCGCCCTGGCCGACCGCCGGGAATTCCCCGCCAAGTTGCTGCTGGCCGACGAACGCACCGATCTGGCCGTCCTGAAGATCGATCTGGGCGAGGAGCGCCTGCCGGTCCTGGCCATCGATGATTCCACCGACGCCGAGGTGGGCGACCTGGTGCTGGCCATCGGCAATCCGTTCGGGGTGGGCCAGACCGTGACCAACGGCATCATCTCGGCGCTCAACCGCACCGCCGATCCCAGCGGGGATGCGGCGGCCAGCTACATCCAGACCGACGCGGCCATCAATCCGGGCAATTCCGGCGGCGCCCTGGTGGACATGGATGGCGACCTGATCGGCATCAACAGCTTCATCGTCTCCCGTTCGGGCACCTCCAGCGGGGTCGGCTTCGCCATGCCCGCAGCCATGGTCCGCCGCGTGGTCGAGACCGCCGTGGGCGGCGGCCAGCGGGTGGAGCGCCCCTGGCTGGGCGCGCGCACCCAGACCGTCACCGCCGAGATCGCCCGCTCCATCGGCATGAGCGCGCCGCAGGGGGTGCTGGTGGCCGACATCTGGCCGGGCGGCGCAGCGGCGCGCGCGGGCCTGCGCCAGGGCGATGTGATCCTCAGCGTCGATGACCAGGCGGTCAGCGATGTGGGCGGGCTGAACTATGCGGTCGGCACCCGCCGCCTGGGGGAGACCCTGCGCCTGGGCGTCCGCCGCGAAAATGGAACCGCCGCCAACCTCAACCTGCGCGCCGAGGCCCCGCCGGCCACGCCGGCCCGGGACGAGCAGTTGCTGAGCGGTCGTCATCCCTTCGATGGCGCCACCGTGGTCAACCTCTCGCCGGCCGTCGCCGATGAGCTCGGCGTCGATCCCTTCCAGGGGCCGGGCGTGATGATCGTCCGGGTCGGCCGCGGCTTCTCGCTCAACGCCGGCCTTCGCCCCGGCGACATGATCCGGTCGGTCAACGGCCGCGAGATCCGCAATGTCCGCGACCTGATGGCCGCCGCCGGCGCCGAGGCCGCCGGCTGGCAGGTGACGATCCAGCGCAACGGCCAGGAGGTCACCGCCAACTTCCGGCTTTAGGGGAGGCGTGGCTGTCGCTCCGCGGGGCTTCCGCAAGCCAAGGTTCCAATGTCGGCAGGGGGCTGCGGACGTCGGCTTCTCGGCTGTTCAACGGCCTCCTTGCCACCACTCAGTACGCCGTGGCGATTTCATTGCTGATGGTCTCGGCTAGGGTGGGCGCTCCCCTCTGTATGTTCGACAGAACAACCACGACATAGCCCTTGTCCAAGTAAATTCTCATCTGTGTGCTGACGCCTCGATCGAAGCCGGAATGGCCCACCAGCTTCCCTGCAGCGCTATCCTCGACTTCGAAGCCGGCGCCATAGTCATTGGGGCGGTGATTGGTCCACAGGATCTTCAGTGACGTAGGTGAGATGAGCTTCCCGGTCTCGAGGGCGCGAGCGAAGCGAAAGAGGTCGCCGACGGTCGAATAACCTCCGCCCGCCGGGCACCCACGCATGAGGATCATTGAGGTGTTCTCACGCCAAGCGTCGGGATCGTCCGACGCTGGGACATACCCCATGGCCACCCTCTCCACCGGGTCATCCAGAGAATAGCTATCGGTGTCCGTCATGCCGGAGGGCGCGAAGATATGCTGTCGCACATAGTCGAAGTAGTTTTCAGCCGCCGCCTTCTCGATCACCGCGCCAAGGAGCAGCATGCCGGTATCGCTGTACTGAAATGCCGTCCCGGGCTCGAAGGCCGGCCTCTCACTGCGAACGAGCGGCTTGTAGTCGTCCACCTCCCGATAGCCGTCCCGCGGAGCTTTTCGCAACTCAGATAGGAAGCTCCCGAGGCCACTGGTGTGGGTCAAGAGCTGCCTAATCGTGATCCTGTCGCTGACCTCCCGTGGCAGCCAGGTTTCATCAACATATTCGCTAAGATGATCGTCCAGAGCCACGCGACCATGTTCAACAAGCTGCATCACGGCGACGGCGGTGAACATCTTGTTCATTGAGGCCAAGTTGAACCGCGTATCGACCGTATTGCTGACGTGGTAGCGCCGGCTGGCC
>Ga0207884_1000777_pt1 | contig 15746 bp, 9 predicted proteins | sample MalvirmetaMSP144_FD_184236 | JGI IMG/M metagenome (GOLD analysis project Ga0207884, IMG submission 184236) | Marine viral communities from the Deep Pacific Ocean - MSP-144 (SPAdes) | ecosystem: Environmental > Aquatic > Marine > Oceanic | place: Pacific Ocean | collected 2011-07-08 | reverse complement strand
CAGGTGGACGACGGGGCGGCCCCGGATCGCGGCCTGATGGCGCGGGACGTGGGGCTGAGGGTCGATGCGGCGCTGCAGGCCCTGCCCGAACGGCAGCGCGAGGCCGTGGTGCTGTGTCATTATCAGGAGCTCGGCAATATCGAGGCCGCCGGGATCATGGGTGTGAGTGTCGAGGCTCTGGAAAGCCTGCTGTCGCGAGGGCGGCGGGCGTTGCGGTCGGCATTGTCCGACCTCAATCCGGCCTCTGAAGGAGAGAGATGATGAAGGCCGAACGCTTTCAGGCGATCGTCGAGGCCTATGGGGCCGATCCGGCGCGCTGGCCCGAGGCCGAGCGTGACGCGGCGCTGGTCTATGCCGAACAGGCCGGCGAGGCCGCGCAAGCGGTACTCGCCGAGGCGCGGGCGCTGGATGCCGGTCTGGCCAACCATACGACACCGCTGCCGGATGCAGCCGCCTTTGCCCGGGCGCTGAAGGGTGCCGAGGCGGCGCTGACGCCTGCGCGCCGCGGTCGGGGCTTCCGCCTGCCGAGCTTCGGACTGGACCGGGTCCGGCTGGCGTCCGGTCTTATGGCGGCGGCCTGTGCCGGGGTCGGGGAGGGCGCAGCCTCGAGCGTCTCTGCTGAAGCGGCGCGTTCAGGCGTCGCCTTGGCGACGGGCGCAGGCGTTTCAGGCGTCTCGGCGGGCGTCTCGGCCTGGGAGGCCTCCAGCTCGGCGGGGAGGGCGGCTTCGACCTCTACCGCCGCGGCGGCCGGCGGCGCGCCTGCAGGGGCGGCGACGGCGTCGATGGCGCTTTCCGCGCCGTCGGTCGGCGCAACGATGGGGACAACAGGCGCAGGCGCCTGCGCGGCCGCCGCCAGCAGGGCGGCCTCAGCGGCCATGGCCTCGGCGTCCTCCCCTTCCGGGGCGAGATCGGGCGGGACCGGTTCGGTCGGGGCCGACGCCTTGCCCTTGGTTCCAGGCGCGACCTGGGCCTGGCCCTGCGCCTCGGGGGTTTCGCCCAGCAGGGCCGCCAGCAGGGCGCCGAAACCCGACGCGGCCGACCCGCCGGCGGCGTCAGGCGCAGCCTGGCCGCCGGGTGCGGAGACGGCGGGGGGCGGAACGGCGATAAGCGGCAACGAAAACGACATCTGGGCCAGCAGGCTGGGCGCAGAAACAACTGCGCCGGACATTGAGGAGGATGTGGCGCCTGCTGCGCCGGGGTGTTCGACACAACGCCAGCAACCTTCACGCCAGTTTCGGCCGACCCACTAAACAACGGAAATAGTGGAATAAATCGGATTTCCCTGGTTTCGACCCCGGCGTAGGCGCAGGCCGATCTTGCCCAGTCGACCCTTCACGGCCCGGACGAGTCTGCCGCCTTTCAAAAGGGTTACCGGTCCGGGGCGCGCAAGCTGGCGCCAGACTTGCGACCCTTCAGGTGTCCGTTCCGGGCCCTGAATGGGTCGGTATTGAAAAGGCTAGGGTTTTTCCGGGCCCTCGCGTGCGCGTTCACTCTATGCCCGGCAGAATGCGCCGGGCGCCGCAGCGAGGATTGCCGGGTGGAAGGTGAAGGCCATGTCGCTGACAGCGGTCCTGAAGACAGCCAATTCCGGCCTGGTGGCGTCACAGGTCGGACTCCGCGCCGTCTCCGACAACATCGCCAACGTCAACACCGCCGGCTACGTCCGCAAGACCGTGGATCAGCAGCAGCTGGTGGTCGGCGGCCGCGGCATGGGCGTCGAGGTCTCCGGCGTCAAGCGGGTGACCGATCAGTATCTCCAGCTGGCCAGTCTGAGCTCGGCCTCCGAAGCCGGGCGCTGGGAAGCGGTCGCCCAGTATATGGACAATGCCCAGTCGCTGTTCGGCGACCCGTCGGGCGACGGCTTCTTCTTCGGCCGGCTCGACGACATCTGGAGCGCCTTTGCGGCGACGGCCAATGATCCGTCGTCCAGCCTGCTGCGCAGCCAGGCGCTCTCCACCGTCGAGGACTTTCTCAACGAAGGCTCGCGGATCAACAATTCGCTGCAGGACCTGTTCCGGACCGTCGACACCAAGATCACCGCCGACATCGACCGGGCCAATGACCTGCTCGACCAGATCAACAAGCTGAACGCCGACATTAGCCGGGCCAAGATGGTCAATGCCGACGCCTCGGGCTCGGAGAACATCCAGAGCCAGCTGGTGGACGAGCTGACCACCCTGATGAACGTCCAGGTCTCGTCCCGCCCGACGGGCGGACTGATGATCCGCTCCACCGAAGGGGTGATGTTGGCGGGCGACGGCGCCGCCGTGCTGGCCTATTCCCGCACCGACAGCACCAAGGGCTATATCACCGCGGTGACCACGGCGGGGTCGGGCATCAGCAAGCCCATCACCATCACCGGCGGCGAACTCCGCGGGCTGCTGGATCTGCGCGACGACAAGTTGCCCGGGCTGTCCGACCAGCTGGGCGAGTTCATGACCCGGGCGAGCGACGCGATCAACGCCGCCCACAACGGCGCCACCACCGTCCCGGCACAGGCGACCCTGACCGGGCGCTATACGGGCCTCGACTTGCCGACGGCGGTCAGCGGCTTCAGCGGCGCGACGACCGTCGCCATCGTTGACGCCGCCGGCCAGCTGACCCGCCGGGTGGATATCGATTTCGACGCCGGGACCATGAGCGTGGACGGCGGCCCGGCGGCGGCCTTCACGCCGGCCAGCTTCCTGGCCGATCTGAACACCAGCCTGGGCGCCACCGGATCGGCGACCTTCACCAATGGGGCGCTCAGCCTTTCGGCCGCCGCCGGCGGCGTGGCGATGGACGAGGGAACCTCCCAGAAGGCCGGGCGGGGCTTCTCGCACTTCTTTGGTCTGAACGACATCGTCCGCTCCGACGGCGTCACCAACTATGACAGCGGCCTGTCCCTCACCGACGCCCACGGCTTTACGGCGGGCGATCAGATGGTGCTGCGCCTGGCCCAGGCCGACGGCAAACCGATCCGCGATGTGACGGTCACCGTGCCCGCCGGGGCCACCATGGCCGACCTGGTCAACGCCCTGAACAGCAACACCACCGGCGTCGGCCTCTATGGTCAGTACAGCCTGGACGCCAACGGCGCCCTGTCCTTCGCCGGGTCCGACCCGTTCTACGCCACAGCCTCGGTGGTGCAGGACAACACCGCCCGCGGCGTCGGCGGCCCCTCCATCAGCGAGCTGTTCGGCCTGGGCGTCACCGAGCGGACCAGCCGGGCCAACCGCCTTCAGGTGGCCGCGTCCTTCATCGCCGATCCGATGAAGGTGGGCCTGGCCAAGCTCGACCTGTCCATGGCGCCGGGCCAACCCGTGCTGACCCCCGGCGATGGCCGGGGCGCCCTGGCCCTGGCCAATGCCGGCGATGTGGTGACGCGGTTCTCCGCCGCCGGCTCCCTGGGCACGGTGGACATGACCGTCTCGCGCTACGCCTCGGAATTCGGCGGCTCTGTCGGTCGGGAGGCCGCCGCCGCCGACACGCGCAGAGACAGCGCGCGCGCGGTCCAGACCGAGGCCATGAACCGTCGCCAGGCCGTCGAGGGCGTCAATCTCGATGAAGAGCTGGTGCGAATGACCACATATCAACAGGCCTTCAACGCTTCGGCCCGCATGATCCAGGCGGCCAAGGAATTGTTCGACGTCCTGACCAACATCGTCTGAGGACCATCACATGGTGAGCCGCGTCTCCACCGGCGGAAACTACAGCGCCGTCCTGGCCAACCTGACCGCCGCCCAGCAGCGGCAGACCGACGCCGGGGAAAAGGTCTCGAGCCAAAAGAACGGTTCGGACCTGAAGGACTATTCGCGCAACGCCGAGATGCTGACGGCGATGCGCTCGATCGACACGCGTCTGGCGGGCTATACCGAGCAGAACAAGCTCGTGAACGACAAGCTGATCACCCAGGACTTCGCCCTCAACCAGGTGGCCGACGCCGCCCAGACGGCCCGCCAGGCGATCGCCGAAGCCATCGCCAGCGGGCGGGTGGACACCCTCATGCAGGACATGCAGGGCGCCTTTCGCAATGGCGCCGAGGGGCTGAACAGCCGCTATGGGGGCAAGTACCTGTTTGCCGGCGGCCAGGTGGACACCGCGCCGTTTTCAGCCACCGCGCTCAGCGACCTGACCATCCCGGCGACCAATGTGTCCGACTACTTCCACAACGACACCTTCATCGCCCAGGCCAAGGTCGATGACTCCACCCTCGTCAATACGGGCTTCCTGGCCGACTCCTTCGGCACGGACATGATGGAGGCCTTCAAGGCGATGCAGACCTTTCACGAGGGGGTCGACGGCCCCTTCACCGGCGAACTCACCGTCGCCCAGCGCACCTTCCTGGAGGGTCAGCTGCAGGTCTGGGACAATGTCTACAACGACCAGATCAACACCGCCGGCCGCAACGGCATGGTCCAGAGCCGGGTCGAGTCGGTGAAGGAGGATCTGGTGATCCGCACCAACAGCATGAAGAGCATGATCGGCGACATCGTCGACGCCGACATGACCCTGGCCATCTCCAACCTCGAACAGGCCCAGATCTCCGTCCAGGCCGCCGCCCAGGTCTTCGTGGCCCTGAAGGAAAGCTCCCTGCTCAACGTCCTGAGATAGGGCGACGATCAGTCGGGGGGCCAGATCGGCTGGGGATCGGCGGCCAGGCTGTGGAAGGCGACATAGGCATGATCCATGGGGCTTCCGATATAGCTCGGCCGCGAGATCATCTGCTCCAGCCAGGCCCTGGCGGCCGGGGTCTCCTCCAGCAGGGCGGCGCCCTCCGGCGTGCGGCCGAAGAACAGCAGGTTCGGCAGCAGGAAGGCGTCGGCCAGGGTCAGCTGACGTCCCACCAGATAGCCGCCGTCCGCCACAGCCTCGCCGATCAGCCGCATCTGCAGACGAAGCGGATCGCGAGCGGCCTGAAGGAAATCCTGATCCACCTCGAACCCCCAGTTCGGACGCACCAGGCGCTCTTTCATGAAGCGGTTCATGATCGGGAATACATAGGCGTTGACCACGCTGATCCAGCGCAGCACCTCGGCCTGGCCAAGGGCGTCGGGCGGCTGGAGCGGCGGCCCTTCGAAGGCGCGGTCGATATAATGGGTGATGGCCAGGGTCTCGTAGAGGATCACCTCGCCGTGCTGCATCACCGGCATCTTGCCGAACGGATGCAGCTGCAGATGGGGTTCCGAGCCGAGGACCAGGGGGTTCAGCTCATGGTCGACGCCCTTTTCGTCGGCCGCCAGCATGGCGGTCCACAGATAGGCGCTGCCGGCCATCGAGTGAAAGATAAGCGTCGCCATGCCTTGTCCCCGCCAGGGCTTGGGTTCGGGCCCTGGATTAGGGCCTAGGATCGCAGGCGACCGGCCGCTCGGCCTTGCCCAGGATCAATTCCTGGGCTGAGGCGCCGTCCAGTTAAGCTTGGCCATGGGCCGGGTCTGCATGAGGTTCCAGCACCCGGATTTGCGTCATGTGGCGAACCAGACCACAACGATGGTCGAGGTCATAAATTAGCATTCGCTACGGCCCGTATTTTTCTCGGTGCATTTGTCGTGTTGGTATGAGCGCGTACCATTTTATCTCGGGCCTTCCCCGATCCGGATCGACGCTCTTGTCGGCGTTGCTGCGGCAAAACCCGGCCGTCGCGGCGGGTATCTCCAGCCCCGTCGGCCCGTTGTTCCACGCCACCCGCAATGCGATGGGCGCCTGGACCGAGACCTCGGTGCTTCTCGATGACGCCCAGCGGGGCCGCATCCTGCGGGGCCTGTTCGACTCCTATTACGCCGACCAGCAGGACAAGCGGGTGATCGTCGACACCAACCGCGCCTGGTGCGCCCGGCTGCCGGCGCTGAAGCGGCTGTTTCCGGACGCCAAGGTGATCTGCTGCGTGCGAAGCGTCGCCTGGGTGATGGACAGCCTCGAGCGGCTGGGGCGCGAACAGGCGTTCCTGGAAAGCCGTCTCTTCAACACCGACTCCGAGCGCGCCACCGTCTTTACGCGGGTCGAGGCCCTGTCGCAGAGCGACCGTTTCGTGGGCTTCGCCTGGTCGGCCCTGAAGGAGGCGGTCTATGGCGAACACGCCGACAGCCTGCTGCTGGTGGATTTCGACCTGCTCACCGCCGCCCCGGGCAAGGTCCTCGATCTGATCTACGACTTCCTGGGCGAGCCGCGGTTTGCCCACGATATCGAGAATGTCGTGTTCGACGCGCCGGCCTTCGACCAAAACCTGGGATTGCCGGGTCTTCATCGCGTGCGGCCCCAGGTCGCGCCCGTCCGTCGCCAGACGGTGCTTCCTCCTGACCTGTTCGCCCGCCTCGACGCCATGTCGTTCTGGCGCGAGCTCGGCGACAGCCGCGCGAACCTGATCTCCGCCACCTCCCCCCAAGCTCCCGTCTGATCGTTCCAAGGTGTACCCCATGACCAGTTCCGTAGCGGCAGGCGCCAGCGGCCTGTCGGCCGAGATCGTGTTCGTCGACGCTCGCACGCCCGATCATGAGGCGATCATCGCCGGGTTCCAGGGCGCTGAGGTGGTGTGGATCGAGTCCGATCAGGACGGTGTGGAGCAGATCCGCGACGCCCTGGCCGGGCGCACGGACGTGTCGGCCATCCATCTGGTGGGTCATGGCGACGAAGGCCTGCTGCTGATGGGCTCCGGCTCCCTCCATTCAGGCAATCTCGCCGATTACGCCCCGGCTCTGGCGCAGATCGGCCAGGCCCTCTCGGAGGATGGCGACATCCACCTCTGGGGTTGCGACGTGGGCGCCGGCGAGGTCGGGGCGGCCTTCATCCAGGGTCTGGCTGAGGCGACGGGCGCCGATATCGCCGCCTCGACCGACGCCACCGGCGGCGCCCATCTGGGCGGCGACTGGGAGCTGGAGATCACCACCGGGACGGTGACGGCGTCGAACGCTATCGACGCCGAGGCGCTGGCAGACGCCGACATCCAGCTGGCCACCTTCAGCGTCGCCTCCCTGGCGGAGCTGAAGGCCGCGCTCAGCACGGCGGCCAGCAACGGCGTGGCCGACATCATCACCTTCACCGCCAACATAACCGCGGCGGGGCAGGGCGACTTCACCAGCGGCTATCTGGCGGCGGTCAATCTCGCCGAGAGCCACGCCCTGACCATTGTCGGCGGCGGCTTCAGCCTGAACGCGAACTACTATGGCGGCGTCCTTTCGGTCTCCGCCGGCGACAATGTGGAGATCCAGAACCTCACCATCCGCGGCGGCCTGCTCGCGGGCCAGGGTGGGAATGCGCCGGGCGCGGGCGGCGGCGGCCTGGGCGCCGGGATCGCCAATCAGGGCGCTCTGACCCTGCGCGATGTGACGGTGACGCAAAACGTCGCCTCGGGCGGCGGGGGCGGCGGCGGCACGACCGGCAATAACGTCGCAGGCGGCGGCGGCGGCGGCGGCGGCGGGTTCTCCGGCCGCGGCGGCGCAGTCGGCGGAAATGATGCGGACGCCTTCAGCCTTCCCGGCAATCCGTCCGGGGCGACCGGCGGCGGCGGCGGCGGCGGGAGATACTCCTTGGGTGGGAGCGGCGGTTCGGCGGTAGGCGGGCCTGGCGGGGCCTCCTACGGCGGTTCGTCCGGTGGCGGGAGCGGGGGGTCAGCCTCCAATGGCGCGATCTCCATCGGCGGCGGCGGCGGCGGCGGCGGCTACACCGGCGTTGGCGGCGCCGGGGGTTCTGCGGCCGGCGGCGTGTTCAACGCCAGCGGCGCGACCCTGACGGTCGTCGGAACCTCGCTGATTTCGAGCAATCTCGGCGCGGGCGGAGGCGGAGGCGGCGGCGGCGGCGGTGGCGGCTTCAACCAAGACGGCGGCGCGGGCGGCCGCGGGGTCGGCGGGATCTGGAATGAAGGCGTGGTCAAGATCACCGCGGCGAACTTCTCGGCCATGACCGGAAACGCCGGCGCCGGCGGCGCTGGCGGCCTCGAAGGCGGGACGGGTTCGCCCGGCCTCACCCCTGACCCCCAGAACAACATTTACAATATGGGCACGCTGAACGCGGCCTTCGTCGACAATGTGGCTCCGGCGATCGCCGGGACGGCCGCGACGCCGGCCATCAACGATACGGCCACTACGACGCCCTTCGCTCCGCTGAGCTTCACCGACACCGAGGGCTCCGGGGGGACGATCGCCATCGCCTACACCGCGGCCAATGGCGCGCTCTCGGGCGTGGGTCTGACCGGGACGGCCGGTAGCTACACCCTGACCGGCGCCAGCCCGGCGGAGCTTTCGGCCAGGCTTCAGGCCCTGGTCTTCACGCCGACGGGCAATCAGACGGCGCCGGGCGGAACGGTCCAGACCACCTTCACCCTCACGCCCAATGATGGGACCGCCAATGGCGCCGCCCACACGACCACCCAGGTCACGACCACCTCGGTGAACGACGCGCCGACGGCGACCAACCTGACCCAGACCGTCACCTATAACGAGGATCCCGGCGGCGCCGTGGCCCTGGGCGACATCGTGGTCAGCGATGTGGACGCCGGTGAGACGATCACCGCGACCCTGACCCTGTCCACCCCGGCCGCGGGCGTCCTGAGCACCGGCACTTTCGGCTCGGCCACCTCGACCTACAGCGCCGGCACGGGCGTCTGGACGGTGACCGGGTCCACCGCAGACGTGAACGCCGCGCTCGCCCAGGCCGCCTTCACCCCGGCGGCCGACCGCGATCAGGACGCCACGATCACCACGCAGGTGCGAGACGCCGCCGGTGCGGGCCCGACGAACGGGACCATCACCCTCGACGTCACCGCGGTGAACGACGCCCCGATCCTGACCACCAGCGGCGGTTCCCTGGCCTATGCGGAGAACGCAACCGCGACGGTGATCGATGGCGCCCTGACCATCTCCGACATTGACAGCGCCAGTCTCTTCAGCGCGACGGTGCAGATCACGGGCCACTTCGCGGCCGGGCAGGACGTGCTCGCCTTCGCCAATAGCGGCGGCATGGGCAATGTGTCGGCCAGCTTCAACGCCGCCACCGGGACCCTGACCCTGATGTCCCCGGGCGCGACGGCCAGCGTCGCCCAATGGCAGGCGGCGTTGAGGTCGGTCACCTATGTGAACACCTCGGAGACCCCCGACGCCAGCGCGCGCACCGTCACCTTCGTGGTGAACGACGGCTCGGCCAACAGCGGCGCTGCGACGCGGACCATCGCGGTCACCTCGGTCAATGACGCGCCGACCACCGATCCGGCGAAGGGCTATCTGAACACCGGGGCCGCCACGGAGACCGGCGGCCTGGTCACCATCGCCAACACCATGCTGCGGGAAGGTGATCCCGACGATAGCGGGACCGGGATCACCTACACCATCACGGCGGCCCCGACGCAGGGCACGCTGTTCATCGACGCCAATGGCAATTCGATCGTCGATGGCGGCGAAACGCGCGGCGCCGCGGCGACCTTCACCCAGGACGATATCGACCAGGGCCGGGTGAAATATCTGCACGGCGGCGGGGGCGGCGTCAGCGACAGCGTCGGCTTCAGCGTCGCCGACGGCGGCGAAGACAGCGCCGCTGCGCTCACCGGCCAGACCTTCGGGCTGACGATCACGGCCCGGCCGGTGATCGCCGTCGGCGCCGGGAGTCCGGCCCATGCGGAAGACGGCGCGGCCACCGTCCTGGCGCCGGCCCTGACGATCACCGACGCCGACAGCGCCAACCTGACCGGGGCGACGATCAGGGTCACCGACTTCGTGTCCGGGGACGGGCTGGGCTTCGTCGATCAGAACGGAATTTCCGGATCCTACAACGCCGCCACGGGGGTGCTGACCCTGTCTGGCGCCGCGACGGTGGCCCAGTATGAGAGCGCCCTGCGCTCGATCACCTACAGCACCACGAACGCCAATCCCGCCACGGGCGCAGGCAACAGCAACCGGGTGATCGAGTTCGCCGCCAGCGATGGCGGTCTGACCAGCGTCGGACAGACGATCACGCTCGCCGTCAGCAACGCCAACGACGCCCCCATCCTCGACCCCGCCAACTCGCCAAGCCTGATTGCTCTCGTGGAGGATGCGCCCGCCCCCACCAACGGCAGCGCGGCGGGAAGCTCGCTGGTCTCCCACCTGCTCGGCGGCGCCAGCGACGTGGACAGCGGCGCCCTGCAGGGCATGGCCGTGGTGGGCTCCAGCGCCCAGGGCACGCTCTGGTATTCCACCGACGGCGGCGCTCACTGGACCCAGGCTCCGGCCCTGTCGGCCACTTCGGCCCTGCTGCTCACATCGGATGCGCGGGTCTATTTCCAGCCGGGCGCCAATGTCGCCGGGACGCTCGCCGATGCGATCACCTTCCGCGCCTGGGACCGGACGAGCGGCGCCAATGGCGGCGTGGCCGACGTCTCGACCCACGGCGCGGGCACGGCCTTCTCCAGCCAAACCGACGTGGTCAGCGTGGCGATCAGCAATGTGAACGACCTGCCCACCGGCGCGGTCGTGGTTTCAGGCGCCCCGCAGGTCGGCGCGACGCTCAGCATCGACCAGACCCTGGCCGACGCCGATGGGCTCAATCCGGCGAACTTCGCCTATCAATGGATGGCCGATGGCGCCGACATCGGCGGGGCGACGGCCAACAGCCTTACGGTCACCCAAGCGCTGCTCGGCCAGACGATCACCGTCAAGATCAGCTACACCGATGATCGCGGCACGGCCGAGAGCGTCACCTCCGCCGGCACGGCGGCCGTGACCAACCCGCCGCCGCCGCCGCCGCCCAGCCCCTCGCCGACCGTTCCGACGTCTGGCGACGACCAGCTCGTGCTGCCCAATGAAGGGGGCCAGGTCTCGGCCGGCGATGGCGATGACAGGGTCACCGGCGCGCTCGGCGACGATGTCATCTATGGCAACGCCGGCGCCGACAGCCTGACCAGCGGCGCCGGGGCCGACATCGCCCGGGGCGGGCAGGGCGATGACTTCGTGCAGGGCAATAGCGGGGATGACCTGGTCTTCGGCGACCGCGGCGATGACATCGTGCACGGAGGCAAGGGCGCCGATCTGGTGCAGGGCAATACCGGCGACGACGTCGTCCTCGGCGACGACGGGGATGACATCGTCCGCGGCGGCCAGGGCAACGACCAGGTGTTCGGCGGGGAGGGCGCAGACCTGCTCTTCGGCGACCTGGGGAATGACAGCCTGACCGGCGGTTCGGGGGCCGACGCCTTCCACTTCCCGTCCGGATCGCAGGGCCGTGACCTCATCACCGATTTCACCCGCGCCGAGGGCGACAGGATCATCATCGACAGCCCGCTGGCGGCGAACTTCGGCGATCTGGCCAGCCGCATCAGCCAGGCCGCCGACGGGAGCGCGATGATCGATCTGGGCGATCTGGTGATCACGATCCAGGGCGTGGCGCCAGGCGCGCTGGGGGCGGGCGACTTCCTGTTCGGTTAGGGCCGGCGGGGGCCGAGTCATAGCCGGCCTCAAGCGGTCTGGCGCGCGAAGAGAACATCTTGCGAACAGAGAACAAAAAGCGTACGACTGAGTCCTGGCCGCCCAGCCGGGGATCGCCCCGGTCGGCCCGACGGAATCATGGGATAAGGGGTCCCCTCAAATGGCACAGTCGGCGTTGAAACTCGTGGGTAAAGAAGAAGGCGACAAGCAGCGCGCGCTCGAGGCGGCGCTGTCTCAGATCGATCGGGCCTTTGGCAAGGGCTCGGTGATGAAGCTGGGGGACAAGGGCAAGATCGTCGAGATCGAGTCCTATTCCACCGGCTCGCTTGGCCTGGATCTGGCGCTGGGGATCGGCGGCCTGCCCAAGGGGCGGATCGTCGAGATCTATGGCCCGGAAAGCTCCGGCAAGACGACGCTGGCCCTGCATGTGGTGGCCGAGGTCCAGAAGGGCGGCGGCACCGCCGCCTTCGTGGACGCCGAGCACGCCCTCGATCCCTCCTACGCCCACAAGCTGGGGGTGAACCTGGACGACCTGCTGGTCTCGCAGCCGGACACCGGCGAGCAGGCCCTGGAAATCACCGACACCCTGGTACGCTCTGGCGCGGTCGATGTGATCGTCATCGACTCCGTGGCCGCGCTTACGCCGCGGGCCGAGATCGAAGGCGAGATGGGCGACAGTCTGCCCGGCCTGCAGGCCCGCCTGATGAGCCAGGCGCTGCGCAAGCTCACCGGCTCGATCTCCAAGACCAAGACCCTGGTCATCTTCATCAACCAGATCCGGATGAAGATCGGCGTCATGTACGGCAGCCCGGAGACCACCACCGGGGGCAATGCGCTGAAGTTCTACGCCTCTGTCCGCCTGGACATCCGCCGCACCGGCTCGGTCAAGCAGCGCGACGAGATCGTCGGCAACAATGTCCGGGTCAAGGTGGTGAAGAACAAGGTGGCCCCGCCGTTCCGCGAGGTCGAGTTCGACATCATGTACGGCGAAGGCATCTCCAAGCTGGGCGAGATCATCGACCTGGGGGTCAAGGCCGGCGTGGTCGAGAAGTCCGGCTCCTGGTTCTCCTTCAACAGTCAGCGGATCGGTCAGGGCCGTGACAATGTGCGGGAGTTCCTGAAGGCCAATCGCGACGTGGCCGACGAGATCGAGAAGGCGGTGCGCGGCGCCACCTCCAAGATCGAGGAAGAGCTGCTCGTGGGCGGACCCGACGACAAGGACGACTGAATCCGGCCCCCAGGGCCGTCCTGAGGAGGCCCCCGTCATGGGTTTCTCCGCAGACAGCGTCGCGCCTAGGCCGGACACCCCCGCCGATATGCGTCCGGTCCGTTCAGGACCCCAACGCGGCGCCTCGTTTGCGGAGGAGGACGCCCTGGCCCGCCGCCAGGGCGTCCTTTTTCTTTGCGCGCGCCGAGGACTCCCGTAAACGACCGGCAAAATTCCCCTGCGCGGCGGAGCCTGCGCGCCCTATATGCAAGCCATGTCCAGTCTGAACCAGATCCGCAGCACGTTCATCGACTTCTTCAAGGGTCGCGATCACCTGGTGATCCCGTCGGCCCCGCTGGTGCCGCAGAACGACCCGACGCTGATGTTCGTCAACGCCGGCATGGTGCCGTTCAAGAATTACTTCACCGGCGCCGAGACCCCGCCGGCGCCCCGGGCGGTGTCGGTGCAGAAGTGCGTGCGCGCCGGCGGCAAGCACAACGACCTCGACAATGTCGGCTATACCGGCCGCCACCAGACCTTCTTCGAAATGCTGGGGAATTTTTCCTTCGGCGACTATTTCAAGGAAGGCGCCATCGAGCTGGCCTGGGAGCTGATGACCAAGGACATTGGTCTGGACCCGGCGCGCCTGATGGTCACCATCGCCCCGGACGACGAGGACGCCGCGGCTCTGTGGCGCAAGATCGCCGGCCTGCCTGAGTCCAAGATCGTGCGGCTGGAAGAGAACTTCTGGTCCATGGGCGACACTGGGCCCTGCGGCACCAACACCGAGATCTTCTACGACCACGGCGACCACGTGGCCGGCGGCCCCCCCGGCAGTCCGGACGAGGACGGCGACCGGTTCGTGGAGATCTGGAACCTGGTCTTCATGCGCTGGGAGCAGTTCGCCGACGGCACGCGCAAGGATCTGCCCAAGCCGCAGATCGACACCGGCATGGGCCTGGAGCGGATCACCACGGTCCTGCAGGGCGTCCATTCCAACTATGACACCGACCTGTTCCGCACCCTGATCGCGGCCAGCGAAGAGGCCACCGGCGCCGCGGCGCGCGGCGAGGCGCGCTTCTCCCACCAGGTCATCGTCGATCACCTGCGCTCCACCAGCTTCCTGATCGCCGACGGCGTCTCGCCGTCCAATGAGGGCCGTGGCTATGTGCTGCGCCGGATCATGCGCCGGGCCATGCGCCACGCCCACATGCTGGGCGCGGCCGAACCCCTGATGCACCGCCTGGTGCCGACCCTGGTGTCGGAGATGGGCGAGGCCTACCCGGAACTCCGGCGGGCCGAGGCGACGATCTCCGAGACCCTGCGCCAGGAAGAGGAGCGCTTCCGGCGCACCCTGGGGCGCGGCATGAGCCTGCTGGAAGAGGCCACGGCCGCGCTGGCCGAAGGCGGCGAACTGCCCGGCGAGACGGCCTTCAAGCTCTATGACACCTACGGCTTCCCCCTCGACCTGACCCAGGACGCGGTGCGCGCCATGGGCCTCTCGGTCGATCTGGCCGGCTTCGACGCGGCCATGAAGCGCCAGAAAGACCAGGCCCGGGAGGCCTGGACCGGCTCTGGCCAGGTGGCGGCGTCCGGCGAATGGTTCGCCCTGCGCGAGCGCCTGGGCGCCACCGAGTTCGTCGGTCACGACACCACCGAAACCACCGCCAAGGTCCTGGCCCTGGTGGACGGCGGCGCGGAGATCCCCCGCGCCGAGGCCGGTCAGACCGTCCAGGTTCTTTTCGATCACACCCCCTTCTATGGCGAGAGCGGCGGTCAGGCCGGCGACCTGGGCGAGGTGGAGTGGGACGGCGGCCAGGCCCGGGTCCTCGACACCCAGAAGCAGGCCGGCGACCTGCACGTCCATGTGATCAAGGTCACCGACGGCGCCCTGGTCGCCGGCGCGCCGGTGCGCCTGGCCCTGGACGCTGAGCGGCGCACCGCCACTCGGGCCAACCACTCGGCCACCCACCTGCTGCATGCGGCCCTGCGCAATGTGCTCGGGCCCCATGTGAGCCAGAAGGGCCAGATGGTGGACGGCGAGCGTATCCGCTTCGACTTCAGCCACGGCCAGCCCCTGACCCTGGAAGAGATCGACCAGATCGAGGCCGAGGTGAATGCGGTGATCCGCCAGAACCTGCCGGCCGAGACCAAGAACATGGCCCCCGAAGAGGCCATCGAGGCCGGCGCCATGGCTCTGTTCGGCGAGAAGTATGGCGACGTGGTCCGCGTCCTGACCCTGGGCCAGGCCCTGGACGGCAGCGGCCCCTATTCGGTGGAGCTCTGCGGCGGCACCCATGTGGCGCGCACCGGCGACATCGCCCTGTTCAAGATCGTTTCCGAAAGCGGCGTGGCCGCGGGCGTGCGCCGGATCGAGGCCCTGACCGGCGAGCCGGCGCGCCGCTGGTTGCTGGATCAGGCCCTGGTGTCGCGCCAGCTGGCCGAGCAGTTCAAGACCCCGGTCTCCGAGGTTCTGGGGCGTGTGGAAGCCCTGGAAGCCCAACGGCGCAAGCTGGAGAAGGAGCTCGGCGACGCCAAGCGCCAGCTGGCCATGGGCGGCGGCGGGGGCGCGGCTCAGGCCGGTCCTGAGGACATTGGCGGCGTCCAGGTGCTGGCGCGGGTGATGGACGGCGTCGGCGGCAAGGACCTGCGGCCGATCGCCGAGGAATTCAAGAAACAGGTGGCCGACGGGATCATCGCCCTGGTCGGCGTGGCCGAGGGCAAGGCCGCCGTCACCGTCGCGGTGACCGGCGCGGCCAAGGACCGCTTCAACGCCGCCGACCTGGCCAAGGCCGCGGTGATCGCCATGGGCGGTCAGGGCGCCGGCGGGCGTCCCGACTTCGCGCAGGGCGGCGCCCCCGACGGCGCCCGGGCCGAGGATGGCCTGGCGGCGCTGAAGGCGGCGATCGTCGGTTAGATCCCGGCGCCCGCCGCCCGGCGCCTGGGCCTTGGCCTAGGCCGGCGGCGTGCGCACGCAGGCCAGCTTGTTGCCCTGCGGGTCGCGGACATAGGCGGCGTACCAGCCCTCGCCATATTGCGGACGAAGGCCAGGCGCGCCCTCGTCGGCGCCGCCATTGGCCATGGCCGTGGCGGAGAAGGCGTCCACCACCTCCGGCGTGGGCGCATAGAAGCCGAGCATGACGCCATTGCCGGCACGGGCGGCCTGGCCATCA
>Ga0207884_1000774_pt1 | contig 15793 bp, 14 predicted proteins | sample MalvirmetaMSP144_FD_184236 | JGI IMG/M metagenome (GOLD analysis project Ga0207884, IMG submission 184236) | Marine viral communities from the Deep Pacific Ocean - MSP-144 (SPAdes) | ecosystem: Environmental > Aquatic > Marine > Oceanic | place: Pacific Ocean | collected 2011-07-08 | reverse complement strand
CGTGGTGTCGGCTTCTTTGTAGGTCAGCGTAAAGCACTGTAATTTGCTAGGGCGTGTTTATCTTTCATATCCACCACTGCTGGCGACTATTTTTGTGTCCGGCAAGGCGGAAAGCACGCCCTATGTTGAACTTTGTAAATCCAGTAATTATTGCCGGCAACCCTGGTTCAGGATTGTCGGCATTAATTTATTCAACGGTTACCTGCCATCCTGATGATGCTTCCAGACAACTGCCTCTAAACGTGAAGTAAGATTAAGTTTACGCAGGATATTTTTGATGTGCACTTTGACTGTGGTATCGCGAATATCCAATTTTCGGGCAATGGTTTTATTATTCATCCCCTCAGCCAGACATTCCAGAATTTCGTTTTCACGAACTGTCAGATTTATCTCATCCGCACTCACTTTATGTTGCGGGTCAATGAATGCTTTCTTTAATATTTCGGTCATACTGTCCTGTAAGACGGTGACGCCTACAGCTGCTTTAAGCAAATGATTCCTCAAGTCCTCCGGTTCCATATCCTTAAGTAAATAACCATCAGCACCTATTCGCAATGCCTCAAGCAGATTCTCTTCTGCATCCGAGACTGTCAGAACAACATAATGAGCATCCAAATCTGTCTCTTTGAAACGTCGTAATGTTTCCAGTCCATCCATACCTTTCATATTAAGGTCCAATAAAACCAGATCCGGGTTAACCTTTAGGGCGAGATCTATCCCCTCCTGGCCTGAAGCTGCTTCCCCGACAATTTCAAAGCTCGGATCATCAGAAATGATCTGTCCAACACCCTTACGAAATAAAGGATGATCATCAATCAGTAGTACTCTTATTTTTTCAGTCATATTTCTCTCTCACTATAATTATTGTACTGATTTTGGTGTGAACACCAGCCTAACTCGGGTGCCTCCATGGCGTTTGGCCATCACTTCAAGGTTCCCTCCCAGGCTGTTGGCACGTTCCTTCATGATGATCTGACCATGATGATCATAGGTGTTGGTATTCGCCGTAAAACCTATGCCATCATCTTCTATGGTTAATACCACATTTCCATTTTTACGAAGCTCAAGGAATATCGCGACATTCTTTGCTTTAGAGTGCCGCACGATATTGGATAATGCCTCCCGGAGCACGTGTAACATATGAAATTCTTCATTGACCGTCAGACGGCAATTAACCAGTCGGTAGTCAAGATTGATGTTTATGCTGGAACGCTGTGAAAACTCATCAATAGTGGTTTGAATAGCATACCCCAACCCTCTTAAGTCCATATGCACCCGGAACGTGGTGAGCAATTCGCGTAATTCGCGATAAGCCGAATCAAGACCTTGCCGAAGCTCTCCCATCATCTCCGCACTTTTTATCTTGTCATCGCCAGCTGACTGAAGCCGAGCCAGCTGGATCTTCATAAAGGACAAGGACTGTGCCAGAGAGTCATGTAGTTCACGAGCAATCGCGGCACGTTCCTCCAGCACAGCCAGACGACGACCTTCTTCATCATGACTGTGAAACTTGGTGGCCATTGTCAGTAGTTTTGCAGTAATTTCCAGTACCTGGATTTCGGTATTTTCCAGAAATCTGTCTTTTTCGGTCTCAATCAGCAAGATCCCAAGTGCTGACGCGGGTCCACTGAAAGTTACTCCCACACAACGAATTTCCGTACCTTCCTGGTTTTTTTCCATATAACTGGACAGACCGTTATGGTGAAGTTCATCAAACCTTTGATTGTCCAGTTTGGGCGGCGGGTGATGCGAAAAAATGATTTGTTCGCTGGTTATGACAGCCGCATCATCGGTGTAAATAATCGCGACATTGTCAAAATTCATTGCTCGTTCAAGCGAATAAAGTACTTTGAGCAGCGTTTTTTCACTCAGGATCTCATGGCTGGTGATCTCGATGAAATTAAGTATAAACTCATGAGAGCGTAATAAAATAAGCAACTTCTCATTGGTTCGTTCAGCCCATGCAACCTGTGATGCATAGCCTTCAATTTTGGCTGTCATTTCAAAAATACGTTGTTCAAGGCGAGTAAACTCATCAGCATTTGGTTCCTGTTTTTGAGCGGGGAACTTCAGCATCAGAAAAGTCTGCAATCTGTCCATACGTTCAACCAGAAAATTTTTCGCCCCCAGCATAATGGCAATAATGCAGCTGTATAGAAACAAAAGGCTGATTATATTAAGCAGAGCGATCACTGAAATTTTGATTTCACTATCACGATGTAAAGCATCAGCCAGTTTTTTGTAGGAAGCCAGCACATTATCAGCCAGTCTCAGCTGTGTGGCCTGACGAATGTTAAGTTGAGCCACATTGTCAAAGTTTTTTTGGGCCTGCTTGACTTCCTCAAGCGCGACTTTCAACGCATCATTTTCCTGATTAAGCATCCAAACAACGGATTCATGTTCAACATTCAGATAATTTCTTTTCATTTGAACCAATGTTTTCTGTGCATCAGCTGGACGCAGACTGTTCAGATAAAATAAATGTTTATCCCAATAAATCTTATGTTCATTAACTTTCTCAATTGCATGTTTACTGGACAGCATATAATCCAACAAAAATAAATTTCCTGCCTGGATTAAAAGTATCGTCATTGCAATACATAAAAGCAGTGTAATCAGCTTGGAAAAAACAGCTCTTTGGCGTATGCTTTTAAAAATATATTTCAGGTCAATTTTCTTCAAAACCGGGCTTCCCGAAAAAGCTGTTCTCAAGGGTCAGAACAATGGGTCTCATTATATTTTCCATGATCATGTTAAGCATGATCACAGCCATCGTATTTGGTACTTGGTGGGACAGCACAGCCCCATTCAAAATCCATTTTGCCGTGGCGGCTGCAATTTTTGCAGCATTGTTTTCCGTGGTGCTCACCATTGCCTTTTATCCTCATAGTCAAAGGAAATTGATGTTGGCCGGCAATCAAACTACCGGCAAGGATCACGGTTGGGCCAATGATGTCGCAAAGCGCCTGTCTACACCCTCTGCTGTCATTGATGGTTTTAATATCATTTTTGCCAATAATGCCTTCCTGCGTGAGCTGGGAATGAATGGTATGCGCGAACTGGTGACTAATATGCCACTTACAAATATGGTCCATCCCAGTAATCATGCTGCGTTGACAAACTTCATGCGACAGATGAAAAACAGCAATGAACCGCATCAGACACTTACGCTACGTATGCTTTATATTGATGGCACCACCATACCCGTGCATATTTCATTGTCACCTTTAAACTCACAAGATCAATCGAATCTCAATTTATTGCAGTTTTCATCCATTACACAATCGCAAAATGATTCAGATTTAAAATCAGATAAATTCAATTTTCCAAGCCTTTTAAATAATATCAGACAAATCATTTTTATAAACAATGTTGATCAGGAAATTATATATGCAAATACTGCCTGGGAAATGCTTACTGACTTTAGTGTTTCAGAATCATTAAATAAACCTTTTTTAAGTTTTATCCACCCTGAAGATATTTTACTGGTTGAATCCAGAATGAATTCACTTATTCAGGGTAAACGTCAATATTTTCAAATCGAATGTCGAGTCATTACCAAAAACGGTTCATATCGATGGATTGAAATCCGTGCTTCACGCAGTTCCAATTTCAAAGGTGAACGTTCCAGTGTCATTGGCACACTGACGGATATCACTCAGTTAAAGCAACTTGAAGCGGCACAGAAACATAATCGTCACTCGCCTGTAGATATGATCATGACCAATATTCCCAACATGATTTACCGTTGTAAAAATGATCGCGACTGGACTTTTGAATTTGTCAGCGATAGTTGCCTTGAAGTCACTGAATACCAGCCTTATGAGTTGGTTAACTCTAACAATGTCACCTATATGCAGCTGATTCATCCCGATGATCGACCTCGTTGCTGGGAACATGTCCAGGAACAAATAGCCAAACAGCGAAAATTTCAGATGATCTATCGTATCTGTACCCGTACCAATAAAACCCGCTGGGTTATGGAACAAGGTGAAGGTATCTTTTCTGCCAGTGGTGAGTTGCTTGCCCTGGAAGGTGTCGTTATCGATCTGAGTAATGATAATCTATCTCAACTTGATGTCGGCTTACGTGACATGATCGAAAACAAATCTGTGACCTGTCCTGAATAAAATTAAAGCACCCCAGAAGGGGTGCTTTATAGTCATAATGTTAAGTGACCGAATCAGAAACTACGCATGATATAAACAATAAACTGACTATCACCGCGGTTATCGCCATCTACACCAGTCCACCAGTCCTCATCAGCATTGGTATCGGTGTAGTTAACTCCAGCATTCCAACCATCAGAATTGGCGATGGAAAAATCTTTGTTCAAGCCGATCATATAGTCGGTGTAGTTGAACTCATCATAGTTTTCAGCTTCCAGTCGACCAATATGCAAATACAGATTTATACCCATCGGCAAACCATAATCAAAATTCAGCTCAAAATACTGTGTGCCTTTTGAATCGCCATTTGCATAACCGTCAATTCCGGCAGACTTATTATTGATACCGCCCCAATCAGTCAGAGTTCGGCTGTACTTAGCAGTAAACCATTTCCAGGTTCCAGCAACATAGGCTTCAGTGGTGTCAAAATCCTCGCCGTTATATTTTTCACGGTCCGGATAATAGAATTGAAACAAACCGACATCGACTGCAAAGTCATCATTGAACTGATGATAGTAACCACCATACGGATCAACTTCTACACTGTTACCAACGTTATCGCCTTCTTCAAGGTTTGTGCCCCAGATACCAGCATACCAGCCACTTTCATGTGCATAATCAAAACCACCCTGCAGAGCAACATCCTCATTAGAGTAAGTAATACCACGAAATACATACTGACTGAACAGACCGACATTGGCACTGAAAGTGTGTGGCGAGGTTGTTTCGGCAAATACTGATGCGCTCGTCATTAAGCTCATCCCGGCCAACCCTGATACCACAATATTTCTCATTTTCATTTTTTGTTTCCTTCTGGGTTTTTAAAGGTAATGCGAACCGCTGACCGGCATTAGCCAGCGGCCAGTGCTATGGACGAAAGCCCATATTCTTTGAAAGGAAATTTATTCCGGCTGGGTACCCAGTCCCAGTTCGGCTCCGTCTTCCAATGGTTCCAACCAATCGATAACGGTTTGTCGATAAAGATCCAGCCCTTTATATTCCGAGAGATCAGGATGCAGATTAGTCAGCACCCTACGTAGTCGTTTTGCCCATTTTGGATAAGTGATCAATTCATCAAGGCTGATAAGATAACCACGGACACTGAAGGCAATTGCATTACTCCGTGGCAGACGGAATAACGCCTGCAGTTCAACACGAAGGTGCACTTTCTCTCCTACGTTTTCCGGAGTGACAGAAGCGTTATCCGGTCCCCACAATGGAAACTCTTCAGGTGAAGTATCCAGACGCGGATTCACCGTCATGGTCCAGTTGAGTCGGCGCACCGGGCTGCCATATTGCAGATGCAGCAAATATTTCAGTGCTCTGTCAAAAATGCCGATTTCATTCGCTTGTGGAACCGGCCCATGCCACTCTTTGAAAGACATGCCGGCATCAAAAGCGATCGACCAGTCAGCCTGACTGGTGACCATACCCATATCGGCAAACAAGTCATCGTCGCGATGATCCATGATGATCCAGTCACCCTGGACCTGACGGGTGATGTATTCAAACGGCTCCATTGGCAATGTACTGGTATCACCAAAAGTAAATGTCTGATCAATTTCCAGTGGTTTGTTAATCCAGTGCCATTCATTGCCGTTTTTGGTCAGTTCAAACCATTGAGGATAATCCGTCGACAATGAATCCATGATCAGTTCGACCATGTCCCATTGAGCGTCCATCATGTGTGGCAATGCAATATAACGCGTAGGGTCACGTTCCAGTGTCAGACGTCGATCTTCACATTCGGCGATGTAATGCTCATCAATATCGATGGCATGTTCGAAAACCGATCCCGGGTTGGTTGATACATGCTGCTCGATATTGACGCTGTACATGTATTCATCTTCGGCAAACGGAAATGGAAAACGCCGTATTGCCTCAGGTGAATTACGGAAGGTGTAATCATCACGGAAAGTTTCTTTTTTAAAGGCTGGAGTATTCATAAGACGTCCTCAGATATTGAGTAATAATTTCTGGCAGCGGGCCCTGGATACACAGGGCATGATTTTGTTACCAGACGCTTTTTCGGCATCGGATAAATAGTGGTCGTTATGCATCAGTACACCATCGCACTCCAGAACTTCTACTTCACAGCGACCACAAGCACCGCCTCGGCAGAGAAAATCGGGTTCAAGTCCAGCCTCTTCCATTGCTTCGAGCATGCTCATATCACCCGGAACCTCAATTTCCATATTGGACTTGACCAACTGCACCTGAAACGAATCACCAATAGGTGGAGCCAGGAATTGTTCACTGTGTACATGGGTTTTTGGCCATCCCAAATCTTTCGCTGTCAGCAATAGCGCATTGACCATAGGTTCTGGCCCGCACACATAGACATGGGTGCCTAGTGGCTGGTTAGATAAGAGATTCTGAAAATTAATTCGCTGACCTTCACTTTCAATATGCAGATGCAATCGGTCACCACACATTTGTTGCAGTTGCTCGACAAAAGCACCATGCTCAGCTGAACGGAAGGCGTAATGCATTTCATAATCATCACCGAGTCGGTTTAAATCGGCGATTTGCGACATAAACGGCGTAATACCGATACCACCAGCAACCAGAATGTGTTTTTTACCTAGCTTGGAAAGGCTGAACAAATTGACGGGATAGGTTATCTGCAACCTGGATCCAACTTCGACACTGTCATGCATGAACACCGAACCACCGCGCGAATTCTCCTGACGCCGAACCGAAATATGATAACTGTCAGTATTTTCCGGAGAGCCCATCAGCGAATAGGGATTTCGATGGATACGACCATCAATGTTCATCGACACTACTACATGGCTGCCACCGGAGAATTTCGGTAACGGCTGGCCATTTTCCTCAACCAGCGTGAAATGTTTCACCATATCGGTGACCTGTTCGACATCGGCCACTTTTACGTTCAGGATACTCATGGATAAACCTCTTCAATCTGTGGAATGTTGCCAGGCTCCTCTGCATCCACCATGACCCCCATGTACGCACCAAGACGCCGGGAAAAATGGTCACGGACAAACAGATGTCGACCACAATTGCTACATGGGAAAACATTGTGATGAACATCACGGGTAATGGTTTTGCAGTGAACGCAATACACCGGTCTTGCCAATGTGCCGCACAACTCTTTCTGCACATCAACATCCTGAACACCAGCAACGCGGGTTTTCTGCAAAACTTGCCACATAAAAGCTTCACTGCCTGCCACATAAAAGCGGGTTCCCATGGTGCAGTGTTTCAGTCGTTGTTCCAGATTAGCCAGCAAACTTTCTTCTGAATCACAAATATCCAGTTCCTCCAGTACTATTTGCTGCAGGATGTCTGAATAATTCTTTTCGGCCGTTGGTAAATCTGCATAAAGCACCTGAATAGGTTCTTTGGGGTACATCTGCTGAAATAATTTAAGAACAGCAATACCACCCTCCCCCCCGGCCACCACCAAATGTGCAACCGCTGGGGTTTGCCATACCAGTGAGTCATAAAGTGGTTTGCTTCTTATCCAGTAACCTCTTTGCATAATGATTTCCTCATTAAATCTGGCTTAGCGCGGTCAGATTCCTGGCCGGCGCTCTGCAGACTATTTACTTTTGTTGTTCCGGATGAGTACGCAGACGCATCGGGTCATAGAAAGGCATCTTTGCAACATAAGCTTTAACTGGCTGTTTGCCTTCCACCATCACTTGAGTCCCGATTGCGAGATGATCCGGGTGCAGATGAACCAGTGCCAGAGACTGCATCAGATAATTGCTGTAACTGGCACTGGTCACCACACCAACATCTTTACCGTCATGAGTTATACGAGAACCAGGTTCAACAGCTTCGGCGGTCATACAGATAATGCCGGCCTGCTTGAAACGTTCTTTTCCTTTGGATGCCAGAACAGCGGCCTTGCCGATATAATCGCCGGGTTTATCCAAATCGACGCCCCAGCCCATATTGACTTCCCAGGGAGTGGTATCGCCCTCAGGCATTTCATAGGGGAAAAACAGCAGACCTGCTTCGACACGGGTAAGATCAAGCGAATCCCAGGAGGCGGCAATCACACCAAATGGTTTGCCTTTTTCCAGAATCATGTCCCAGATATGAATGGCATCATCGGCACTGCAGTAGACTTCATAGCCGCGCTCGCCTGAATAGCCACCACGGGCAATTTTGATAGCACAGCCAAATAATTTCGCGTCAACATGACGGAAATAAGGCAGTGTTTCCAAATCAAAGTCGAGATGAGGGTTTAACACTTCCAAGGATTTCGGTCCCTGTAATGACAGAATATGTACATCCAAATCCGCTGCGATCTGAACATTTTTACCCTGGGAGATCTTTTCCAGCTGCTGAGGAGTGGCCCCACTGCCATGTGACAGTCGGAATTGATTCGGCGCATCACAAATCACCATAATGTCATCACATAGTGCACCGCTTTCATCTACTTCAGCCGCCAGTCTGGAGGTACCAGGTTCCATTTTGGTCACATCAATAGTGACCAGTTGATCCAATACGGCTGTTGCATCAGGACCACTGACGTTCAGAATATTCAAAGCAGATACGTCATATAGACCTGCACGTGTCCTTACAGCAATCACTTCCTCATCTGGATCTGATTTATAGCTCCAGGGAATCGGCATATTGTTCCAGGTATCCCCATTTAATAACGAACCGAGTTCCTTATGACGTACATTCAGGATTGAATTTCTAAGCATTGCGATCTCCACAGTCATTAAAATTTATGGTATGGGCAAACCATAGCCCAGCAGACCATGCTCGAAAATTCCCAAGATGGCGTACTCCCAATGGAGTAAACAGTCATACTCGAATTGAATTAGTTAGGATCTTCTACAGAATCAAGGCTATTTATTAAGCTGATATAGATTTTGGGAGTTGCTGTAAGCGTTGCAGGGTTTGAATCATTTCCAGTACAACCTGGGCTGACTCTTTGCCTTTGATACGAGCCCGGGTACTCGCCTGTTCTTCGTTTTCGGTAGTCAGAATAGCATTGGCAATGGGTATACGATAATGCTGCTGTATTTCGGTAATGGCCCGTGCCGACTCATTGCAAACCACCTCAAAATGATAGGTTTCCCCGCGTATCACACAGCCCAGCGCTATCAGACCATCAAATTTTCCGCTTTCCGACAGTTCAGATAGAACCAATGATATTTCCAGTGCACCCGGCACGGTAAACAGCACAATATCATTGCTGGCTACTGCTGATCGATTCAGTTCATCGATACAGCCGCTGACCAACGCGCTGCCTATTGCCGGATTAAAACGTGACTGTACGATACCTATCCGCAGACCTTTACCATTCAGTCCCGCTTTCGTTGCTGACACTTTTAGATCATCTGTCATGACGTTTTCCTTAATATAGGTCGCGAAACCAACGGGGATGTCTGCCTGGGCAGACATTGCCAGTTACCCCCGCCAGCTCGCGAATTTACCAGGTCTATTGATTTTTCATCGCCACCACTGCTGGAGCAGATGAGAAAACAACAGTCCCTATAAGCCCAGCCTATTCAAAATGGCTACGCAGCTCTTCTTCTATTTCGAAAATATCGCCGACAATGCCGTATTTGGCGATAGTAAAAATTGAAGCGCCTGGATCACTATTGACCGCAACAATAGTTGGCACATGTTTCATGCCCGCCATATGCTGAATCGAACCGGAAATGCCCATCGCGACATACAATTTGCAGGATCCAACCACCTTGCCTGACTGACCGACCTGACGGGATTTTGGCAACCAGCCGGAATCGGCTATAGGTCTTGAGCAACACAAAGTGGCATCCGCCATCTCAGCCAGCTCACGGAACTGCTCCACATTGGCTTCTTCGGCAATGCCACGGCCTATCGACATAATGAAATCGACCGTGGTGATATCAATATCATCTGCCCCACCGGCCTCAACAAATTCCAGGTTAGTACTGCGTGATTCGATACTGGTCATATCTTCTGAAGATACCGCTGGAGAAGCTTTTTCCTCAGTCGGTTTGAAGACACTTGGACGAATGGTCAACAGCACACACTGCTTGCCTGGGAAATCCAGCTCTACATTGACCTTCTGGTCATATCCGGAGCGTGTTGCCACCAGATCATCTCCATCATATTGCAGGCCGTATACATCAGTGGCAAAGCCATAATTACCCTTGCGAGCCAAAGTGGCTGCGTAGCCGAGTGAATCGACGCTATGGGGTAGCAGAACAACTTCAGGATCCAGCTTTTCCATCAGCGAAGTGATTGCAGCTTCAAAGATATCCGGATCAAACTCGACACTGGCCGTTTTTACCGTGATGATTTCATCCACACCGGCAACTGACAGGTCTGCAATATAGTTTTCAGCCTGTTCGCCAATCACAGCGACAACAACCTTGTCATCAGCCTGTCGCAGTTCCTGTGCCGCAGCAATAACTTCCAGTGAGATAGGCCGCAGTTCGCCACGACGGTGTTCAGCAATTAATAAGAATGTTTTCATGGTTATTCCCCTTTGAACTCACGAATAATTTCAGCCAGTTTTGCTGCCTGTTCAGAAGGTGTACCTTCAATCATTGAGGCCATACCTTTTTCAGGAATATACATACGCCGTACACGTGATAAAGCAGCATCAACCCCGACATCACTTTCACTCAGGCCCAAATCACTCAGGCTGATTTCATCTACAGGTTTGGCAGCTGCCTGCTTGATACCGCGTAATGAAGCGTAACGCGGAGTATTGATGCCTAGCTGAATAGTAAGCACCGATGGGCAGTCAATTTCCACTTCCTGTGACAATCCGCCTTCCAGTTCACGAGTGATTTTGGCTTTGTTACTGCCAGGCTGATATTCAAGTCCTGCAACCACTGCCGCATGAGGCCAGTTCAGACTGGCAGCCAGTGAAATACCGGTCGAACCCGCTGCATCATCTGATGACTGCACACCAGCAAATACCATATCCGGCTTTTCTTTTTCGACGACAGCAGACAGGATGCGACCGATTGTGACCGAATCAGAGCCTTCCATTGCATCATCCCAGACTCGAATAGCGCGATCAGCACCTTTAGCCAGGCATTTTCTCAGGACGTCATCAACCCTTTCCGGTCCCACCGATACCACCACCACCTCAACTTCGGTATCAGATGATTCTTTGATAATCATCGCTTCTTCAAGTGAAAAATCATCCCACTCGTTGAGGTCGTAAAGCAGGAAATCCTCATCGACATCAAGTTGATCATCACGAATTTCGAAGTCTTCATCTAATGCAGCGACTTCTTTAACTGCAACCAGTATTTTCATCAGATTTCTCTCCTAGTTGACTGTATAAAACAGCATTTCTAATGCAGCGAAGGCTGCAAATACTTTTGTGTAAACCATTTGAACACCATAAAACGGACGGACAGATCAGGATCGTCATGCAGACTCCAGCGGTCGCGATCATTCAGTGCAGGGTTGGATACCAGCATTAACCTATGCAAGTAATACGGGTCTTCCAGCAGTGGCAGTAGTGTGTCTCGTTCGGCCTTTGGATTGATAATCACGCCCCGACGTATATCAGTCTGTTGAGCACCCGACAGTCTGACCAGAATGGCTTGCGGTGTATTGGTGTTGCTGGCCACTCCGCTCAGCACATCGACATCATTTTCAGCAGACAGCATGCCGAGCACATCTGCAGGTGTGTTCTTTTGATAGGCCACACCGGCTCTGACCCAGACACTGTTATCTACAGACAACCGCCTGAGAATATCGATGGATGTCAGTGGGTTTCGAGTTACTGCACGGCGAACTTCATCATTCTGGTCCTGGGCCAGTTTATTAAGTAGCAACTCATCTAACCGGGGATGACGGGCTACTCTCTGTCTAACCCAGTGATCTTCATCATTAGCCAGCTGTTGCAAATTTTCATCTGTCAGGTCAGTTCGACTTGCCAAAGCACGACGCACGCTATTGGAACTGTTGTGGATCATCTGGTTGGCGAGTTCTTTGCTCAGAGAGGGGTTACCTGCCAAAGTACGAAGCACGCTGACGTCATCATGTTGAGCCAGAATGGCTAATTTTTCCGGAGCTAACCGGGGATTTGCCGCCAGATGTCTTAGAATGGTTGTGTCAGTTTCATTAAATGCCAAATCCAGCAAATACTGAGGACAACGGATATGTGTCACCACAGCTGATCGGATAAAACAGTTGCCACGCTGATAGAGCTTTTCCAATAATTCAGGAGGTGTATCAGCATGGACAGCCAATTCGTTATCAAACATATCGGGATAACGTTGTTCAAGGTAAATCAATGTATTTGCATCTGTATTGGGATGCGCAGCAATGGATTTGAGAATCGGAATATCATCCTCGCTCGTTGCCAGACTGTTCAGTAATGTCGATGAGCTATGTGCATGCTGAGTCAGCAGACTGATCAACTGCCGATCATGACCACCTTTTTTATAGATAATGTTCAACGTGTCGGCACGACTGGCTGGATTTTTATCCAGTCTCAGCCTGACTGTTTCATCATCGATTTTCGCCAGCATTTGCAGCACAGCTGCAGGAGTATGCTCCCAGCGAGCCAGCAGCAGTGTGTTGCGACGCTCCTCACAAAGTATGTCGCGCAACTGCTGTTTTTGCTCACCATCAGCCAGTTCAAACACGGCTGCTGCACTATGCAGATCGCCACTGCGTATCGCACAGTTAATCAATGCATCAGCGGTCTCCGGCAGGCCGGTATCAGGCGGAAACAACATCGGCATCGATGACCTCAAATTCATCAAACTCGACACATTCGTTGACCAGCTCAATCAACTCTTTCACGACGAATTTGCCTTCATACCCAGCCGTTTTCAGTGCATCTTCAAACATGGTCAGATCTTTTGGGCATGACACGATAAAGACATCAAGCTCTTCAATTTCTGCTGCTTCACGCATACGGTTCTCAGAAGGTTTTTCAATACCGACCGGATCCGGGATCCAGATACGACCACCACCTGCACCACAGCAGAAGGAGTTGTCACGGTTACGGTCCATTTCGATCAGCTCGCAACCCAGCAACTTGATCAGTTCACGAGGCGCGTCATAGCCTTTGTTATAGCGACCAAGATGGCATGGGTCATGGAATGTCACCCGATAATCGAGCTTTTTGTTGAGCTTGAGTTTGCCCTGTTCGAATAACTGCTTGAGTAACGTGGTGTAATGCTGAATTTCAAATTCACCACCAAAATCCGGATATTCATTACGAATGGTATTGAATGAGTGTGGATCGGTGGTCACAATCGAGTTGAAGTCACATTTTTCCAGGGTACTGATATTGGCATTAGCCAGGAATTCATAAAGGCCCTCTTCCCCGACCCGACGCACATCATTACCGGCATTCATTTCTGCTTCGTAAAGCAAGCCAAAGTCAACTCCCGCCTGTTTCATTAACTTGGCAAAAGAACGGGTCACCACCTGGTTACGCGGATCAAAAGAAGCGTAGTCACCGACAAACCACATCACATCAACCGGTTCTTTACGTGCATCTTTAATAGTGAACGGCAACTCCTTGGTCCAACGTGGACGTTTACGTTTCGATTCATTCATCGAGTTGCCGTTTTTGTGGATTGACTGCATGGTTTTCTGCAGAATCGGTTCCATATTGCCTTCATCCACCAGCTTGCGGCGCATCTGCACAATGATCGGAACATGCTCGATCGCGACAGGACAAATCTCCACACAGGCCATACATGTTCGACATGACCAAAGTGTTTCCATGAATACCTGACCGACATCTTTGCCATGAACATCCAGCTCGGCCTGTTCTGGCAGCTCCTTGGATTGCAATGATTTATTGGCAAATTCACGTAACGACAGGATCACATCACGCGGTGATAACGGTGCACCTACAGCAGTTGCCGGACAAGCTTCATGGCAACGGCCACACTTGGTGCAGGCATCCAGATTAAGCAACTGTTTCCAGGTAAGATCAGTAATCGTTTTGATACCAATATCTTCCTGATCTTCCGGCACACTCGGCAAACGTTTACCGGCCATCGGATCTCGGAACATCAGCGAGCCTGATGCGGTGAAGATATGTTTGACTTTGGTATATGGAATAAGCGCGATAAAGGCCAGCGCCAACACACCATGAAACCACCAAAGTCCAGTGCGGAAATTACCTGCTGCTTCAGCGCCCATACCGACGCCAACCATTATATGGGCCATCAATGCTCCGATGGGTGACCACCAGCGATAATCCCAGACCGTTGCGGTATCACTTAACCAGACCAGACGTGCGGCTTCCAGTAAAAAGCCTGTGAAGCCAATCAGGATAAGCGACCATAAAAAAGCCCAGTCTTCGCGGCGGTAGCCACTGCGATCATAATCTGGGTCGCCGGGTTCACGATCCGGGCGGGCATAGTCAAGCTTGGGCAGCTTTAACCATTTTCTGCGGTACATCATATAAAGCAGCCCCCCAATCAGACCGACACCAGCCAGATCCAGAATCAAGGAGAACCACAGATAAAAATCGCCATACCAGAACGTGATACCAAACAGGGGTTCCAGAATGTCGTATTCGAGGGTAATCGTGGCTGTGCCGATAAACAGCAGCACAAAGCCGAAAAATATCAATGCATGGGCACGACCAGCGGACTTATCACGCCGTTTAAGGGTGCGATGCGTTGCCATGGTCTTGCACATGTCTTTAAAGCGTGCAAAAAACTCACCCCAAGAAGCATCAGGCTTGCCGCGGCGATACTTGCGGATCTGCACATAAACACCGTAAAGAAATATACCGATAGCGGTATAGCCAATTACGTAGAAAAGATAAATTGACCAGTTTGAAAAGCCTTCAAACAGAATTCGCGTAATTTCATGTGCTTCATTCATGACACACCTACTTTCCTGGGAAATTCATAATGATTGAGCAAACGGAAGGTGTGCTGTCCCAATCGACAGCACACAACCGGTTCCTGCTATTTAGATCTTGTACTCGATCTCATGGTTACCACCCGGCATATGCGGTGTGCCCCAGGCAATCGTTTCGCGTTTGTACGGCAACGGGAATTGAGGATTTTCAGACTCAATCTCACGTGCCACGCGATGACCGGTAAAGGTGGCATCAGCGATATAACGAGGCGCTTCAGCATCACCAATCAGATACACACCCTTGATATCGTTCTCAGCCCATTCACTTTCACGGGCTTTGAGTTCCTGATAAAGCTTGTTATCCGATTTACGGCCAGTGACCAGTACCAGAGAATCAAACTCCAGCCAGCGATGCGTTTTGTTTTCATCACGTGGCAATTTACCCGGGCCACGATAGCTGCGACGTGAGCCATCCCCCCACATGTTGTAGATTTCCAGACGTCCAGTCTCAATGCGGCTACAGAAATGATTACCGATTTCTTCGATATTCAGTTCGTGCAAACGGCGCATCATATTTGGATATTCCAGTGTGAATTCCATATATTTCGCCAGGTGGACACCCGTAACGATGGTGACTTCATGACCGTCATTAACCAGTTTTTCAGCCAGACTTGGCGCCATGAAATAACTATCGGCATTGAGAATAACGACACGCTTACCGATTTTCTTTTCACCGGACATGACTTGTTCAGGTGTTAATTGATCCGGTAATGACGCATCAGCGCCGGGAATGGCATCATGAGTCAGACAGTTATCCCCATTAGTATGCCATTTGG
>Ga0207884_1000769_pt1 | contig 15918 bp, 20 predicted proteins | sample MalvirmetaMSP144_FD_184236 | JGI IMG/M metagenome (GOLD analysis project Ga0207884, IMG submission 184236) | Marine viral communities from the Deep Pacific Ocean - MSP-144 (SPAdes) | ecosystem: Environmental > Aquatic > Marine > Oceanic | place: Pacific Ocean | collected 2011-07-08 | reverse complement strand
GTTATCCGTCTTGAAGACGCCTCACGCCGCTTGGCCTATTAACGAGCGGAAGTGCGAGGCTTTCCATAGATCTTGCCGCCCGCCCCTGATAATGACGACGGCATGGCTCGTTTCGGCAAGACCTCAGCCGCGACCAATTGCTCCCGCCTTGCGGGGCATGGAGCCGGCTGTGCGCGCGAAGCTTAGCCGTCGACCCAAGCCCCGCCGAGGACGGCTGGGGCTCCTATTTCGATAGCATGCATCTGGCCTCCCATTTCAGGAGACCTTCATCATGCCTTTCCAGTCGCCACTTCCAGAAACGCCCCGTCTTGATACGGACCGCCTTATTCTTCGCCCCCTGAGGCTAGAGGACATTTCGGCTGTCCAGCGTCATTTCCCGCACTGGGCGATGGTGCGCCACCTCGTTACGAAGGTTCCTTGGCCCTATCCAGATGATGGCGCGGAAACAAACGTCCGCGATTGCTTGGATAAACGAGCGCGCGGAGAGCAGTTCTACTGGGCTCTGACCCTCAAGCATGGGGACGATGAGCTCATCGGCCGCATAGATTTGCGGCCAGACGCTGGTCTAGGCGCGATGCGTGGCTTTTGGCTGGCCCAAGAATATTGGGGCCGCGGCCTGATGACTGAAGCGGCCGATGCTGTGAACGCCTACGCCTTTGAGGTGCTGGACTGGCCCTTTATCGAGGTGAGCACGAACAGCGCCAACCGGGGGTCGCAACGCATCAAGGAGAAGCAAGGGTTCACACGCGTCCATGTGGGCGTGGGTGAGTACGTCGAGGGTGAGAGAGAGACGTCTTTTTGGCGGCTCACTCAGGAGACATGGCGCTTGCGACGAGGAGGCGCGATGAGTCGCTAAGCTCCAAAGGGCCGAAAAGGCCCCGGCTCTCTCGAACCGGGGCCTCGTCGTTTCGGTCAGTTCAGACCGCTAGGTCTTAGGAGCCGGCCTTGGCCGGGGCGGCGCCCTGGCTGGCCAGCGGGCCGCGCGACAGCGGGAAGAACTTCTCGCTCATGGCCGGGACGGCTTCCGACAGGATGGTGTCGACGCTCCAGCCCTCTTCCTTGGTCTGGGTCGAGATCGGACGGGGCTGCGAGTAGAGGATGATGTTCTCACCCGAGGCGCCGAACACCTGGCCCGAGACGTGGGCGGCGGCCGGGGAGACCAGGGCCACCGACAGGCGGGCCGGCTGGTCGGGACGGATCGCCTGGGCCATGGCCTCGCGGCGCTTGGCGGCGGCTTCGTCCTTCACCGGGACCGACTGGGTCATGCGGGTCCAGGCGACGGGCGCCAGGCAGTTCGAGCGGACGTTGTTGCGCTCGCCTTCCATGGCGATGATCCGCGACAGGCCGGCGATGCCCATCTTGGCCGCGCCGTAATTGGCCTGGCCGATATTGCCCAACAGCCCCGAGGTCGAGGTGAAGAACATGTAGGCGCCGTCGTTCTGGTTGCGGAACAGCTCGATGGTGGCCCGGGCCACGTTGAACGAGCCGCGCATGTGCACGTCGATGACCTTGTCCCAGTCGTCTTCCGACATCTTGTGGAACATCACGTCACGCAGGATGCCGGCCGGATTGATCACCGCATGCAGGCCGCCGAAGGTGTCCATGGCCTGCTCGACCATGCCCTCGACCGCCTTGTAGTTGGTGACGCTCTCGGAGTTGGAGGCCGCTTCGCCGCCGGCGGCGCGGATTTCCTGGGCGACCTGTTCGGCCGGGCCCGCGGAACCCTCGTCTTCGCCCTTCAGGCCGCCGCCCAGGTCGTTCACCAGGACCTTGGCGCCCTGTTGCGCGGCGATCAGCGCGCACTCACGTCCAATACCGTTGCCGCCGCCGGTGACGAGGACAACCTTGCCGTCTAATACGCCCATGGATCTATCTCCCTAAAAGAATATTGCGCGGATTGTTATTCGAGGCGGTCAGCCTTGCGCAAGTCGGGAAAGAGCTTGGCCCAAAGGCCGGTCACGATCAACGTGCCGACGCCGCCGACCACGGCGGCCGCCACCACCCCCATGAAACGGGCGAAGACCCCGGCCCGGAACTCGCCCAGTTCGTTGGAGGCGCCGATGAACAGGGTCGAGACCGCCGCCACCCGGCCGCGCATATTGTCGGGAATGACCAGCTGGATCAGGGTCTGGCGCACATAGACGCTCAGCATGTCGGCCCCGCCCAGGATGGCCAGCGCCGCCACCGACAGCCAGAGCGAGCGCGAGACCCCGAAGACGATGGTCGCCAGGCCAAACACCGCGACCCCGGCGAACATGGTGACCCCGGCGTTGGAACGGATCGGCCGGGCGGCCAGCACCAGGGCGATGAGGGTCGCCCCCATGGCCGGCGCGGCCCGCAACAGGCCAAAGCCCTCCTCGCCCACATGCAGGATGTCGCGGGCGAAGACCGGCAGCAGGGCCGTGGCGCCGCCGAGCAGGACGGCGAACAGGTCGAGCGAGATGGCGCCGAACACGATCTTCTGGCGCCAAACATAGACCAGGCCCTCCTTGATCAGGGCCAGGCGCGAGCCCGGCTGAAGGTCAGGCTTGGTGCGGCCATTGATGAAGAAGGTGAGGGTGGCGCCGGCGACGTAGAGGCAGAAGGCGGTCTCATAGGCCAGCGCCGTGGAGCGGGCCAGCAGCAGCCCGCCGATGGCCGGGCCGGCGATGGCGGCGGTCTGCCAGGCGAGCGAATTCCAGGCGATGGCCCGCGGCAGCAGGCTGCGGGGCACCAGCATGGGGCCAAGGGCCGTGCCGGCTGGAGACATGAAGGCCCGGCCGGCGCCGAAGATCGCCGCCACGCACAGCAGCAGCGGCACCGAGGCGAAGTCGCGCCAGGTGGCGACGGCCAGTATGCCGGCGCTGGTCATCTCGACGGCGTAGCAGGCCAGCAGGATCTTGCGCCGGTCATAGCGGTCCACGGCCTCGCCGGCCGGCAGGGTCAGCAGGAAGACCGGAATGAAGGTGACCAGCCCCACCATGCCGACCACGAAGGCGGCCTCGGCGACGTCCATGGTCCGGCGCGCCAGCTCGTAGATCTGCCAGCCCAGGGCGACGCTCTGCACCTGGACGCCGATCGAGCTGGCCCATCGCGAGCCCCAGAACAGCAGGTAGCTCCGCTGACCCAGCAGGGCGCGGGCGGAGGGGAGGGGGTCTGACGCCGGCGACTCGGGAGGGGACTGGGACATGGGCGGCGCAACTTGGCCCGCGCAGGCGCCCCCGGCAACGGCCGATTCGGTTTCCATTGACCTGCGGTCGCGGTGGCCTTATCGGGCGCGCTTCGGGCGACATGATCGCCGAGGCTGACCGCGAGGGCGCCATGCGTGCGCTGCGACGAACCGGACGCGAGATCCGCGTCCTCTAGAGCCGCCTGGCGCCGCCGAAGTCGCGGGCCGGATTCGTCTGTCTCGCAGCCTGCAAAGTTCGCCCATGACCGCCGCCTTCGTTCCCCTTGCGGACTCCGTCCCGAGTCCGGCCCCCGACATCCGGTTAGAGACGCCGCAGGATGGCCCCGCCATCGAGGCGCTGCTGGACCACGCCTTTGGTCCCGGCCGCTTGGCCAAGGCCTCGGAACGGGTGCGGGAGTTCGCCCCCCTGCGGACCGATCTGTCCTTCTGCGCCTGGGAAGGCGCGCGGCTGGTGGGCGTGGTGCGCCAGTCTGAGATCGCGGTGGGCGAGCGCCGGCTGATCTTCCTGGGCCCCCTGGCGGTGGACGCCGCAGCCCGGCGTCTGGGGGCCGGCGCCCGGCTGGTGGAGGCCGCCTGTGCGGCGGCCGCCACGGCGGGCTTTGCCGAGGTGCTGCTGGTGGGCGATCCGCCCTTCTTCGGCCGGCTGGGCTTTTCGGCCGAGGCGACGGCGGGCGTGGTGATGCCGGGCCCGGTCGATCTCCGCCGGCTGCTGCTGAAGCGCCTGCGGGATCAGGCGCAGGGCCAGACCCCGCTGGAGGGCGCCGTTACGGCGCCTTGAGGCGCCTGCCGCACACGCCTACCTTCCGGGTATGATAGAGCTCGACTCCCAGGCTGGCCTGGATGGTGTGATCGCGGCGGCCAAGCAGGCGCCGGGCCGGGGCCTGCCCCCCGTCCACCTTTGGACTCCAGCCCATTCCGGCGAGATCGACATCGTCATCACCGCCGATGGCCGCTGGATTCATGAAGGCGCGACCATCAACCGGGCGGCCCTGGTGCGGCTGTTCTCCACCGTCCTGCGCAAGGATCCGGACGGCTACTGGCTGGTGACGCCGGTGGAGAAGATGAAGATCACCGTGGAGGATGCGCCCTTCATCGCCACGGGGCTGGACGTCGCCGCCGGATCGGACGGATCACCCGTCCTGGCCTTCACCACCAATGTCGGCGATGTGGTCGAGGCCGGCCCCGAAAACGCCCTTCGGATCGAGATCGACCCGGCCACCCAGGAGCCGCGGCCCTATCTGCATGTGCGCCGCGGGCTGGAGGCGCTGATCAGCCGCCCGGTCTTCTACCAACTGGTGGAGATGGCGCAGGAGCGGGATGGGGTGCTGGGGGTCGAATCGGCCGGAACCTGGTTTCCGCTTGGCCGGTTGGAGGCGCCGGTCTCGTGAGTCCCAGTTCGCCCGTCGGGGCGCTACGCGAATGGATCACCCAGCGGCTCGACCCCCTGGAGGATCGCGATCCGGTCAATGGCGTCGTGGCGTCGGACGACGGGCCACGTTCGGCCGACCTCAGCGAGGAGCCAGCGCCCCTGACGCCGGCCGCCGTACTGGTGGGGCTGATCGAGCGCGAGCAGGGCTATTCGGTGCTGTTGACCCGGCGGGCTGACACCCTGCGCCGCCACACCGGCCAGATCGCCTTTCCCGGCGGCCGCCGCGATCCCGGCGAGACCATCTGGGAGACGGCCCTGCGGGAGACCGAGGAGGAGGTGGGCATCCCCCGCGCCCTGGTCACCCTCGGCGGACTGTCGACCCCCTATCGAACGGGTACGGGCTTTCTGGTGACGCCGGTGGTGGGCTTCATCGAGCCGCACTTCACGCTAGCCCCCAATCCCGCCGAAGTGGCCGACGTGTTCGAGACGCCGTTCGGTTTCCTGATGGACCCGGCCAATCACGAAGAGCACGAGCGGGAGTTTTCTGGCCAGCTCCGGCGCTTCTACGCCATGACGCACGAGAACCGGTTCATCTGGGGCGCCACGGCCGGCATGCTGCGGTCGCTCTATGACCGGCTCTATGGAGGCGCGGTTGCTTAGGGTCTTTCTTCTCCGCTCGGTGCTGATCGCGCTGCCCTTCGTGGTCTGGTTCATCTGGGCCGAATACTCCAAGCGCACCGGCCGCCCCATGGGCGCGACCCCCTGGGCTTGGCTGGCCACAGGCTCAGCGCTGCTGTTTGGCCTTTCGCTGCTGTTCATGGTCGTGTTCCAATCGGACAACCGCGGCGAGGTCTATGTGCCGGCTGAAGTCACAGAAGGCGGCCGGGTCACCCCAGGCCGCTTCGAGGAAAAGGGAACACCCGCCCCATGAGCGAGAGCCTTGGTCCACGCCCCTGGTTGAGCGCGCCGGCGACGGCTTCGGTGTTCGACGCCCTGGAAGCCCGGGGCGGCGCCGGCTGCGCCCGGGTGGTGGGCGGCGCGGTGCGCAACGCCATCATGGGGCAGCCGGTCAGCGACATCGACATCGCCACCACCCTGACCCCTGACGAGGTGACTGCGGCCCTGGTCGCGGCGGGTCTGAAGGCCATTCCCACCGGCATTGACCACGGCACGGTCACCGCCTTGGCTCACGGTCAGACCCTGGAGATCACCACCCTGCGGCGGGATGTGGAGACCGACGGCCGCCGCGCCGTGGTGGCCTTCACCACCGACTGGGCCGAGGACGCCCAGCGCCGGGACTTCACCCTCAACGCCCTCTATGCCGACCGCGACGGGATGATCCACGACCCCCTGGGGACCGGCCTTGCGGCGGCCCGGGCGGGGCAGGTGGTCTTTGTCGGCGAGGCCCGGACGCGGATCGCCGAGGACTATCTGCGCATCCTGCGGTTCTTCCGCTTCCATGCCTGGTACGGCCGCGGCGCCCCCGATCCCGAGGCCCTGGCGGCCTGTGAGGCCCTGCGCGGCGCCCTGACCGACCGGCCGGGCGAGCGGGTTTCCAAGGAACTGCTCAAGCTGTTGGCCGCCGACGATCCGCGGGCCAGCGTGCGGCTGATGGCCGAGACCGGCGTGCTGGCCGTGATCCTGCCGCCCGTGGACGATCTGCACGACTTCGAGGCCCTGGTGGAGATCGAGAGCGAGATGCTCTTCGAATGCGATCCGATCCTGCGGCTGGCCTGCCTGCTGCCGGCCGACCAGATCGGCGTGGCCCAGGCGGCTGAACGTCTTCGCCTCTCCAACGCCGAGCGGGACCGCCTGGTCGCCGCCAAGGGGCAGGGGCCGCGGATCACCAGCTGGATGAGCCCGCGGGAATCCCGCAGGGCGGTCTACGCCCTGGGCGCCCAGACCTTCCACGACCGGGTCAAGCTCGCCTGGGCGCGGTCGAACCGCACCGCCACCGCCGCCCAATGGCGCGGCCTGCTGGCCCTGGGCGACAGCTGGAGCCCGCCGCCCTTCCCGCTTACGGGGGAAGAGGTGGTCCATGCCGGCGTGCCCAAGGGGCCCATGGTCGGCCAGGTGCTGCAGGAGGTCGAGGACTGGTGGATCGACCACGACTTCCTCGACGACAAGTTCTCGGCCATCGAGAAGCTCAAGGCCGTCGCCCAGGGCATGGCCTACTAAGGACCGCCCATGAAGCTCGGCATCCTCAAGACCGGCGCGCCCCCGGCGCCGCTGGAGGCGCAGTTCGGCGACTATCCGACCATGTTCCAGGCCCTGCTGGGGCCGGACGCCCACGACTATGTGGTGTTCGACGCCGAGGCCGGCGAGCTGCCGTCAGCGCCGGAGGCCTGCGAGGCCTATCTGGTCACCGGCTCTTCGGCCGGCGTCTATGACCCTCTGCCCTGGATCGAGACGCTCAGCGACTTCCTGCGGGCGGCCAAGGGGCGTGCGGGGCTGGTGGGCGTCTGTTTTGGCCATCAGATCATGGCCCAGGCCTTCGGCGGGCAGGTGATCAAGTCCCCCAAGGGCTGGGGCGTCGGTCTTCACACCTATGAGGTGACGGACCCGGCCGCCTGGATGGACCGCGCCGCGCCCATCGCCGTCGCCGCCTCACACCAGGACCAGGTGGTCGCGCCGCCGCCGGGCACCCGGGTGGTGGCCGCCAGCGACTTCACGCCCTTCGGCATGCTGGCCTATGACGACCAGCCGGCCATCTCCATCCAGCTGCATCCGGAGTTCGAGCCGGCCTATGCGAGGGCCTTGATCGAGGCCCGCCGCGGCAGCCGCTATGACGATGCGCAGGCCGATCAGGCGGTGGCCAGTTATGCGGCGCCCAACGATGCTTTGCGGGTCGGCGGCTGGATCGACGCCTTTCTCGCAACGATCCCGGCCCGGAGAGGTTAGGGGTTGGAGATCGCAGGCCATCCCAGGGAGCCCGGCATGAAAGCCCCGAAGCTGATCTTCGTCGTCGCCAGCGCCGTGGCGGCTCTGCTGGTGGCCAGCGTCGAGAGCCAGGCGGCCAATCCCCAGCCGCTCTCACCCGACGGCTTTGTCGCCCTGCTGGACGACATCACCTAGCCGGCCTGGGCCGACCACATGAAGGCGGTGAGCCGCGCATTGTCGGTCAGGAAATCGGTCTCGGGCACGGCGTTGGCGGGGCCGGTGAAGCCGGGCAGGCCGAACACATACCCGAGCCGCGGGGCCCCCTGTCGGTAGCAGATCAGGCTGGCGGTCATCTCGCCCGAGCCCCGGACGCAGGTTTCGGTCAGGAAGCCCATCTCCGTCCAGGAGGCGCCGATCTCCTCGCCCTGCGGCCCGGTGACCGGGCCTGCGCGACCAAAGATGCGCCCGACGGTCGGCGCCTCGGCCGCCGACTGAAGGTCAAGCTCCAGCCCGTCGTCCCGCCGCACCGTGATGGTCGGGGTCGTATTTCCCCCGGTGGGCGGCGCCCGCTGAACCGTGGACTCCGGAAACAGCCCGCCCAGCTGGCGGACGTCCATGGCTGTCTGGCCGTCGATTTCGCCAGCCCCCTGCTCGCTGAAGGTGATCAGGATGGGGCCGACGACCGCCGGCTTGGGCGCGGGGGCCGGGACCTCTGAACGATCATTGGCGGGGGAACCTTGCGGCCCGCAGGCGGCGAGAAAAGCGCCAGCCACGACCGTAAACATCAGATTTCGCATGCCCAATCCTCGCACAGCCGAGGTCCATGAGGCAAACCCAGGGCGCACGCCGATCAGGGCCAGCTGACCATGGGAGGCATGGAGGAGAGGATCGAGGTGATGTTGCCGCCGGTCTTCAGGCCGAACATGGTGCCCCGGTCGTAGAGCAGGTTGAACTCCACATATCGGCCCCGGCGCACCAGCTGCTCCTGGCGGTCGGCCTCGGTCCAGGGGGTGGCCATCCGGCCCCGGGCGATGGCCGGATAGACCTCGGCGAAGGCGCGGCCCACGTCCTGGGTGAAGGCGAAGTCCCGCTCCCAGTCGCCGGAATTGTGGTGGTCGTAGAAGATCCCGCCGATTCCCCGCGGCTCGTTGCGATGGGGCAGGAAGAAGTACTCGTCGCAGCGGGCCTTGTAGGGTTCGTACCAGCTGGGATCGTGCCGGTCGCAGGCGGCCTTCAAGGCGCCGTGGAAGGCGAGGGCGTCCGGATTTTCCTGATTGCGCTGATAGTCCTGGGTCGGCGTCAGATCGGCGCCGCCGCCGAACCAGCTCTGGCTGGTGGCCAGAAAGCGGGTGTTCATATGCACGGCCGGCACGTGCGGATTGCGCATGTGGGCGATCAGGCTGATGCCGGTGGCGGTGAAGCGGGGGTCCTTGTCGGCCCCGGGCATGGTGGCCGCCATCTCCGGGGTGAACACCCCGTGCACCAGGCTGATATGGACGCCGCACTTCTCGAAGAACCGGCCGCCCTGCATGAAGCCCATCACCCCGCCGCCGCCCGCCGGCCGGTCCCATGGAGTCAGTTCGAAGCGGCCAGGATCGCCGGGATAGAGGTCGGCCGGCGCCTCGTCCTCGAGCTGTTCGAAGGTGGCGACGATCTGGTCGCGAAGGGCGTCGAACCAGGCCCGGGCGCGGGTGTTGCGGTCGTCGAGCGTGGCGGCGAGATCGGCGGCGTCTGTCATGGGACCAGGGGCTTAGGGAATCCGTCGGTCTGGCGCAACGCTTCCGAAAGACCGATGGCCGCCGAAACGGTGAGATTGAGCGACCGGGCCTCCGGGGCCAGGGGGATCAGCAGGCGCGCCTCGGCCGCGGCGTGCACCTCGGGCGGGACGCCCTGGCTCTCGCGGCCGAACAGCAAAGTGTCGCCCGGCTGGAAGGCGAAGCTGTGCAGGGGCTGGGCGCCGCGGGTGGTGAACAGCACCAGCCGGCCCTCGGCGCGTTCGGGCGCGGCCATGAATTCGGCGAAGCCGGAGCGCCGAGTCCAGCGGGCCAGCCGGCCGTAATCCAGGGCTGCGCGGCGCACCGCCTTATCGGATAGCGGGAATCCGCAGGGCTCGATCACCTCAAGGTCGATGTCGAGGCAGGCGGCCAGCCGAAGGGCTGCGCCAACGTTTTGCGGAATGTCCGGTTGAAAAAGCGCCAAACGCATTCTAAGCGATCCAGCCACGGGATTGGTCGGGGCGTGAGACGAATCGCGACGCGACGCCGCGTTTGTTTTGCGGCGATGCAGTGCGAAAACTCTTCCGTCCCTGTATGGGTTCCGAAACAGGCCTGTACCAGAGCTTCTGGTCGGGCCGAAGGCGGGGCGTCGCGAGATTTGTCGTGAGCGTCCGAACGGGCGGTGGTTCTTCGTGGAGCCCCCGCCTCAACCGAAGGGTAGCTTAAAGGTGGCTGACACCGTCGTGGGCGAAAATCCCGATCATCACGCCTCGGGCGAAGACCCGAACCGGCGCGACTTCATCCATATCGCCGCAGGCGCAGCCGCCGTGGGCGCCGTGGGCGCTCTGGCCTGGCCGTTCATCGACCAGATGAACCCCTCGGCCGACACCCTGGCGCTCGCCTCGGTCGATTTCGACCTGACGAAGGTGGCCCTTGGCCAGCAGGTGACGATCAAGTGGCGGGGGAAGCCGCTCTTCATCCGCCGCCGCACCGAGGCCGAGATCGCCGCGGCCGTCGCTGACGACAACGCCAACCTGCCCGACCCGCAGACCGACGCCGAGCGCCACAAGCCCGGCAAGGCCGAGTGGATGATCCTGATCGGCTCATGCACCCATCTGGGCTGCGTGCCGACCTTCGGCGGCGGCGATTTCGGTGGCTGGTTCTGCCCCTGCCATGGCTCGCACTACGACACCTCCGGCCGTATCCGCCGCGGGCCTGCGCCCCTGAACCTGGCGGTGCCGGACTACGAATTCCTTTCCGATACGACGGTCAAGGTGGGCTGACAGCGATGAGCGGACATTCCACCTATGAACCCAAGACGGGCGTCGAGCGCTGGCTCGATACGCGCCTGCCGATCATCCGGCTCGGCTGGGACAGCGTCGTCGATTATCCGACGCCCAAGAACCTGAACTACTGGTGGACCTTCGGGGGCATCCTCGCGGTCTGCCTGATGATCCAGATCGTCACCGGCGTCGTGCTGGCCATGCACTATGTGCCGCACATCGACCACGCCTTCGCCTCGGTCGAGCGCATCATGCGCGACGTGAACTATGGTTGGCTGGTGCGCTACATGCACGCCAACGGGGCCTCGATGTTCTTCATCGCGGTCTATATCCACATGTTCCGCGGCCTCTATTACGGGTCCTACAAGGCGCCCCGCGAGGTGCTGTGGATCCTGGGCTGCATCATCTATCTGCTGATGATGGCCACCGCCTTCATGGGCTATGTGCTGCCCTGGGGTCAGATGAGCTTCCACGGCGCGGTCGTGATCACCAACCTGTTCGGCGCCCTGCCGATCGTCGGCGAGGCGATCACCACCTGGCTGTGGGGCGGTTTCGCCGTGGACAACGCCACGCTGAACCGCTTCTTCTCGCTGCACTTCCTGCTGCCGTTCATGATCGCCGGCGTCGTCGGCCTGCACATCTGGGCGCTGCACGTGCCGGGGAACAACAACCCGACCGGCGTGAACGTGAAGTCCAAGGCCGACACCGTGCCGTTCCACCCGTACTATACGGTGAAGGACGGCTTCGCGATCGTGCTCTTCCTGATCCTGTTCGCCAGCTTCCTATTCTACAATCCGAACGCCCTTGGCCACGCGGATAACTACATCCCGGCCAACCCGCTGGTGACCCCGTCGCACATCGTGCCGGAATGGTACTTCCTGCCGTTCTACGCGATCCTGCGGGCGGTGCCGGACAAGCTGGGCGGCGTGATCCTGATGTTCGGCGCCATTGCGGTGCTGTTCGTCCTGCCCTGGCTCGACACCTCCAAGGTGCGGTCCATGCGCTACCGGCCGACGGGCAAGCTCTATTTCCTGATCTTCGTCCTAGCCTGCCTGGTGCTCGGCTATTGCGGCGGTCAGCTGCCCGACAACCATGTGATCCCGGGTCTGTCGACCTTCACCCTGATCGACGCGGACCTGAACAGCATGGTCTGGCTGTCGCGCTTGGCCACCCTCTACTACTTCGGCTACTTCCTGGTGATCCTGCCGCTTCTTGGCCTCACCGAGACGCCGCTGCCCCAGCCGGAATCGATCTCCACGCCTGTCCTGTCCCATCCGGCGAGCACGCCGGCCGGCGCGACGGCTGCGCCTGAAAAGAAGGGTTGAGCCCAGATGCTGCGTAAAGGTATCGCTCTGGCCGCGCTCGGGCTGGCCCTGGTGGGCGGCCCGGCGCTCGCCGCCGGGGAGGCCGCGCCCCCCAAGCACGTGGACTTCAGCTTCAAGGGCCCGTTCGGCACGTTCGACCAGGCCCAGCTGCAGCGCGGCTACAAGGTCTATCGGGAGGTCTGCGCGGCCTGCCACAGCATGGAGCTGCTCTCCTTCCGGAACCTCGGCCAGAAGGGCGGGCCCTTCTACGATCCGGACTACAGCAACCCCAACGACAACCCGTACGTGAAGACCATCGCGGCGGAATATCAGATCAACGACATCGACTCCGAGACCGGCGACATCATCCAGCGCCCCGGCACCTCGGCCGACGCCTTCCCGAGCCCCTTCCCCAACGAGGCGGCGGCCCGGGCCAGCAATGGCGGCGCCCTGCCGCCGGACCTGTCGGTGATGGCCAAGGCCCGTCACCATGGCGCGGACTACATCTATTCCCTGCTGTCGGGCTATCGCGACCCGCCGGCCGGACTGCAGGTGGCTGTCGGCCAGCACTACAATCCCTACATGGCTGGTGACACGACGCCGTTCTGGACCGGCGAGGGCCACGCCCCGCCCGGCGGCTTCATCGCCATGCCGCCGCAGCTGGCGCCGGACAAGGTGACCTTCGACGACGGCACGCCGTCGACCATCGACCAGCAGGCCAAGGACGTGGCCGCCTTCCTGGCCTGGGCCGCCGAGCCCAAGATGGAAGAGCGCAAGGCCTTCGGCTTTGGCGCGATGATCTATCTCGTGATCTTCGCGGGCCTGCTCTATGCCAGCTACCGCCGCATCTGGCGCAACGTCGCCCACTAGGCAGCGTCGTCCAGCCTCACCGATTAAGCCCGCCGGCGCGATCCGGCGGGCTTTTTCATGGGCCGTCGTCGGCGATCAACAGCAGCCGCCCGGCGGGAAAATCAAAGCGCAGGCGCCAGCGCTCCAGAACGGCCGGACCGACGGCGCTAACCTCATCGCCGCTCAGCCCCGTCGGCAGGTTCTCAAACAGGGCGCCGCCCAGGGACAGGGCCCGAAGGTCTGCGCGGCCCGTTTCGTAGGGGGCGAGGGACTCCGGCGCAGGAAGGGTGGCGACATCGACCGTTCCGGCCCCCAGGCGAACCGCCGCATCGAGGCCGGTGGAGGGCGCCACCAGGACCCGCTGGGCGCTGGCCCCATCGCTGACCGCCGCCCGGATCACGGGCCGTCCCGCCCTCCAGCTCAGATCCTGGTCCTGGGCGCCGGCCTTGGGCGCCGGCGCCTCGGCCGCCGCATGCAGTTCGACGCGGCAGGGCCGGAAGTCGACCTCCACGATCACCGCGCTCAGCACGTCGGCGCCGATGACCCCGGCGATCGGCGTCGGGAAGGCGTAGGTGCGGGCGTCCTGGCTGGCGATCGCCAGCGACCGGTCGGGAAAGCGGAAGCCGCCGACGTCCACGTCGCCCTGGGCGGCGTCTCCGCTCAGCCCCATGCCCTGGGCGCGGGTGTCATGCAGTTCTGTGCGCGGAGCGCCGGTGTCCAGGATGTAGTCGCCGGCGGCGCCTGCGACATTGGCCGGGACCACGATCACCCCATGCTCGTACCAGCAGGCCAGGGGGGCTGCGGCGGCCATGGCGGGGCCAAGGGCGAGGCACAGGGCCAGGGGCAAGGCGGGCAGGGGAATCATGGGCGTCTCACACAGGCCAGCCTTGCAGCCGGGCGCCGACCATAGCCAAGGCCCGTCGGCTCGGCGATAAGCGACGATCGTGGCCCACGGGCGGCCGCGGGACTTGGAGGCGCGACCATGGACTTGAGATCGACCATCCGCACCATTCCGGACTATCCCAAGCCGGGGATCCAGTTTCGCGACATCACCACCCTGCTGGCCGATGCGCGGGCCTTTCGGCAGGCGGTGGATGAACTGGTCCAGCCCTTCGCCGGCCTGAAGATCGACAAGGTGGCCGGCATTGAGGCCCGGGGCTTCATTCTGGGCGGGGCCGTCGCCCATCAGCTGTCGGCGGGCTTCGTACCCCTGCGCAAGAAGGGCAAGCTGCCGCACAGGACCCGGTCGGTGGAGTACGCCCTGGAATACGGCTCCGACGCCCTGGAGGTCCATCTGGACGCCTTTATGAGCGGGGAACGCGTCATGCTGGTGGACGATCTGATCGCCACCGGCGGCACCGCCCTGGCGGCGGCGGAGCTGCTGCGGCAAGGCGGGGCGGAGATCGTGGCGGCGGCCTTCGTGGTGGACCTGCCCGACCTGGGCGGGGCGGCGCGGCTGGCGGCGGCCGGGGTTCCGGTCTCGACCCTGGTGGCCTTTGAAGGCGAATAGCCGGTGGCGGCGCTGAAGTCGTCCTTCGCCCCGGTCGTCGACGCCGACACCCGGCTGCTGATCCTTGGCAGCCTGCCCGGCGAGGTCTCGCTCCAGCGCGGCCAATACTACGCCAATCCCCGCAACCAGTTCTGGCGGCTGATGGCGACGGTGACCGACAGCCAGATGCCGGACGCCTATGAAGACCGCCTGGCCCACCTGCTGCGGCATGGGATCGGGCTTTGGGATACGGTGAAGGCGGCCCATCGGACCGGAAGCCTGGACGCCGCCATCCAGTCCGCCCAGCCCAACGCCCTTCTGGATCTGATCGCCGGCCTGCCGAGGCTCGCCGCCATCGGCTTCAACGGCGGTGTGGCCGCCCGCATGGGCCAGGCGCAGCTGGCTGGGACGCCGGGCCTCGCCCTGGTGGCCCTGCCGTCCAGCAGCCCGGCCTTCACCCTGCCGTTCGAGGCCAAGGCCGCCGTCTGGCTGGGCCTTCGATCCTATATCTAGGCGCCCTCGCCGCGGCCGCCGCCGCTGCGGGTAAAGAGCTGCAGGGTGCGCAGGCGGGCCAGCCGGGCGGCGTCGGGCCGATAGTCCTTGCGCCGGTCCGAGGCGAAGCCGTGGCCGGCGTCATACATATGCACCGGGATGTCCGGATGCCGCGCCCGGATCTCCTCCACCCGCTCAAGCGGGATAGAGGCGTCGGTCTTGCCGAAATGCAGGATGGTCGGGCAGCGGGGCGTCTCGTCGATCAGCTCGGTGATCCGCCGGCCGTAGAAGCAGGAGGCCGCCGCCACACCCTCGCAGCGGGCCGCCACGGCCCAGCTCGCCGCTCCGCCCCAGCAGAAGCCCGCGACGAAGACCGGTCCCTTAAGGGCGTCTATGGCGCTCTGAGCATCGCCGGTGACCTCGTCCCAGGGGGCGGCCTGGGACAGGGCGACGGCCTTGGCCATGTCGTCGGGCGCGTAGCTCGCCGCGAAGCCCGGCTGCTGACGGTCGAAGAAGGCCGGCGCGATCACCTCATAGCCATCCTCGGCGAAGCCGTCGGCCACCTCGCGGATATGGTCGGTGACGCCGAAGATCTCCTGGATCAGCACCAGACCGCCCCGCCGGGCGTCCCCAGGCTTCACGTGGTAGGCGTCGAAGGAAAAGCCGTCGGCGCGGCTCTCCAGCCGGATCGTCTCACCGGCCCGGCTCATACGCTCTCGAACAGTTCGCGGGTGCGCAGGCGGGCGAGGTCGGCAGCCTCCTCGTGATAGCGCTCGGGGCTCTCATTGTTGAAGCCGTGGCCGGCGCCCTCATAGATATAGACCGGAACCTCTGGATGGACGGCCTTGACGGCGGCCTCCACCTCATCGGCCTTGATGCCCGGATCGGTGTGGCCGAGATGGACGATGACGGGGCAGGCCAGCGGCAGGTCGGCATTGGCCTTGACCATGCTGCCATAATAGCTGGACGCCGCGGCGATCCCCTCCACCTTGGCCGCGCTCAGCCAGGCCAGCGAGCCGCCATAGCAGTAGCCGACCACGCAGACCTTGCCCCGGGGCGCGAGGAAATCCCGGGCCGCGGCAATGTCGGCCAGGGCCTGCTCCAGGGGCGTGGCCCGGGCGTGGCCGATGCCGGCCGCCATGCCTTCGGAATCGTGGCCGACCGAAAAGCCCCGCTCGCGACGGTCGAACAGGGACGGGGCGATGGCCTCGTAACCGGCCTTGGCCCACCGCTCGACGTCGGCGCGGACGTATTTGTCGACCCCGAAGATCTCCTGCAGGACGATCACCCCGCCCTTGCGCGGGGTGAACGGGGCCTCGTGATAGGCCGACAGCTCATAGCCGTCGGCCGCGCTTTTCAGCGTGATGG
>Ga0207884_1000768_pt1 | contig 15922 bp, 20 predicted proteins | sample MalvirmetaMSP144_FD_184236 | JGI IMG/M metagenome (GOLD analysis project Ga0207884, IMG submission 184236) | Marine viral communities from the Deep Pacific Ocean - MSP-144 (SPAdes) | ecosystem: Environmental > Aquatic > Marine > Oceanic | place: Pacific Ocean | collected 2011-07-08 | reverse complement strand
CAGCTCAGGAGTGAATATTAGTGATAAAGGACAACTTAACTGGCAAATCAATGAGAGAGTCTTCCATGACAACAATACAAAAGAAGTAGTCAGGCATGACATTAATGATAAAGATGTAAGAATATTTCAAATCAATAATATCGGGAAAGATCAACTGTTATATAGTTTTTCAAATGACCACGGTATACTAGGATCTTCCAGCTTGATCCGGATGGGTACTTCTCTTTACTTTTATTGGAGGACAGGACAACCAGGATATGAGCAAGTTGTCAATATCGCATCTCTGAATTCAGAGGGCCAATTAAACTGGAAGAAAGAAATTGACTTTGCGGATTATGTTTATGAAGATATCGTAGCACATAACGGCTTTTTGTTTGTGACGTATGGTGACCGTAATAATCTAACCAGGGTTAATGGTATTTCTGTGACCATTCTTAATGACTCAGGAGATATCGTTAACGATTTTGAGTTGACAACAGATTTGGCAGATTGGAATATCGCTGAAACGTTTGTAGAAATACAAGCAGACGATGGTTACATTTATTCCAATACCGCCAAAAATGATTCTGGGCTATTGCGCAAAAGCAGAATCGCAAAATATACGTACGGTGGCGAATTAGTGAGTGAGGTTGAGGTTCTTTATTCCAAAGATTTTCATGTTGTTGACAAGCAAGTATATACCGTTGGTAATGAATATGAAATTGACCCTGACACACGCAAAGGTCACCCATTCGTTATACACTTAGATGAAAATTTAAACGTTTTGAACATCAGGAAATTCGATAACATCGAGACCAGTTGGAATGCAATTACGGTTTCTAATGATGTGGTCTATTTCTATTTTCACACATATACATGGAATCCTGAATCACCTCTGGCACCTGATAGCCTATATATAGATACGTTAACGTTCAAATAAGGGGAGTATCAATTTTCAATGCATCCAATTCTCAACTGAGTGTAGTCTGCAACTAGGCTTTCCCACTAATCCTCTGGTCTTAGCGAGACGCTATCACTAGCGGGGGGGAAATCATGACTAGGAAAGTTATCTCCTAACGATTAAGTTTGAAGTAATTGGTAGTTATTTATAGCTTATAAATAACTACCAATTTAAAATATTACATAATCTAATTATACTGGAGTTATCTAACCATCGCTTGATACCAGCCCAATTAGAAGCTGCCTGTTAAAACTATATGAAACTAATCTCTACACTCATTCTAATATTAATATTTCAATCAACGGCATTGGGGCAAAAACGTCAACTTGTTGAAGACCCTGAAATTGTACTTAGCTATATCCTACCGAAAGGTTGGGGAATTTATGATGATAAATACAATCTATTCCTATTTGCACCTAGAATGAATGAATATGAAAATTTTACAATTACCTACTTAGAATCTGATAAACTAGATCTTGAACAACACTTCGATAACGTGTTGAATCACTTCTATCCACTGAATGAGCCAGGTTTCAAAGTTATAGAAACTGGAAATGAAACAGTAGGAGGATCGAAAGCCAAATGGGCAATCTTTGATTCTAAACTAAATAATATGGAGTTCAGGAGCTACTTATTCTATTTTATTAAGAATGGTCAAATCTTCAAACTTAGAGGAACTGCAAGTCTTGTTAATTTCGACAAATACAAAGCAAGTTTTTTGATGATTAGCAAATCTATTGAATCAAGACCTAAGGACAATTAACCAGAATGAATTCCCCCCTCTTGGTCTTAGTCTCGCTGCGCCCCCATCCAATATTAAAAAATAGATTGTAATTACCCTTTTCAATCGTAGTACCCCCCCTACTAAAACATCTAATCAGCTTAGTCTTTTAGTCATAGCGAGACGCTATGACTAGCGGGGTAATAGCCTACAAAATGGTTAAAACCATTGCTCAAAACATTCATTCCTATAGCCCACGGTTTAAACCGTGGGCTATATGCTCCCCTCCAATTTCAACCGTTTTAACGGTTTCTACTGATAGACCGAGACTATTCCGCCCTTATTGATCTCACTTTGGTCTTCGCCTCTCCCTTAAATCCGAATTGTGATTGAAAAACTAACAGATGTAGATTTGAGTTTAAGAATAATGAATAGTTAAAAAACTGCTTAGGACACCGAATATGGCCAATTGAAAAATGGAATAGAAAATTAAAAAATCCGGCACGTGTTCAACTGAAAGGATAATGCTAATTTGCACGCAACGAGCCATATACAAGACCGCTAGCCACTAGCAAATTAAAACATTGTGAATGAACGAAATCAGAAGATTTATTGAAAATATAACTCCAATGAACGACTCTGATTGGCTGTTTTTTTCTTCAAAGCTGCAAGAAGTAAAACTCAAAAAACATTCTATTCTATTAAATTCAGGAGATGTTGAGAATCATTTATCCTTTATATCAAAAGGAATAGTCCGACTGTATATACCAAGAGATGAAAGCGATTTAACTTTTGGTTTTGTATTCGAAAATGAGTTTGTCACAGCTTACGATTCATTTTTAACACAGGTTCCTTCCGAATATCAAATTGAAACATTGGCCGAAGCAGTTCTTTGGAGAATTTCTCTCGAAGACTTACAAGAGGTTTATAATAGAACAAACAGTGGAAACATTATAGGACGTAAAATGGCTGAAAACATGTTCTTACTAAAATCTAAAAGAGAACTTTCTTTATTGAGCAAAACAGCAGAAGAAAGATATTTGGATTTGTTCTCCAGCCGTCCAAAGTTACTACAGCAAATACCATTAAAATATATTGCCTCATACATTGGCGTTACTCCGCAAGCACTGAGCAGAATAAGGAGGCGCATTACTTAACTTGGGTTCATTGTATCCACCTGAGTGTTTTCTGAAATTTGTGTTTCATACTTCAGAAAAACATGAAACCACTAATTCTACTTTTACTAAGTTTTACAGTCTCGATTTTTGTAATTAAAATCATCAAAACAGAGTATGATTTTGCCTTATCCGCAAGAATTGCAATGTCGATAATGCTTCTTTTTACAGCCATTGGACATTTTGCCTTTACAAAAGGAATGTCAATGATGATACCTGAATTTGTTCCTTTTAAAAAAAGCGTAGTTTACTTAAGCGGAATATTTGAAATTCTGTTAGCATTAGGTTTACTAATTCCTAAATTTCGAACAGTATCTGGGTGGGCACTTGTTATTTTTCTCCTGCTAATGTTACCAGCCAATATATATGCTTCTATGAACAAAGTGAATTACCAAAAAGGGACATTTGACGGAAATGGTCTTACTTATTTGTGGTTTAGAATCCCATTACAATTCTTGTTTGTTGTATGGACGTATATAAGTGCAATCAAAAGTGATTTCTAAAAGTATCAAGTCAGGGCTAACAAGGTATAGAAATAAGAAGAGTTAAATACCAAGCCCAAAGGACAGCCCAAGCCTTAAAAAACTTCTCAAGGTGTTCTTTACCAATGGGTCAAGAATCATAACACGATGTTTTACGGAAAATTAAGTATTCATTCAGGTGAATGAGTAATTAAAAAGCTACGTTTATACTGGTGTATCATTTATATAGGTAAATAAAAAATTTCAAGGATATTCGTCACTTTTGTGACTAATACATAACGTGGGCACTAATTGGAAAACATAAAATGACAAAAATCTATTTCATAATAATTCTTCTTTTTACAGTAAACAGAGTTGTATCCCAAAATTTAAACGAAGAAAAGGGGTTTGGTAATTCAATAATTCTAAAATCTGAAATTTTACAAGAAGACAGAGATATTCAAGTTTTCTTACCTCTTAACTACAATGGGAATTCAAAAAAGTATCCTGTTTTTTATGTATTAGATGCTCAGCGCTATTTCTTAAATGGCATCGCATTTCAACAAAACCTTACTTGGCAGGAAATTGCCCCAGAATTCATTGTTGTTGGAATTAATACTGACCCGGTAAAAAGACGTAATTTATTTTATGAAGAGTCTTCTAAATTCATCCAGTTCCTAGAAGAGGAACTGATTCCTGAAATAAACTCAAAATACGAAACACTCAATGAGCGAATTTATTTTGGATGGGAAATGGCAGCGGGACTCGGTGTTCAGATATTTGCAAACAAACCTTATCTTTTTAAAGGTTTTCTTTTATCAAGTCCTACACATATATCAGGAGACCGCTTAGAAAGCGTAAGCAAAATGTTGAAAACTAATACGCAAAATGAGTTAAAGCTATACGCGGCATTAGGAACTGTTGAAAATTGGGCAACAGAATCCATGTCTTCCTTAGATTCTATTTTTCAAAGGCATCCAGCAAAAAATATACAATGGAAATACAATCTTTCAGATAAAGAGAATCACTACACAACTCCGTTAACTACCATAAATGAAGGGTTGAAACTATTTTTTAGTGACTATGGACCAATTCGATTTTATTCAATGAATGAGTTCTTAGATTTTGGTGGTATTAAAAGACTTAAAGAACACTATCAAGATAGAGGTAGAAAATACCAAATTTCAGAAGAGATTCACGCTGACACAAAACACTATCTTTTGTTACAAGCCCATAAGGAAAAAAATTTTTTAATATTTAAGGAGTTAGTATCCGAAATGGATGGGAAAAACTTTATTAAAAATTACTATAGACAAGCTAGCTGGTTCAGTAGGTTTTCTAGTTTTTATCTTGACAATAATAAATTGGAAGACGCTCTAGAAATTTTAGAATTAGGGCTCGAAAAATTTCCCAATACTTCAATTTTACAAAATGAGATGGGAAATTATTTTAAGCATGGTGGAGAGCTAAAAAAAGCAGAGAAATGGTATAAAGAGGCCATTGCCACGGCAAGAAAAAATAAAGAACCTGAATTATCTGTGTATCTAAAAAACTTAGAGTCATTACAATAAGACGTTACTCGGCACAACCGAGCGACTGACTGTAGTAGCCTATAAAATGGTCAAAACCATTCCTTCAAACATTCATTCTCATAGCCCACGGTTTAAACCGTGGGCTATAGGGGCTCCCCTACCAATTTCAACCGTTTTAATGGTTTCTACTGATAGACCGAGCATTCCATTAATCTTCATTTGTAACGAAGATTTAAGCCAAACTCACTGAGACATAGTATTACATCTCGTTCTAACCTTATCATCTCGCCTTCCTTTACTCTTAGCGAGACAGTAAAGCTAGTAGAACCTATATATCCTGATAAAGAAATTTTAATAAATTACATGAGCTTTATTAAGCGTAAAAGAGCATTGAGATAACATTGAGCATACTGAAGTGAAATGAATACCTCCCAATTTTTTGAAAAGATAAGAACCTACTATAATATTTCTGAACAAGCAGAACGGGCTTGGGAAAGGCTTTTACAACAAAAGGAGTATAAAAAAGGTGACAATGTTCTTAACATTGGACAACACCCCAAAAAAATGTCCTTCGTTGTAAGGGGACTACTTTCGCAGCATTACATTGGAGAAAATGGGGATGCGGTAATAAAGTATTTTTTTCCAGAACAGCGAATAGCTGCTTCGTTGAGTGCGATGTTGGCAAACAAGCCAAGTGAGTTTTCCATTACCGCACTTGAAGACACCACCGTTTTGGAGTACGATTTTTTTGAGTTTAGAAAATTGTTTGACCCTTTTCCAGATTTGGCTCGTTTTTACATTGCCTACAACGACCTTCATTGGATCATAGAAAAGGAGCCACTAGAAATTACTTTTAGAACAGAAACTGCGGCTAAAAGGTATGACGACTTTCTTCAAAAGTACCCAACATTGGTTCAACGCATTAAAAAACATCACATCGCTTCTTACTTGGGCATTACACCAACTCAATTGAGTAGAATACTTCTTACCAACAAGTAATTTTTTTCACTTTCTCAACATATGTAAAAGTTTAAATCCACTGGTTGCCAAATCTTTGTGTCATCATTAACAACTAAAAAATAAAAAGATGGCAACAAAAGTTTTTATTAACCTACCAGTAAAGGATCTCGACAGATCTATGACATTCTTTAAAGATTTGGGCTTCAGCTTTAACTCTCAATTTACCGATGAAAATGCAGCAAGTATGGTAGTGAGCGAAAACATATTCGTAATGCTGCTTACAGAAACGTATTTCAAAACATTTACCAAAAAACCAATTAGCAATGCAAAAGAAAGTACGGAAGTGCTTATAGCATTGGACACAAATTCAAGGGATGAAGTCCAACAGATTGTTGCAAAAGCCCAAGACTTAGGTGCTACTATTTACAATGAACCGCAAGACCACGGCTGGATGTACCAACACAGTTTTGCAGACTTAGATGGACACCAATGGGAGTTTGCATACATGGACATCACACAATTTCCAAATGAATAACCTTAAACCTTATTAAAATGAAAAAGAACAGAGTAATTTTTTGGATCACAACAAGCATCATCTTTTTGTGGGAAGGACTGATGCCACTAAGTACCTTACTATTTGCGCCCGAATACATTAATGCAGGCACAAAACCTTTAGGCTATCCTGACTATTTCGCTTATGTATTAATCATCTGCAAAGTATTGGGAGCAATAGCCATTATGCTACCAAAATTACCAAACAAATTGAGAGAATGGGCTTATGCAGGTTTAACATTTAACCTAATATTTGCTGTAATCAGTCACATTGTGGTAGACGGGAACATCGGCTACATTTTAACTCCTGTAGCAATCGGTGGCATACTTGCAGCCTCTTACATTTATAACTTAAAAATGAAAACAAATGGCTAAGACAGACTATAAAACAATTAATGTGTCACCACTTAACCCAAGAGTAGATGGATATATTGCGAAATCAGCTGATTTCGCAATACCAATCTTGGATTATTTACGTCAACTAATTCACGAAACTTGTGCTAATGTACAAGAAGATGTGAAGTGGGGAATCCCTCATTATTCTTATAAAGGCGACTATTTATGTATGTTAGGTAGTTACAAAAATCATTGCTCTTTTAGTCTTTACAAGGCTGAATTTATGAAAGACAAAGAAATTGCTGAAAGCGTAAAAGCTGGAAAGAATTTTGGCTATATGGACAAAATAAAGTCTGTTTCTGAACTCCCCCAAAAGCAAATTTTAGTTGCTCTTATTAAAGAAGCCATGACTATAAACGAACTGGGAATTAAAAAAGAGAAAACGAAATCAGACAAACCAAAAATACTTGAAACTCCAGATTATTTAATCGATTCATTAAACAAAAATAAAGAGGCCAAAATAGTTTGGGAGTCAAAATCAGACGCTTATCGCAAAGAGTACTTAATTTGGATAACTGATGCAAAAACTGAAATAACACGACAAAAAAGAATAGAGCAATCTTTGGAATGGATAGCAGAAGGTAAAGGTAGGTTTTGGAAGTACGCAAAGAAGTAGCTAGCCCAATAATCCTCGTTGCAAACAAGCATTATCTCACTTATATAAACAACACTTTTTGAGCAGACGTCATTCGATATAACTAAACGACTGAATATATGAAGTAGCCGATGAAAGGCTTAAAGCCATTTAATAAAAAGTAATAGATATAGCTATGGCTTAAACCCTGTGTCATGTCCTCCCCTACGGTCCGCAAAGCTGAGAAAATGCAATCGCCATTGTACAAATCGTCATCAAACTTTTAACTTTAAATTTGAGTACTATACAAAGGTTAGCGGTCACAATAAATGAGTTTTAAACTTTGAATAAAACAACAGACATAAGGAAGGCTTTTATGCCATTTCAACCTGCCACAAGGTTTGAGCCTGAATTTACACTCTATAAAGAACATCTACCCGATTCAAGACTGGCTCCTTATATTTATTACTACTGGGAGTTTAAAACTATTAAGCCTTTACTAAATGGCCTAGAGTATAGAGTTGTACCTAATGGTTGTATAGATATTTATTTTGAGCTACAACAGCCCAGCAAAAGCATTGTAACCGGATTTAGCCATAAAAGCTCTAGTGTAACATTACAAAACGAATTTCATTATTTCGGCATTTGCTTTATGCCATCCGTTTTTCCCTTGATTTACAATATCAATGCAACAGAACTTACAAACAGGTACTTCGATTTAGATTTGGTGGCGCCAAACACCGCTAATTTTATTACAAATGAATTAGACGCAGAGCTTAGCTCGTCAAGAATAATTGATTCACTAAATACTCATTTTTTGAATTTGACGAATAGTAAAGCTTTTAGAATTGACTATAGATTGCTTGACGCTATTGATTTAATCTTTAAAACAGGTGGGAACTTATCCTTAGACGTTGATCTTAAAACTGGTTTAAGCCAAAGACAGCTTAGGCGGTTGTTCAATTTTTATATTGGTAACAACCCAAAAACATTCTGCAAAGTAGTCCGCTTTCAAAGCTTTCTACAAAAAAATACAATCTTAAAAGTAGCCGCATCAAACTTCGACTATCTTGATTATGGCTATTATGACCAGTCTCATTTTATAAAGGAATTTAAAACCCTATTCGGAAAGACGCCCCGTCAAGCTTATTGAATAGAATAAGTATGTCCGATTTTTACTATTAATAAAATAGTGGCGATGCGACCTTTACACTGTTATACAATAGCAATAAAAGGTATGAAGCAAATAACCCTATTCTCTATTACTGTATGTTTAGCAGCTAATTTATTTTTACAAACGGGCTTAAAAACCAAAAATCGACAAACCATGAAAATGAATGCAGGCGTAATCACTAGCAAACTGGCCGAAACAAAGGATTTCTATACCAAAACCTTAGGGTTTGGTGTCACATTTGAAAATGATTTTTACCTTTTGTTACACACGCCAAATAAAGAAGCCGAAGTCAGTTTCTTACTTCCAAACCACCCAAGTCAGCAGCCCCTTTTTCAACAACCATTTCAAAATCAAGGTATGTATTTGACCATTGAGGTAGATGATGTAGACAGCATTTATCAAGAATTGAAAAGAAAAGGTGTAGAAATAAAAATTGACATTCGAGATGAACCTTGGGGCGACAGGCATTTTGCTATTCAAGACCCAAATGGAATTGGGATTGATATTGTAACCTATGCGGAACCAGAAGAAAAATAGCAAAAGTGTTTCTGACAAAGATTTAATAGCTAGTTAGTCATGCTCTCAGGTTTAGCCTTATAACTAGTTATTTTGACTTAATGATAGAATTTGTCGGAATATACCCTGTTAAATGTTGTCATCACCCCCCTAGTATTTACTGTAATCATATGAAATTTGTAAACATATAGTTCGCGATCATATCGTGAAGGTGCCGAATTGACGCTATTTCCGATAACCGCTCTTAATGACTTTAGGAATTCTATAACAATGAAATATGATGATTAGAGGTATAAAAATCACTAAAAATCTGGGAATTGCATTTGTACTGTTCTTAGGTTTTGCTTGCTCGCAACAGAAAGGCCTTGTTGATGACCTACAATCTTTCACTACTACGCTTGATGTTCATCTTGAGGCCATTGCCAAAGGTAATCTTGAACAGCTTGCCCCTACTGTTTCTGAAAGTGTAATTATGATTGGCCCAGATGGCAAAAAGTATGATGGCAAAGATGCCTTTATGGATTTACACAAAAATTGGTTTGCATCAAGCAGTTGGAAATGGGACGGAAGAATATTGAAAACTGAAAGTAGTGACTCATTGGGATTTGGGCTTGTGCAATATAAATACACCGAAAACGACTCAGCAGGTCACGTAACGCTTGAAAGCAATGCATACTTAATACTTGTTTTCAAGAACTCAGCCCTTGGGTGGCAACTAAAGCATGATCAAAACACCTCAATACCAACAATTAAATAATTAAAAGTGTACAGTTAAAAATCTAACAAAATGACAAACAAAGAAATTGTAAAGCAATTACTCAATGCTTTTTTGAAGCACGATGTTGAAAAAGCACTTTCATTTATGAGTGCTGATGTAAAAATGGGTTGGCCAGGCTTTTTCGACCTAGAACCTGGCAAAGAAGCAATTCGGGAATTTTACAAAGACATTCCCCAAATGGTATCTAGTAAAATCGGTGAATTCATAGAAGAAGGCAATACTGTGGTAGGCACTGGAATGGTTACCGCAAAGCACGAAGATGGCTCACTTAAGAACAGTTTCTTTTGTGACATCTACAAACTTGAAAATGGAATGGTGAGCGAAATACAAAGCTATATGGTCTTTGAAGCTAAAAAGGAAGAAGCTAAATAACTAAGTACAAAGCCAATCTAAAATCGGGAATCAGCATGACTTTCAAGTGTAGAATAGTTGTGCTGGTTTACGAAAGAAACACTGTTGAATCGTAGATAAGGAGAGTATAAGTTATTGTGAAAAAGAAACGATCATCAGTGACCATACCTATAAACTTATACAAACCTGACACGCAATGATTTTAAGTGTCGAATACAACAAATGTAAACTATAAGCGAAATGTTGAACTCTACTAAAGGTCTTATCTTCATTCCTGACATCAGCGGATTCACCAGTTTCGTTAAAAAAGTGGAGATTGAACATAGCCGGCTGATTGTAGAGGAACTGCTAGAGGTTTTGATAGATACCAATGAAATGGAACTCATTGTTTCCGAAATCGAAGGAGATGCTATCCTATTTTACAAATTTGGTGAAAAGCCGAACTTAAAAGTGGTTCACGAACAAGTGAAGAAGATGTTCACGGCATTCCACAAAAGCCTGATGGCTTATGTAAGCAGAAAATATTGCCAGTGCGAAGCTTGTCTCTCGGTTTCCGACCTTACGCTAAAAGTGATTACTCACTATGGCGAGTTTACAGAATACAATGTAAAAAACTTCAGTAAACTCATTGGAAAAGATGTTATCGTGGCTCATGAGCTACTCAAAAACGACATTGACCATCATGAGTATTGGTTGGTTTCGGAAGGGCTATTTAAAAAGAGTGAAATGCAATCGGAAACGGTAGGTTCTATTGTTTGGACGGGGGGACAGAAAACTACAAAAGATGAAAGCATCCCCTTCCACTATTCATCATTAGGGTATTTAAAAAGCAAAATATCAGTTGAAACACCTAAGAAACCCGACCTACAAACCAAAAGGAAAGTGATTTCCATTTCTAAGACATACAATACTGATTTGATTACCCTATTGCATGCCACAGCGGATTTTACCTATAGAAATCAATGGGTGAATGAAGTAAACAGTGTTGAAGTACAAAACCATTTTCTTCCGCGTATCGGTATGCGCTGTGTAATGAATTTACCCCGTAAAAAAGTAACAATCATTGCCAATCATTACATATTCGGTGAGCATAAAATTGAATTTAGTGAAACAGAAGAGAGCACAGGTTGGCTCTCGTACTATACACTGGAAAAACTAGAAGACTTTAGAACCCTACTTACATTCAACTACTACATTAATGACCAGTTGTTTTCGGGGTTTCTTTTCAAACTTCTAAAACAAGCCAGACTAAAGAAGATCACAGAGAAGTCGCTAACAAACCTAGAGGGACTTGTGGAAAAACTGGGAGACTCCATTAGAATAAAGGCTCAATAATGAACAGCATATCCCCATCCATTATATAGGATGAATGTGCTAAAAATAAGGCTTATAGAAAGCAGAGAGTTCATTACTCTCCGCTTAGTGTTTTTTAAAAAATATTCTAAACATGAAACAAACTCAAAATATCTCAAAAACAATTGCGGTAATGTCAATGTCTCTTGACGGCTTTGTCGCTGACAGCAATGATGGTGTGTCCGAAGTCTTTGATTGGTATTTCGCTGGCGATATAGAGGTCGAAGCTGGTGGAGCAGATGCCATGACCTTTCGCCTTTCACATCCAAGTGCCGAGCATTATAAAAATCTTGTGAGTGAATTAGGTGCAGTCCTCACAGGTAAACGCACCTTCAATGTTGCTCAAGGATGGGGCGGAAATCACGGTTGGGGTCCTGCATTCGTACTCACCCATTCTGTACCTAAGGGTTGGCCAAAGCCTAATTCTAATGTCCATTTTGTTACTGACGGTCTCGAGTCTGCAATTGAGCAAGCTAAAGCAGCGGCAAATGGAAAAGCAGTTGGAATTCATGGTGCTGACACCATCCAGCAATGCCTGAACGCAGGCCTGCTTGATGAGCTACATATTGACATTACAGCAGTTCTTCTTGGTTCGGGTGTTCGGCTTTTCGAGCATCTTGAAAACACCCCATCCACCCTTGGTGACCCTATCGTAATATCAGGAAAAGGGGTCACCCATCTGCGTTACCCAGTAATCAAGAAATAAGCCATTAAAAGAAACACAATGTTAACCTACGTACACCCGAAATTACCCATGCGAGACAAAACCCAATCAAAAAATTACTACCTAAATCAATTGGGCTTTGTGGAAGTGAGCGACTATGGAGATTATCTAATTCTGTCTAAAGACAATATAGAAATTCACTTTTTCGAATTTAAGGAGCTCAAACCAAGAAAAAACTATGGACAAATTTACATCAGAACGAATGATATTAACGAACTCTATCAATCTCTAATTGACAACAATACCGCCATACACCCCAATGGTAAATTGGAGATTAAGCCTTGGGGACAAAAAGAGTTTTCAGTACTCGATCCTGATGCTAACCTTATAACCTTTGGGCAAAGTATTGAATAAGAAAGAACATCTAAATTCAAAAAATTAGGGCTACCGCTGCTTCGGCAGCGCATAACATTTAAATAAAGCTAAAACCAGCAAAGAAACACGAATACAGTCAATAAGGAGTATTATTTAAAATCAAAAAATAAAAATCATGAGTAAAATTTTCTTTGATAATGGAATCTCGCTTGATGGATATTTCGCAGGCGATAACAGAAGCCCTCAAAATCCAATTGGTGATGGCGGCACTTCAATTCACAATTGGATGTATAAGCAAAAAGCATTTTTCAAAGCCCTTGGAATGGAAGGCGGAGAAGAAGACGGTATAGAGAGTAGGCTGATAGAGGACACATTTGCAAGAACTGGCGCTTACATAATGGGGAAAAACATGTTTAATGAAGGCGAAGTAAACTGGCCAGAAGACCTTTATAAAAGAGATGTATATGTTCTAACACATGAAGAAAGAGAGCCTTGGGTTCAAAAAGGAACAACTACCTTTTATTTTATCAATGACGGGATAGAAAGTGCCTTGGAAAAAGCAAAGCAATCTGCCAACGGAAAAGACATAAGAATACAAGGTGGCGCAGAAACCATACAGCAATTTCTTAACTTAGGCTTAGTAGATGATTTCATTCTTCATATTACCCCAATAATCTTAGGCAGTGGTATTCGTTTGTTCGACAGCATTGACAAAAGTGCGTTTGATTTAAGTATTGAAGAAGTAATACCTTCAAAATTGACTACACATATTAAATACAAGCTGATAAATAAGCGCTAAACAAAACATGGAAAAGAGCAAACTACTTCAGATGAATAATATGGGGATCGTTGTAGAGAACCTCGACAATGCCATATCCTTTTTTACAGAAGTAGGCTTAAAACTCGAAGGGCGAGCCATTATTGAAGGTGAATGGGCTGGAAAAGTAACCGGACTTGGAGATCAGTCTGTTGAAATTGCAATGATGGTTACACCCGATGGACATAGCCGACTGGAGATTTCTAGGTTTATCTATCCCAAAACCATATCAGACCATCGAACAGCACCTGTCAATTCTCTTGGTTATTTACGTATCATGTTTACTGTGAACAACCTTGATGAGTTGGTATCCCGACTCATAAGACTAGGTGCTGAGCTCGTTGGTGAAGTGGTTCAATACGAAAACTCATACAAGCTCTGTTACATTCGAGGAACAGAAGGATTGCTTATTGGGCTTGCCAAGCCGCTAGAGTAAATCTATTTAACCCCAGTATAACAGAACCTGACCGAAGACCTGAATAGCAAAATGCATGAATAAAACACTGAAGGGTGTTCTTCATAAATAATCAGTCAATGACCAAGACTATGTTATAACTACTTCATTCCATTACATATGATTTACCTCACTCAAATCATTTACATTCAACCGGGTAAAGAAGACGCATTTCATGATTTTGAGAATGTAGTCATACCATTGATTTCTAAATACAATGGCCAATTATTACTTAGGTTACGCCCTTCTGATGTGAATGTAATTGAAAGAAGTATTGAAACACCATACGAGATTCACATTGTAGAATTTACAAGTCAAAAAGATTTCGATAATTTTAAATCAGATGAAGAAAGAAACAAGGTTTTGCACTTGAAAGAGCAATCCATGAAATATTCAATACTAATACAAGGTGAAAAGTTGTGAGTATTAGAAAACAATCGCTACTAGTTAAGCTAACCATTTGTCTTCTTTTCTCCCCTTATCTGTCTAAGTCTAATTTAAAAGAAGGTCAATGAAAGCCCCTCAACAACAAATAATAGGAAGTTGGAAACTGAATAATTTTGAATTAAAAAATCTGACTGTAAACAAATCTATTTTTCCTTACGGAAAAGAGCCTATTGGGATTTTAATATTTAGTGCTGACGGTTTAATGTCAGTTTCAGTAATGTCAGACAACAGAATCAACTTTGAGGTTGAGTCATTGCAAATGGCGTCTGAGGAAGAGAAAATCAATGCTATTGAAACATATCTATCATACGCTGGGAAATGGAAAATAGAAAACGACAGAATTTATGTTGAAGTAATTACTTCTCTATTACCCAACTGGAAAGACAAAGAACATTACAGAACATTTCAACTGAATGATAAAACACTATCATTTCAAACCCCAAAAATGAAACAGGGAGACTTTGATATATTAGTTGAATTGGACTGGGTAAAATTTTAAAAAGACCAATAACGATGTTCTCTCCCTTAAATCCATTTTTAAAAATCGCTCACCCCTTAAATGGCATGAAAAAGAAACAAACAAAACGAGTACTCAAACTCACACTTATTCTTGCTAGCATCGCCTCTTTGTTTTTCGTACCCTGGATTTTGGTTTGGGCCTGGATATTACCGCTACCAGACAGCGTTCAAGAACAGGCAAATGAAGCCTTAGATCATGGGTTTGAAGGAATTATTGTTTACGTAGATGAAGCTGGAAAACCACCAGCATTTTATGCAGCTGGCTGGCATAACAGAGAGGATAAAACTCCAGCAAATCCACATGCTCTATTCAAACTCGCCAGTCTTAGTAAGTTATATACCGCAGTGGCCATAACAAAGCTTGTGGCTGATGGCCGCTTGTCATTGGATAAAACCCTTGCTGATTATCTTCCAGAACTTGTAGGAAGAATCGAAAATGCGGATGCAATTACTTTGAAGATGATGGTGCAGCACAGGAGTGGTATTCCAAATTACACTGACACACCTAATTATTGGGCTGCCCCAAAAGAAAACAACCAAGAAAATCTCGAATTAATACTCGATAAGCCAGCCAACTTTAGGCCAGATCAGGACTATGAATACAGCAATACCAATTATTTGTTACTTGCCGAAATCATGGATAAAGTGCTGGGGTATCCTCATTTTCAATTCATTCAGGAGGAAATTCTAAACCGACTTCAACTTAAAAACACTTTTGCTTCGCTTGATGGCGTGAATATAAATGATGTAATGAGTGGCTATCATGTGGGCCACCCTTATGACCTAAAGACTGACAAGCAAGGAATGTTGGCATCAGCAGAAGATGTAGGCATATTTTTAAGAGCTTTAAACGATGGGTCATTGTTTGATGCAGGTGAAAAGGACATCTATTCGTCCATTTATGAATATGAACATAAAGGATGGGTGCCTGGCTACCAGAGTATTGCTAAGTATCACAAAGACATTGACACCGTAGTCATTCAATTCACAAACACTACCGATCCTAAATTGTATAACTGGAATTTAGCAGACATTATCTACAGTCGAATTATAAAAATACTCAAGCGTAAGAAAGACTCATAGTTTCTTCACAGGTAAAGAAAACCCTAACATCTGTCTGTTAGGAGTGAATAGTGGACGTTTATTTTGAGATCGGAAGAGCG
>Ga0207884_1000762_pt1 | contig 16066 bp, 11 predicted proteins | sample MalvirmetaMSP144_FD_184236 | JGI IMG/M metagenome (GOLD analysis project Ga0207884, IMG submission 184236) | Marine viral communities from the Deep Pacific Ocean - MSP-144 (SPAdes) | ecosystem: Environmental > Aquatic > Marine > Oceanic | place: Pacific Ocean | collected 2011-07-08 | reverse complement strand
AGGACATGGTCGAGGCCCGGCGCTGGACCGAGCGCGCCGCCCAGGGCGGCGACCGCAAGGCCATGCACAACCTCGCCCTCTATTATTTCGAAGGCCAGGGCGGCCCCAAGAACTCCACCACCGCGGCCCAGTGGTTCCGCCGCGCCGCTGATCTTGGCCTGGTGGACAGCCAGTACAATCTGGGGCGTCTCTACGAAGAGGGTTTTGGCGTCAGCCAGAACGCCGCCGAGGCCTATAAGTGGTTCTTGATCGCCGGCCAGGCGGGCGACGACGATGCGGCGGCCAGCGCCGAGCGCATCAAGGATTCCCTCTCCCCGGCGGCCCAGGCGGTCGCCGAGCGTTCGGCCAGCGCCTTCAAGCCAACCGCGCCGGCGGCCACAGCCAGCGCTGCGGCGCCTGCGGGCGCCGCCCCGGCGTCCGTCCAGACGGCGCAGCGGGCCCTTTCGCGCCTCGGCTATTATCAAGGCCCGATGGACGGCGTGGCGTCGCCGGCCCTGCGTCTTGCGGTGGCCGCCTATCAGCGCGATCAAGGCATGGCCGCCACGGGCGCCCTCGACACAACGACGGTTTCGAAGCTTTCTGTCTTCACGCGTTGAGGCGAACGCGTCGGTCCGACCTGCCGGGCGCGCTGCGCCATTGTTCGTATGTGAGGCGCTAAAGGCGTGGATATCTACCTGCCCATAGCAGAGGTCTCGGTGAACGCCGGGGTTCTTGTGCTGCTTGGGGCGGTCGTAGGGTTCATCTCCGGCCTGTTCGGCATCGGCGGCGGCTTCCTGATGACGCCGATCCTGTTGTGGATGGGCATTCCGCCGGTGGTCGCCGTGGCCAGCGAGGCCAACCACGTGGCCGCCTCCTCGGCCTCCAGCGTCATCTCCTACAGCCGCAAGCGCCAGGTGGACTTCCGCATGGGCGGCGTCCTGGCCGCCGGCGGGGCGGTGGGCGCGTTGCTGGGCGTGGAGGTGTTCCGCTGGTTGCGCCTGCTGGGCCAGGCCGATCTTGTGGTCTCGCTGTCCTACCTCATCTTCCTCGGCCTCATCGGCGGGCTGATGCTGGTGGAGTCCGTCGGCTCCGTGCTGCGCCAGCGCCGGGGCCAGACGACCACCAAGCGCCGCGACCGCCGCCCCGTCTGGCTCTACGGCCTGCCCTTCAAGGTCCGCTTCCCCCGCTCGCGCCTCTATATCAGCATCATCCCGCCGGTGGTCCTGGGGGTGTTCGTCGGCATTCTCTCGGCCATCATGGGGGTGGGCGGCGGCTTCATCCTGGTGCCGGCCATGGTCTATATCCTGCGCATGCCCGCCGGGGTGGTGGTGGGCACCAGCCTGTTCCAGATCATCATCACCACCTCGCTGGCCAGCATCCTGCAGGCTGGGCGTAACCAGTCGGTGGATATCGTGCTGGCCACCCTGCTGCTGTTCGGCGGCGTCCTGGGCGCGCAGTTCGGCGCCCGGGCCTCGTCCCGCTTCCGCGCCGAGGAACTGCGCGCCGTGCTGGGCCTGATCGTGCTGATCATGGGACTTCAGATGGGCCTGGTGCTGTTCATCAACCCCGAGGACCCCTTCATCCTGGTCGGGGGAGGCGAATAGTGGTCACCCCCGCCATTCCGCCCCCAGAGGTCTTCGTGCCCGAGCCCGGCCCCTCGGTCTCGGCCGCCCTCACCGACGCCAATGTCCGGGTGACCTCGGCCTTTTCCGGCGCGCAGATCGTGCTCTATGGGGCGGTGTTCGACCCCGAGACGAGACCCTCCGACGTGGTGGTCATCGTCCGCGGCCCTGACCAGCCGATCCGTATCGCGCGGAAGGTGCGGGTGGCCGGCCTCTGGATCAATTCACGGCCGGTGGTCTTCGAAGGCGCGCCGGGCTTCTACATGGCCGCCTCCTCGCGGCCCCTGACCGAGATCGCCAGCTTCTCGACCCTGCGCCGGCTGGGCGCCGGCATCGACCACCTGCCCATGAACGCCCCGGAGGAAGAGCGGATCGAGACCCGCTACGGCGTTCGCGACGTGGTGGTCAGCCGGCTGGGCGGCGACTATCTGGAATGGCGCCGCGCGGTGATCCGCCTGAAGGAGAAGGCCAACCTCTACGCCACCGACCATGACGGCGTGCGGTTCGTCGACCGCGGCCTGTTTCGGGCCGAGATCGACCTGCCCACCTCGGCCCCCATCGGCGAGTACCAGACCGAGATCATCCTCTTCCAGAACGGCGAGCCGGTCTCGAGGCGGGCGCGGACCATCACGGTGGAGAAGGCGGGCCTGGAGCGCTGGCTCTTCCTGTTCGCCAATGAGCGGCCCTGGCTCTACGGCATCGTCTCGGTGCTCATCGCGCTGACCTCCGGCTGGCTGGCCTCGGTGGTCTTCCGCAGGCGCTAAGTCTGCCTCAATCGCCGGTGAGCGAGCGCCAGCCCACCGCATGCACGCGGTCGCGGCCGAGCGCGCCTGCCAGGGGCGGGCGGGCGAACAGCCCCGCAAACGCCACGTCCTTCAGGTTCAGCCCGCCGGCATAGGCGCCGAACGCCGGCAGGATCATTCGCGCGCCGTCGGTGGCGAAACACCGCCGACGCACCGTGCCACGGCCCGAACTGACCCGGGCGCAGGGGTGCAGATGGCCGGACAGTTCGCCAGGTTGCTCGCCGGGCTCGGGTTCGTGCCGCAGGATGAGCGGGCCCAGGGACAGGGTGTCGACCACCTGGCCGGGCAGGCGGCGGGGACCGTCGGCGTCGTGATTGCCCACCAGCCAGATCAGGGTGCGGCCCTGGGCGAGCGCCACCAGTCTTGCGGCGTCGTCGGGCGCGAGGCGATCCTCGGCCCGGCCATCATGGAAGCTGTCGCCCAGGAAGATCACCACCTGCGGCTCAAGGGCGGCCACCTCGGCCTCCAGGCGGTCGAGGGTGTCGCGGGTGTCATAGGGCGGCAGGAACTGGCCGCGCATGCCATAGGCCGAGCCCTTTTCGAAATGCAGGTCGGCGACGATCAGGGCCTGATGCGCGAGATCAAACAGCGCGCCGGAGGCGCGCATGCGCAGGGCCGCGCCCAGGATCTCCATCTCCAGACCGCCGCACGGACTCTGGGCGAAGGCGTAGGGGGCGGGGGCGGGCGTGCGGACGAGGGCGGTCATGAACTGGCTTCGGCGATCAGGTCTTCGGCGGCTTCGGCCAGGATCATCTCGCCGGCCGCCCCAGGCACCCGCTCCTTGCCGATCTCCAGCAGCATGGGGACCGAAAAGGGCGAGAGGTGGTCGAGGACGGCGTGGCGAATCTTGCCCTGGATCCGGGCCAGCATATGGCCAACCCGGGCCACGTCGATAAGGCCGGTGGCCGCATCGTCGCGGGCGCAGCTCAACAACAGGTGATCTGGCTCGTGCCGGCGCAGGACGTCATAGACGAGGTCGGCTGAGAAGGTGACCTGCCGCCCCGACTTTTCGGCGCCGGGGAACCGCCGCTCGATCAGGCCGGCCAGGATGGCGCAGCCTTTGAACGCGCGCTTCATCATGTAGCTCTCGGCCAGCCAGTCCTCGAGGTCGTCCCCCAGCATGTCCTGCGCGAACAGGGCGTCGAGGTCGACCCCGTCCATGGGGTTGAGGGACCAGACGGCCAGCGCATAGTCGTTGCAGACGAAGCCCAGGGGCGCCGCCCCCATCCGCTCCAGCCGTCTTGTCATCAGCATGGCCAGCGTGGTGTGGGCCAGGCGGCCTTCGAACGGGTAGCAGACCATGAAGTGGCGTTTGCCCCGGGGAAAGGTCTCCACCAGCATCTCGTCCTCGGCCGGGATCAGCGAGCGGTCCCGCTGCAGCTCCAGCCATTCGCGCACATCGCCGGGCAGCACCGACCAGTGGCTCTGGTCGAACATCAGCTCGCGCACCCGCTTGGCGAGGAAGGTGGAGAGCGCGAACTTCGAGCCGCCCCAGGAGGGCAGCTTGGGATCGCTGGCCGGCGCCGGCGTCACCAGCACGTCGAGCGCCGTCACCCCCACCAGCCGCCAGACCTGGCCGGCGAAGACGAAGGTGTCGCCAGGCTCCAGGGCCTCCAGATAGCCTTCCTCCACCTCGCCCACCTTGCGCCCGGCGCGGCCGCCGCGGCCGGCGATCCGGACGCTGAGCACGGCGGGCGAGAGAATGGCCCCGACATTCAACCGATGGCGCAGGATGGTGTCGGCGTTGCGGGCTCGCCACAGGCCATCCTGGCCCTTCACGATCCGGCGGAACCGGTCATAGGCCCTAAGCGCGTAGCCGCCGGTGGAGACGAAATCGACCACCTGTTCGAAGTCCTCCCAGGCCAGCGCCCGATAGGGGCCGCAGGTGCGGATCTCCTCGTAGAGGGCCAGGGCGTCAAAGGGTTCGGAGCAGGCGCAGCCCATGACGTGCTGGGCCAGGATGTCCAATGCGCCGACCCTCGGCGGATCGCCGTCGAACCGGTTCTCGGCGATGGCCTCGCGGGCGGCCTGGCACTCCAGCATCTCGAAGCGGTTGGCCGGCACGAACAGGGCGCGGCTGGCCTCGTCCATCCGGTGATTGGCCCGGCCGATCCGCTGCACCATCCGCGAGGCGCCCTTGGGCGAGGCGAGCTGGATGACCAGGTCCACATCCCCCCAGTCGATGCCGAGGTCGAGGGTGGAGGTGCAGACCACGGCCCGCAGCTCGCCCCGGGCCATGGCCGCCTCCACCTTGCGGCGCTGCTCGGCGGCCAGCGACCCGTGGTGCAGGGCGATGGGCAGGGCGTCCTCGTTCAGCCGCCACAGCTCCTGGAAGGCGAACTCGGCCTGGAAGCGGGTGTTGACGAAGACCAGCGCCGTCTTCGCCGTCTTGATGACCTCATAGACCTCGGCCATGGCGTGCTGAGCGGTGTGGCCGGCCCAGGGCACCCGGTCTTCGGACAGCAGCACCTCGACGATCGGCGGCGTGCCGGCCGGACCCAGCACCAGATCGACGGCCGGGGGCGCGCTGTCGCCGCCGCCGGCGTGAAAGCCCATCCAGCGGCGGATGACATCGGGATCGTCCACCGTCGCCGACAGGCCCACCCGGCGCAGATTGGGGCTGAAGGTCTGCAGGCGGGCGATGTCGAGAGCCAGCAGGTCGCCCCGCTTGGTGGAATGCAGGGTGTGGATCTCATCGAGGATGATGCAGGACAGGTCCTCGAAATAGGCCCGCGCCCCTTCCCAGGCGCAGAACAGGGCCAGCTGCTCAGGCGTGGTCAGCAGGATGTCCGGCGGCTTGACCCGCTGGCGCTGGCGTCGCGCCGCGCCGGTGTCGCCGGTGCGGGATTCGGCGACGATGGACAGGCCCATCTCGCGGATCGGCGTGGCCAGGTTGCGCTCCACATCCACGGCCAGGGCCTTCAGCGGCGAGATATAGAGGGTGTGGATCCCCCGCGGCGTATTGGCCGGCGGCCGCTGCGCCAGCTCGATCAGGCTGGGCAGGAAGCCGGCCAGGGTCTTGCCCCCGCCGGTGGGGGCGATCAGCAGGGCGTCGCGCCTGGCTCGCGCGCGCGCCACCATCTCCAGCTGATGGGCCCGCGGCGCCCAGCCGCGCGTGGCGAACCAGTCGGCGAAGGCGGCCGGCAACAGATCTGCGGGGAGGGCGGCGTCGTCGGCCATGGACCTGCCTCATAACATGTTCCCGTTCCGTTTCACGCCAAATCCGGGTAGGAGTCGCAGCCGTGAACGCGCTTTCCCCCGCCCTCGATCTGGCGCCTGCCCTGGTGGTTCTGCCGGGACCCCGCGCCGGCGCCGCCGACGCCGAACGGGCGGAGGTGCTGCGCGCGCCCGACGCCCGGGACCTGTTCGAGCGCGGCCCGGTGCTGGTGGCCCATGCGGCCATGACGGCAAGGCGGCTGGCCCTGCATCCGCCGCCGCGGAGCCCGCGCACCTTCGACGCCCTGGAGCTGTTCGCCTTCGTGCGGCCGGCGAAGTTCTGCGCGCCCTCGGCCGCGGGGCTGGCCCAGACGCTGGGCCTGCCCGAGCCCAAGGGGGCGCCGGCCCAGGCCCGCGCCCTGCGCCAGGCCTGCCTGCTGCTGCTGGAGGAACTGGCGCGCACGCCCCAGCCCAATCGGGAGGAGGCGCTGGCCCAGGCCGAGACCCTGGCCCGGGGCGGCTGGGCCTGGGGGGCGGCGGTGATCGGCGCCCTGCGCTCAGCCCCGGTGGGCAACGCCTTCCGCGGTTCGGGCCTCGATGTCTGGAGCCGCATTCCCGAATGGGAGGACCAGGCGCCCCTGGGCGAGCCCGGCTCCCGCCCCATCGCAGGGCCAGAGGCGGCCCAGCGGCTGTCGGAGCTGCTGCATCGCGCCGGCCTGGAAGAGGCCCGTCCGTCGCAGGCGGAATTCGCCACCGAGGCCGCCTACGCCTTCCAGCCCCGGGACAAGGAGGGCGAGCCGCGCATGATGCTGGCCGAGGCCGGCACCGGCATCGGCAAGACCATGGGCTACCTCGCGCCCGCCTCCCTGTGGGCCGAGGCCAATGGGCCGGCGGTCTGGGTCTCGACCTATACCCGCGCCCTGCAGCGGCAGATCGAGCGCGAGAGCCACGCCATCTATCCCGATGAAAAGACCCGCGCCCGCAAGGCCGTGGTCCGGAAGGGGCGGGAAAACTATCTCTGCCTGCTGAACCTGCAGGACGCCGTCAACGCCGCCCAGTTGGGCAATGGCGACCTGGTGGGCCTGACGCTGGCGGCCCGCTGGGCCCGGGCGAGCCGGGACGGGGACATGACCGGCGGCGATTTCCCGGCCTGGCTGCCGACCCTGTTTGGCCTGCCCACGCCGATGCAGGCCTCGGCCGCCAATCTGGTGGATCGCCGGGGCGAGTGCGTGCACGCCGGCTGCCCGCACTATCGGACCTGCTTCGTGGAAAAGGCCATCCGCGGCTCGCGCCGCGCCGACCTGGTGATCGCCAACCACGCGCTCGTCCTGACCCAGGCGGCCTTTGACGGCGCGCGCGCCGCGAGGGGCTCCAAGGCCGACAGCGAGACCGCGCATCTGAAGCGTCTGGTGTTCGACGAGGGCCACCACCTGTTCGAGGCCGCCGACAGCGCCTTTTCCGCCGCCATCTCCGGCGCCGAGGCCGCCGAGCTGCGCCGCTGGCTGCGGGGACCGGAGGGCCGGGGCCGCCGGGGCCGGGGGCTGGAGGCCCGGCTGATGGACGTGCTGGGCGACGCCGACGAGGCCAAGCGCGCCCTGCTGGCGGCCCTGCAGGCCGCCGCCGCCCTGCCCGGCGAGGGCTGGTCTGGCCGCATCGCGCCGGCCACCGGCGAGGTGAACCCTATCGGCGCCATCGAGGCCTTTCTGGTGGCTGTGCTGGAGCAGCTGCGCGCCCGCGCCGCCCCGTCGGAGGTGGGCATGGAGTGCGCCGCCCGTCCCGCGCTGGATCTGGTGCGCGACACCGCCCGGGAGGCGGCCGCCGCGCTCGCACGCATCGAGGCGCCGCTCCTGGCGCTGGCCCGTCACCTGGAGGACCTGCTGGACGCCGAGGCTGCGACGCTGGGCCCCAGCGAGCGGGCGCGGATCGAAGGGGCCCTGCGGGGGCTGGATCGGCGGGCGCGGATGACCCTGCCGGCCTGGCGCTCCATGCTGCGGGCCATTGACGAGGACGCCGAGGACGATCCGGACTTCGTCGACTGGTTCGACGCCACCTTCCTCTATGGACGGGTGGTGGACGCCGCCTGTCGCCGGCATTGGGTCGATCCCACCGAACCGCTGACCAACGCCGTCATTGCGCCGGCCCATGGCGTGCTGGTGACCAGCGCCACCCTGGCCGATCCCGGATTGGATGATCCCTTTGCGCTCGCCGAGATGCGCACCGGGGCCGCCCGCCTGCCCGACCGGCCCAAGACCCTGAAGCTCGCCTCGCCCTTCGACTACGCCGCCAACGCCCGGGCCTTCGTGGTCACCGATGTGGGCAAGGATGATCCCCGCCAGGTGGCCGCGGCCATGCGCGAGCTGTTCCTGGCGGCGGGCGGCGGCGGTCTTGGCCTGTTCACCGCCATCCGCCGGCTGCGCGCGGTGCATGAACGCATCGCCGCCCCCCTGGCCGACAAGGGCCTGGCCCTCTACGCCCAGCATGTGGACGCGCTCGAGGTCGGCGCCCTGGTGGACATCTTCCGGGCCGAGGAGGACGCCTGCCTGCTGGGCACCGATGCGGTGCGCGATGGCGTGGACGTGCCGGGCCGGTCCCTGCGCCTGCTGGTCTTTGATCGGGTGCCCTGGCCGCGTCCGGACATTCTGCACAAGGCCCGCCGGGTCCGCTTCGGCGGCAAGGGCTATGACGACTCCATCGCCCGGGGCCGCATCGCCCAGGCCTTTGGCCGCCTGATCCGCCGGGCCGACGACAAGGGGGTCTTCGTCATGCTGGACGCCGCAGCGCCCACCCGCCTGTTCTCCAGCCTGCCGCCCGGCGTGGAGATCCAGCGCATGGGCCTGGTGGAGGCCATCGAGGCGACGGCCGAGTTCTTGAAGACCGACGCACCCGGCCCCCCAGGCGCGGGGTGAGCCCGGCGCCCTGGACTGCGGTTCCAGCCCAGGGCGTGATCAGATCGACCGGAAAGGGCGCTCAGAACTTGGCGCTGAGTTCTGCGCCGACGAAGCGGGGCGTTCCCACCGTGCATCGCAGGGCGGTGGAGCCGGTGGCGGCGTTGCGGAGGCCGAAGGGGCCGTCATAGGCCTGAACGAAGATGCTGGAGCAGTAGTCCTTGTCGAACAGGTTCTGGCCATAGACTGAGACCTGCCAGCGCGCGCTCGGGTCGCTGAGCGCAAATCGGAGGTTCAGGAGCGCGTAGGCGCGCTGAATGGCGTCCGGGTTGTTGCCGTCGCCGCCCACATTCTGGTCGCCCACGAAATAGAGATCGCTTCGGACCGACCACCCCCAGCCATTGGCCAGGACGTCTTCAAACTCGACCGTCCAACTCCCTTGCCACTTCGGCGTCCAGGGCGCGCGCTCTCCGGCCAGGTCCTGGGTGCCGCCAAAGCCCGGCAGGTTGGGGGCGTCAGGATAGGACAGGTATTCGGAGTCGAGATAGGCCAGCCGGGCCGAGGTGGCGAGGCGATGGTCCACCCGCCAGCGCGCTTCGGTCTCCACCCCCTGCTGGCGCAGGCTGGCGGCGTTGCGGGTGAGGAAGCGGAGGCCGTCCCATGACCGGACCTGAAAGTCCTCGATATCGGTCCGGTACAGGGTCCCGTTGAGGGTCAGAGCGCCATCCAGCCAGGATGTGCGCGTTCCCAGCTCCCAGTTTTCGTTGGTTTCCGGGTCAAATATGCGCTCCTGGCCCAGGGGCGTGGTGGAGGGCGCATTCTCGAACCCCCCGGCCTTATAGCCGGTCGCGTAGGAGGCGTAGAACAGGAGGTCGGACGCCGGGGTCCAGGTCGAGATCAGCCGATAGGTGAGTTGGTCGTCCTCGTAGGAGAGCTCGGTGTTTTCCGGGCCTCTCAACAGGTCGGCGGTGTTGTTCCGGACCTGGTAGATGGAGCCGGTCTTTTCCTCGCTGGTGTAGCGGGCGCCCAGGGTCAGATCCAAGGTGTCGGTCAGATGGACCACGCTTTCGCCGAACACGGCCAGGCTGCTGGCCTCCTGAACAAGCCCGTTGTGGCCCGCATCGAGAAGCGGGCCGGCGAGGCATCCCGCCAGCCGGGCGGGCAGGGCGTTGCGGATGAACCGGTCGCAGTAGTCGAAGCCGAGGTCTGTCCGGTCGTAGGTGGTGTAGTCCTCCACGAAACTGTAGAGGCCGAGCACGAGGTCGAGACGCCCCCCCATCAGCTCCCGCTCCGGTGAGATGAGCTGGAGTTCGTGGGAGATGCTCTCGCTGGTGAAGCGGGCGTTGCGGGTGGCCAGGTCGTAAGGGGTCAGGAGGACGTCGCCCTCGGCCTGTTCATTGGTCCAGTCGCGGTAGCCGGCGATGTAACGCGCCCGCCAGCGATTGTCGAAATCCCAGGTCAGGTCGCTGGTCACCCCCACCTGGGTGTCCTTCAGATCGCCCTTCTGGAAGTGATAGAGGTGCTCGTCGAACGCGTCCGACACGTCGGGAAGTTCGGCCACCTCGGGACCTGCCCCATCGCGATCGAGACGGGCGCGGAAGTTGGCGATGGAGGTCGGCGTCAGGGTGCTGGGGATCAGCTCCGAATGGGGCGCCCCGTCGCCGGCGATGTGCTGGTGATCCAGCCGCCCGATCCAGCGGAGCTGGTCGTTGATGTCCCATCGCAGGCTGGCGCGAACCAGGATGTCTGATCGCTGGCCGATGCTCTCCTGGGCCAGGTCGTTATAGGCCGGTCCATCGGTGCGCGAGCCGGCCACCACCAGCCGCCCGGCCACGGTGTCGCTCAGCGGCAGATTGCCGATCGCCCGAAAGCCCGCCGTATCCCAGCTTCCGTAGGAGGCCGCCCCTTCCAGCGCGCGTTCGAACGATGGCGAGCGGGTGTTGACGCTGATCACGCCCATGGTCGTGTTGCGCCCAAACAGCGTGCCCTGAGGGCCGCGAAGCACTTCAACGCCTTCGATGTCCACCAGATTGCCCAGCAGGGCGGCGGGGCGCGCCACATAGACGCCGTCCAGAAACAGGCCGACGCTCGGCTCGATCCCGCTGTTGCCGGCGCTGCCGACCCCTCGGATCTGGATGCGCTGATTGGCGATCTGGGTGCCCCGGGTGACCTCCAGGCCAGGCGCCAGGACCTTGAGATCGGCGACCCGCTCGATCTTCGCCGCCTCCAGCGCGTCGCCGCCGATGGCGATGATTGAAATCGGCACGTCCTGGATGTTCTGGGTCCGCTTCTGAGCGGTGACGACGATCTCATCCACCGTCGTGGAAGGCGGTTGAATGTCCTGAGCGGCGGCCGAGCCGCCCACGCCCCAGGCCAGCGCGATCGCGGACGCCGAACAGGCGAACATGCGACGTCGAGTGATCAAGATCACGGCGTTTCCCCTTGTCCCTCAAGCGGTTCAGACGCCGCTCGTTATGGCCAAGGATGGGGAGATCTCGTCCGGCCTGGAAATAGATATGTCTTCCGCGCGGTCATAGACGCAGGCTATGTCTTATGGCGGAGGAGGGCGTGTATGGACATCCATCGACTTCGCCTGGTTCTGGAGATCTGCGAGCGCGGCAGCATCGGCAAGGCCGCCCGGACGCTGGGCGTGTCCCAGCCCACCCTGAGCAAATCCCTGGCGCGGCTTGAGGACCAGCTGGGCCAGGTCCTGTTCCAGCGCGGCCGCGGCGGGTCGGCGACGCCGACCATCTTCGCCCTGCACATCGCCGACCGCGCCCGCGAAATCCTGCGCTGGACCGATCGCCTCGAGCGGGAGATCTCCTTGCTGGCCGGCGGCGAGGTGGGACGGGTGCGCATGGGCGTGGGGCCCGGCGCCAAGGCCATCATGCTGCCCCGCCTGGTCACCGAAATCCTGGCCCGCTTCCCGCAGCTGCATCTGGACCTGGATGTGCTGGCGTCCGATGAACTCCATGAGCGCCTCTCCAAGGGGCAGTTCGACATCGTCGTGGGCCATTTCAGCCCGCTGCTGGACTTCCCGGGCATGCATGTCATTCCCCTGTTCGAAGAGCCGGGGGCCTCGATCGTCCGGGCCGGACATCCGCTGGCCGGGCGCGACACCTTGAGCTGGGCCGAAAGCCTGACCTTTCCCCATGTCTCGACCGTTCGCTACACAACCTATGCGCCCTTCTTCTCCGAAGGCCTGCCGCCCGAGGCCGAGCAGATCCTCACCACCGTGCGGACCTCGGACATGGACTGCGCCCGGGCGCTTATCCTCGAACGGGATTTCGTCGCCCTGGCCTCGCCCTTCATCTTCATGGACGAGATCGCCAGGGGAGACCTCGTGCTGCTGCCTGTGCCCCGGCGCTACCGCTCAGCCTGCTCCATCGCCATCTCGCAGGAGGCGGCGGACTTCCCGGTGATCCGGCAGATCATCGACGCCATCAAACGCTGCGCGACGGACAGGGGGCTGACCTTGCTGTGAGGGGGGACCTCACCACCGCCCGATAGAGATGCGTCTCGTTGACCAGCGACAGCATGCCGAGCGGGCTGAGCGCCGTCTCCACTGCTGCGAGCAGGCGCTCCCGGCGAGCCGCTTCAACCATGTTGTAGTCCGAGCGCGTCCGGAGCTGGCGAACGAAGGCCGCCGGCGTCACCTGCTCGGTCCACGTGAAGGCCCGGTGGGTGACGGGGCTGAACAGGCCCGAGGCGTCAAAGAGCGCGTGAACAGGGCCGCTCGGCAGGTACCAGGCCTGGGGCGGCGGTCGCCAGAGGTCGGGCGCGATGTCCTGATAGATCGGCTCCAGTCGCTGCAGGATGTCTGGAGGCGGCGACATGGGCACGTGACCGAAGACGGCCAGTACGCCGCCGGGCCGCAGCGCCCGGGCGGCGCGGGGGAAGCTGAGCGCCGGATCGATCCAGTGCCACGCCTGGGCCGAGGCCACGAGGCCGAAGGCGCCGGGTGCGGCCTCGAAGGCCTCGAACGGGGAGACGTGAAAGCTCACCTCTCCGGTCAGGCTCGCTTTCGCCAGGGCGACGAGCTCATCGCCAGGATCGACGGCGATGACCTTCCACCCGAGATCGAGGAAGCCTTGTGTGGCTTGGCCGCTGCCGCAACCAACCTCGAGGACCCGCGCGCCGGCGCCGCCAACAACGCTCGCCAGATCGTCGTACAGCTCGGCTGGATAGGTCGGCCGCACCGCGTCGTACTCCGCGGCCACCGCGTTGAACGTGTCTCGCTGATCAGGCACGGCGGCTCCCCGGCGGCGGTCATCCTGGAGCGACGCTACACCAGAGAGGGCGAGCCGCCACCTGCCGGCCGCGCACATCACCGCACGGAGTGGAAAGCGTGGCCAGCGGCCGCTAGCCTGGATCGCCCTCGCTGACGAGAGGACGCGCGAGGGACCACACAGGTGAACGAGACCGACGAGCTGGTTGAACTCTGCGTGCGCGCGCTCGCCATGCAGATGAGCGCAGCGCCTGGCGCAGAGCTCCATATGACCCGGCGCTACATTCTGGCCCTGACCGATGAGACCTCCGCCGATCATAATCGCCTGATCCTGGGAGCCGACCCCGATGTCGAAGGCTTCCTCGTTCGGGCCGTCACGCGGGCGAGAGAACGAGATCGGCCGCTCGTGGCGCTCATGGCGCCCACGGTTGCGGAGGCCCTGGCGCCGCGCGCGACGCAGCTTGGCCTTAGCGCCGTCGGCGCAGCCCCGCTCATGGTGCTTCGCCCCGATGTCCTGGTTCAACCGACCCGTCCGATCAAGGTTGTCCGTGCGCTCGGTTCGGAGCTGGTCGGCGTCGCAGGCGATCTGATCGCCGCCGCCTTCGACGAGCCCCGCGATGTCATCGCCCGGTGTATCGAGGTCAGCATCACCCCGACCTCAGGGGTGGAGACCTATGTCGCCTGGGACGAGGACAGACCCGTCTGCACCGTCTCGCTGACCCTGACGGGGGATACGGCCGGCGTCACGCTCATGGCCACGCCGCCTGAGCGCCAGGGCCAGGGCATGGGGCGCGCCCTGCTGACCCATGTGATCAATGACTACAGACGCCGGGGCGTGGAGCGCTTCCATCTGGGCGCCACCGAGGCCGGCCGACCGCTCTATACGAGCCTCGGCTTTGATCTGGTCGCAGACCTGCCGGTCTGGGTGCTGGATCGGGCTGGTCCCACGCCGCAAAGCCTGCCCTAGGCGCCCATGCCGACGCCCCCTCCTGACGCTCTGAAGATGGGACGCCGGTCCATTCCGGTCGCCGCAGGACGTTGATAGATTGCCAGGGTGGCATTCTCGGGGGGGCGGATGATCGCGAAAGAGCAGGCGAGTTCTGAAGCCTTCATCGCCGCTCTGGAAAGCGGCGACCTCGAAGGGGTCAGACGGGCGCCCAAGGCCGAGTCCCACACCCATGGCCCGTTTGGCGGCGATCGCATCTGGCTTCGGGACCAGACAGGGCGGGACATCGCTCCGCTCACCAAGCCGCTCGGGTCCATGGAGGATATGCACGCCTGGACCGCCAGCCATGTCGGCGACCTTTTCAAGGGCAAGGCTGGCCGGCGGCTGGGCTGGGAAGGTGCGTTCGTGCGAGCGCGTCAGGATGGTCTCACGCGCGTCGAGTTTGGCGACGACGTCTGGATGATCACGCAGGGTGTCGGGGACGCTGCGGAGCTATTTGCGGACATCGAAGCGGCCCGTTTGGCGATCAGTCCTGACATCGAGTGGACGCCCCAGCTGGGCTTCTCACGCCATTGCAAGCGGTCGTGGCTGTGGCATTGGCTCACGCCGTTTCTGGATGCTGGCGGATGGCAGGCCGTAGACCTTTCGGGGGACGAGTTCGCCCAGCCCATCGAAACCTTCCAGCCGCTCTATCGCGCCTGCCAGGAGAGAGGCATGCGGCTCAAGGCCCATGTGGGCGAGTGGGGCACGTCCGACGATGTCTGGCGGGCTGTCGAAATCCTCGCGCTTGATGAGGTGCAGCATGGGATTGCAGCGGCCGAGTCACCGCAGGTGATGCGATTTCTGGCCGACCACGCGGTCACGCTCAACATCTGCCCGACGTCGAACCTTCTGCTCGGGCGGGTGGCGCGCCTCGAAGATCATCCGATCCGCATGCTCTACGACGCCGGGGTGAAGGTCACGATCAACAGCGACGATGCGCTCGTGTTCGGGGTCGGCGTTTCCGAGGAGTTTCTGGGGCTTTACCAGGCGAATGTCTTCACCGCCGCCGAGCTGGACCAGATTCGCCGTTGGAGCTTGGAGCAAAAACCGGCTCCTGATCTGGAGGATCGATCAGCCGTTTGAGCCTCGCCCTGTTCCCCCAGCCCTCAGATATCATGGAGGCGCAGTCGACCGGACTTGGCGGCGTGTTCCCAATGTCGGCTTCCTGAAGTGAGCTAACGCCCGAAGTTAGCCCCGATCCGTCGCTACATTTCTTTTTGGATCCGGGCCCAGGTCGCACTGAAGGGCTCATACGGCGCGTCTGGAATGTAGCGTCGGGCCCTGTCATTGCCCGAAAGGTAGACCTCTTCCAGCGGCCACACCCAATGGTCGCGGACGACAGAGAAGGCCGCTGCGCCCTGCGCCAGTTCGTCGGCTGACGCGCCGACGATCTGACGCCAGCTGGAGAGAAACGCCACCGTCGGCTCGGGCTGGTCGGCGAACATGTAGGTCGCCGCCCTGACGGCTTCGTAGGCCCGGGGAAGCAGCGCCGTCTGCTCCCAATCAATCACGGCCGAGACCTGCCCTTCGCTGAAGAAGAGGTTGCCGTGGTGGTAGTCGCCGTGGGTCACCTGAAGCGCATCGCCGAGGTCATGGCTGTGGCGGCAATCGGGGTGCGCCATCCAGGCTCTCTGCGCCCGTACGCGCGCCAGGGCGATCTCGTCACGCCCGTCGGCTTCAGGGCGGCCGAGGATGGCGTGCTCCAGGACCGTCAGCCGGTCTTCCCAGGCCTTCCCGTCCCAGAGAAGGCGCGGGGGCCGCCACTCAGCCTTAGGCAAACCGGCCAAAACCCCGTGCAGCCGACCGAGCATGTCGCCCGCGGCGGTGGCGTCCTCAAGCGTCAGGTCCGAGGCGGTCTTCTGAGCGCCATCGGCAAACGGAAAGAGGGCGAAACAGACGCCGTGGCACTCAACATGAAGCTCGCCGCTGATCGAGACCATCGGCGCGATGGCGGGCAGCCCGTGCCGTCGAACCCACGTGGTCACGCGAGCCTCTCGGTCCAGCTGGCTTGCTGTGCCGGCGCGATACCGGCGTAGAACGTAGCGGCCCGACGACGTCTTGACCGAGAAGACGCGGTTGACGGCCCCGCCCGACAGCTCCTCCACCTCAGACCATCGCCCGATGTCCCACAGGCCGTGGAGGTCATCAGGGATGAGGGTGTCAGTCTGGGCGAGGTCGGCTGGACTCATCGCCTGCTACGGTGGCGCCTCTACAATGCGAGGTCGAGGATGATCCTTGAGCGGGCGGTCAGACAAGCTCCCATCGCTGCGACTGCGCTTGCCTACCCCGCCATGGCCGCCATGATCCTCCCTCGTTTTGGTGGACACCCATGCTAGCTTTTCGGAGCTGGAGAGGAGTGTCAGATGAGTGGTACGCGCCGGGTGTTTCCGGAGGCTTTCAAGCGG
>Ga0207884_1000758_pt1 | contig 16151 bp, 12 predicted proteins | sample MalvirmetaMSP144_FD_184236 | JGI IMG/M metagenome (GOLD analysis project Ga0207884, IMG submission 184236) | Marine viral communities from the Deep Pacific Ocean - MSP-144 (SPAdes) | ecosystem: Environmental > Aquatic > Marine > Oceanic | place: Pacific Ocean | collected 2011-07-08 | reverse complement strand
CCAAAATGAAGCGCACTTTTTACCGCATCGGCAGCGTTTTGCTGCTTTCACTCTCTTTTATTATTTCCCCATTAGCAGCACACGCTGAAACCAAAGATAAATTCAGTATTGCCTGGACAATTTATGCTGGCTGGATGCCATGGGATTACGCTGACAATGCAGGCATCGTTAAAAAGTGGGCCGATAAATACGATATCGAAATAGATGTCGTGCAGATCAACGATTACATCGAGTCTATTAATCAATATACCGCTGGCCAGTTTGATGGTTGCACCATGACCAATATGGATGCCTTGACCATTCCTGCTGCGGGTGGTGTGGATAGTACAGCCTTAATCATCGGTGACTTTTCCAACGGCAATGATGGCATCGTGCTGAAAGGCGCAGATAAAAAGCTTGCTGATATTAAAGGTCAACGGGTCAATCTGGTCGAATTATCCGTTTCGCATTACCTGTTAGCGCGTGCTTTGGATAGCGTCGATATGAGTGAACGCGATGTGACCGTAGTCAACACCTCAGATGCCGATCTGGTAGGCGTATTTAATGCATCGGATGTCACCTCTACAGTCACCTGGAATCCATTACTGTCAGAAATCACTGCTATTCCTGATACCACCAAGGTATTTGATTCCTCTGATATCCCGGGCGAAATCATCGACCTGTTAGTAGTGAATACAGAAACGCTAGAAGCTAATCCGGCTTTTGGTAAAGCGTTAACCGGCGCCTGGTATGAAATCATGGCCAAAATGCAAGCAGGTGATGAAGAAGCCTTAACGATGATGGCTGAAGCATCAGGAACCGATCTGGCAGGCTATCAAGCACAGCTGGATGCAACTAACATGTTCTACACAGCCGCTGAAGCGGTCAGTTTTGCCAACAGCGATCAGCTGCAAGCAACGATGAAACACATTACTGACTTCTCATTTGATCATGGTCTGTTAGGCGATGGCGCGATGGATGCCGATTTTATCGGTATTGCCTATCCTGATGGTGACGTGGCAGGTGATAAAAACAACGTCAAACTCAGATTTGATTCCAGTTTCATGAAAATGGCTGCGGATAACGCCCTTTAGGTTAAGAAACACAGGGAGTTTCTCGTGAAGAGACTGATCAATCAGCGTCCAGGTACTCTAGGAAAATACTTGCTGGGTCTATTGCCATTCGTTGTTATTGGGATTGTTTATTTTTACTTTTCCAGTGAACGTCTGGCAATTAATCCGAATGATAAGTTGATGCCATCAATGCAGTCTTTTATCGATGCGGTGTCTTATCTGGCATTTGAGCCCAACAAGCGTACCGGTGATTATGTACTGTGGGCGGATACTGCTGCCAGCCTGCAAAGACTAGGACTCGGTGTCGGCATAAGTGCTTTGACCGGTCTGATTATCGGCATTCTGGTCGGCATTATTCCATTGGTCAGAGCTGGGATAGCACCGGTGATAACCATCATTTCACTGGTGCCACCTTTAGCCATTTTGCCAATATTGTTCATTATATTCGGGTTGGGTGAACTCTCCAAAGTGATGCTGATTGTGCTCGGCATCACGCCCTTTCTGATCCGCGACGTACAACTCAGGGTGATGGCATTACCGCATGAAATCATCATTAAAGCCCAGACATTGGGCGCCAACAGCTGGCAACTGATTCTTCGTGTGGTATTACCTCAAGTGTTACCCAAGCTGATTGATGCCGTTCGCTTGAGTCTGGGCTCGGCCTGGTTATTTCTGATTGCGGCAGAAGCCATTTCTGCCACCGAAGGACTGGGCTACCGTATTTTTCTGGTTCGACGCTATATGTCGATGGACATCATTTTGCCTTATGTGGTGTGGATCACCTTGTTGGCCTTTTTGATGGATTACCTGCTGAGACGCCTGTCAAAAAGCGTCTTCCCCTGGCATTCGACCGACCAGGGGGAAAGCAAATGAACGATATCAAGATCAAAAATCTGTGGAAGGAATACGGCGACAATATTGTGCTGGAAAACATTAACCTTGATGTCAAAGCTGGCGAATTTGTCACGCTGGTGGGTGCATCAGGTTGTGGCAAAACCACTTTTCTGAAAATGCTGTTGGGCACTGAGCAACCCACGCGAGGTGAATTGCTGTTAAACGGTAAACCAATAGCTAATGAACCGGGTGCTGATCGCGGCATCGTGTTTCAGAAATACTCGGTATTTTCCCACCTTAACGTCGTCGAAAATGTGATGCTGGGTGAGGAACTGAAGGAATCCCCCTTACTGGGACGCTGCTTTGGCAAAAAACGTCAGGCTATTCGTGAACGGGCGATCGCGTTGTTGGAAAAGGTCGGTCTCAACCACGCTTTAACCAAATATCCCAGCGAATTGTCAGGTGGTATGCAACAACGGCTGGCAATCGCCCAGGCTTTAATTAAACAGCCACAAATTCTGTTACTGGATGAACCCTTCGGTGCACTGGATCCGGGTATTCGATCCGATATGCACGAGTTGATTCTGGAGATATGGCGCGAGACCAATATCACGATATTTATGATCACCCATGATCTCTCCGAAGGTTTCTCCCTGGGCACCCAACTGCTGGTCTTTGATAAACAGCGACATGATCCGGATCAGCCTAACCGCTATGGGGCGTCGATAACTTATGACATACCGGTAGGACGTTCCAAAAAAACAAATCAATAATGATTTTCAAGATACGTTGATGACACAACAGGCTATAAACAATGACTGAAATTACCCAAGACAAAGACGTTTTATATCAAGACACGCTTCCAGGTGGAGCTCACTGGTCAATGCTGATGCGAAAAGGCACCATCCTGCGGCTGATTGACCAGGAAGGCGGCGCCAATGTCGGCATGTTGTTTTACAACCCCGAGAATACGCTGGAACGCTACAACGCTCCCGACACCTTGAAATGTCAGCATACCTTCAAACTCACCAAAGGCCATTGCCTTTATTCTGATATGGGCCGCATCTTTTGCTCAATTACAGAAGATACGCTTGGCTGGCACGATACCGTGGGTGGCAATCTGACCAATGCTGCGTTGGAGGAAAAATGGGGCATCAAAAATTACCAGCAGTTTCGAAATGATTGGACCATCAGTGGTGAACAGGCCTTTTTAGTCGAATTGGCCAAATATGGTCTGAATAAACGCGATATGGCAGCCAATCTTAATTTGTTTAGCAGTATCAAAACAGATGATCTGGGCAATATGAGCTATGTCGAAAACCACAGTAAAGCCGGTGATTATGTGGATCTGCGCTTTGAAATGGATACCCTGGTGCTGTTCCACACCTGCCCACATCCGATGAACACGGCAGCGACCTATCCGAAAAAACCGGTTATCTATCAAATTCGAAATGCTGCCGCCCTCACTGAAGACGATCTGTGCCTGAATGCCTGTGCCGAAAACCAGCGTGGTTTTGAAAACAATCGTCTCTATCACCTGTGTGGTCATCATTAACGAAAAAGGACAAACAGATCGTGATTAAAGAAAGTCATTTGAATATTAATCAGGCAGCCCGTTACGAAGAACTACTGGCCGGTGATTATTGGATGCAACCGCTGCTGAAAAACCAGACGTTGCGCATTGTCGATTTACATGGAAATCAGGCAGCAGATACATTGTTCTATAGTGTTGCTGATCCTGCTGAACGCTACAGCGCGATAGATACCATTCGCGAACAAAAAAATGTTTACCTGACTGCCGGTACCACCTTACTGACCAATATGGGAAATCCCATGTTAACCATTACCGCCGACACCTGCGGTCGTCACGATACCCTGGGCGGAGCCTGTGCTACGGAATCCAACACCGTGCGATACGCACTGGAAAAGAAAACCATGCATGCCTGTCGGGACAGCTGGATGTTGGCTGTTGCTGAAAACGAACAGTTCGGCATCAGCAAACGCGATATCACTCATAACATCAATTTTTTTATGAATGTACCGGTCACTAAACAAGGTGGGTTGACCTTTGCAGACGGTATTTCTGAAGCCGGTAAATACGTTGAAATGCAGGCTGAAATGGATGTCATCGTGTTGATTTCTAATTGTCCTCAGCTTAATAACCCTTGTAACGCCTACAACCCGACACCGATAGGTCTTTACATCTGGGATTGATGATTCACACAGTAATAACGTGTTTTAAGACGACTTGAAACGCGCCGGTTATCAGTGGGACGACCCACACCTTGAGATGATAAAACCATGTTCAAGAAGATTTTAATTGCCAACCGCGGGGCTATTGCCACCAGAATTATTCGCACACTGCAGCAAATGGGCATTCAGGCTGTCGCCATCTATGCCGAAGCCGATCGTGACTCATTGCATGTCAGCTCTGCCGATGAGGCCTTTTCGCTTGGAGAAGGCCGCGCTGCAGACACTTATCTGAATCAACAACGCATTCTCGAAATTGCCAGAGAAACCGGTGCCGAAGCGATTCACCCCGGTTATGGTTTTTTGAGTGAAAACTCCAACTTTGCACGACTTTGTGAAGCCAATAATCTGGTATTTCTGGGGCCCACACCGGAACAGATGGAAGCCTTTGGTCTGAAACACAGTGCCAGAGCGCTGGCTCAGCAAAACGATGTGCCGTTATTGCCAGGTTCAGAATTACTTGAGGATATTGAACAGGCGCTTGCTATTGCTCAGACCATTGGTTATCCGGTGATGTTGAAATCCACCGCCGGCGGTGGTGGTATCGGTATGAGTCGTTGTGATACCGAAGATGAACTGAAAAATGCTTTCAATTCCGTCAAACGGCTTGGCGCCAATAATTTTTCCAATGATGGCGTGTTTATCGAAAAATTTATCACCCAGGCCCGGCATATTGAAGTACAAATCATTGGCGATGGTCAGGGTCATGTGCTGGCACTGGGCGATCGGGACTGCTCCAGTCAGCGACGTAATCAGAAAGTTATCGAAGAAGCGCCTGCGCCGAATATTCCAGACAACGTTCGTCAGTCTATGCATGAGGTTTCCGTCCGGCTGATGGCCGCTGTCCATTACCGCAGTGCCGGTACCGTGGAATTTGTCTACGATGCCCAGTCACATGATTTTTATTTTCTGGAGGTTAACACCCGGTTGCAGGTTGAGCATGGTGTAACCGAAGCCATCTATAAAGTGGATCTGGTTCGCTGGATGATTGAAGTCGGTGCTCAGGAAAGTACACTGCCTGCTGAAGCGCCTAAACCTCATGGCCATGCCATACAGGTACGCTTGTATGCCGAAGATCCATTCAAAAAATTCCAGCCATCAGCCGGTCTGTTAACCGAAGTAGAATTTCCTGAACTGCCAGACTTACGTATCGATCACTGGATTAAACCCGGCATTGAAATCTCGCCGTTTTTTGATCCGATGCTGGCCAAAGTTATCAGTTATGCCGAAACACGCGAATCAGCGCATGCAAAACTGCTTTCAGCACTTAAACAAATCAGCATCTATGGCATTGAAACCAACACCGACTATCTCAGCCATATATTGAATGATGCGGCCTTTTTATCCGCCAGCATTACCACCCGTTATCTGGACAGCTTTGTCTATTACCCCAATACTTTCAGCGTGTTATCGCCTGGCACCATGACCACAGTACAGGATTATCCCGGCCGGCAAGGTTATTGGGATATTGGCATTCCGCCTTCCGGCCCTTATGACAACTGGTCTTTCCGGTTGGGTAATCGTCTGCTTGGCAATACCGAAGACTGTGCCGGATTAGAAATCACGCTGAGCGGTCCTGAACTGGTGTTTCACTGCAGCAGCCAAATTATCATTACCGGCGCCACCATTGAGGCCAAACTCAATGGCGAGCAGATTGATTGCTGGCAAATTTATTCAGTGTCTAGCGGCGACAAGCTTACGCTGGGTCAAATCAAAGCCGCCGGTACAAGAGCTTATCTGCTGGTCGCCGGTGGTATTCAATGCCCGAATTATCTTGGTTCACGATCCACCTTTACCCTGGGTCAATTTGGCGGCCATGTTGGTCGCACGTTAAAAACCGGCGATGTTCTTCATTTATCAGACGAAACAGCAGCAGTTGATTTAACAACAACACCTGCCGAATTAATTCCGCAAATCACCACTCATTGGGAGATTAAGGTCATTTACGGCCCGCATGGCGCGCCGGATTTCTTTACCGAACAGGATATTGAAACGTTTTTTGCCGCTGACTGGAAAATTCACTATAACTCCAGCCGAACAGGCATAAGACTGATTGGGCCACGTCCGGAATGGGCCAGAAATACCGGCGGTGAAGCGGGCTTACATCCTTCCAATATTCACGATAATGCTTATGCAGTCGGCACCATTGATTTCACTGGCGATATGCCAATTATTCTTGGACCCGATGGACCGTCATTAGGGGGCTTTGTCTGTCCCGCCACCGTTATCACGGCAGAACTGTGGAAAATAGGCCAATTAAAAGCCGGTGATACGGTGCGTTTTATTCCAGTGTCGATAGAAACCGCCAGAGCCATGGAGCGGGCTCAGCAGGAATCGCTTGCTCAACTGTCACAGCAACCTGTAGAGGTCGCCCCTACAGAAATTGGCTCACCCATCTATGACACGCTGGTCTCACCGGAAACGGGTATCGATGTCTGTTACCGGTTGGCGGGCGATCATTATCTTCTGGTCGAATATGGTGAACTGAAACTGGATATCAATCTGCGTTTTAAAGTGCATGCTTTGATGTTGTGGTTACAGCAACAAAATATCAAAGGATTACATGAACTGACACCCGGCATACGTTCACTGCAGATTCACTACGATGGTATGCAAATTTCTCTGGAAACCCTGGTCGGTATTCTCAAACAGGCAGAACAGGAAATCAGCAATATCGAAGAAATGGATGTGCCTGCACGTATCGTGCATTTACCCATTTCCTGGAATGACGAAGCCTGCCAGCAAGCTATCCAGAAATACATGCAATCGGTGCGGCATAACGCGCCCTGGTGCCCGGATAATATTGAATTTATCCGCCGTATTAATGGGCTGAGCTCGGTCGATGAAGTGAAGCGTATCGTGTTTGAGGCTAGTTATCTGGTGATGGGTCTGGGTGACGTCTATCTGGGCGCTCCGGTGGCAACACCGCTGGATCCAAGACACCGTCTGGTCACCACTAAATATAACCCTGCCCGGACCTGGACTGCCGAAAACTCCGTTGGCATCGGTGGGTCGTATCTGTGCGTTTATGGCATGGAAGGTCCGGGTGGCTATCAGTTTATCGGCCGGACCCTGCAGATGTGGAATCGTTATCTGAAAACCGCTGAATTCACTAAACCCTGGTTGTTGAGGTTTTTCGATCAAATCAAGTTTTATGAAGTCACTCACGATGAACTGGTGCAGATCCGTCGTGATTTTCCGCAAGGCAATTACCCACTGAAGATCGAAGAAACCACCTTCAATCTCAAACGCTATAACCAGTTTATTGAGCAGCATAAAGAGTCGATTGACAGCTTTACCCGCCAGCGTGAACAAGCCTTTGAAGAAGAACTGGAACACTGGAAACGCGAGGGTCTTTTGCATTTTGATAGTGGCAATGAACCGCAGATCATTGAGGAGGAAAGTACGCCACTGCCCGAAAATGCCATTTCCGTTGATAGTCCACTTAACTGCAGTGTGTGGAAGGTAGAAGTGGAAATCGGTTCGTCCGTACAAGAAGGCGATGTATTGATGATCCTGGAAGCGATGAAAATGGAGATCCAGATAACCGCGACCCAAGCCGGTACCATCACAGAAATTAAACGGCAGGCCGGCGCGCAGGTTGGTATGGGTGATCGTCTGGTCGTTATTTCCGGGGAGGCAGAATAATGGATATGACCATTGATGCCATTCATCAGGCTTATCGTGATGGTAAGCTCTCTCCGCATAAACTAATTGATGAGGTGCTGAAACGCGTCGCCACCTATGCTGATCGAAATATCTGGATAACTCTGTTATCCCGCGAAGCCATCCAACCTTATCTGGACAATTTAATCGGCCAATCACCTGATAAATTGCCCTTGTACGGAATTCCATTTGCGATAAAGGACAATATTGAATTAGCCGGTGTCGATGTCACTGCTGGCTGCGAGGCCTATCGCTATACAGCAGCGCAATCCGCTCATGTGGTGGAATTACTGATTAATGCCGGAGCGATTCCGATTGGCAAAACCAATATGGATCAGTTTGCTACCGGGCTGGTCGGTGTGCGTTCACCGGATAAATGGGGCGCCTGCCAGAACAGTTTTGATCCAGAGTATATTTCCGGCGGTTCCAGTTCAGGTTCTGCGGTAGCGGTCGCATTAGGACTGGTGAGTTTTTCTTTAGGCACCGATACTGCTGGCTCTGGTCGGGTACCGGCTGCATTTAACAATCTTATTGGTTTAAAACCGTCGCGTGGTTTGCTCAGTAATCACGGCGTAGTGCCTGCCTGTAAAAGTCTGGATTGTGTGTCTATTTTCAGTCTGACCACAGAGGATGCAAACCGGGTATTTGAAGTGGCGGCGGCATTTGATGCGAAAGATGATTACTCCCGGCAAAATAAAGATACTAACCGGCGAAATTATGGCCATCTCTCAGCTGAAAGCTTTAACTTTGCTATTCCGCAAACCGGTCAATTAGCGTTTTTTGGCGACCAGGAAACTGAGCAGGGCTTTTATAATACGGTTGAAACGCTGAAAAAACTTGGCGGCATCTGTCATGAAATTGATTTTGAGCCGTTTCTGACGGCTGCCAGATTGTTATACGAAGGCCCGTGGGTGGCTGAACGACGTCTTGCCACTGCCAATGTTAAACGTGAAGACATGCTGCCGGTTTTACAACACATTCTCGATAGCAATAACACCGCTTCAGCCGAGGATCTGTTTAGTGCTGAGTACCAACTACAGCACTGCAAACAGCAGGTCACCCCGGTACTGGAAAACGTTGATTTTATTCTGACACCAACCACTGGCACGATTTACAAAATCAAAGAGGTTCAGGCCGAACCAATTAAACTTAATAGCCAGCTGGGTTATTACACCAACTTTATGAATCTGCTCGATTGCAGCGCAGTTGCCGTTCCAGCAGGTTTCAACTCAAACGGGTTACCGTTTGGCGTGACACTGTTTTCCAGAGCTTTCAGTGATACCCGACTGTTGTCTTATGCCAATCGACTGCAACAAACATTGAACTTACCGCTCGGAGCAACCGCGTTGCCGCTGGCTGAATCTCAAGCGTTAAACGCCGGGGTTATGGACCGGATCCAAGTCGTTGTCTGTGGAGCACATCTGGAGGGACAACCACTCAATTGGCAATTGCGGGAGCGTGGCGGCAAGTTAATACGCGGCACACAAACCACTACAGATTACCGACTTTATGCACTCCCCGGCGGACCACCAGCCCGACCAGGACTGGTCAGAGATGAACAACAAGGGGAAGCGATTGAAGTTGAGTTATGGGAGTTACCCACCGCCAGCTTTGGATCGTTTGTCGCGGGGATCCCTGCCCCATTAGGTATTGGCAAGGTAAAACTGGCGGATCAGCAATGGTATACAGGCTTTATCTGTGAGCCCTATGCCATCAGCCACGCCACCGATATCAGTCATCTTAAAGGCTGGCGGGCTTACGTTCAGCAGCTATAAGTCGCTTCATGTTTAAAACAAACCGGGTCGGAAAACATCCGGCTCGGTTTTTCTGCAGCAAAAATACTGGCCGCTATTTCAACGGGCATCGACTATTCCATTGATTCCCAATCACAACAGTGGGAGTATGTTAGCTCGCCTTTTTTATCTATAGAAGTCTATGAACAAAATCCAATACACCACGATTCGCCCATTAAGAACCTTAAATCTGCTCTCTCAGGAAGAAATCCAACGCATCAGCAATACCAGCGAAGATTTGCATCGATTATTTCGCGATTGCGCTCTAGCGATTTTAAATACCGACAGTCATCAAGATGATGCCGAGCAAATCTTTCATACCTATGCAGATTTCGATATCAAACTGGTGCCACAATCACGTGGTGTGGTCTTGGAAATCAAAAATGCCCCGGCACAGTCTTTTGTCGACGATAAAATCATTCGCGGTATTCAGGAGCATTTGTCATCGGCGTTGCGCGATATTATCTATACCGATTTCAAAATTCTTGCCCGGCAAACTTCACCGACATCAGGACAGATTACCGATAGCGTGTTTATGATTCTGCGTAACGCAGATGCCATCAAGCCAAATATGACACCAAATCTGGTGGTGTGCTGGGGTGGTCATTCGATTCCCCGTGAAGAATATGATTACGCCAAACATGTGGGCTATGAACTGGGCTTGAGAAATCTCGATATCATTACTGGCTGTGGTATTGGTGCAATGAAAGGCCCGATGAAAGGTGCTGCGGTGGGCCATGCCAAGCAACAATTCAAAAACGGTCGTTATATCGGTATCAGTGAGCCGGGGATTATTGCCTCAGAATCACCCAATGCCATCGTTAATGAACTGGTGATCATGCCGGATATTGAAAAGCGGCTGGAAGCATTTGTCCGTCTCGGCCACAGTTTTATTGTGTTCCCAGGTGGCGTTGGTACGGTCGAGGAAATTTTCTACCTGCTAAGCATTTTGCTGCACCCGGAAAACAAACAAGGTATTCCGCTGGTGTTTGCCGGCCCCGAATCCTGCCGTGACTATTTCGAGACACTGGATAAATTCCTGCGCCGTTGTCTGGGTGATAAAGTGGCTGAACTATATCAAATCGTCATTGGCGAGCCCGCCACAGTGGGCCAAATCATTCGTGATTCCGTGGATCAGGTACACCTTGCCCGTCGTGAATCGCAGGATGCCTATTATTTCAATTGGCAACTGCATATCGATCCGATGCTGCAACAGCCGTTTATTCCTACCCATGAAAATATGGCATCGCTGCGGTTATATCCCGATATGCCAGGTCATGAACTGGCCAGCAATTTACGTTCGGCGTTTTCCGGGATTGTTGCCGGTAATGTAAAAGCGTTTGGTATTCGCGAAGTAGCCAAACATGGTCCTTACATCATTAACGGCGATCCGGATTTAATGCGAGCCATCGATGACTTGTTACGTATCTTTGTCCGTGAAAAACGTATGAAACTGGGACAGGACGAAAATGCTTACAAACCGTGTTACAAGCTGCTGGATTAATCCAGCAGCTCAGGTTTCATCATGCAGATGAAAAACTTTATTCATAACCTGCCATTTGCCATCAATTTTTAACAAATTAAAAAAATCGGTAAAGCGATGACCGGTCCAGTTATCTGATTCGAGTCTGACACTGGCTGCCGTACCAACCACATCGATATGGGTAATTTTTGATTTCATGTCTTTGGCTGGACCATTTTCATCATTCCAGTCATACAAGCCCTGAATGGGACCGGCAAATAAATCCGGACCAACATAACCGTAAATAGTGGCATCCTGATGAAATGCCGGTTTCATAAGTTCACCACGGCCTGCCACAGCACCATCAATATAAAGCTGAATCAGTTTGCTGATGGCCTCGTAATCATCGATTGAAATAGCGTTATTCGACATAATTAACTCCTTCTTGTTGATTCAAGCAGTCAACATAGCATAAACATTTCGGGGAGATTTCCCGCTAAAATCAGTTGTCAGGAAATGATTTTCAGTTGTTTCACGTAAATTAATTCACAGGCATTGGCACCGGTATCATCCCGAGTTAACGAACTGCGCCAGCGCCAGCCATCATCGGCATTCACATTTACCAGATAGCCCTGCAGCGTAATTAATTGTCCCGGACGGATCTGCTTAAGCGTTCTGGCGACTTCATCATTCGCCGGAATCAAATGCATATTGGCGCTTTGGGTTTCAATGTTCCGACGAGGAATCGGAAATGAATCGACCTGCCAGAAATACCAGCGACCGGACTGGCGAATGTTGATCTGTTTAACAACTTCAGGATCCGCCATTTCTCCCCAGCCCAATACCAAATCGGTGGGTGATAAATCAGTTTCACGTCCTAACCAATAATCTTCCCGTGCCAGTACTCTGGCTTCCAGGGTAAATTCAGCCATCGGCTGTATTACATAGTCATCAAAAGGAATAGACGGAAGATCTGCTACTTCGGCTTGTAAAGGTGCTTTATCTATGACTTTATCAGGCGCGGCGTAATGGATGGCGTCGGGTGAACAGTAACGCCAGCCAACAAAGATCACCATGATAATGAAGAGCCAACGCCACATAAGCTAATCAGCTAACCATCAATTCGAAAACGGCGGGCAGCCAGGAAGACCAGCAGCAATACTGGTACCCCCATTAAGGCAGTCATCAAAAAGAACTGCTCATAACCAATGCTTTCAACCATCGTCCCGGAATACCCTCCAAGGATTTTCGGCAATAAGGTCATTAATGAACTGAAAATGGCATATTGCACCGCGGTAAACGAGATATTGGTCAGGCTGGATAAAAATGCAATAAAGGCGGCACTCGCCATACCGCCGGACAGATTATCAGCAGAAATCACGATATATAGCATCCAGATATCATTGCCCATTTGGGCAAGCAGCATAAACAACAGATTGGTCAATGCCGATAAAACCGCCCCTAAAAACAGGATGCGCATCACCCCAAAACGTAACGCTAGAATACCGCCAAGAAAACCACCAACAATGGTCATAAACAAACCAAATGTTTTCACCACCGTGGCAATCTCTGGCTTGGTGAAGCCCATATCCTGATAAAAAATATTGGCCACAACACCCAGCACAATATCGGATATTCGATATAACCCAATCAACGAAAGCAGCAACAACGCCATCGATAGGCCGTAGCGTTTGAAGAAATCCTGCACTGGTTCAACATAGCTTCGATGCACAATGCTTTTCTGCGCCCAGCCCATCAAGATCAACACTCTGGCAATAATCACGGCCACCATGGTGGCCAGCACTAAACGCACTAACTCAACACCAACCGCCGACATAGGGCCATTATTAAAAACGTTAAGTAACTGCAGACGTGCCTGACCAGCCCAGTCGCTGGTGAGATAGAAACAGGCAATAAATCCGCTTATCGACAACGCAAAAGTCAGCATCAACCCCAGATAATCCCGCTTGCGCTCCTCATGAACCTTTTTATTTACTTCAGGTTCAGGGCTTAACAAGGTGGTGACCACACCAATTAGCATCAGTGCCGCCATAATTAAATAGCTTTGCCGCCACGCCAGATAATCGTACTCACCCATTTCAGAGCCAAAATAACTGGCCAGCATCAACGCACCAGCCCCAGCCATCAGCATACCGATGCGATATCCGGCGATATAACTGGCAGACATTAATGCCTGCAAACGGGTATCGGCAGACTCGATACGATAGGCATCAATCACCACATCCTGCGTCGCGGCTGAAAAGCCCAGTAACACAGCCGCAACAGCCATTAAGGTTAAGGAATGTGTTGCCGGATCAACCATCGCCATCATTATGATCGAAGCGATAATCATCAGCTGTGACAAAAATAACCAGCTACGCCGTCGACCTAACAGGCGATGCAAAATCGGTAATGGCAGAATATCTAGCAGCGGCGCCCAGACAAATTTAAATGAATAACCCAGCGCCGCCCAACTGAAATAAGTGACTGCGCTGCGATCGACCCCCGCTTCACGTAACCATAGGCTGAGAGAGGAAAAAATCAGTAATAACGGCAACCCCGCCGCAATGCCGAGAAACAGCATGGTGACAACTTGGGGGGTAAAAAAAGCCCGCAGACTTTCTTGCCAGGAACGGATACTTGCAATCAAACGTAAGCTCACTGATGAGGTTTAATTCGCTAAAGTAACATTGACGCTTCCGGCAATCCACTCTGAAATGACTGTCGGATCAAGATTGCAATATCTATTGGCACATCAGCATGTGGTTTATGAGAAAATACCGAGAACTTACCAACACTAATTCTTAATGGCTAAACAACGAAAAATCATTCATGTGGATATGGACGCGTTTTATGCCTCGGTTGAACAACGTGACTTTCCCGAGTTAAAAGGCAAACCGCTAATCGTCGGTGGTCAACCCGACAGCCGCGGCGTAGTCGCTGCGTGCAGTTATGAAGCGCGCAAATTTGGTATTCATTCAGCGATGGCTTCATCAAGAGCTTATCGTTTATGCCCCGAAGCCATTTTTGTCCGCCCCCGTTTTGACGCCTATAAAGAAGTGTCCAACCAGATCCGCGAAATATTCTGGCGCTATGCCTCAGAAGTCGAACCGCTTTCTTTAGATGAAGCCTATCTGGATGTCACATATACCGAATCATTTAATGGCTCTGCTACCTTGATTGCCAAAGCCATCAAAGCTGAAATCCTCGCCGAGACTGGACTCACCGCTTCGGCTGGCGTCTCCTACAATAAATTTCTCGCCAAAATTGCTTCTGATATGGATAAACCCGATGGCCTTTATCTGATCCGCCCCGAGCAAGGTCAGGAATTTGTAAACAAACTACCCATCGGCAAATTTCACGGAATCGGCCCCGCCACCGAAGCCAAGATGAAAAACCTCGGTATCCATACTGGTAATGACTTACGGCAGAAATCGTTAACTGAACTCACCGAGCGCTTCGGTAAATCAGGTCAGTATTATTACAACATCGCCCGGGCGATTGATGAACGTCCGGTACGCAGTCAACGTATCCGTAAATCATTGGGCAAGGAAACCACTTTTTCCAAAGATATCCTGTCAATTCCTGAGCTAACCAACATCCTGCTAGATCTCGCTCAGCAAGTGGTGGAAAGCTTATCCAAACACAATATGCAAGGCAGAACGGTTACCGTGAAAGTGAAATATGCTGACTTTCAGCAAGTCACCCGGGCTCAAACGCTGGACCACAGCATTAGCTTTGCTGATTTGCAGGAATGGATTCCGAAACTGTTGGCTCGGACGGAGGCTGCGCATAAACCGGTCAGGTTGGTGGGATTAAGTTTGAGTGGGTTTGATTTGCCGGTGGTTGATGAGAAGGGGCAGGCGCAGTTGGATTTGGGATTGAATGGTATGTTGCTTGAATGAATGAACCTGTTAGTTATAAAACGTAACCAAGTGTAATAATTGGTGAGGAAGAGTTAGGATCTTAACTAATTAAGAATAACTTTTGGCTTAAGGGGTAAGTTTTGGAATCTCTATTTGAACATCAAGAGTCACTAGATTTTTTAGTTCTGAGTTATTCATTATTAATGAATGAATCAGACAGAGGATCCGTCTTGATTGGTGTTTCAATGTTGGATGAGCAATTAACTAAGCTCTTTGAAGCCATACTTCCTGAAAATACTAGTAAAAAAAGAAAAAAAGAGATTTTTGATAGTAGAGGAGCGTTTGGAAATTTGTCTTCAAAGCTTGATATTGCTTACGTATGTCAACTTCTGCCAGCCGACCTAATAAATAGTATTCATCGGCTGAGAAAACTAAGAAATGATCTTGCTCACCAGATAGCACCTTTTACTATTGAAGAAAACTTAGAAGCCATTTATGAGGTATTTTCTCTCACTCGAGGCAATCTAGCTGCTGGAATGCTCCATTTATCCGAAGAATTTGTCTATAGCTATTTATTAGAGAAATTATTGACCGCAGAACATCCAACAGTTCAAGGTAAAAAACTTTTCGACTCAAAGGACGATGCCATTTTATTCTTGAGTGAGGATAAGAATATAAAAAAGAAGCTTTCTGAAAAAAGAATCAAAGTCATGTTTGTGATTGGTGTTTCAAGCTTGGCTGCACTCATCATTTATCATCGAGATAAAATTATTGCTAAACATGTATCAGAAGCCCAGGTGCCATTATAGCCCGTGGGTTGGGTTGAGTCTGCGAAACCCAACAAATCAAAATGTTTTGGCACAAAGTTTCGCCCTATGGGGCGAGTTCATTTTCTTTGTTTGCCCAAAGAAAACGAACCAAAAGAAAAGGCACCCCTTGTGTTGGCCTGCGGCTCCACTGCGTTGCGTTTTTTGTCAGGGAGACTCACCAAACTCGCTTCGCTCAAACAGGTAAGTCTCTAATCCTGACAAAAAGCCGCTACTCGTCAACACAAAAGGGGGATCCACGAGCAACACCACGCTTGAGGCATTTTCCTCGATGCCCTTATGCGAAGCCGAGCATCGCAGAGCTGGTCGGATCAGCATGACGGCTGTTTGAGCGCAGCGAGTTTCCGTCATGCCCGACCAGATCGAGAAGCGCAGGGAACCCGCAGGGCGAGCATGGGCTG